>Ga0137403_10000644_pt1 | contig 45151 bp, 33 predicted proteins | sample CZOMad2_1_16fung_FD_122057 | JGI IMG/M metagenome (GOLD analysis project Ga0137403, IMG submission 122057) | Vadose zone soil fungal communities from Angelo Coast Range Reserve, California, USA - CZOMad2_1_16fungal (Hybrid Assembly) | ecosystem: Environmental > Terrestrial > Soil > Vadose zone...
CTGGCAGGCGCGTTCCGCTGGGAGGACTTCAAGCGAAAGGGCGCTCCGGATTTCATCATGCGCCAGAAGGACGACGTCGCCTGCATCGTCTATTCCTCTGGCACAGGCGGCCGTCCCAAAGGATGCGTCCTCACTCACGAGAATTATCTGGAGCAGTGCAAGTCGCTGACCGCGTGGTATCCATTCTGGCCCGGCGTGCGTTACTTGAGTATTCTCCCGACGAACCATGCCATTGATTTTATGGTTGGGTTCATCGGGCCGTTTGTGTGTGGTGCATGCGTGGTGCATTTGCGTACGTTGCGTCCGGAATTTGTGCGCGATGCCATGATTCGTTATCGCATCACTTATATAGCGTTGGTGCCCATGGTGCTTAAGAATCTGGAGCGCGGGCTGAAAGCCAAGTTTGATGAGCTTTCCTTTTTCAAGCGCTTCATATTGGATCGGATGATTGGCATTAACCGACTGTTAACCCGCAATCGGCCCAACGTTCAGAAAAGTCGTAAGCTGCTTGCCCAAGTGCACAACGCCTTTGGCGGCGAACTGGCAGCCATGTTTACCGGCGGCGCGTTTATGGAGCCTTCAACTTTGCAGTTCTTTTATGACCTAGGAATCCCCGTAGCCAACGGTTATGGTCTTACCGAAGCGGGGACTGTGTTGACGGTGAATGATCTGAAGCCTTTTCGTGCGGATACTGTAGGCAAGCCTTTGCCTGGGGTGGAATTGCGTTTGTTGAATCCAGACTCTGATGGGATCGGCGAAGTAGCGGCACACAGCAAGACCGTGATGTCTCATTATCTCGATGATCCGGAATTAAGCGCGGAAACCATTGTTGACGGATGGCTGCTTACCGGCGACCTGGGACGTTTTGACGACTCCGGACATCTGCAACTGTTCGGGCGCAAGAAAAATATGATTGTGACCGAAGGCGGAAAAAATATTTATCCTGAGGACATCGAAACTACTTTCGACGGTCTCCCGGTCAAGGAGTACTGCGTCTTCGCGGTCAACTACATCTGGCCGGCAAAAAACCTCGGCCAGGAGATGCTGATTCTGGTACTCCGACTGGAGCCGGGACAAGATGGACAGGCTTCGGAATTCAGTGAGCAGCTGAAACAGGAGATCATTGCCCGCAACCGCCGCCTGCCTGATTTCAAGCGGGTGGGCGGGTGCCTGGTCTGGGAGAAGGATTTTCCGCGTACTGCTGCCATGAAAATCAAGCGCCTGGTTCTTGCCGAAGAGATCCGCAAGACCCTCAGTCGCGCCGCCGTTGTTGAACTATAAAGCTGAACTCTAAAAAAATGAGCGACCAACCGTGAATGATTCCGAAACGTTTCTGGCGGTGGTCAATCCGGCGGCGGGCGGAGGACGATGCCGCAAGCTGGTCGGGCCAGCGCTGGATCGTTTGCGTGCGAGCGGCATTCATCTCGAAGTGGTCGAAACCAACGCTCCCGGCCAGGCGACTGCCCTGGTTCGCGACGCTCACGCGCAAGGCCGTCGGAGGTTTATCGCGGTCGGCGGAGACGGAACTTCTTACGAAGTGGTCAACGGGCTCTTTCCATCGGAAACGGTTGAGCCGGCGATGCTGGCATTTCTTCCCCTCGGCACGGGCAACTCGTTCTTACGCGACTTCAGCGACCGCGGCGTTGATTTCGCCATCGAGGCATTGCTGGCGCGGCGCTCCATTCCTTGTGACGTGCTGCGGCTGACGCACCAGACCGGCGTGCTGCACTTCATCAATCTGCTTAGCATGGGGTTTTCTGCCGATGTAGCCACCCTGCGCGCCCGCCGATTCAGCGGATGGGGAGAGGTAGGCTACCAGTCATCCATTTTCATCAGCCTGGCGCGTCTCCGGCGTCGTCCTTTTCCCTTGCGGGTGGATGGAGAGGCGGAACTGGACCGGCGGCCGTGTTTGTTCCTGACTTTCAGCAACAGCAAATTCACCGGCGGCACCATGATGATTGCTCCCCAAGCCGAGGTGAATGACGGGCTCATCGAGTTCGTACGCTGGGGCCCGATCGGGCGTCTGGGACTGATCCGCAACCTGCCGACACTCTACGACGGCACCCATATTAACCATCCGCTGGCGGAGCGCCGGCCGGCGAAGCGCATTGATTTCGCCCTCGACGCGCCGGTGGATGTCATGGTGGATGGAGAGGTCTTCACCTTGCACTGCCAAAGCCTAGACGTGCTGCCTTCCGCCATGAACGTCGTGGTATAAAAAGACTCCATGTCGAAAGACAGCAAAAATCGCGGCGGAAAGTCACAGCCAACATCATCGTCGGCGCGCAAGATCGCTACTGTGATGCTGATCGTCGCCGCTTTTGCCCTCGTGATCTACCTAGGATTGCGCAAGCGAGGCAACCGACTCGATGCCTTCGCAAAATGTCTGGCTGTAAAACAGGCGAAGATGTATGGGGCTTACTGGTGTCCGCACTGTGCCGATCAGAAAGAAATGTTCGAATCTTCCTTCCGGCATGTTCCGTATGTCGAGTGTGGCGTGCCCGGCTCGCGCGATGAAGCTCAAGTCTGTAAAGACGCCGGGATAAAGCATTTTCCCACCTGGGAGTTTTTCGGCGGCGAGCGTCAGGAAGGGACCTTGGCCCTGCAGGCGCTCAGCACCAAGACCGGATGCAGCCTGCCATGACCTTAGCTGCAACGGCGCGCTTTTCTCGGCGCATTTTCCTTGCGATTGCTGTGCTGGCTCTGGCTGGTGCGGTAGTGTCGGCGGCGTCTCTTTATCATCACTACGGCACTTCGGCCACCCCCTACTGCGACATCGGAGAGAATTTCAACTGCGACATTGTGAACCGCAGCATCTATTCGACAATCGCCGGCATTCCAGTGGCGCTGGTTGGTGTGGCCGGATACTTGGCTGTGCTGACGCTCGCGACCTTCTATCGGAACCAGGCCGAAGCCCCCGTGATATTGGCCATCGGTTCGCTGGCCGGACTCGGCTTCGCACTCTACCTGACTTACATCGAAGGCTTTGTCCTAGCGGCGTGGTGCATTTTGTGCCTGTCGTCTCTGGCTTTGATTTTGAGCATCGCCGTGCTTTCATCGGTGCTGTGGGTACATCGTGTCCGGCAGAGTGATTGATACTCATGGAAGAAACCACATCATCTCTGCCGTCAGGCGATGAAAGCCCTCCAGAACTCTCGGGGGAGTTGCGGCTGCATGAATTGCAAAGCCGCATTTTCCGCAACACGCGCATGCTACGGGTATGGTTGCCGCCGGGATACAGCGCACCCGAAAACCAGGGCCGACATTATCCTGTGTTCTATCTCAACGATGGTCAGAATCTGTTTGATCCAGCGACGGCATACATTGGAGTTGACTGGCAAGCCGATGAGGCTGCGGATCGCCTGATTCGCGAAGGCAGAATTCCTCCGCTGGTCCTCGTAGGTATTGATAACGCCCAGAAGGATCGCCCCAGGGAGTATTTGCCCTACCGCACCTTCAATCCGCCCATCATGCGGCCGCAGGGCAAGCACTATCCGAACTTTCTCTTGAACGAGGTGATGCCGTTTCTCTATCAGCGTTACCGCATCGCGCGAGGTCCGGAGAATACGGGGCTGGGCGGATCATCCCTGGGTGCGATCATCTCGTTGTACACGGCGATGGACCGCCCCGGAATCTTCGGCAGGTTGCTCCTGGAGAGTCCGTCTTTGTTCGTCTCTAACCGCCAGTTTTTGAAATGCAGCCGCGCCTTCCGGCAGTGGCCGGAGAAGATTTTTATGGCGATGGGAACCAACGAGGCGGGGAGTGAAGGCCGCGACCGACAGGTGGTCGAAGACGTTCTCGCACTGGAACGCGTTCTGCGGCGCGCTGGATTGAAAGAAGACCGATTGCTGGTAAGAATTGACGAAGGCGCTACCCACAATGAAAGAGAGTGGGCCAAACGGTTTCCGGAAGCGCTGGCATTTCTCTTCGGCCTGTCATCCTGAGCAGTCGAAGGATCCCTACCTGCTTTTACAAAATGTAAAGTTCGGGGGATTTCAGTGCTAAACCAAACCGTCCTCGCTCACGAAATTACTGCAGATCATAGGGATCCTTCGACTGCGCGTCCGCGTTCGCAAGCGAACGCTGATGCTCCGCTCCGGATGACACTGGGAGGGTGGTTGGCGGTGAAGATACCTCGCGAGATGATACCCGCCAGATGGTCCACAACAGGGCCGTCATCGCCGGGACTGAAAGCTGCAGGTGAGTGACCTGCGTCAACGGTCCCATCAAGAACAGGGGATAGCACAGATACAGGAGTTGCTGAACTCGCGGTGCGAACATCTGCTCACGGTCTACCACCGCCCAATCACCGAGCAGCAGGAAGGCCGGCGCAAGGATTATCAGGTCATACACGGTCAAATGAGGTGACACCAGCACCGTGGCCAACAACAGCGCCGAGAAGCGAACCGTCAACGCAGACCGGCTTCTCCAAACTCGAACCGCCAGCACCAGAATCGCCACGGTACTCACCGCATACAACGCAAACGCGACGCGCGGCCATGGCAGTAGGAGAGACCAGAAAGCCCGCAGCGAATGGGTTTGGTACAAGCGTGGTTCAAGTAGCGGCAAAACGCCTTCCACATGCCTCAGCGCACCGAGGTAAGTGCTCATAACCTCGGAGCCGTAGTGGGTCCAGGCCGCGGCCAGTTGGATGGATGCAGCCATCACAGCGCCGGCGACGACCTTCCATTCGCGCGCCAACACAAGGACTACTGCTGCGGCCAGTCCCAACTGCGGTTTGAAGATGAGCGAACCGATGGCTAATCCTGCGAGCAGGGTAAGATCGCGTCGCAGGGCGAGATACGCCAGTGTGAAGCACAGAAGCGCGAGACCAGAAGTCTGTCCCCAGGCCAACAGGTGAAAAAATCCCGGAAAGGCAACGGCCAGAATTAGAACCGTGCAGCGATAGGTCTGGAGACCGGGACAGCTCTTCCACACCGCGTAGCAGCAGAAAGCGTAAATCAGTACGTTCACAGCCAGCCACACGGCAAGCGCGTCACCGTAAGGCAACCGGGTGAACGGCGCGAAGAATAGAGAAACCTGCGGCCCGTAGAGCGGGACGTATAAACTGTCCGGCGCGTTCGCCACGAACTGCCGGGCCAAGTCAGCCTGTGCTCGCATGTCGTACAGGAGGTCTCCGCGATCCTGCAAAGCGAGGCGTCCCAGCGTGTAGAAGTGTAGAAAGTCCGTCCCTTTGACCAAACCGTTGCGGTCTGACAACCCTGGCGTGGACATGTCCACGGCATAGACGGTCCAGAGCAATACGGCCAGTAGCAGACCATGAATGCGGATGGGTTTGGCGCTGAGCCACGATTTAGAGCTCATGGTTCCAGCCGCGCCGGGGACTCGTCACCGTTCAGGTGCCACACCGTTCGATGGTGAAAATACCGAAGCAATTCCTCGTCTTCCTCAGGGCCCATTGCGCGCGCCCAGACGATCTTGGCGTTGTCGATGTCGGCTGCGTTGTATACCCATTCCCAATCCACATCATGATGTGGACCATAGCTTACGATCACCAAATGGCGTGCCGGAGCGGCCTCCAACTGGCGTGCAATCGCCACCCGGTCTAAATTGCCGCGCGGCCATGCGGGCTCGATCTGTGCGTGACTTGCTGCCGCGCCAACGCGCAACAGGACCATGGCGCAGGCGATGGTCGGGATGGCCCGCACCAGCGCAACTCCCATCGGTCGTCCTCGCCAGCGCCACAGCCGCAAGTGACGCATACACTGCAGGAGTAAGAGGTAGATCAGGCCTGTGGCGGGGGCGACGTAGTGAGGCAGCGTCCAGGTTTCCACCGCCAAGCCCAGCAGGAAAAATTCGCCGGCGACCAGAGGAAAACGCATCTTCCTATCGCGCAGAATCCATGGGAACGCCAGCAGGGGAATCGTAAGTAGAGGTCCGCAATAGAACTTCCACACACCCACCAGCTTGTCCCATGTGCGGGAGGCGGCGCCGCCGAGAGTGTGGTACCCCTCGAACCGCTCCAACTCCCAGCGATAGAAATCGCGAATCACCGCGTGGTTGTATTTTGGTTCGGGTCTCGCAGACTCCCACAGAAAATATGGCGCCGTAGCATAAGTGCCGCGATTCACCTGGTAAGTCATGCGGAACGGATTGCCGGTGACTCGCGAGTAGTAGTAACCCATTCCCGCTCCCGTCACGGCCAGAACGAGAGTAATCGGTAGCACCACGCGGCCGAAGAAAAGTGAAACTGCGGGGCGACTCTTGCCCGATATCCAGATCGCCAACCCTCCCGCTAGGGGGATGCTAAATATCAATCCTTCATACGGCCGGCTGTTCGCTAGAATAGCGAGACCGATGGCTAGAACGACGGCGTCCCTCGGGCGCGAAAATTTTTTCACCCGAGGCAACGCTCCTAGTGCCAGAGCGCCGCCCAAAGCAACAACAGATCCGCTCCAGTAGCCATTCATCCAGTAGCTGAGAATTCCGAGGCGCAGAATCGCCAGCATCCCGCCCAGCAGAGCCCACGCCGGAGGCAGCCACCCCTGGAGCATCCAGGTGAGGGCCGAACACATAAGCGCAGTAACGAGCAACTGGCCGATCCAGGGATGGCCGAGTCGCTGGCCAACGGCCAGAAGAAGGCCCTGCGCGGGAGGGTACATGGACATGTAGGTTGGCTGCTGAATGATGTGGAAACTCTCGAAGTGCACCCACATGGGATGGGTAGGGTTGGTCACACGCCGGTGAGCGAAGGTGTCGGCCGCGAGCAGATAGCTGAATTCATCATTCCATCGCGGCGCGGGAATTCCAAGAATGGGAATCAAGGAAACGCGAAGGGAAACCACCAGCAGCCCGACCACAACAACGGACAGCATCTTTCTCCGCGCCAGCTGTAGAAAGCACTTTTCCACATGGCCGAAGCCAGCAGGCCGAGGAGTCGCTCGATTCGCATGGCGTGAGGCGAAGGCGATTATCGCAAAGGCGGACGCGACCACGATCAGTTCGATGAATTGCAGCAGCGAGGGCGCGAGGCGGGCCATGGTCATCGGGCGTCAAAAGTCGGACCTCGGGCGTCAGACCTCGGACTTCAGACCTCTGCTATCGGACTCGGGGATTTAGCTGACTCCCCGAGGTCTGACGTCCAACGTCCAACGTCCGTTTTTACCTTCCCACCACTACCTTGTCCGAGGTCAGTTTGTCGAGGATGCCGGACGCAACGTCAATCGTTTCCTGATCGACTGTGCGGTTCTTGGCGATGGCGTCGGCCAGGGGAACCGAAACGATCTTGTTGCCGCGCAGGGCCGCCATGCAACCAAACTCGCCGCGATGGACCATGTCGATAGCGCCCAAACCATAGCGGGTCGCCAGCATGCGGTCGAAGGCGCTGGGGGAGCCACCGCGCTGCACATGTCCCAGAACGACGGTGCGGGTCTCGAAGTTGGTGCGCCGCTCAATCTCGCGGGCCAGGATGGCAGCGATTCCGCCCAGCCGGGCATGACCGAATTCATCCTTGCCCATGTCGACCACAATCGGAGCGCCGTGCTTGGGATCAACGTCGGTGGAGAATTTCGCGCCCTCGGCCACCACCACGATGCTGAAGTAGCGGCCGCGCGCGTGCCGCAAGCGAATAGTTTCCGCGACCTTATCAACGTCGAAAGGTATTTCGGGAATCAGAATGACATCCGCGCCGCCGGCGATACCGCTGTACATCGCGATCCAGCCGGCATCTCGTCCCATGACTTCCACGACCATCACCCGATTGTGGGCCTCGGCGGTGGTATGCACCCGGTCGATGGCCTCGGTGGCGATATTGACCGCGGTATCGAATCCGAAGGTGAAGTCGGTTCCGGCCAGGTCGTTGTCGATGGTCTTGGGGACGCCCACCACATCAACCCCCTTTTCGTGCAGTTTCTGGGCGACAGAAAGCGTGTCATCGCCACCGATGGCGATCAGGGCCTCGACTCTATGCTGCTTCAGAGTGGCCACGCACTTTTCTAATCCGTCGGCTTTCTTGCCGGGGTTGGTGCGCGAAGTGCGGAGTATCGTGCCACCCCGAGGAAGAATTCCGCCCACGCTGGAAAGATCGAGCGGCATGGTCTTGTCTTCCACCAGACCGCGCCAGCCCTCCAGAAAGCCCACGAATTCATCCTCGTAGTGGAAGCAACCTTTGCGCACCACGGCGCGTATCACTGCGTTCAACCCTGGGCAGTCGCCTCCGCCGGTGAGTATGCCAACTTTCATCGCCTGCTCCTCAGTGCGCGTAGAAATCGTTAACTTGGGTCGATGCGGCGGAGCCGAACCGCTGCTACTGCTGGATATACTTCTGCTGTAATGGCTTGCCGCGGAAGCTAAAGATTACCATTAAACGGTGCATTATTGTTCAGTCGGAATGCAGGCACGAGCGAGGACGCTCGCGCCTATCTCGACTGGGAGCCTCTCTTGCCGATTGCGCCTGGGCGACGGATTCGCCACAATATCTTCTGCAAATCATAAGAACCTCATGTCGAAAACATTACGCATGCTGATCTGGCTGGCAGTTGCCCTGCTGGGCGCTCTGGCCCTGGCGACGATCGCTCTACATCGCGGCGAGCAAATCAATGCCATGTGGCTGGTCGTCGCAGCTGCCTGCTCTTACGCGCTGGGATACCGGTTCTACAGCAAATTCATTGCGGCCAAACTTCTGACCCTTGACGCCTTGCGGGCTACTCCCGCCGAACGCCTGGACAATGGCCGCGACTTCGTTCCTACCAACAAGTGGGTCGTCTTCGGCCACCATTTTGCCGCCATCGCGGGGCCTGGGCCCCTGGTCGGTCCTGTTCTCGCGGCGCAATTTGGATATCTTCCCGGAACATTGTGGATTCTGGCCGGCGCTGTCTTCGGCGGTTGCGTGCAGGATTTCGTCGTCCTGCTGTTCTCGGTGCGGCGCGACGGCAAATCGCTCACCGAAATGGCGCGCGACGAAATCGGACGCCTCGGCGGACTGGTGGCCTATGTCGCCGTCATCAGCATCATCGTGATCCTGCTCGCAGTCTGTGCCCTGGTGGTGGTGAACGCGCTCAAGGCCAGTCCGTGGGGCACGTTTACCATCGCCATGACGATTCCCATTGCGCTTTTAATGGGCGTTTATTTGCGCACCTTGCGCCCTGGCAAAGTGCTGGAGACATCGGCGCTCGGCTTTGTCCTGGTGATGCTCGCGATCTGGGGTGGACAGTGGGTTTCACAAACCGAGTCGGTAGCCCACTGGTTCACGTTTTCAGGCCCCGCTCTGGCGATTCTGATCATCATCTACGGATTCGCCGCGTCCGCGCTGCCGGTGTGGTTGTTGTTGGCTCCGCGCGACTACCTGAGCACATTCGTGAAGCTGGGAACCATCACCATGCTGGCACTCGGAATCGTCGCTCTCCGTCCCACGCTGCACATGCCTCCGCTCACTCGCTTTATTGACGGCTCTGGCCCGGTATTTGCGGGAAATGTGTTTCCCTTCGCCTTCATCACCATCGCGTGCGGCGCAATCAGCGGCTTTCACGCGCTGATATCGAGCGGCACAACTCCAAAACTGATCCGGCGCGAGACCGAAGCCCGCATGGTGGGATACGGCGCCATGCTGGCGGAGTCCATGGTTGCCATCATGGCCATGATCGCCGCCTGCGTTCTTCAGCCGGGAATCTACTTCGCGATCAACAGTCCGGCGGGAATTGTTGGTCAGGCGCCGGAGGCCGCTGCTGCGACCATCAGCAACTGGGGATTCCCCATCACTGCCGCCGAGATGCATGCGCTGGCACAGTCCGTGGGTGAGCAGACACTCTACAACCGCACCGGCGGCGCGCCTGCCTTCGCGGTCGGAATGGCCCACATTTTCTCCAACAGTTTGGGCGGACAGGCGCTCATGGCGATCTGGTACCACTTCGCCATCATGTTTGAAGCTTTGTTCATTCTCACGGTGCTCGATGCCGGCACACGCGTCGGCCGCTTCATGGTGCAGGACGCCCTCGGACACATATGGAAGCCACTGGGCCGTACCAGTTGGTATCCCTCCATTCTCGCCACCAGCGCGCTGATCGTGGCCGCCTGGGGATATTTCCTGTGGCAGGGTGTCAAAGACCCGTTAGGCGGGATCAACTCGCTGTGGCCATTGTTCGGCATTGCCAATCAGTTGCTGGCCACGGTCGCCCTGTGCGTGGCCACCACCATCGTCATCAAGATGGGCAAAGCTCGCTACGCCGCGGTGACGCTGGGGCCGCTGGCGTGGCTGGTCGCCGTAACTTTCACAGCCTCCTGGCACAAGATTTTTGATCCCAATCCACGCATCGGTTTTCTGTCGCATGCGGCGCAGCTGGCTTCCGGCGCAGGAGCGAATGCCCGGCTGATTTTCAACGATCGCCTCGATGCTGTGGTAACCGGAACCCTGATTGTGATGGTCACGCTGATCCTGATCGAGTCCGCGGTGGAATGGCTGCGAGTGCTTTCCGGCCGCAAGCAGGCAAGGGTAAAAGAGTCACCGTTCGTAGCCACGCGTTTCGCCGAGGAGCAAGGATGAAGGCAATCCGACTGCTGGCTGGACAACTCAAGTGGTGCGCTCAGATTTTCCGTGCCGCCCTGCGAGAGATTTTCGACGAATCGGCCTATGCTCGCTTCCTGAGTCAGAGGCAATTGGCATCGTCGCGCGCAGCTTACGCCTCTTTTCGCCGGGAGTACGAAGTCACAAAGGCGCGTCGCCCCAGGTGCTGCTGATTGCATTTACGAACGTGGAATGCCAACAGGCTTCCTTGGAAAGTGAGATAAACTCTTCTCCATGCGCGTGCTGGGTGTGGATTGCGGCACCGAGTACACCGGTTTCGGTGTGGTCGAACTCGGCCACGACGATACGCTGGTTTGCCTGACATGCGGGGCCATCAAGCTTTTGCCGCGGCAGCCGTTGGCCCGGCGGCTGGCGACTATCTTTGACCGCCTGGGCGCCATCATTGAAGAACACCGGCCCGACAACGTCGCCATCGAAGATGTGTTCTACGCGCTGAACGTAAAGTCCGCACTCAAGCTGGGGCAGGTGCGCGGAGTGGCCATGCTGGCTGCATCTTCCGCCGGGTTGGAAGTTTCCGAGTATTCGCCTCTGTCAATCAAGTCCGCCGTGGTAGGTTACGGCCGAGCGGAAAAGCCGCAAGTCCAGTACATGGTGGCCCGCCTGCTCAACCTCAGCGAGGTGCCGGAACCCGCCGATGCCGCGGATGCTTTGGCCATCGCCATCTGCCATCTGCACACTTCCGCTACGATGGTTCGCCAACGCGCCGTGAGCGGATGACCATCCCCTCGCTTTTTTGGCATAATCTTTTCTCGATGGCTGCCGGAAAAAATGTAGGCGCGAGCGTCCCCGCTCGTGCAGCAGGGCCACGGACGGTGCCACAAGCGTGGACGCTCGCGCCTACATTGGATCATTTCTCTCCTCCTGCTGTGTTTGCCGGCGGGCGTAAAAGCGCAACAGCCGGCGGTCGTAACCTTTAGTCTGGATTTCCCCGGCTCCGAGCCTTCGCACTATGCGATTTCGGTGTCCTCCAACGGCCACTCCACCTACGACTCCGACGGCAAGCTGAGTCCCGATTCCGAGGGCGATCCCTTCCATCTGGAGTTTTCCATGTCCCCTGAGACCAGCCGGCGGATCTTCGATCTGGCCGAACGCGCGCACTACTTTGAAGGCGAGGTAGATTCCCGCAAAAAGAATTTGGCCTCCACGGGAGTCAAGACCCTGACGTACAAGGATGCCGGGCGGAGCACGACAGCTACCTACAACTACTCCATGGTGGCTGCGGTGCAGCAGGTTACGCAGCTGTTCCAGAGCCTTTCAACCACCCTGGAATTTGGCCGCCGGCTGGAGTACTTCCATCGCTATCAGAAGCTGGCCCTGGACGAGGAGCTGAAGCGCATGGATGATGCGGCCAGCCGGAGTGATCTGGAGGAGATGGCCGCAGTTTTGCCGATCTTGCAGCGCATCGTGACCGACACCTCCGTGATCAATCCTGTCCGAGCCCGCGCCCAGAGGATGATTGAGCGGGCTGGGTCCCCGAAGCGATGACTCGGTTGGGCGTCGATTTTCCGCTTATATCGCGATTTGTTGACAACCAGGGCGGCCAAAAGGTGTTCTAATCGAGTAACGGGGTCGTCTCGGGAGGTCCCACATGTCGGTTCGCAGTTTGCCTGCTCTCACCATTCTCCTGGTTTTGTCGTGCTCGCTGGCGGTTCCCGCTTTCGCTGACTCTCAAGCTCGCATCGTGCGGCTGAGTCAGGTGGACGGGGATGTTCAGATTGACCGCAACCTCGGACAGGGCTACGAAAAAGCCTTCATTAACCTACCCGTCACCCAGGGCGCCAAATTGCGCACTGGACAAGGCGCACGGGCTGAAATCGAGTTCGAAGACGGTAGCAGCCTGCGCCTTACGCCCGGCACTGTCCTCGAATTCCCCGAGCTGGCCCTGCGCGATTCCGGCGCTCGTTCGTCGAGCGTCCAACTTCAGCAAGGAACCGCATATCTGAATTTCAAGGGCGACAAAGGGGAAGGGTTTGTTCTCGGTTTTGGACGGGAAAGCCTGACTCTCAAGAAGCCTTCGCACCTTCGTCTCGAACTAAGAGATGCCAGCGCCACGGTGGCTGTGTTCAATGGTGCGGTTGAAGTCAATGGTGCCTCAGGCAAGGTGGACGTCGAAAAGAAGCACAGCGCAACCTTTGACCTGGCCGGATCAACTCCATACACCCTCGCCAACAACCTCGAGCCGGATCCCTACGACGATTGGGACAAGCAGCAGGATAAGTATCACCAGCAATACCGCGCCAACAGCTACTCACCTTACGGTTACGGGGCCAGCGACCTGAACTATTACGGAAGCTTCTACAACATTCCCGGCTACGGGATGATGTGGCAGCCCTACCTGGTAGGTGCGGGATGGGACCCGTTCATGAATGGCGCCTGGATGTGGTATCCCGGGGCTGGGTATGCCTGGGTCTCCAGCTATCCATGGGGCTGGACGCCGTATCGTTACGGCTCCTGGACTTACGTCAACTCCAATGGATGGTTCTGGCAGCCGGGAAGGACTTGGACGGGATGGAACACGGTTCCTCGCATTGTGAACCCCCCGCAGCACTTTAACGCCCCCAGAATGCCGACGGCACCGGGACAAACCTTGATCGTCAACCGGGGCGCGCCTGTGGGCCCGAGCGGAGCAATCCAGGGCAAATCGGCAATACGCAGCGATTCGGCAGGTCTGGGCGTTGCCCGGGGCAGTGTCCGCAATTTGGGCCGGATCTCGCAGCAAGTGGAGAGGCCAGTATCCGCAACCCCAGGATCCAGGAGCGGGACCATGCGTGCCCCGTCTGCCGCGTCCGCGGCACGATTGCCTGCTGGGGGCTCCTCCCGGGTCTCTGCACCCGCAGGCAGCACCGCCGGGCCACGAATGAGCACAGGGTCGGGATCTTCGGCCCCCAGTTCGCGTGGTCCAGCCCATAGATAGGGGACCGGGTCCCAAATCAGACGCAAGAAGCTCAATTTGTTGTCCGACTTCTCAAGGGGGTCGCAAATGATTAGTGCGAAGAATTGGGTTCGACTGGGTCTGGTTGCCGCCGCATTTGTCATTTTCTGTCCGCGAAGCTCGGCGCAGACGCTCACTTGCTCTTCCGACGATGGCCATCGCCACTATTGCCCGGCGAATACGCGAGGCGGAGTGCGCATGGTGAACCAACGCAGCGGTTCAGCTTGCAACCAGGGCTATAGCTGGGGGTTTGACCGCGGAGGAGTGTGGGTGGATCATGGCTGCCGGGCTGATTTTGCCATCGATTCCTACCAGTACCGGGGACCGGCTCCGGGCAGCGTTGCAACCGTCACGTGCTCCTCGGACGATGGACAGCGGCACTACTGCAACCTTGATTCGCGCGGCCGAGTCCAGTTGCAGAGACAGCGCAGTGGGTCTCCCTGTACGGAAGGCTACAGTTGGGGCTCCGATGGCAGGGCAATCTGGGTGGACCATGGTTGCCGAGCTGATTTCTCAGTCGAGAGTGGCCGGGGCGGCTGGAACCGGGATGATGATCGAGATCGAGATCGAGACCGTGACCGACAGTGGGACCGGAATGACTACCAGGGAGGGCAAGACCAGGTGATCTCGTGCTCGTCAGATGACATGCACCGGCACTACTGCCCGGCCGATACGCGAGGCGGAGTACAGTTATTGAAACAACGCAGCGACGCTTCCTGCCGGCAAGGCCGCAGCTGGGGCTATGATCGCAGCGGTATCTGGGTGGACCACGGCTGCCGGGCTGATTTCCAGATCATTCGGTAAATCCTCGTAACCGGGCAATCTAAAAGCGACCTTCGGGTCGCTTTTTGTTTTGAATCGAAATAAGCAAATTCCAATCCTGCCAGTCAAGGCTCCCCGACAACGGTACCAATTACCAGAGTCACTTGAGGCAGTGCCCACCGGCACGTAGGCTGTAGAAACACCCAAACATATCTGGAGGTTTCATGGCTACACCGGGCCGGGCGCCCCTTCCCAACGCCGCTCCTGTTCCACCTACGCCAGCCCTGCTGTTGGCAATGTTGCAGGTCTCGAGTCATGTCAGCGATCTTATTTTTTCTCCCGGAAGCCATCCTCATGTTGAGGTGAGTGGCCAGTTGGTCCCGATGAAAACAGCAGGTGTGCCCCTCCTGAGCCCGGGAGACACGCAACGTATCGCGGAAGAATTGATTGGAGACAACAAGCAAGCGCTTACGACTCTCCAGAATCAGGGCTCCTGCGATATTTCGTACAGCTTGCCGGGCACGGCGCGTTTCAGGGTGAACATTTTTGTGCAGCGGGGCAGCCATGCCATCGTAATGCGGGTGATTCCCAAGAGCATTCCCAGCTTTGACGAGCTGAAACTGCCGGCGGAACTCGGCCACATCGCCGACATCAAGAACGGCATCGTGCTGGTGACCGGCCCCACGGGTTCGGGTAAGTCGTCTACCCTGGCGGCGATTCTCGACCGGATTAACGAGACCAAGGCGTACCACATTCTGACCATTGAAGATCCCGTGGAATTCATGCACCGCCACAAGAAGTCGATTGTCCACCAGAGGGAGTTGCACAGCGACACTCCCAGCTTTGCGCTGGCCTTGCGGGCGGCCCTGCGGCAAGCGCCCAAGGTCATCCTGGTGGGTGAAATGCGGGACAAGGAGACGATTGAAATCGCGCTGGAGGCGGCGGAAACCGGCCACCTCGTGCTCTCCACCTTGCACACCACTGATGCCTCCAAGACAGTGGAGCGGATCATCGGAGTATTTCCACTGGCCGAGCAGCAGACCATTCGCAACCGCTTCGCAAAAAGCTTCCGCTACATAGTCTCGCAGCGGCTCCTCCCGCGCAAAGAGGGAGCCGGACGCGTGGCCGCCATAGAGATCCTTAAATCGACCCTTCGCACCCGCGAGTATCTGGACAAGGGCGAAGTGGAAGGAAAAAGCTTGCTAGATGCCATGCGCGACGGGGACACTGAGGGCATGCAGCATTTCGACGGAGAAATCGAAAAATTAATTCGCGGCGGCATGATCGACTACGACACCGCCATGGCTTATGCCACTAACCCCGGCAACTTGCGACTGCAGCTCTCCGACCTTCTGGGAGAAGCACCGCCGTCCCGACCGGCAAGAGCTCCGGCGCCAGCAAAGGGCAAGCAGGAGACGGAAATCGAGCTCGAATAGAACGGAATTCACAGGCGAGCCTGTTCGGGAGGAATGCGAGCAACGTCTCCGGAGCTGTAAGGGCAAGCCGCGGAGCGGCGCAAAGAATTGTAGCCCAGGGCACAAAGCCCTGGGTGCAAAGCAGAAAGGTAGCTAAACCCCAGCGGGGCGAAAGAGCGGTTAGCCGTACATCTGCGCTGGATCGTGCCGCCCTCGGCATCAACTTCCTATTTGCCGTTGAACTACCGTACGAGAATGCCCGAATACCCAACTACGCGTTCGCGGTCGCCTGAAACATCTCCGGACGTCGCATATCTGACCAGTTCGGTACCAGTTGCACCCAATCGGCGGGCGGCGGTGAGCATCGCGACGGTCGGTCCGAATCCGCACATGCTGATGCCTTCGTTCATCACCACGTCGTACAAGCCGTGCGCGTCCATGACCAGAATACGTTCGATGGCTTTCTGGTCTTTCACGCGGGTAACCGTATCGTTCTCGTAGTGGTTCATGTCGCTGGAGGCGATCAGCAGCACCGGTTCGCCGACGGCCTGTACAGCGTCCGCGATAACTACGCCAAGGGCCTGGAGCACCTCGTAGCGGGAGGTGCCCAGAGCGATCGGGACGAACACGCAATCCGGATTCTTGGCTTGCAGAAACGGCAATTGCACTTCGGCGCCATGTTCGGCGCGATGCGCCTCCGCATCTTCTCCCAGGAGCGGAAAGCGTTGCTTCAGGTCGGCTGCAATCGCCCCGTCGATGGGTACTTGGCCCAGCGGAGTTTCCCAAGTGCCCTCGCTCATGATGGCCAGTGGATGTCCCATGCCAGTGTGGTTTGGGCACATCAGAATGCAGCGCCGGGGCAGAACGAGCCGGGCGTACACTGCGCCCGCCACATGTCCGGAGTAAACGTATCCGGCGTGGGGTACCACGCAGCCGAGTGCCGAAACCGTTTTCCCGGGCGGCGACAAATAAGATTGCACCTCGGCCCGCAAATCATCGCGATCGCGTGGATAAAAGCGGCCAGCTACTGCGGGGTGGCGGATTGGCATGGCCATAGCTCGGTTTCCATTTGCGAGCGAATGGAAAGGCTCCGCTCAGGATGACAGGGCACCTTGCAGCGCGCGAAAAAGCGCCGCGGACTTCTCCAAACTCAAAGCTTCCGCGCGCACCGTCGGTTTGACCCCTGCTTTCTCGAAGGCCGCGCGCAAGGCCTTCGGCTGGTATTGCGCTTTGAGATTGTTCGAAAGTGTTTTTCGCTTCTGTCCAAAAGATAGTTTGAGAAAGTTGATGAAGTCGCCTTCGGGTACGCGCAGGCTTTCGAGTTTAGGGGCCATCCTGAGCCGCACCACGGTAGAGTCCACTTTCGGCGGCGGCGAAAATGCAGAGGGCGGAAGGGTGAACAATTCTTCCACGCGTGCGTAAAGCTGGGCCGTGGCAGAAAGCAGGCCATAGTCGCTTCGCCCCGGAGCGGCCGCCAACCGTTCAGCGACCTCCCGCTGCACCATCAGCACGATGGTTTCGAAATACTGGCGGAATTCAAATAGCCGCAACAGGATGTCAGAAGTAATGAAATACGGAAGATTACCCACTACCCGCACGGGTTCAGGCTGGTGATTAATCCCGGGACGTGTGCTTCCCGGCTTTGGTCCGAAGAGAGTGTGAAAGTCGATCGCCAGCACGTCGCCCTCGATGATTTCCACGTTTGGCTCCTGGGAGAAATTCATGCGTAGCTGGGCTGCCAGTACCCGGTCGATTTCGATAGCGATCAGCCGCCGGGCCCGTCTGGCGAGCATTGCGGTGAGAGCGCCGCGTCCGGGGCCGATTTCGAGGACGGTGCTCTCCGAGATGTCTCCCAAGGCTTCCACGATGCGGGCCGTCGCTCCGGAATCCAACAGAAAGTGCTGTCCCAGTTTGGGCCTGCTGTGGGGCTTTTCCGAGGCCGCGATTCTTGTCACGTTGACCCGCTTTCCTGCCGGCTTGCCGGCGTTTAAACTGGCAAGTTCGTTTTGCCAGTTTGCTCGTGCAGCAGAGTATGCTGGGAACAGCACCCTATGATAGCGTGTGTCGGCGGCGTCGGCGCTGGCGCATTGTAAGGAGTGGACAAATGCACATCGTTTTTGCAGCCTCCGAGTGTGTGCCATTTTCCAAGACGGGCGGTCTGGCGGACGTTGTGGGTGCCCTGCCGCGGGCTCTGGTTGCCGCAGGACACCAGGTCAGCGTCTATCTTCCCCGCTACCGCGAGACCCTGCTCAAGGACGCACGCACGGTGGTCAAAAGCGTTACCGTGCCCTTCGACGACCGCTACCGATTTTGCTCTATCGTAAGCGGCGGCGAACGTTCCGGAGTGAGCTTCTATTTTGTGGAGTATCCCCCGTTCTTTGACCGTGATGCGCTGTACGGTACTTCTGCCGGCGACTATCCCGACAACGCCGAGCGCTTTGCTCTGTTCTCCCGCGCCGTGCTCGAAGGCTCGAAGATTCTGGGCGTACCCCAGGTCTTTCACTGTCACGACTGGCAATCTGCCCTTGTGCCCGTGCTGTTGCGAACGCAGTACGCCGAAGACCCGGCCTTCCGCGACGTTGCTACCGTCTTCACCATCCACAACATGGGATATCAGGGCCTGTTTCCGCCGGATACTTTACCGCTGCTGACTCTGCCCTGGGATTTGTTCACCATTTCCAAGATGGAATTTTTCGGCAGTGTGAACTTCCTCAAGGGAGCCCTGATATTTTCTGACTACATTACAACGGTGAGCAGAAAGTACAGTCAGGAAATCCAGACCACGGAGTTCGGCTTTGGCCTGGAAGGAGTGCTGCGCACCCGGTCTTCGACTGTGACCGGCATCCTGAACGGTGTGGACTACGACGAGTGGAATCCGCAGACTGACAAGTTCATCGAGGCACAGTATTCGGCGCAGAATTTCTCGGGTAAGGCCGAGTGCAAGAGAGATTTGCTGACCACCTTTGGCATAGACGAAGCCGATTTGCGCTTGCCCGTGATCGGCATTGTTTCTCGGTTCGCGGCCCAGAAAGGCTTCGACCTCATTTCCCAGATCATGGAACGTCTGGCGCGGGAGCAGATGATCATTGTCGCGCTGGGTAGCGGCGACAAGACCTATGAAGACATGTTCCTCCGCCTCAGCAGACAATTTCCCCAGAAAATTGCGGTCAAAGTGGCCTATGACAATGCAGTCGCGCACAAGATCGAGGCTGGCAGTGACATGTTTCTGATGCCATCCCGATACGAGCCTTGCGGCCTCAACCAGATCTACAGCTTGAAGTACGGCACAGTCCCGATCGTCCGTGCCACCGGCGGTCTCGACGACACCATCGAACATTGGGACGCTCGTACCGGGAAGGGGACCGGCTTCAAGTTTACCGATTACAACGGCGAAGCCCTGCTGCTGACGATCAAAGAAGCGCTGCGGGCCTTTCGCGATCAAGATTCCTGGCAGCAACTCATGCGCAACGGGATGACCAAAGATTTCTCCTGGAACGCTTCCGCCAGGGAGTACATTCGCGTTTACGAACGGGTACGGCAGGGACGGGCAGGGAGCACAGCTGCGGCGCAACGCGGCGACGCGATTGACTTGGAACCTGTTAGCCGCTAGCCGGAGTTGTCTCTCATGGTGGGTTACGACTAATCTACCGGGCGGAGGTGCCCGTGGGCAGCGCAGATCCATCCCGCGAGAGATCAACTTCGATTACCTCGCCCGGCTTGAGTTTCACCTCGCGACCCTTTTGCAGCAAGAGGAACGTCGTGCTAGCCGCCAGTCCGTACCAGCGTGCGCTGCCCGCAGAGGTGGCCAGCGCTTCTTCCGAAAGATCGTCAGCCAGCTTCGCCACCAGCGCCGTTCCCCCCAGCTGAAGTGCGAGCCGCTTCTTGCTCACGGTGGGATGGACGGTCCCTTCGTTGTCTGTCTTCGCTGAATCGCTCTCGATTGAGGAGAGTTCGAAGCGAGCGGGCTGCACCGTACCGTCGGGCAGTTTCACGCGATCGAAGACCATGCGCAGGGCGCCCCGGCGCAGCGGGCGGCGCGCCGGAACCGTTTCCAGATGGCCCTCCACTAGGGTCCCCTTGGGCAATAAGGACTTGCCGTTTACCTCAACTGGATTCTCCAGCTTCGCCATGAACGAAGAGCCGCTGGGAGATTTTGAGCTGATCTGCGATAGCAGGGCGAGGCGCGCCTTGCTTCCAACCAACAAGGGCTGCCTGACACCAGGTGTTGGATCGCTGGGACGGGCCACACCAGCGACGGGTTTTTGCGCCTCGGGCGCATCAGGTAGCGGACTTGGGGACTCCTGGGCATACGAGCCTGCGGTAAACACGATGCACAACCCAAGCAGGAAGCAACGTCGCAAAGTCATGAGGTTTCGATCCAGGAAGCGAGTTCAGGAGACTATAAACGAAATCTCGCAGGCGGTGGCCAGCAAGCGATCAGTGTCATCGTAAACTCATAAACCACAAAGGACAGGAAGGTCCACGAAGGAACCCTCAGGCGCACCCTCATCAACCTTCGTGTCCTTTGTGGTTTATGAGTCTAAGGCACTTCCCAGAATCGCGCCGGCTTCCATCTTGGTAAAATGAATCGCGCTCTTATCCGCGTTTCCCATGACCAGCTTTGTCAGGACGATCTTCCACGTTGATATGGACGCATTTTTCGTGTCCGTGGAAGAACTGTTCAATCCTGAACTGAAGGGGAAAGCAGTAGTGGTCGGCGGACAGCGCGACGAACGGGGCGTTGTGTCCGCGGCCTCGTACGAAGCCCGCAAGTTTGGCGTGCACTCCGCCATGCCACTGCGCACCGCAGGCAAACTTTGCCCGCATGCCATCTTTGTGAACGGCCATCCCGACCGCTACCGGGAATGCTCAGAAAAGGTGCACCGGGTGCTGACCTCGTTCTCGCCCCAGGTCGAAATGGCTTCGATCGACGAAGCCTATCTCGATATGACGGGCACGGAACGGCTGCACGGTCCACCGCTACGCGCCGCTCATTCGCTTCACCAGAAAATGAAAACCGAAACCCAGCTCAACTGCTCGATCGGGATCGGCATCTCGCGCCTCATTGCCAAAGTCTCATCCGCCCGAGCCAAACCCAACGGGGTCCTTTGGATTGTACCCGGGCAGGAAGCCAATTTTCTGGCTCCGCTGGACGTGCGCGAGATTCCCGGCGTCGGCAAGGTCACCGAACAAAATCTGCACGGCCTGGGCATTCACAAAGTCGGCGACCTGACTCGTTTCGACGAGGCTTTTCTCGAACAACGCTTCGGGAAATGGGGATTGGCGCTGGCGGGGAAAGCCCGCGGTGAAGATGCCGGCGGCTGGTTCGATAGTGAAGTCGGGGCCGATGCCGATCCCAAGTCGATCAGTCACGAACACACCTACAACGAAGACACTGGTAGCGCAGAGCAGTTGGAGTCCACGCTGATGCGTTTGTCAGAGATGGTGGGCCGCCGCTTGCGCGAGGGCGGGCTGCACGCCCGTACCCTGCAGCTCAAACTGCGCTACAAGGATTTCACCACTATCACCCGCGCTCACACTTTGTCTTCTCCGACCCAACTCGACAACGAGATCTTCGAGCAAATCCGGCTGCTGTTTCGCAAGAATTGGCGCAAGGGCGCTCTGGTGCGACTGCTCGGAGTGCACGCGTCTTCCTTCGAGACCAACGGCGGACAGGGAGACTTGCTAGAAGACGGGCGCCGCCAGCGCTGGCAGCAGGCACTGTCGGCCGCCGATCGGCTACGCGACAGGTTTGGCGAGTCCAGCGTGTCGCTGGCCAGCGGGTTGCGAGGCGGATTCCGTGAGCGTACACACGAGAACCCGGTGGGATTGCCGGGGAAAGGGAAGGGTAGCGAGTGAAGAGCTTTTAACCGCAAAGGACGCAGAGGGAAAATAGCGAATGGCGCCGAACTGATGGTGGCATTACCAGGATTTCTTTACAACTTTTGCCGTAGCTTTTGACTCTGAAGTAAAGATGGGCGGGACGCTTGTCCTGCAAATCTAGTGCGCGGCCGCCAACAGTGATCCCACCCCTGGTTTGTATCCGTAAAAATCCGCAACCGTGTGCAGATGCTCGATGATCTGCTGGGCATACTCTTCCTGCAACGGCTTCGTCAACAAATTGTGTTCTGCGTTCGGGTCCTGGCTCAGGTCAAACAGGAAGCTCTCCGCGGGAAAGTCGTAGGTTGTGTACAGGAACTTTCCGTTGTCTGCCAGCAATCCGTAGACCGCGCGCTCGTCTGAGGCCAGAAAAAGCTCGGTTCTGCGGTCGGCCTCAAGTTCTTGCCTGCTTTCGGCGAAGAGGGGGCGCCCGAACAATGGGTTTGATCGAATCGGCCGGTGCCCCAGCAGGTAGTAGAGCGACGGCGTAATGTCGGTGAGCGCCGAAAGGCGGTTGTCATCGTGTAAGAGCTGGCCTCGCAAGCTTGCGGGCAGATGCACGATCAGGGGCACGCGCATAACTTCGGGAAAGATCGCAATCGAATGGCCGCGCCGGCCAAACTCGCCGGTGGCGTCTCCATGGTCAGACGTCACAACAATAATGCTCTCGTCGAACAGACCACGCGCCTTGAGATACGCGAAAAAATTGCCCAGGCATCCGTCCACCTGGTGAACTTCGTGTGCGATCCGGTCGCTGAAGCCCGTCCGTACATGCCAGTCGGGGTCGTCCCCCATCGGCAGGTCGTTCCGGGCAAACTGGTGCACGTTCATGGGCTGCGCGTAAAACAACACGGGACGGCTTCGGTCAGTGCGTGCGTCCAGCGCCTTGGCCAGTTGCCGCAGCGTGGAGCACGCCTCGAACCGGTTCCACAGTGGCTTCTCAGTATCGAGCTTGGTTAAATTGTCAGATGGCGAGAGGATCTGGCTCAGCACGGTGTCATAGCTGACCACCATTTGATAGCCGTCCGTGATCGCCAACTTTTCCAGACCGTTTACCCGGGAAAACGGCCGCATGTAGTGGGCGTGCAGCAGCATGGCGCCTGACCAGATTGCGGGCTCGGAGAGCGTCGTGCCGGCGTATTGAGTGAACACATTGCGCAGCGGAATGCTCTCGCGAGCGAATGCATCCAGGTTGGGCGTGAAGTCTACCTTTGGGTTGTAGGCGCCCAGGTAGTCCGGACGCATGGAATCGATGACCAGGATAAAAATGTTCGGCCGCTGACTGGTGGTCGCGACGAGTTCGTCCACTAGGTTTACGTCCGTCTTGGCCTCAGCGTCCCGAATGTTGGTGTACTGCCTCAGTATGCGGCACAGGTCACCGCAGGGCATCTCGCGCGAGTTGCCGAGGATGTGGTGGGCCAACTGGAACGAAGTGTCCTGCCCCGCGTAGGTTTCCATGGCACGAGCCACATCATCATCGGTCGAGCCCAAAGCCCGGGCCCAGAAAATGTCTGTCGCCTGCAGGGCCTTGTAAGTAAATCCGGCAAGTAGTAGTACCACGAGGATAGCGGCGGCCGAATATCGCTTGCGCCGCGGCCGCAGCGTGTAAACGCAAAGGCTGAGCACAATCCAGAAGAGTAGGGTGAAGGTACTTTGCTGCACTCCGTTCCAGTCACCTCCGCCCACCAGGGTCGGCATGGCAACAGCCAATGCTGAAAGAACAACTGCCACCGGCAAAAGGGTTGACCGGAGCACGGACTTCGAGCCTAGGGCCGGCGCATCCTGCACCAATAAAAAGGGTGAGACCAAATAGCCCAAGAAAAGTGTCAGCGCCGCAGCAAAGACGACGGCATACAGATGTGCCGCCCAGCCCTCGAAGCTGAGAGCGCTGGCCAGAAAATGGTCGAGCACGACGCCAATTATCAATGCAATCACCGAGCCGTTCAGAACAAGTCGTAAGCTGGTGGGACGCCGCGCGTTCCGGGTGACCAGGCGGATCAGGTTCAGGATCGAGATTACGATAATGGCGACCAGGGCATGCGAGAGTAAGCTCCAGCCGATGATTTCGACCCTGCCTAGTCCAAAATGGAGCGGTACTTTCTCGGCGTGATCGTGTACTGCCGTGCCAGCAACATAGATCAACGCCACTGCCACGGCCACCAAAATTCCGCTCGAGTATTCCAGCAGGGAGATGTCTTTATGTTCTCTGTCTGCGCCTGGCCAATGGTGATGCAGCTCCGACGCCGCGGTCACCGTCAGCGGCAGCAAGGCAATCAAACTCCACCAGTAAGCCTCCCAATTGTTTTGCAGGGTCGGCATGAAGGGGCGAGCGGCAAGGTAGATCCCACCCAGAGCCAAGGTTCCAAACAAAAGGGCATCGGCTCGGGTCTTCCTGCCCGCGTGACTGGCAACCGCGGCAGCCAGCAGGGCCAGCCAGTAGAGAGGCCTGTGATTGTGGGCAAACCATGGCATCCACGAGTAGGCTGGCGCTTTGATCAGGGCAAAGTAGGTGTAGGGCAGGAACGCCAGCAGGCAATAAATGGAGGTCAGGACCAGGTAAATTCCCCAAATCAATTTCAGGAATGTAGCCGTCCACCTTCGCACGGTGAAGTCCTCGGTTCGTAACAGCCAGATTTTCCGTTTGAGGTCTCAATTGTGTCTGAAGGACCGACTTGCGGCAAGGTGCCGGGAGTCCCATGGCGAAATTCTTGAGTGACGAAAGTACCCTTTTTCGGCAACTGAAGTACGGTTAAAAATATGCGTTTTCGAAAGCCGTCCAGTGTATGTTGGAGTCAGCCACACAAATTAAAGACGAAGGGTGGATCAGGGATGACCAAATCGCAAACTGCCGTACTCCGCACGCCTGCTACATCCCGCCGATTTCTATTCGCGCTCAATTTCTTCAAGTCGCCCGCCATGTTGGGTTCGCTGATTCCCAGTTCACGATTTCTGGTGAATGACGTTCTCAACCAGGTGGACTGGAGAAAAGCGCGGGTGATTGTAGAATACGGGCCAGGCGTCGGAACCATCACTCAGGAGATCCTCAAGCGGATGCGTCCGGACGCAGTTCTGCTAGCGCTCGAATTGAACGAAGAGTTCGTCACTTTTCTGCAGGAAGAAATAGCGGACCCCAGGTTCCACGCGGTCCATGCTTCGGCTTCGGACGTTCGCAACGTCCTGGCCAAACTCGGATTGCCGTGCGCCGACTACATCATCTCCGGCATTCCTTACAGCACCATGCCGCATGCGGTGCGCCGGGAAGTGATGCAGGAGTCGCGCCAGGTGCTTCACCCCGAGGGGGCGCTGCTGGTCTATCAATTTACCAATACCGTGCTGCCTTATCTGAAGTCGAGCTTCGGCAGTGTGCGTCAAAACTTCCAATTCCTGAACATCCTGCCGGCGCGAATCTTCTACTGCACACCCTAGCGTACCTCCGCAGAAACTACAGGCATTTTCCGCGATTTCGTGGGAAACTTATTCGACGCGCCAACCCGGTACCAAGTAAATGCGGAAAACCTGCCTAACCGGCGGCGTAGTTCTCCTTGTCGGTATGTCGTTGTTCCCACAGAACACGACGCCCCTGCCAGCACCGGCTGACGTTACCCTGACCCTCAGCACTGAGGGGGACCGGCACCAATTTCATCTCGGCGAACTGATACCCGTGAAGTTCTCCTACTCTGCCGCAGTTTCCGGCAAGTACGTATGGGTGAGTCAGAATACCAAGCTGACTGGAGGGCACGGCCTCGACTTCGCATGTTCGCCATTCGCCGAAAGTGCCGGGCCGACGCCGTTCGTGCTCGGGGCGAATGACAAATTTGGAGAGATGCTCATGGCTCCCTGTGGAGGAGTCGGTGGCGGTTTCGGCGGTGCATGCGGAGACAGTGACGGGGAACAGCCATTGAGCACCACTGCCATCAATTTTGGTCCCGTTCCTCTGAACAAGTATGTTCGTTTTCGCAACGGGGGCGCCTATACGTGTATTGCTTCCTCGGCTGACGTTACAACCGCCTCGGCAGAAGATTCGTTGCGCTCCGTCTGGTTGGTGCGTTCGAACCCTCTTGGCTTCACTGTCGTCGACGATCCGGTATGGGCACATTCCGTCGTCGCCGCTCGCTATGCGGAGACGTACGACAAGCTCTGTCATGGCAATGACGAGCCTGAGCAACGCCGCTCGCAGTGCTTCGACATTGCCGGGCGCATAACCTACCTTGACACCATCGACTCCCTCGCGGTAGAGGTGAAATTCTTCGATGGCAGGCATCACGGCTGGGACAATGGATTCTGGGAGGCGATCTCGCAGACCTCGTACCCGGCCGATGCCGTACGATTGATGACGAACCGTGTTCAAGATCCCGATGTCGAGGTATCCACGAGTACGCTTGAATCGCTGGCAAGTTGGGACCTCAGGATCGAGTCGCCCGATGCTTTTGAAACGGGCTCTCCCGCCAACTATCACTTACAAGCTGTTGAAACACTTCGCAAGTACGTGCGACTGCTGGGCAGTAGTCTTTCCAGGAAGAGCTCTAAGACGGTGCCTGAGAGCGCAAAGACGTATCGCACCTTTGCCGGCCAGGAATACTGTGAGCGGCAGGCACTCATCTCCAAGGAAGAACAGGATGAAGTGCTGGCGGTTCCCGGATTACGGCCATAGTCTGGTGAAGAACTCAGGTGAGCCATGGCACACTTTCGCCTTGATAGCCGGCGCGATTCTGAAGTCTCGTTAACACCAAACACGAAAGCTGGAACCCGGAATTGCTTCCGGTCCCCGCCTGCGCTTTCTTCAACGTGTGGTGTGGAGGTTAAAGCAGACGGGCGTGGACGCCCGTCCTCCACTGTTAGTTGCTCGGGGTGGCGTTGGCTGTGCTGGTGGGTGACCCTGGATTTGCGCCGCTTCCGTAGCGGGTGAGGCGCGGGAAAAATGGGGTTACTTCAAACGGCATTTTGTCACGTGCTGAGGTGATCGCTACCGGCGCAGTCTTGATCAGCTCCACGTGGTCATCCCAGGCATTCAGCTTGACCCGTCCGCCCAGCGGCAACGCCGGAATCTGGTCCAGCTTGTTCGGATCGAGGGCCGGGGCTGAAGTCATCAGCGCCGCCATCCGTTCGACACCGCCCCTGGGGTCGGTGAGACTATTTCCCAAATGAGGTGTCAGCAGCGCGGAAAGCGCCGGACCTCTCTCGGCCAACTCTCTGAGGAACAAGCCGGCTGTGTCGAGCTTCTGGGCATAAGGCGAATTCTTCAGCAAGTCGACGGCTTTCTTGTCGGCCGCAACCTCTTCTTCCGGGACGTGCCTGAATCCCAGATTAGAATAGGTAGACTCGTCGGAAAAGAGCATGCGGTCATTGAAAGCGTACCGGCTGCCCAGGTTGTGTCCCAGGACGATGTGCGCCAACTCGTGCGAAAGCACCATCGCCAAGCTGGTCTCGTCGGGAAGGACGTCGATCAGACCGCGGCTGACAATGATGGTGTTGCCCACGCTGAAGGTCTCCAGCGGTGACGTCAGCATCACGCGCGTACGAACCGGACGGGGCAGCTCAATATTGTTGGTGACTTCCAGATTGGTGACCACGGTCATCAGGATCTTGTCCACTTCGCCCTGAGGAGCCAGCAAGCCGGCATTCTGCAGACGTTCGACCACGTTGTCTTCCGCCTGCTGCTGCCATTCGCGCTGGGCCTGCAGTGGGGAAGCATCCTGCGCCGTGGGACTTTCGTCCTTCACGCTCGAGTCCACCAGCACCTGGGTGAGTTCGTCTTCCTTGTTGTTCTTTTTCAGGTCATAACCCCAGATTCGGGTTTGCGCCTTGAAGGCCAGCTTGTCCTTCGAGCCGGAGCTGAAGTCGCCTTCTTCACTGTAGATGTATGTCGGGACCCAATAGCCCGGAATAAGGTTCAGGCGCCAGCTATCCATGTGGAAAAACTGCGCGTTTCGGGGCCGGGGTGCGTAAGTGCCGTTCAGACGAACGATGTTGAAGTCCTGGTCTTCCACCCAAATGCGGCCCAGAAAGCGGCCTTTGCCGGCGTCCTTCTTGGGGGTCACGTCAAACACGATGCAGCGCACGTCGCCCTGAAACTCGCGGTGCACATACTTGAAATTGTAATGAGCGCGGTCAAAGTCGTCCCGGTCGGCGAAGATCATCCAGGAAAACCCGATAGGCTTGTACTCGAATTTGAACAGCTTGGTCACTCCGCCCATCATGCGGTTCTGGAAGCTTGTATCTTTCGAGAGGTAGTCCTGGCGGTCGACCGAATCGCTCAGATCCAGACGGCCGAAGAAGTAGTGATCTTCACGCGGCGACGGCCCCATCTGCTGATCCAGCTTCAGGTTTTGCAGGTAAGTCTCAACCAGCGGGGTACGCGTCTGCAGGAAAGTGATGAGCGCGTGTTCGCGCACAATGGCCCGGTCAACCACCTGGTCCATGGTGGTGGGTGCTGGGGCAGGGCTGGGTGCAGGCGTGACGGCCGCAGGCTGCGGCGCGTTCTGCAGTGGAGCGGCTGGCGTTCCCGCCGGAGAAGGGTTCGATGATGGCTGCGCCGACGGCATCTGTGCCTCGGATGACGGAGCCGGTGCAGTCGTCTGCTGTGCCATCGCGCTGAACGCGATCAGCAGGGAAGCGGTAATCATCCATTTCCAAGTACGCATGACAAATCCTCTCTCGTGCTTAGTACGCCAGCTGGAAAACGACGTGTACAATCGCAGTCGAGTCTACCGGCTGATTGAAATGCTGGGCAGGCTTGAATCGCATCTTATTGGCCGCAGAGATCGCAGCCTCGTCCAGGCCATGACCCAAGCCGCGGACCACGCGATTCACGTGTAACTGCCCGTTAGCTCCGAATGATACTTCCAATAATACTTCACCCTGCAGCCTGAGCTGTCGAGCTTCCTCAGTGTAGACCGGATTGGGCTTGGAGATGATTTCCACAGGCGTCGTAGCAGGTCCACTGTCCGCCGGCTGCGGCCGCGCCACACCCTGGCTGAATTGCTGCGTCGAGAATCCTGCGGTCTGGACGGTCGCTCCGCGCCCGTTGCTGCGGCCGTCGCCTTGTCCAGCCTGAGCAATACCGTTGCCGAAACCTGCGCTGGCTATCGTGCCCTTAATACCTTTGGCTCCGCCTGCTCCGTTGCCGTTTCCCGATCCGGGCGGCAGATCAAACGCACCTGTTCCGGCGGCCACCAGGTGAGCGTTAGGCTTGCCCTCTCCCTTAATCCCGTCAGGATCGCCGAAACCACCTGTCTGCACTTTCTCTATGGGCGCATTTACGGTCGGAGTTGCCGAGCTGCCAAACTCGCCGGTATGAACAATCAGCGTCGGCCGGGCTCCGCCCGTGACCTGTTTCACCACTGCGGGTGTGAAATTGTTGACTTCGATCTTGGGGGGTACGATGTCGGGCTGCTGCGGACGCGGCGTCCGAATCTCGCGGGGTACGGTCAGCTTGGGCGCGTCAAAAACCGGGGCTTTGGGCAGCAACTTGGCCCGCAAGGTACGCGGAGGAGTCTTCACCTCCAACGGCTTGGGCTGCAAACTCGGTAGTGGGATCAACTCGGTGACGTGATACTGCCGAGTGATGTTCAGGCTGTCCGGCCAGATCCAGCCGATGTTGATCATCACAATGATGAGAAATATCAACAAGCCGTAACTGGCGGCCAGAGCGCGCCGATCCATCTTGCGCTCCGGCAGAATCCCTAATTGAAAGCCGACAGACGTAGCCATGCAATGAACTCCAAAATTGGGACCCGAGCCAGAGGGGAGATGCACCGGGTGGAGTTTTTAAGCTACGGGAGAAAGCACGAAGGGTAAACGTGCCCGGCGTGGGTGTCCTTCAGTAACCCTCGTAATGTCCAAATGTAACTTGTTGAAAAATCGGCATCCTAACGCCGAAATTCAAAGACCAGAAGGACGTCGCCGGGCGAAATCATAAAAAACAGGTATGCCAGCCAGAATCACAAGACAGCCGATGGCGGAATTGGGGTAGTTGTCCCTGAAAGTGAAGTACAGCAGGACGGCGGAAGCCAGCACGAACAGGATCGGGACCACGGGATATCCCCAGACCTTGTAGGGCCGGACAGCCAGTGGCTCACGCCTGCGAAACAGGAACACAGTAGTGCCGGCAATCATGTAGAAGAGCCACTCGGCGAAAATCGCGAGCGAGAAAAACTGGCGAAAACTACCCCCCAAGAGCAGCAGGACGATGGCCAAGACGGCCTGCACAACAATCGCCACCGAGGGAGTGCGAAAGCGAGGATGGACTTCCGCCAACGCGGAAAAGAAATACCGGTCTCGGGCAACGGCGTAGGGCACGCGCGCCCCGCTCATGACCGTGCCATTCATGGCAACCAGCATGGACAGAGCCATGCCCACTGACACCATCCCGGCGCCCAGGCTTCCCAGCACGACAGCCATGGCATCTGAAGCAGGCCTCTGCGAACCCGCGATCGCTGCTGCCGGCAACACATACTGTACCGCCGCATTCACTAGCATGTACAGGACGCCCACCAGGGCGACCCCGAAGATTAATGCCCGGGGAATATTTCGTTCCGGGTTGCTGATTTCTCCCGAGACCATGTTCAGGTCATTCCAGCCATCGTAGGCCCACAGTGCCGCCACCAGCGCAGCCATGAACCCTGCCATTCCACCTTTCGCGCCGGTGAAGCTGCCCGCAAAGTTCTGCCAACTCCCGCCGCTGTAGCTGAAGCCGATCACCACTATGCTCAGAATGATCGCGACTTTCAGGTAAGTAAACACCAGTTGAAAGTCACCCGCCTTCTTGATCCCGATGTAATTGAGGATGGAAATCAACGTCGCTGCCGCTACCGCAACCAGCTGTCCGTAAGTAATCGGAAGCGGGCCAGAAACAACGTTATGCGCGAAGAAGCTCAGAGCGGGAAAGTTTCCCAGAACGCGCACGAAACCGGTGGCCAGCGTGGCAATGGATGCCGGCTTGGCGATAAGAAACCACGTCCAGGCGTACAGAAATCCAGCCAGAGGCCCATAACCGTCGCGGATGTAGACATACTCGCCACCTGCCTGCGGCTTCATGGCGCCGAGTTCGGCGTAGGTGAGCGCCCCGAAGAAGGAGAGCAGTCCGCCTGCGAGCCAGGCCAGGTAAACCAGCTTTGCCGAACCGGCGGCCTGCATCATCTCGGCCGGTACCAGAAAGATTCCACTGCCGATGATGGTGCCCACCACAATCGCGCTGGCATGGCTTAAACGGAGATCGCGGGCAAGCTCGGTGGCACTGGCCATAGGAGGATGGAAAAGTATATACGGGACGAATACAGTGTGGGTCGGACACTCTTGTCCGACGTGCCTTTGAATTGGACGTTCGCCTTGACCCAGGATCGGATGTGCTTAGAAGAAAAGTCAAAGGCGTCGGACAAGAGTGTCCGACCCACACAGCGGGCTACTTTGTGACCTTTGTGGTTCCAGTCGCCAGACTGACCGCATACCCGACCCCAAACGTCACTACCGTCCCTATCGCGACATACCAAGTCCACGGCACCGTGGTGAAGAGCCAGATATACAACTCAGTCGCAAACCCGAACAGCATCCCCAGCATCGCCCCAGACTGATTCGCCCTCTTCGTCAGCACTCCGAGCAGAAAGACTCCGAGCAATGCACCGTAAGCCACGGACGCGATCTGCAGCCCCACTTCGATGACGCGTCCGACTTTGTGTAGCGAGAGCACTGCCAGCCCGAATAACAGCAGAGCCCAGAACAACGTTGCCATCCGCGAAAGCCGAATCTTGCGACGTTCGTCGGTCTGGGGATGTCGTTGCAGGTAGAAATCAATGATCGAGGTAGACGAAAGCGAGTTGAGTGCCGCGCTCAGGTTCGACATCGCCGCCGCCAGAATCGCGGCGATCAGCAAACCCGAGATCCCGTGCGGCATCTGGCTGACGATGAACGTCGGATAAATCCTGTCTGCCTTGCCAAAATTCGCCGAGGGCACGTGATAGAACTCGAACAGCATGACGCCAATCAAGAGGAACAAGGCAAACTGGAACAGGACTGCAATTCCGCTGGATACGAGCGCGGCGGCGGACTGCCGCTGGTTCCGTGCAGCCAACAGGCGCTGCACAATCAATTGATCGGTTCCGTGACTGGCCAGAGTGAAGAAAGTCCCACCGACCAATCCCGCCCAAAACGTGTAAGGTTTCCAAAAGTCGGGCGTGAAATCAAAGATTCGCAGCTTGCCCGCGTTCTCCGCCAAATGATGGATCGCCGGCCAGCCCCCGGGCACGAGATGCAAAATCGTAAACACCCCAGCCAGAGTTCCGCCGACGTAGATCGCGGTCTGCACCACATCCGTCCAGATCACCGCCGCCAGCCCGCCCTCGAAGGTGTAGATCAGCGTGAGCGTCGTGATGATCGCGATGGAGGCGATCTCGCCAGTGCCGAGTGCGATCGCTACTACGATCGAGACCGCGTAAACTCGCACTCCTTCAGCCGCGGCACGCGTCACCAGAAAAAGGCCGGCTGTCAAAGAGCGTAGCTTCTTGCCGAAGCGCCGCTCAATCAGTTGGTACGCGGTGTACAGGTCGCCGCGGAAATAGTGGGGCAGAAGGACGAGGCTGATAATCGCACGGCCTACGACATAGCCCATTACCACTTGCAAAAACGTGAGATCGGTATCGTAAGCCAGACCTGGAATGCCGATGATGGTGAGGGTGCTCGTTTCCGCCGCGACGATAGAAAGCGCAATCGCCCACCAGGGAATGTTCCGGTCCGCCAGAAAGTAGTCACGCAAAGTGCGCTGCTTTTTGCGAAAGCGCAATCCGAACAGCGTAATGCCAGCCAGATAGAGCGCGATGATGGTGAGGTCGAGCTTGTCCAGAAGCATACTGTAGCGCCGGCGTCCCGCCGGCTGTCGCGAGGGCATCTTGCCCTCGCCGTTGCAATGCCATCCCAGAGTAGCGGGCTTTACGGACAAGAGCCCAGTGATCTGCTGCGAGGTACCAACCTCGTCAAGCTCATGGCTTCGGAGATCGCCAAGATTCGTTGGTACTTCGGTGTCAGCTTAGAACGCAAACTCTTATGATAGAACTACGCTCGTGGCCATCTTCCTCGGCATCGACGGCGGCGGCAGCAAGACTTCCTGTCTGATCGGCGACGACACGTCGGTCCTGGGCGTGGGGACGGGCGGGGCCAGCAACGTGGTCAGGGTGGGCGAGGCGCAAGCGCGTGAGTCGCTGTCTACCACGATCCGTCAAGCCTGCAGGGTGGCCAAGCTCGAGCCGTCTCAGATCAGCTGCGTCTGCGTTGGCTTGGCGGGCGCCGCTCGGCCCGAGATCAGCGAACTGGTAAAAGACATGGTCTCGGAAGTCATCGCGGGCGAAATCAAGCCCAGTGAAATCGAAGTTGTCGGAGATATGGTGATCGCCCTCGAGGCCGCTTTCGGAAGCGGACCGGGCGTGATCGTGATCGCCGGCACAGGTTCAATCGCATACGGCCGCAATAGCGAAGGTCAGACGGCGCGCGCTGGCGGTTGGGGATTCGCCATCTCCGACGAAGGATCAGGCCACTGGATCGGCCGCACCGCCGTTGCCGCCGCCATCGGCGCTTGGGATGAGCACCCTGAGCAGAACGTACGCCTGATCGAGATTCTGCTGAAATCCTGGCATCTCGAAACAATTGAGCAGTTGGTTCCGGCCGCCAATGCCACGCCACCGCCGGATTTTGCGGCGCTGTTTCCGTCCGTGCTTGCGCTCGCGGATTCCGGCGATCGCATCGCTCGCGATGTTCTGGCTCAAGCCGGGACTCACCTCGCGAATCCCGCCGGCATCCTGTTCAGGCGGCTATTTCCGAATTCTGACACTGTGCCGGTGGCCATGTCCGGCGGTGTCTTTGGCAGTTCGGCGCTGGTGCGTCAGTTTTTTTATAATAGTCTTTGTTCGGGGCATCCCAATGCGGTCCTCAATCCCAGCCTGATTGAGCCCGTTCGGGGCGCGCTGGAACTGGCGCGGAAGGGTGCGGCGAAATAGTTTTCACTGCGAAAATGGACTCGGGTAGAGTGCCGCTCTAATGCCGGATTTGGGTGGTAGGGGTGGAGCAGCGCTTAGCGCTGCCATTTGGGCGTCGGAAAAGACCGGTATTAGCCACTGAGGGGACAGAGACCCAGCCTCTGCTACCAGTGTTGAAAATATCAGGAGTGCTGATATGAGACTGGTATGGTCTGTGGCGCCGCCCTTCTTCCGCTCCTGCGGAGCTCGGTCATATTCGCCTTTTCTACCCAAGGGCTTGCCCCCTGGGCTGCATTCTGGCACCGCTTCGCGGTTAGCAAAGGATGCAATTTGCTCACTGCCTAGAAGACTCATGTCTCTGGACGATGCAACCATGTCCCACGCCACTCCGGAAGCCTTCGATACTTCTCTCCTGGAGGCCGTCCGCAGCACGTCTCATGAAGTGCTGGCTGAAGCAGCATCTGATCCCGCGCTCACCGAAGACCTTGCCCTGGTTCTTTTGAAGCAAAGCGATTTGCCCACCCATGTGCTTGATCGCTTGAGCCGGAACCGCGGCGTCATGAAGAGCCGCAAGGTAAAATTGGCAATGATCGGGCATCCTCGGACGCCACGACACCTCTCCATCCCTCTGGTCAGGCACTTGTTCACTTTCGACCTCATGCAAGTGGCGCTTACTCCTGTGATTCCTGCCGACATCAAAATGGCCGCCGAGGAATCTCTCATTAACCGGCTGGAAAGGCTCTCGCAAGGGGAACGGCTCTCGCTGGCGCATCGAGCATCGGGAAGGGTTGCCGCCGCCCTTCTCCTCGATCCGGAAGCGCGCGTGATCCAGGCCGCGCTGAAAAATCCCCGTCTGACCGAATCAGCGGTCATCAAGGCGCTGATCCGGCGGGATGCGCCCGAGGCATTTGTCCGGGCCGTCTGCCATCATTCCAAGTGGTCGCCGCGTCGGGAGATCCGTGTTGCCCTGCTACGCAACGGAAAGACGCCATTGAGCCGGGCGCTCGAATTCTCGCGATCTCTGCCGCCTGCCGCGGTGCGCGAGATCCTGCACGGCTCACACCTGCCGGCCGCGACGAAAAAAGGTCTGTTGAAGGATGTAGCAGAAAGAAGCGGTGGTTCGGAGAAATCCGGCTCCTAGCGCGCAGCCTGGGCATTCGCGACCGCTGCCGGATCGCCCTGCCGCCCGTGCAGCAACTCCACCAGCGCCTGGTACAAGCGGGTTTTCATCGCATGCCGTTCGCCTGCCCGCGTGATGTATCGCACATGCACTTCGATTCCGGCACTGGTCGGACGCAGACTGACGGCCGGGGCTGCCGAAACTGGCTGTGCCCGATAGCGACTGGCGGCACGCTGCCACTCCTGCTCGGCGGCGGTCACATTCGCCTTGGTCTGCTCGGCCACCATTTTCTGGATAGCATCAATAATCGGATAGGGATTCTGGCTTGCCGGCACCAGAATTTCGACTTCGTCCCAGAGCCACTGTCCGGTCGTCGAGAAGTTAAAGAAGTGACCCTCGATCGCGAAGCTGTTTACGAACGCGACTTTGCGGCCGGTCGGATGCCCGCTATCCGTCCAGTTTCCGGTTTCGAGTAACACCGTGCGTAACAGCCCGATTTCGACCACCTCGCCCACGACTCCATCGATTTCCACCCAGTCGCCCACGCGGAGGCCATTGCGGCCCATCAGCAGGAACCAGCCGATAAATCCCATGATGAAGTCTTTGCACGCTACCGTAAGCCCGGCGCCGGCGAGCCCCAGAATCGTAGACATCTGGTTGGGCAGACCAAACAGTATGAACAGGATCAAAGCCAGGCCCAGCGCCTGCACCGCGAAGCGAATCACTCCACGCAAGGTATGCAGACGGGTGCGCTCCACTGCCAGTCCAACGAAGAAATGATCCACCAGGCGATTGGCGAGATACACGCCGAATACCACCAGCAAAATCAGCATCGCCGACTGGAGAATTTCGTGCTCAATCGCACGCTGGCGAACTTTGACGACATCGATCCAGCTGCTGTACGCGGTTGCCAGATCGTCCTGGTCCTGGACGCGCTTGGCGAGATCGCTCAGATCTTTCTGGTCGACTGAAATCTGGTGCAGTGAAATGATCGCCGAGGCCGTGCTGCTCGCGGAACTGCTGCCGTTGCCGGACGTCGCGTCGAGTTGGCTCTTCGCCTTCTGTGCAATCGCCTCCTTGTTGGAGACCTCCATGGCCACCTGGGACTGCAGCGTTTCATGGCCTTGTTTGAGGGCATTGCTGGTCTGCTTGGCTTCTTCCAATGCCTGCTGCAATTGAGTCGTTTTGCCGCGCAAGCTGTTCCACGCGGAAAACTGGACGATCGCAGCCGACGAACCAGTTTGAGGGTTAGCGTTACCGGTGCCGGACTGGGGATTATTGGTCTCGTACTCCTTCTGTGTAGCCTCATGCCGGTTGAACTGGCGTTGAATTCTGCTGAGGCGGTCTACTCCGGAGCGAATCAGGTTTCCTTTTAGATCTTCCAATTCATCCTGGTCGAGTTCCAGTTGCGCCTTGGTCAAGTCGATCTGCTGCTGCAGGCTGTCTCGGGTGTGGTCGTCCTTCGCACTCGCGATGTCCTTCTGAAGCTGCGAGATCCTGTCCTGGTCGACTTTGACGGCCGCGTCGGCCTGATTGGACTGCGCATACAGTTTCTTGCTCTCGGGTGTCGGTGGAGCGGGATGTTCGGTGGCCTGGCGCATCTCGTAACTGAAGGCGACATCTACGGTGTGGTCAGCCAGTTTGAGTGCCTGCCGCGCATACCGCTGTTCTTCCCAGTCGGAGGCGAGGGCCGCCATGGCGCGGGCAGTGGTCAGCGGTTGTTCATCGACGATCGGAGGCCGGCGTGTCCGTGAGGCGGCAGAGTTCGACTGCGCCGATTGACGAGTCAAAATCAGGCCCACGGCAGCCGCCAACACCAGGGCCAGCAGCCCCAGCGTCACGATCCATTGATGAGCTTTCATCCACATGTTTGAAACCAATCGACTGCCGTGATTATACGTCTCGAGTGTCTGTGTCGAATCTAATCAGTAGTGCATTGCAGCGCTCCGACGCAGGAGCACCGCCGTAACCTGTCTTACGGAGTGCGATCCCGCTACAATTCGGCGGATGGGCGAATACTTGCAGAGTGTCTTTGCCCAGTACTGGCACGCACAGGACTGGCGGCCCACCTCGCGCTACAGCCTGGCGGCCTGGCTCGTGTTCTATGTAGGATTTCTGGTCTACGCCTTCAGCAAACACGGCGCCTTTCTCTTCATCGATCTGGCCAATCTGGTGGTCCACGAAGGCGGCCATCTGTTATTCGGCTGGTTTGGCCCCACTCTCGGACTGTGGGGAGGCACCATTCTGCAATGGCTGGTGCCGCTGCTCCTGGCGGCATACTTCTTCAGCCAAAAACAGACGACGGCCTTCGCCTTCTGCGCATTCTTCTTCTTTGAAAACTGGCTCTACACAGCGACCTATATGGCGGACGCGCGCGTTATGCTTCTGCCGCTGGTCACCGCCGGCGATTCTGATTACATCGAGCACGATTGGCACACCATCTTTTCCAGCCTGGGCGTACTGCAGTACGACACCAAGATCGCCACGGTCGTGAGTTTCCTGGGCTGGCTCGGAATGCTGGGAACGGTGGCTTGGCTGGTGCAGAGAAGCCTCAAAGATGTTCCCGCCGAGCACCCCTAGCAGAAACACGAATGTTTCACCACGAACCACGTAGGACAGCTGTCCTCAGCTGTCCAGTCGAGCAAAGCTCGACCCGGTTTTTTGCAAAAACCAAAGACACAAGGAGCATTGCTCCACCGGACAACCGGGGCCGCCAGTCCCCACGTGGTTTGTGGCAGCAGCGATCGGATAGCGCTGGGATCGCGACCTTGACCGCCCATAGCGCGGATGTTAGTTTCGGTTTCAACCGGAATGTCCAAGGGGCGCCAGTCTGAATCGGGCAGGGAAGAGGCGGCGTCTGGTTGTTGTGATCCGGCGGACTCCACCCGCCGCGACTTTCTGATCCGGTGCTGCCAGGGAGCCTCCGCGGCATTCATCCCCCCGAGTCTGCGTGGCCTGGCATTTCCCTTCGCCTACGCTTCCGATTCTCCGAACCTGCCGTCGCAGGGTAGCGACTTCCATTTCCACCCACACTATCGCGCCCAGTTGCCGCTCGAGGCAACCCTGCTTAAGACGCAATCGGGTCTGGACGACTTCGTCACCGAGAAGTATCAAGACCAGATTGCCGCCGTTCTATCGCGATGGAGTGCTGGGTTCTTGAGGTCTCCACAGGATGTGCAGGCGGTGGAGAAAACTCTCGCTCCGGATTTTTGGGGAGCGTCATTTCACCCGGTTGAGTCGCGTTTGGCACATCCCAGCTCGACTCTCGAAATCCGCCAAAACAAATTCGCTGGTGAGCCTGCTCTCGCGAGGGAGGCGTTTCTTCGGGACCTGCGCTCCGCAATGGATTCCTTTTCGGCAGTCACTATTGCCGAGTTTCAGGTGACCAATATTGATGCCGGGGCCCAGTCTGTTTTGGCATCGAATCTTCCCAGCCGGTTGCACACGCGCGTGCGATATGAACTCGTGGGTTCCGGTAGGAACTTCTACCGTGAACAACGCGTGGGATATTGGGAACTGGACTGGGAGTCGTCGGCCGCGGGTGAGTTTCTTTTGCGCAGTTGGCGCCTGTCTGAAGAAATCCAGAGCCGCTCTGCCGCGCCTGTCTTTGCCGACATTACGGCGGGGGCTTTTGCCGGCAATGTGTCCTATTCGTCCCAATTGCTGCGAGGAGTCGACTACTGGCGAACCGTTCTCGATGTCGCGTGCGGCATTGATATCTACGGGCACCACGGGGTCTCAGTCGGCGATATCGACGACGACGGATTTGACGACCTTTACGTTTGTCAGCCTGCCGGCCTCCCTAACCGGCTTTATCGCAACCGGGGCGATGGAACGTTCGACGACATCACGGAAGCGTCCGGCGTAGGCCTCCTGGAGAATACTGCATGCGCGCTTTTTGCTGATTTCGGCAACGCTGGCCGCCAGGATCTGGTCGTGGTGCGCACCAGCGGGCCGCTGTTGTTTATGAATCAGGGGGGCGGCAAGTTTCGCCAGATGCCCGACGCTTTTCGTTTCGCCCATCCTCCCCAGGGGACGTTCACGGGCGCCGCCGTGGCCGACTATGACCGCGACGGCTGGCTGGACATCTATTTCTGCCTCTATCTTTATTACCAGGGCACCGACCAATACAAATATCCCTCTCCTTACTACGGCGCGGAAAACGGCCCGCCCAACTTCATGATGCGCAACCAGAGGGACGGAACTTTCCGCGACGTCACCGCGGAGACCGGCCTCGACAAGAACAATACCCGCTACAGTTTTTGTTGCGGGTGGAGCGACTACAACCGCGACGGCTGGCCCGATCTCTATGTGGTGAACGATTTTGGCCGAAAGAACCTTTACCGCAACAATGGCGACGGGAACTTTACCGACGTCGCGCCACAAGCGGGCGTGGAAGACGTTGGCGCAGGCATGGGAGTGTGCTGGCTCGACTATGACAACGACGGGGCTGAGGACCTCTACGTCGCGAACATGTGGACGGCCGCTGGCATGCGTGTCTCAACCCAGGGAATCTTTCAGAAAAATGCGCCTGAACCGGTGCACGCGTTCTATCGGAAACATGCCATGGGGAACTCGTTGTTTCGGGACACTGGCGGCGACTCTTTTCAGGACAATGGTGCGTCCGCCGGCGTCGAAATGGGGCGCTGGGCGTGGTCGAGCGACGCCTGGGATTTTGACCACGATGGTTTTCCCGACCTGTACGTGGCCAACGGAATGGTATCGGGTCCTTCACCCGATGACTTGAACAGCTTTTTCTGGCGGCAGGTGGTGGCTAATTCTCCGGTAGAGGCCAAATCTTCGCCCGCTTACGAACAAGGTTGGAATGCGCTTAACGAACTCATCCGCTCGGATGGCACATGGAGCGGATACGAGAGGAATGTCTTCTACGCCAACAATCGGGATAGAACGTTTTCCGACGTTTCGGGTGTGGTAGGCATGGATTTTGTCGAGGATGGCAGGGCATTCGCGCTCGCTGACTTCGACCACGATGGCCGGCTGGAAGTGTTTCTGAAGAACCGCAATGGTCCCCAATTGCGGCTCTTGCAGAATGTGATGAAGGAACTTCCGCCGTCGATTGCTTTCCGTCTGCGCGGCAGCAAAAGCAATCGGGATGCGATCGGTGCCGCGATCACTATAGAGACCGGGGGGCGGCAGACCCGCACGCTTCAATCTGGATCGGGGTTTCTTTCCCAGCACAGCAAGGAAGTATTTTTCGGATTAGGTGAGGTCAAAGGTCCGGTGCGAGCGTCAATCCGCTGGCCAAGCGGGCTGGTCCAGGAACTACGTGACCTTCCGCTGAACCACCGGGTGTGGGTGGAAGAAGGCTTGCCGCCATCGCGCATGGAAGCATTCAAGGAGCCGAAGCCCGCATCTTTTGCGGCTCGGGGCGGCACGGCTGAAGCTGTGCCCTCCCGTAAGCCTGCGTCGGATGAATCTGAACAGCTCCCGGACGTGGTCGAAACCTGGCTGCTCACTCCCGCCGCCGCACCGGATTTTGCTCTTCCGGACTTCAGCGGGAAGACCCGAACTCTTGCCTCATTTCAGGGCAAGCCTGTCCTGCTCAATTTGTGGGCCGTAGGGTCCACGACCTGTCAGGAGGATCTGCAGCTTTTCAATCGGCTGCACACGCGTTGGGCTGCCCAGGGTCTTCAGCTTGTGACGGTGAACCTCGACAATTCAACTGAGGCCGAAAAAGTTCGTGAATTGGCCCGCGATAGACATCTTTCATTTCCCATCCTGCGGGGAACGGATGATCTGGCCGGCATCTACAATATTCTCTACCGATATCTTTTTGACCGGCATCGCGACCTGAGTCTTCCAACCTCATTTCTCCTTGACGCCGGCGGAGAAATCGTCAAGGTCTATAAGGGGCCGGTGAAGGCGGAGCACGTCGAGCACGACTTCCAGCACATTCCCCAAACGGCAGCCCAGAGATTGGCCAAAGCGCTGCCCTTCCCGGGTGTGATCGAGACGTTGGAGTTCCCGCGCAACTATCTCAACTACGGTTCGGTTTACTTTCAGAGGGGATATCTGGAGCAAGCCGAGGCGTCCTTTCAACGGGCCCAGCGCGACGATCCGAGCGCCGAGGCGCTCTACGGGCTGGGAAGCGTCTATTTGAAGCAAGAGAAGACCCGCGAGGCGCGCGCAAGCTTCGAGCGCGCGACCACAATTCAAGCCAGCTATCCCGACACCCTGGCCAACGCATGGAACAATCTCGGTCTTCTGGCTACGCGCGAAGGGCGTACCGCCGAAGCGATTCCACTCTTTCAGCAGGCGCTCAAACTCAATCCCAATCACTTGATCGCGCTCGAGAATCTGGGCAATGCGTATCGCCAGCAGAAAAATTGGGACGAAGCCCGCAAAACGCTGGAACAGGCGCTGGCGGTCGGTCCCCAAGACCCGGAGGCGAATTACAGCCTGGGTATGGTCTTTGCGCAGCTCAACGAGAATGACCGCGCATATGAATATTTGCAGCGAGCGTTGAAGTCGCGTCCGGGCTATCCCGAAGCGCTGAATAACCTGGGCATACTGTACTTGCGCACTGGACGGCGGGATGACGGAGTAGCCAGCTTCGAAGAGTGCATCCGGGTTGCTCCCGATTTCGATCAGTCGTACTTGAATCTGGCTCGGGTCTACGGGCTGGAGGGTTCGCCAGACAAGGCGAAGAGCGTGTTGCTTGATCTGCTTAAGCAGCATCCGGGTCATGCACAAGCGCAGCAGGCGCTCCAGCAATTGACGCAGTGATGGAGGACGGGCGTCTCGCCCCTCCAGCCGGGCGGGGACGCTCGGGCTCCATTGTGCCTACGGTTTCGGGGGAGTGGGTGCGGTCAGCAGGTCGACGAACATTTTGTAAAACCTTTCCGTGTTGAGATCGACCTGTATTTCCACAGGCTGGAGATCGATTTTCGGTTTGTCCTGATTGCTCCAGCTGAGGATGGTGCCATAGCCGGCGCCGCGGCCCAGGTCCACATCCAGGAAGCGGGTTTCAGTCTTGGTGATCAGACTGGGATCAAGCCAGGCGACCGACGCCAGTTCATCCCAAAGGTAGTTGTATTCGCCAAACAGACGGGAATATTTGCCGACATACAGCGCTGCCGGCGAGGTGCCGGCTTTGATGCGGTTGATCAGGTCAGTCGTTATCCTCGTTTTCACTGAGATGTCCACCGTAGTACAGATCATCTTTTTCCATGGCGCGCGCAGGACAATGTGGGCTGCTTCGGGATCGAACCAGATGTTGAATTCGCGGCGCGGAGTGTTGATGAACTCGGGGTCAGTGGTCTCCGGATTCAAACTGGCGCCCATGAAAACTAGTTCTTTGGCCAACTGCGAAAATTCGGGATCGATGGAGATGGCCAGCGCCAGGTTGGTCATGGGTCCGCCGGCGTAGATCGTGACCTCGTGGGGATATTTGTGGACCATGCGCACCAGAAAATGCGCTGCGTCTTCGTCTAGCGGTTTGGCGGTAGGATTGCCTTCCGGCATGTCCCCCAGTTGGTCCGGCGGATGATAAAGCCGGGGAGTCCAGGCGCCCAGCCAGGTGTAGTAGCCGTAGCGCTGCTCCCAGAGTTCAGTCTCTTCTTTTCTGCGGACCAGCGGATACTCCGCTCCCGCCACTACTGGAATATCAGTTCGACCGATGAGTTCGAGCATGCGCAGAGTGTGGGCCACCTCGGACTTGAGCCACGCGTCGCCGGTTACGACAGTGATGCCGAGGACATCCGTTTGCGGAGACTGGATCAACAGCAGCATCGACTGCTGGTCCGTTCCGGCGGGTCCGGCAGCGTCCTGATCGATGATGATCTTGCCTTTGTCCTGGGCCCAACACGTGAGGCATGTCATCAGTACTGTTGCTATAACCCATACACGGCCGAATTTCATTTTTCACCTCTGAGTTTGGAGCCCTTCTTTGCTTACTCAACCGTGTTTACTCGCAACCGTCATCACCTCGATTATCGGACGATGCCGGCGGGCGGCTTAGGATACGTGTCGCTAGGCGGACGCCGACAAACGGCCAATCAGTAAATTGAAAAACTTGGCAGAATCAACGTCTACAGCCACCTTTGCGTTCGGTACCCATCGATCGCGCAGTACCGGAGATGTTTTAGTGCTCGCAAGAGTTGGGGCCGACCCACGAATTGACATGTTCATAGTTGCCTGCTTTTCCATTTCCGGCTTCCGCCGCAAATCGCCCGCGCTCGGACTGTAGCCCAAAGTCTCGCCCGCAGTCAGTTCGCCGTAGATTTCTACATCGACGTAATACTCTTTGAACGTCAGGATGGACGGGTCGAGAAATGCAGCGACCGCGAGCGAATCGTGCATGTTCGGCCCTACTAGAAAGCCTTGTTCGCGGTTACGGTTGATGGCATTGCGGCCAATCTTCGCCGCGGCCTGACTGACGGAATTCTGGGCCGCTTCGAGGGTGCGCACATGCTCTTCGATGAGTGAGGTCTTGCGGGTCGCATCCAGACCGACCATGGTGATGGGAACGCCGGATTGAAACACAATTCGCGCTGCTTCCGGATCGACGTAAATATTGAACTCCGCCGCGGGCGTTATGTTTCCGCCGGAGAGCGATCCTCCCATCAGTACGATGCCTCTTACCATGCCCGCAAGTTCTGGGTCGAGCTTGAGTGCGGTTGCGATATTGGTCAGAGGGCCGATCGGGATCAGGGTTACTTCCCCCGGATATTTGCGGACGATGCGGCGGATCAATTCGACCGCAGGCTCGTCGACGGGGAGTGTCTTTGGCTCGGGAAAAACAGCCCCTCCCAGCCCGTTCTCGCCGTGTACATACGTGGCCGTGACCAGACGCCGCAGCAGAGGTGCCTTGGCGCCGGGAGCAACAGGAATGTCCGTGCGACCCGCTATTTCCACCATACGCAAGGCGTTGGGGAGGCCCAGTTCGAGCGGGACATTTCCGGCGACGGGAGTGATGCCTTCAATTTTCAACTCCGGCGAGCGCATGGCGAGCAGCAAGGCCAGGGCATCGTCTACGCCTGGGTCGGTGTCAATGATCACGCGGAAAGGTCCGCGATCGCCGGGTTCACCTGACAGTCCTTCCGGCGCTCGGACGGCCTCGGCAACGGGCGCGAAACTGGCTGTGACGCCACCCGCGGCCATCGCTGCGGCCGAGGCGGTTACGAACTGGCGCCGCGTCACACGAAACGGTGGCTTCAAATCCATGTCGTTGGCTCCGGTAGCTGTGGTTATTGCGCGGCGGCCGCGTCGTTAACTTGATGCAGAGCTCGCGCAGCTTTGCGCTGTCCACATCGAACTGTACGGCCTTGAAGAAGTTGCATTGTAACGCCTCTCGGAGGAACTGTGCCAACTGCCTGGATATTCGCTGCATTCTGAACGCGTGTTGACGAGCGATTGACCACCGTGCCGATTGCAGATGACCATTCTGACGGCTAAAATGATCGTCTTGGAACGATCAGCGCGTCTCATAGGTTTGTGACCTTTCACTGCCGTCCTTCTACTATGCGTTGTCGCCATTTGACCGCAGAGCGATCCGGAGTTCTTGCAACTCATATTGTGACCTGTCTTCTGACGGCGCTTGCGCTTTGCGCGCCGTGCATGATCCATAGCCAATCTCAGGCCTCCGCCGATTCGGCTGCGTTACAAGGATCAGTGAGAGATTCAGAGGGTCGTCCGGTTGCCGGGGCGACGGTATATCTCCAGATGAAGGACGGCACACAGACGCTGCTGGCGCATGCAGACGAGACGGGGAGCTATCGCTTTTCAGGGCTCCGTCAAGGCATCTACATGTTACGGGTGGAAGTGGCCGGATACAGCCCGGCCACGGTCGGACCCTGCATAGTTGGACCGAAGGAATCAAAGAGAATTGACCTAACGGTTGAATCTCAAAAAATGTCCCAGGCGCAAAGCGCAGCGGCGGCCAAATCGGGTCAAGGACCGCCGGAGTTTTTCGATGAACCTCAATTCACCGTGGCTGGGATCACCGACGGCACCAATCTCGGCGGGCACGGCTCGAATACGATCGTCAGAACAAAGGAATCGCTAGCGAAGGACGTCGCGACTCTGAGCGCTTCGGCTGGGAAGCCGCCAATCACCGGTCCGCCGCCAGCGCCTGGTTCTTGCGGCGATCCGGCCCAGCAGGGTCCTGCTCTTCAAGATCAAGCCGGGCAGCATCACTTGCGGGGCGATATCGCAGAAAAAACCGGCGATTCTCTCGAAGCTGTGCGCGAGTATCAGAGAGCGGCGGAACTGGACCCCAGCGAAGCCAATTTCTTCGATTGGGGCGCCGAACTTCTGCTGCATCGTGCGGCTCAACCGGCGATCGAAGTTTTCAGTAAGGGCAATCGTCTTTTCCCACACTCTGCCCGGATGCTGGTCGCGCTGGGAGTGGCCTGGTACAGCAACGGCTCGTACGATCAAGCCGCACAGCGGCTATGCGAGGCTTCCGACCTGAATCCCGATGACCCCGAGCCCTACCTTTTTCTAGGCAAGATCCAGACTGTTGAAACCAACCAGTCAGTGTGCTCGGTCGAAAGGCTGAAGCGATTTGTGAAGTTGCAG
>Ga0137403_10000645_pt1 | contig 45100 bp, 33 predicted proteins | sample CZOMad2_1_16fung_FD_122057 | JGI IMG/M metagenome (GOLD analysis project Ga0137403, IMG submission 122057) | Vadose zone soil fungal communities from Angelo Coast Range Reserve, California, USA - CZOMad2_1_16fungal (Hybrid Assembly) | ecosystem: Environmental > Terrestrial > Soil > Vadose zone...
CTGCTTGACGGCGCGATAAACACCGCCGCGCACGAACATGCTGCAGCTTTCCACGTACACGGCGCGCACCGCGTACGAGAACACCATGATCGCAAGGATGAACCACGGCGCCGTTTTGCCGACGAAACCCTCGGCTTCGCCACCCGCATAGTAGGCCGACGAAGCCAAATCGTTTAGTACAATGGCGGCCGCGCGCCAGAACGAAATAAATGTCAACAAAGCCGTGGTGGCTACGATGACGCGCGGAATACCGTTGCCCCGGCTGCGAGGGGCAGCAGGGCTCGTGGGAATGCTGCTCATGTATGGGTGATGTCGACCTGCAGATTAAAATGCTCGCATTTTTTCGTTGCGAAGTCTAGTTTGCCACGGGCACGCGGTTCGTGGTACGGGATGGACGCGAACACCAGGAGAATCCACAGTGAAACGGTTTTTGCTTGCCGCCATTCTTGCGTTGGCCGGCACGACCTCGACGCCCGAATACTCGATTCAGGCGATTCGTTATGCCAGTTCTCCTGATGTGCCGGTGTCAGAACTTGTGGTTGGCGGACCTGCGGACCAGAAAGTCGACATCGCCATGGTGGTCTGGCTGATCCGCGGCGGAGGGCACACGATTCTCTTCGACAGCGGTTTTCACCGCGATACGTTTCTAAAATATTTCACGATGAAGGACTATCTACGGCCAGACGAAGCCGTGAAGCTTGCTGGGGTGCAGCCTGAAGAGGTCACTGATATCGTGATCAGCCATGCGCACTGGGATCACATGGGTGGAATCGATCTGTTTCCTAAGGCCATCGTGTGGATTCAGAAAGAGGAATACCGCTACTACGCGATGGAAGCTTGGCAGCCAAGCGGGCAGCACGGCGGGATCGATCCGGAAGATGTGAAGGAACTGGTGCGGCTCAACACCGAGGGGCGCGTGCGATTGATCGATGGCGACAATGTCGAAATCCTTCCCGGCGTTCGAGCCTACACCGGCTCGCGGCACACGTATGCTTCACAATATCTGCGCGTCGCCGGAAATCCGCCCTTCGTGCTGGCTTCCGACAATTGTTATTTCTATTTGAATCTGAAATATCACCTAGCCAGCGCGACCTTCAGCGAGGCCGATCACCCCGCCAACATCGCCGCGCAATCGCGGATGATCGAACTTGCCGGGGCGGGGGACCGCGTTGTGCCCGGCCATGACGCGCTGCAATTTCAAAAGTTTCCCAGCGATGGACGGATGGCTAAAATCAAATAGGCCAGTCATCAGCGCGGGGTTCAGCTTCTCACGTGCGTGCTACGGTTACGCGGGCGATCGCCGAGGTGGCGGCCGATTCGCGCTTGACTAAGTGAGTTGCATTTCCTAGGATGAGTGCGCTTCCGCCTCCGGCATAATTCGACGGACCAACTGCGACTTCCTAATTCTGGGTCGAAATGAATTTTCTACGCATAGCGTCGGCGTTGTTGCTGTGGCCTCTGCCAGCCGCGGTACCCGGCATCGGCTCTGCCACCTTCCTGGAAGGTTCGTTGCGATTGCTGCGTGGCACCAGCGTTTTGCAAGGCGCAGAGGGTTTGCGTATTAGGCAAGGCGACATCTTTGAAACTTCCGACAAGGGATTTGTGCAGCTGGAATTTACGGGCGGAACCGTTGTGGCACTGGGCCCTTCCAGCCGTTTCTATATTCTTAGGCAGGGCGAAGGTCACCTGGCCGGAAAGGCAGGGAGCCAGATCGCAGGAGAGTTTGTTCTGCTGGGCGGTTGGCTGAAGGCGGAGTCGAATGGCGGCGCGGGCGCATATCGCTACGACAGCCCGTTGCTCTCGGCCACGGTCGGCAACGGCACTGTTGTCATTCATGCTTATGAGGGCGGATCTGATGTCTTCGTCGAATCGGGTTCCGCGACCATTGGTGAGGTAAGTCCAGACGGAAACTCGCGCCAGCCAGCGAGCGCGAAATCCGGACAATTCTTTTCGCGGCGGACGGGGAAGGGCGCCGCCAGCGTGGCGCGTCCCAATCCTGCGTTTCTCGATGCGATGCCTTCCGCGTTTAGAGACACTCTACCGTCGCGCCTCGCTCATTTTGCGGGTAAAGCTGTCGAACCAAGAACAGAGCACCAAGTTGCGTACGCGGAAGTTCAGTCGTGGTTGACGATGCCGGCGTCCTGGCGAAGAGGGTTGGTGGATCGTTTCACGCCGCGCCTGAAAGATTCTGAATTCCGCAAGCAACTGGAGGCTCATCTAGCCGCACATCCGGAATGGGATGCGATTTTGCATCCGGAAAAGCATCCCCCGGAGAATGCTGCGCCAGCGCCCGCACCTGGTTCATAATCTTCGTACCTGAGGACCTAAAAATGAAACTCCTGTTGAAATTCAATTTGGTGCTCTTGCTTGTGTTCGCTGTGGGTTTCCTGACTTCTGGATATGTCTGCAACCGGCTGCTGCAGCAAAATGCCAAGGCTGAAATCATGGAGAACGCGCGCATCATGATGGAGGCCGCGATTGCCGTGCGGACGTACACCGCCACGCAGATCAAGCCGCTTCTGGACACCCAGATCAAATACAACTTTCTGCCACAGTCCGTGCCGGCGTATTCCGCGAATGCGTACTTCAGTCAGCTGCAGAAGAAATTCCCGGACTATTCTTATCGCGAGGCCACGCTCAACCCCACGAATCCGATCAATCGGGCCACCGATTGGGAGTCGGATCTTGTCGAAGAGTTCCGGAAGTCGAGAGATAAAACCGAGATTGTAGGTGAACGGGATACGCCCAGTGGCCGGTCCTTATTTATGGCTCGGCCGATGAAACTCAGCAATCCAGCATGTCTTCAGTGCCACGACACGGCCGAGGACGCTCCCAAAACAATGATCGAGAAGTACGGAGCAGCGAACGGCTTCGGGTGGAAGTTGAACGACATCTTGACCGCGCAGATCGTATCGGTGCCCACGCAATTGGCCAACCAACGCGCGAGGGGCGTTTTCGTTACATTCATGATTTCGCTGGCGGCGGTTTTCGGTGTACTCGCCGTGGCCATCAACGCACTCCTGATTTTGTTGGTCATTCGCCCGGTGAACCAATTGTCGGCGATGGCCAGCAATGTGAGCCTGGGGAATACGGAGATCGCGGAGTTCCCAGTCTCAGGCAAGGACGAGATCGCGGAGCTGTCGGTGTCCTTCAATCGGATGGGAAGAAGCCTGGTGGAAGCAATGAAAATGTTGCGGGCCTGAGCGGAAGGCGCCTGAAAACGATTTTCGTTGGCGTCAGGTTATGATTCCGGAAAACCCGCTTCGGCGAGGAACTGGGCACGCTCGGTCTGGTCCTGCAGATGCTCCGCGAGCATGGAATAGAGGTCGCGTACGTTGGAGGCGCTCTTTGCGGCGCGTTCCGTCAGCACGCGGGCGAGCGGCCCGACGTGCCGGGCCAGCAATTCGGAGGCGTGACGCACCGCCGCGGGAGTCAACTGCGCGGCACCTGAAGCGTCCGCCAATCGCTGGATCCCGGTAGTGCCTGCAGGCCTCGCCGCCGGCGAGGACACCTTCATTGGCCGGACGTGCGTCAAAATACGAAAAAATTCATTCTTGCGAGCCAGGAAGGCTTTTCGGTCCGATTCCGCTTGCAGGGTCGCGGCGAGGTTCGTGAGCAGCTCACCGGGATCATTCGCTTTGGACGCGGTCCTGCGAACAATGATGCCCGCCAGCGGGCCGAGAAAAGTCGCTAGATGTTTCTCTACCGCGCTTAGGAATTGCGGCTCCTCTGCTTGCCATCCGGGATCCGCAGCGGTTTTTCCATGCTCAATCATCGCCGGATTGACTGGTACGTTCGACGCCGAGGAAGGTGAAGAGGGCGACTCCGACGCTCGGCCACTTGCTCCAGGAGCGTTGCCGCCGGTGGCCGCCGGCGCGGCATTCTGCTCGGGATAAGTCGCCGGGTCGGGGACAGAGGAGCCGCGCATGTAGGCGTAGTCCTTCACGGATTCGCCTTTGGTGCCGGACGAATATACGTCGCGACTCGTCGAAGCCGTAGGTGAAGACATCACGCCGGAAATCGGGCTAGGTTCCGCCTGTTTTCTGGTTTCCATCTCCTCGAATAGTTTTTTGATTCGAGGCTCGTTCTCGGGAAAAAGCTTGGTCTGGAGCGCTTCCTTAAGAAGGGATATCGCGTCATCGAACTTTCCTTCGTCGAGCAGCGTTCGCGCCACCTGAACCGTTTCGTCCTGCCGGCGCTTTTTCTGTTCCCGGAATTCCAGTTCCTTCTCCGCTTTCATCATCGTGTCGGCCAGCCTGGAATCCGGCCCGATCGTCGTGATGGTCTGGCGGGAGAGGTCTATGGCTTCGGTGAGTTGCTGGCGCTCGATCATTTGTTCCACTTCACGGATACGCTGCTTGAGCAGGTCTTGTTTTTCTCTCAACCGCTGCTGATCCCGGCTCGCAGCATCCAGCAGCTTCAGGATTTCGGGGTCGCCCGGAAATTGCTGTCGACCGGCAGCGAGAAGATCGACGCATTCGTCGTATTGGAGATTGGTGGAAAGGATTCGAGCGCGTTCCACCAGAGTGTCACGTTGCTTGCGGCGCTCGCGGCCCGATCGCTCGTCTTGAACTTGTTTGAGTTGGTCGCGCGCCGTAACATTTCCAGGCTCGATCTCGAGCACCTTGCCGAGTTGCGTTTCCGCATCGGTTAAGGCGCCTTCTGCGAGTCGCAATTTCGAAGTGCGAATCGCCTGATCGATTTCGCGGGTCCGCTCGACCGCCGCCCGCACCTGACTTAGGATTTCCTTCGCCGGTTGAAAGGAGGAGTCCAGTTTCAATGCGGCTTCGGCTTCGGCCCTGGCTTCTTCATTTCGACCCTCTGCCAGCAACTTCTGTGCAGTCTCTATTCGAGATTTTAACTGCGGAACAATTTGTTGCCGGCGAACATCGGAGTTGATTTTTTCGGACAAACTCTTCGCTTGGGTGTTGGACGGATCCCACATCAGGATCTGAACGATCTCGGACTTGGCGGCTCCGAGATCGCCGTCCTGATAGAGCCGCCGGCTGTTATCCAGCAAGACCGAAATGTCGGATTCCAGCAGACGCCTCCAGACCGGCTCCAGTTCCAGCAGTACCTCTTCCATGGTCTGATAACGCGCCTCGACCTCTTTGGCAAGCATGCGGTCGAGAATGGCTTTCACATCTTCGGGCGTGCCGGGCGCGGCTTCCAGAATGGAGCGCGGCTCTTCCAGAATAATATTCGACATCATTGCAGCCGCATTTTCGCCTTTGAAGGGCCTACGATAGCCGAGCAACTCGTAGAACATCACGCCGGTCGCCCAGATGTCGGAGCGCGCATCGGCGGTAGCTCCCTTAAACAGCTGGGGGGCCATGTAGGAAAGCGTCCCGATCAACAGTCCACCTGACTGGGAAACGGTGCTTTCGCCTAGGCGGGCGATGCCAAAATCGACCACCACTACCGTCCCATCCGGGGCGACCATCACGTTGGCGGGCTTGATGTCCCGGTGGATGACGGGGGCAGGCTGCGCGTGGGCGTATTCCAGGGCCCGGCACACGCTGACGACGAAACCAATTTTCTGGGAAAGCGGTAGATTTGGGAGGCGGTCGATGATTTTGTCGAGGCTCTCGCCGTTTAGAAACTGCATGGCGATGAACGGCGTGTCGCCCTCGTGGCCCAATTCGTAGATGGTGACGATATTGGGGTGGCGCAAATTGCCAGCGGACCGCGCTTCCGAATAGAACCTTTTGAGATGGTGGGGGTCGGAAGAGAGGCTGGTGGTCAGGGTCTTAAGCGCAACAACTCGATCTATGAAGGGATCGCGCGCCTTGTAGACCACGCCCATGGCGCCTTGGCCGATTTTGCAAATAATCTCGAATTTGCCAAGTTTCTTCATCGCTTGCCGGGATTAGCCACGATCTCACAGTCTTCCCTTGCGCCCCGGGCGGGACCTGATGGCAAGACCTGGTAGCTGGATCTAATGTTAAAGGCTCTTCGCGATGTTCCCAGAGAAAGCTAAACGTGTCAATGACTTCCAAGGTTAGTGTGCCGCCCGGAGTGGACCATTTGGCCATCGCGCGGGCAGCGCGCTTGTCGCGAGCAGCACGCTTGTGAGGATGAGACGGGCGCACTCGGGGTGGCCAAGAACACTAGAATCAATAGAGGGCGTCGCATTCACCAGCGGAAAATATTGCCTTGCGTCGCGCGGCCGGTTTCTTGGAGACGGACTGCGACTGATCTTGTAGACTCGGCGCGGTAAAAACTGCGGACAAGTCGCAAAACCATGAAGCGCGCAGCCATCGGCGTTCGAATGCATTCCGGCTGGGGTGCGCTCGTGGCGGTTTCAACCAGTGGCAACACCGTGGAGATCATTAAACGGCGGCGCATCGCCGTTATTGCTTCCGGGAGTGCTGGAGCGAAGCAGCCTTATCACTTTGCGAAAAACCTTAGTCTTGCGGAGGCGGAGAAGTTTGTAGGGAGCTGCTTTGCAGCTTCAAAATGTCTCGCTCTGGCGGTTCTGCGGGATGTTTCAGAGAAACTGCTTGAGCGCCACTACCGGCTCGCAGGTTCTGCTGTCATCCTGGCATCCGGCCGCGCACTGCCACCGCTGTCAAAGATCCTGGGCTCACACACGGCCATTCACGCGGCCGAAGGCGAATTCTTTCGCGAAGTCTTTTCAAAGGCTTGCGAGGATCTTGAGCTTGCCGTTACCGGGATTCGGGAACGCGATCTTCAGGAACGTGCCAATACAACGTTCGGAAAAGCGACCGCTGGAATGCAGCACCAACTGTCCAGGTTTGGCCGTTCTCTTGGACCGCCGTGGACCGCCGATCAAAAAACGGCGGCGCTTGCCGCGCTGATCGTCCTCGCTAATAAGGTCCCGTAACGTACGGCTACGGCCTGGCGAATGGGCCTCAGACTATTGCGCTTGCAGTTTGCTGTGCTGAGGCGACGGCTAGGAACTTTCCCTCAGCCTTGGCTTTGTTTTAGGTGTCCGGAGTAAGCGGGCTCTTTGCGAAGCACAGCGCCACACTTTCGCACGGCGAGCAATTCCGTGCGCAAGCAAGTATCTTTCACCGCTGAAGTCAATGTCCACTTTCGTGAAAACAGCGATGACCACTTTCTGTGAAGATTTGCGGCCCCGCAATGTCGTTGAGACATGCTTTAATACCGTCACCTTGATCGAGAAACTAGGAATTGAATCGCTGCCCTGACTGGATGGGCGTGATAGGACATCCCGGCGCTCAAGCCGGGCAAACGACTATGGAAAATTTGATCAAGCTTGGCCGGATATTTTTTGCGATTCCGATGGTGGTCTTCGGGATTCAATACATCGCGCGCGGAAGCTATGCGGGCGGGTTGCCACCTGTACCGCCGTGGGCGCCAGGCGGGGCAGTAGGCGCCTACCTGGTGGGAGCGGTGTTGATTGCCGCAGGCGTCGGCGTCGCGGCCAAGAGGCAAGGGCGACTGTCGGCGCTGGTGATCGGCGCATTGTTTCTGTTGTGCGTGATTTTTCTTCAAATGCTTCATGCTAGTGACGTGTTGCACGACGGCGTTGCGCGGACGCGGGCGTTTGAGCCCTTGGCGCTGAGCGGGGCAGCGTTTGCGCTGGCGGCGATGCTACCAATCGAGGGCTCGGGCGCGGCAGGATCGGGCAACGGTGACAAATTGATTCTGTTCGGCCAGCTCCTTTTCGGGATATCGATGATCATTTTTGGCGTGCAACATTTTATGTATGCGACATTTCTGGTCACACTGGTGATGGCATGGCTTCCGGGCCATTTGTTCTGGATTTATTTCACGGGTGCCTCGATGGTGGCGGCTGGTTTGGCGATCGCGACAGGGATTCAGAGTCGTCTGGCGGGAACTATGCTTGGCGTGATGTTCTTGCTTTGGGTATTGTTGCTACATGCGCCGAGAGTTTTTACGCAGACTCACAATCAAGACGAATTGACCAGCTTGTTTGTGGCGCTGGCGTTTAGCGGGAGTTCGTTCATTTTCGCCGCCGCGGAGCGTGCACCTAAGTAGGGATGTCCCAGGGCGCGCTGGGAGTAAGATACAGACATGACTACGGAAAAAAAAGTGCCGGAGTTTCGCGCGCCGAGCGGCGTTGAGGCACTCTTTAACCGGGTGATGGGATATTTGGCGGGGCTTGGTGTTGGGCCCAAATTCATTTATTTGTTGCAGGTGCGCGGGCGTAAGAGCGGAAAGATTTACTCTTCGCCGGTGAATTTGATGGAGGCTGGGGGGAGGCGGATTTTGGTGGCGCCGAGGGGACGGACGCAGTGGGTGCGGAACGCCGAGGCGGCCGGGGAGATTACTCTGAAGCGGGGCGGTTTTTCGCAACGATTCGGGCTGCGACCGATTGCGGACGTAGAGAAGCCCGAACTTTTGAAAGAATACCTGGACCGGTATGCGAGTGCGGTGAAGAAGTTTTTCCCGGTGGAGGCGGGTTCGCCGGCGGAGGCGTTTCGCGATATTGCGGGGAATTATCCGGTGTTCGAACTCGTTGCACGTTAGATTCTGCTCGCCAGCGCGGATTTCTAGTCCGCTGGCGGTTACACCGCGTACTCAGTTGGGTTGCCAGATCGCCGGCAGCAGCGCCTGTGCTATTCGAAAGGAAATCCGCGGTCATAGGGATCTGCTGGCCAGGGATGGAGCGTCCTTTCCGGAGGCTGCAGCTTCGTACAGGTGGAATTCATTGTGCAAAGCGATTAGCGCGCGCTGCATAGAGTCTTTTTGGACTACCAGCGAGATGTTGTATTCGGAGGAGCCTTGGGCTATCGCCATTATGTTAACGTTTTCGCGACCCAGAGCTGTAAAGGTACGGCCGGCCACTCCGGGGATGCCGCGCATGTTTTCGCCTACTACCGCGACAATAGCGATGTCGGGATTGCTGGTTACGTGTTCTACGGTTTGTTCGGCGATTTCTGGGGCGAAGGCTTCGCGCAGGGATTTAAGCAGGCGCTTTTCGTCCGTGGTGCTGATTACGAAGCAGATGTCGTTTTGTGACGAGGATTGCGAGACTAGGAAGACGTTGGTCCGGGTTTCGGAAGTTGCGCTGAAAGAACGGGCTAAGACGTCGGGCAGGCCTACTATGCCGGGGCCGCCGACCGTTACCAACGTCACGTCGCGGATGGCGGTGAGGGCTTTGACGCCTCCACCAGTGGGCATGCCTTCAGCGGTAATTTTTGTTCCGGGCTTCTCGGGCGCGAAGGTGTTGCGGATCCAGACTGGGACGCGGGCGGCGGTTACCGGGCGAAGAGTGTTGGGATGTAACACTTTGGCGCCGAAATAGGCTAGCTCGGCGGCTTCGTTGTAGGAGATTTCAGGGATGGTGCGGGCTTCGGGGACTAGGCGGGGGTCGGCGGTTTTTACGCCGTCAACGTCAGTCCAGATGACCGTTTCCTGGGCGCCTAGTGCGGCGCCGAGGATGGTGGCGGAATAGTCGGAGCCGCCGCGGCCCAGCGTGGTTTGCACGCCTTCCGATGTGGCGGCGATAAATCCAGTAACAATCGGGATAGTGCCTCGATCGAGCAGCGGGCGGAGGCACGCTTCGGCGCGATTGCGGGTGGGACCCATTAGTGGTTCGGCGCGGCCGTGATGGTGGTCAGTGACGATTACTTCTGTGGCGGAGATTGCTACGGCGTGAGGCCCTAGGACGCAGACCGCGCCTGCTATTAATGGAGCGGAGAGGCGTTCGCCGATTCCAGAGATTACGTCCAGGGCGCGAGGGGTTAGTTCGCGGAGTAACGCGGTGCCTTGGAGCAGACGTTCCAGTTCGTCAAGGACTTCTTTGCAGGCTGCGGCGACTTTTGCTCGGGCTTGCTGGTCGCGTACTAGCGCGGCGAGCGCATTCGTGTGTTGGGTGTTTAAATCGTGGGCTAGCTGGGCGACGAAGTCTTGCTCGCCTTGCTCGGCGCGGTGGGCGGCTTGGACCAGACGGTTGGTTACGCCGCTCATGGCGGAGACTACTACGACCACGGACTGGTGCGCGGCTGCGGCCTGGACGATGGCGGCTGCGCGTCGGATGCAATCGGCGTCGCCTACGGAGGTGCCGCCGAATTTCATTACTTGCAGGGTGCGTTTCATTTCGTTTTGGCTAGCATTTGATCTTCGCACACCACGCGACTCGTTACGACGTGAAGAGGATTTGCGTGGCGTGATGTTAAAGCATCGACGGAGGATTCCATTTGACGCCTCTGCGCTTGGGGCACAGCAATGCTGTGCCTTACAAGTGATTGTGGGGTGGCTAGATTTTTTGGAGCTTCCAGCGTCCTTGGCGGAAGAGCACGATGCCGGCTACCGCCATGGCGCATTCGGCTACGACGATGGAGATGAAGACGCCGTTGGAATGCATGCGGGCTGGGATGGCTAGGAAGTAGGCCAGCGGGATTTCGAGAATCCAGAAGCCGAAGACGTTGACGATGGTTGGCGTTCGCGTGTCGCCGGCGCCGTTGAAGGCTTGAAGCATAACCATGCCGTAGGCGAAGCCGATGTTGCCCAGGCTGATGATGCGCAGGCAGGAGGCGGCTAGCGGGACGACAGCTGGATCGTTGGTGAACAGGCGGACGGCTGGTTCGGCGAATATGGCGAACAGGATTCCGATGCTGCCGAGGAAGATCATGTTGTAGAAGCCGGTGCGCCAGACGGATTGTTCGGCGCGTTCAGGTTGCTTGGCGCCGAGATTTTGGCCAACTAGAGTTGCGGCGGCATTGCTGAGTCCCCAGGACGGGAGGATCAGGAAGATTACGATGCGGATGGCTATGGTGTAGCCGGCGAGGGCGGCGGAGCCGAAGATGCTTACGATGCGGACCAATCCGATCCAACTGGTGTGGGCTATGGCGAATTGGAAGATGCCCATAAGCGAGACGCGGAGTAAGCGCAATAGCACGCTGAGCTCAATGCGAATTTGGCTGCGGAGGATGCGGATGCGTTCACTGCCACGGAAAAGTCGATAGAACTGGTAGAGGACGCCGATGCTTCGGCCGGTGAAGGTGGCTAACGCGGCACCCGTGACGCCAAGTTTTGGGAACGGTCCCCACCCAAAGATCAGGCAGGGGTCGAGAACGAGATTGATGATGTTGGAGACCCATAGCAGGCGCATGGCGATGGCTGCGTCGCCAGCGCCGCGGAAGATGGCGTTGTTGAGAAAGAGCAGCATGATGGCGCCACTGCCGCCGAGGGCGATGCGCGCATATCCGCCGCCGGTGGCGACGATTTGCGGCGACGCGCCCATCACGCGCAGCAATTGAGGCGCGAAAAAGAAGCATGGGACGCCGACCAGGACGGAAGTCGCCAAACCTATCGCGACGGCTTGCACTCCGGCGACCGCCGCGCCTTCAGGATCTTTCTCGCCGATGCGGCGGGCGACCATGGCGGTGGTGGACAGGCTCAGGCCAAGGCCAACTGCAAAGACGAGGCTTAGCAGCGATTCGGTGAGCCCGACTGTCGCTACGGCGTCTGCGCCCAGGCGCCCGACCCAGAAGACGTCCACTACCGCGAAAAGAGACTCGAGCACCATCTCGAGCACCATCGGAATGGCCAAGAGCAGAATGGCGCGGTTTAGGCTGCCTTTGGTGAAGTCCTGGTGCGATCCGCGAAGGGCTTCGCGGATCGACTGCCAGATAGGGATGGGCCTTGTTTCGACCGTAAGTTCCTGCGTTTCCATAAAACCTTTACATTTCTGCACGAAGGCGGCTGAAGAATTCAGACGCGATGGCGCGATTACCGCGATAAGTAAGAGACTGCTAAGAGGAAAAACAGGTCCGCGTGGCGGCGGATTAGGAAACTGCCGGGGTTTGTACGATGACGGTCCTCATCTGATTTCACCATTCATCGTTGCTTCGCGAAGAGCCTGCGCAACAACGGTAAACGACCCAGCGTGAATTGTACCGAAGAGTTCTCGCGCAGGCTAGAGAAAAAGTTAGGGCGCGAATCATTTTCTCTCATTCGCGAGCGCTTCGGGATTGAGCAGGTAATCCGCGACGCGCGCGACTCGGGCCATTTCGGCTACGTCGTGGACGCGGACGATATGTGCGCCGCCGAGAATGCTAGCCGTAACCGCGGCGGCGGTGGCCCAGATGCGGTCTTCTAGAGGAACGGGTTTCGCACCGCGTGCCGCGTTTTGCTTTCCTTGCGTTAAGGTTCGACCGAGAAATCCTTTGCGGGAGTTTCCCAAGAGCAGCGGATAGCCTAGTCGTGCTAATTCTGGAAGCCGCTGAAGAAGTTCGTAATTTTGCTGGAAGCTCTTGCCGAAGCCAATGCCGGGGTCGATGATGATTTGCGATTTTGCTACGCCCGCGGTGCGCGCTTTCTGAATGGAGGCGCGGAGACCCTTGGTGACGTCCTTCATCACGTCGCGAGCGAAAGGCATCCTTTGCATGGTGCGGGGCTCACCTCGCATGTGCATCAGGATCAGGGGCACGCGACGTTGGGCGGCTACTTCCGCCAGACGTGGATCGTGGTTGAGGCCGGAAATATCGTTGATGATTTCAGCCCCGGCGCCTGTGGCGATTTCGGCCACGCTGGCTTTACGGGTGTCGACGGAGATGGGAATTTTCAGTTTGCCCCGCAAGGCTTCCAAGACGGGGAGGAGTCTGCGGAGTTCTTCTGCGGCTCCGATGCCTGTCGAACCGGGGCGCGTAGATTCCGCTCCGACGTCTAGGATGTCGGCGCCAGCTTGTTGCAGGGCAAGGGCTTGCTTAACGGCCCGATTCGGCGCGAGGAATTTGCCACCGTCGGAGAAGCTGTCTGGGGTGACGTTGAGAACGCCCATGAGGAGCGTGCGCCGACCCAGTGTGAGTGTCCCGGTGGGGAGATGGAGCCGGAAGATTTTGCGTGGGGACATTGGTGAGAAATAGTTTAGCGTAGGACGCTGGTCACGACTCCGAGGGAGAAAAGATAACGCAGAGACGCTGAGATGCCGGAGGATCGAGGAGAGTTCACAGGATTTAGTGCATCCTTTGCGGGAAACGCAGAAGGCGCGGAACCCCTTCGCAGTGTCGGAACTTGCTGATTAGTCCAGGTCGAAGTCGCGAATCGGCTTGGTGATCGGTGCGTCTTTGGCTTTCTTCATTGCTTCCTCGAACTTCTTGGTTAGGATGTCTTCTTTGTTGGATTCCTGGAACCAGGAGTCGCGGAATTTGTCTTCGCGTTGGCGATTTTGCTCGGCTAGGATGCCGGCGGCGTCGGTCAGATCCACGCCGGGGCCAGCTTTGGGCGGGGCTTCGTGGGACAGCACTACGCCTAGAGTCGCGTCTATTGTGAGCTTCGCGTGGCAGCACGGGCAGGCCACTTGTAGGGCACCATCTGGTTTCTTTGCCATTTGCGTATTCTACGCTCTTTTTTCGCGGAGGAAAGAGGCCGGACAGGTGCGAGCTAGGCGTCGGTCTTGTGAGTTTAGTGCTTCACGGATCATTTGTCGTGACGCTGGCGTCGGGCACGGGCCCTTCCAGGATCAGGGTAAACAAGAGTGCGTGTGCCACCTTTGGGTTCGATCGAAACTATGGTGTTGGAGCCACATAAGTGAATGCGACTGTTCGGCAGATTTTTATTGCCGGTGCTACGGGATACATGGGCGGCCGCGTAGCGACTGAGCTTGCGCGGCGAGGGCATCAGGTTTCTGGCTTGACGCGTGCTGGGTCTGAGCGGAGACTGCCGGCGAATTGTGCAGCGGTGGTGGGCGATGCGCTCGATGCCGCTACGTTTCGCGAGAAGATCGGCGCCGCTGACAGTTATATACAGTTGGTCGGGGTGGCGCATCCTGGTCCGGGGAAGGCGCGGCAGTTTCGCGAGATTGATCTGAAGTCATGCGAAGAGTCCTTGGCAGTGGCGGTCGCGAACCGCATTCCGCACTTCATATATGTCAGCGTCGCGCACCCTGCGCCGGTGATGAAGGCATATATCGAGGTGCGAACGCAGTGCGAGGAAATGATCGGCCAGAGCGGATTGAACGCTACGATTCTTAGGCCTTGGTACGTTTTGGGGCCGGGGCACTATTGGCCTTATTTGCTTAAGCCTGGATATTGGTTGGGCCGGCAGATTCCGAGCTGGCGGGAGAGCGCGACTCGATTGGGACTGGTCACGTTGACACAGATGGTGGCAGCCCTGGTTCGCAGTGTCGAGGATCCGGCCAAAGGAATTCGGGTGGTTGAGGTGCCGGAAATAACAAAAGCGGCCAGCTAACTGGCCTTGGTGAGCGGGCTCGGTCCGGGCTCCAAAGACTCCAACTGCACTGCTACATGAGCTAGCCTTTCCAGTTCCGACCTCAGATTGACCCAATATTCGGACCCCATTGCTCGCACGAAGCGTTCTTGAGCTGCTCGCCACGTAGGTAGGCTGTCTGCCAAGAGTTTTTCGCCCTTAGGAGTTAGGCTCACGAAGCGCTGGCGTTTGGCGGCGCGGGCGGAGACAGCGAGCAAGCCGTCTTTTTTCAAACGGTTGAGACTTCTCGTAAGTGTAGTGGAATCAATGATTAAGACAGAGGACAGAGTACCGACTGAGGTCGGCTGTGTTTTGGCTACGGCTACGAGGATGGAAAACTGAGTGGAGCGGATGCCGCAGCTCTGAAATGCTTGGTCGTAGAGGCGAGTGACGGCGCGCGCCGTGCGGCGAAAATTGAACGAGCCACAGGAGCCGGTGCCGTAGAGATCAAGTTGAGATCGATCGGACTGCAAATATAGCCTCGCCGCTTGACATGTATATACATCTTAAGATATATCTTAGCTTAACGATTTGTCAAGTATCGGAGCGTCACTGGGAGAGTGGGGGCCTGCGGGCCCATCGAACGGGGCCTCCACCAATTACTGGCTCATTCTCCGGTTGCTCAAGGGCGTGTCATGAACACGGGATTCGCGGTCAAGCAGGATTTACCGGCTGGGGTGGGTCACAACTCCGTCTCCGATGGAACGAACATGCCGGCGCGATGTCTGTGCTTTGGCACTTTTCAGCTTGATCTCCAGCATCAACAATTGTTCAAAGACGGGATGCAGGTGAAGGTGCAAGGGAAGGTGTACCAGGCGCTGATCACTTTGATCGAAGCTCCTGGAGAAATCGTGACGCGCGATGCACTGCGGACGCGCTTATGGCCCCGAGACACACACCTCAACTACGATGCGAACGTGAACACCGCGGTCAATAAGTTGCGCCAAGTACTGGGCGATACGAATGAGGAGTCCAAGTATATTGAGACAATTCCGCGCAAAGGCTACAGCTTCGTTGCGAAAGTGGACTATGTCGATGGACCGGCGCCAGCTTCCAATTCGAATGGCGTAGACACGCGGGGGCAAGAGACGTCGAGATGGAACTTTTTACGGACACCGCAGTTCTTGAGTTCGAGTCCGGCACGGATTTGGTTTACCGCGAGTGTGATTGCCTGGGTTATGGCGGCTGTCCTGTTTGGCTCGGCGGTCACGTTATATTCGCATCGGTTTGTCCGGCATGAGATGCCTGCTCATCCGGATGCGCAGGAGATGCAGCGGAGCAGTAAGCCCTAGAACTGGCACTCGGAAAGGCCGCGGAGCTCCGAAGACTCCGCCCTACGCCACAAGTGGCCGGCGCTAAGTAGACGCCGATTGGGCGCCAGGATTGCCGCGAAGGTTGAGGGCATCTGCGTTTTCGCGCATGGCTGCGATGCAGAAGGCGATGTGCTCTTCCAGCGGGATGCCGAGTTCTTCGGCGCCTTTACGGACATCGTCGCGCGAGACTCCGCGGGCGAAGGCTTTGTCTTTCATGCGCTTTTTCACGGAATCCACTTCCAGGTCGAGAATGCTTTTTGATGGGCGGACGTAGGTGCACGCGGTTAGGAAACCTGCGAGTTCGTCGCACGCGAAGAGGATGTGCTCCAGCGGCGACTGGCGGATTACGCCGGAATAGTCGGCGTGCGACAGAATGGCGCGGACGGCTTCCTCCGGGTAACCTAGCTCGCGAAGGATCTTTGCGCCTTCGGCGGGATGCTCTTTGTCGGCGGCATGTTCGGCGTTGGGCCAGCGTTCGTAGTCGAAGTCATGCAGCAACGCGGTGATGCCCCACAATTCTTCGTCGGCGCCGTTCTTGCGAGCGTAGGCGCGGACGCAAGTTTCGACCGCGAGCATGTGTTTGCGCAGGCTTTCGGATTGCGTGTATTCACACAATAGTTTCCAGGCATCGTCGCGCGTCGGCATGAAGATCTCCGGGTTGAAGAGTGGGTAGTGTACCGCAACGGTGCAAGACAGGTGAGCTTGCCTAGATGGGGCGCAACAGTACTTCGCCCATACGTAGAGCCCATACGAAGAGTTGTAACGGAGCTTCTTTTCATTCGCGACTCTCGCCTCTTCGCCCTGTCCGCGAGAACAGGCGAAACTCGGGCGTAAACCGGGTGAAACAGGGGCGCCAGCCTAAAAAAAAGTTTGAAAATACTCTTGACAGAAAATGATTGGTGCAAGATACTCCCCCTCGCGCCAGTTACTGCCTTCCCCCCCGAAGTACGTTCCGACGTTCCTCTCCTATCCGCACGCCGGACAAAGTCAGCGAGGAGTACCGGTGTCTTTACAACTAGAAAAAGAGACGATGAATTCATTGGAAATGGATAGGGAAGTCATTCGCTGCAAGACTTGTGGTCTCGTTCAATACCGGACGCGCACAGGAAACTGCCGTCGATGTGTGCGCGCTTTGCCCCAGCGTTTGGAGTTCCTGATTCCTCCACCGGCACCTCCGGAGGAGACCAACGCTGAAGCCACGCCCGAAAAGTTTGCCAACCGTGAAACGGTCGAGAATATCGGCCAGCGCATCCGTCAGCTGCGCGAATCTCGCGCGATGACGCAGAGCCAGTTGCAGTCCCGCTCCAAAGTGTCGCGCTCGTATCTGTCGCGCATTGAAAGCGGACAGATGACGCCGAGCCTCGGCACGCTGGAGAAAATCTCTGAAGCCCTGAATGTCGGACTGAACCGCTTCTTTATTCCGGAATCGGACGGCGAGGCGCTGCTCGAGGATCCCTTCATTCAGGGGTTGCGGCCGTTCCTGCGGCAATTGGATTGGGAACAGTGGCAATCGATCTTGAAGAGGCTCCAGGCGATCAGCGATCACGTCACGGCAATTCCGGCGACTAATCTCCGCCCTATCGGTAATCCCGCGCGGTTGCCGCAGCCCGCGTCGGGAAATGGCAATGGCAACGGCCATATCACGCAGCCGGGCCATTCAAATGGGCATGCGTTGTCGCACGCACATGGTCATCCGCAGGGCTATCCGCTGCGGCGTCCCGGGGCGCCACTGTTTCAACGGCCTTTAGCGCGGTAGAAAATTTTCCAAGCAGAGCACACTAGCGCGGCGCGGTCTTCGGATCGCGCCGTACTTTTTTGGGAAGGGCCTGCTCTAATGCTACGTGGTTGAGGCGGTTTGTGGCACAGCAGTGCTGTGCTCCTAGAAGTGATTTGCGTGATCTCGCGGGTCAGGGCTGTTTGTCGAGGACGCTAGTCGCGAACTACGGCGACTTTGGCGGACGGGACTTCCAGGCGAATCAGGCGATGGTTCGAGTCGAGGTACAAGAGCACTTCGAGATCGGCAGTGGCTACGCGCAGGCCATCGTAGGACTTGCCTCCGGTGCTTAGCGAGCCTGCGGATTCCACTGCAATTGTGCCTGGTGTCAGTTCCTGCGGCACGAGGACCGGAAGGTTCTGGGTGCCGCCTTTGGACCAATCATAGACGCGGGCGAGCACCGCGTACTGATAATAGAGATTGTTATCGAGTACGGCGATGAGCGGCGAGCCGAAGCTCATATCCTGCTCAAAGGGGCGCGCACCCTGCATTTGGAGAGTAATTTTCGCGACGCCGTTCGCAAACAGAATGTGAGCGCCATTGGTCTTTTCGGCTTGCGATGTCCATTCATAGCTGATCGGAGCGCCGTCAGGCTGCAATGTCAACGCGCCCGTGACGCGAGCGGCTGACGAGTCTGGCGGGGTAATGTCGGTCGTGCTGCGAGCCAACCATCCGCCGCCAGCCGGAGCAATCTCGAATTCTTCGTGCCCCACCGACTTGCCGTTCAGCTGAATGTTGAATTTTCCCTTGTCCGGGGCAAAGACGGAAGGAACGGCTGGGGGCGGACTTTTTTTCTGAGCCGCGATCGTCAAAGTGGTGGACACAAAGAGAATCGCCATGATGTACGTGAAAATCTTAGACTTCATATCGGCGGTTTGTTTCTGCATGATTCCCTCCGACCTGACGCAGCGACCTGAACGATCTAGAGATGGGCCACTACAGTATGCTGGCCCAGACCGCGACAACCCGAGTGTGGCACATCAGACAAGGACGCTTGAGCGGCATCCGGATCGAATGCGCTCAGAAAGGCACGGCCCCTGTTCTTAGTGGGATGGCGCGTCAGGTGAGGTGTTTCTAGGACTGCGGCTTTTCCACGACCAAGTGCGCTTCGTTCCCGGTTGTGCCTACGATTCCACGACTCAGTATTTCGGTGACCACGCGCACAGGATCGCCGGAACTATCCACGTGATGCTCCGCCTGTTGGTAGGAGGGCACTCGTTGCGCGTAAAGCGCTCGAAAACTGCTTTCGTCGCGAAAAAGGGGCCGCCCAGTCATGGTCATACACCGCGCGAGCAAAACTTCGACGGGCGAGTCCAGCCAGATCACTGGGACATTCGCGGCTCTCAGAAATTCAGGCGCGCCCGCCTGTGCGTAGGTGCCGCCACCCAAAGCGAGCACGATGGATTCGTTAAACTCAAAGACGCGGCCGAGCGTCGCGCGCAATTGGTCGGCTTCGATCTGGCGAAAAGCAGGCTCTCCGAGGCGCTCGAAGATCTCTGGGATGCGCAACCCGGCGGCGGCCTCGATACGGTCATCCAGATCGACAAAGCGCCAGGCAAGCTGACGCGCGAGCAGCGTCCCGATAGTGGTTTTGCCGGAGCCCATGAAGCCCGCGAGGCAAAGCATCTGTACCCGCGGTTGGGAGGCACGCGAAAGTGGTGGTTGCGTCATGAAATGCGTATGGATCGCCCGCCGAAGCTTCGATCAAACAAGCCTGCAGCCGCTCGAAGCAGAAAAAGCGAGTGAGGCCTGGCGCGAAAGAAAGACTAATCGCGCTTCAATATGCGGATTGTACCACTGTAGGAAGAGATATCGACTTTCGCCAGGCCGCTGCCGACCGTGCCGAAAAGTCCCTTGGTGAACTTGGAGGCCATGTGCTTGACGCCGTGTGAATCGGGCTTCAAATAGGCCTCCGCCTGATTGTCGACGGTGCCGGTCGCGGTTTGCGCGTTCAAATCGAAGGAATCATTTCCAGAGAAGTGCACTTCCACGGTGCCCTTGCCGCTGCGCATGGTGTAGATGCCGGTGCGGATAAAGTCCCCGTCGAAGAGGATGTTGCCGGAAGTAGTAAACAAATTCACGTTGGTAAGGCCAGGTTGCAGTAGCTGCGCACTTCCACTCACAGAGTTGAAATCCAGCTTGCCCGCGCATTGCGCACAAACCAACGAGCCATGCGTGGTGCGCACGACAATATAGCCGGACACTTCCTTCAGGTGGACGTCACCGGCAACGCTTTGCAATGTCATATCGCCCATGACTTGTTCGACGTAGATTAGCCCGGTCTGTGTCTTGAGCTCGAGTTCGGTCTCTTCCGGAACGCTCAGCTGAAAATTGACTTCGGTTTCAGCGGGCTGCGCGTTCACATCGACGATATTTGCCGAAACGTCGATGCGGTCCCCCGCATTCTCGGTTTCCAGGCTGACCTTCGACGAAGCCTGCGTGCCGGCGACAATCACTTCTGAACTCTTTGTGGACTTCACTTCAATGCGGCCATTCCCGATGTTATGTATGCAGACCACCGGATGGCCCTTTACGGGGAAATGCTTCTCGAAATGCTGTGTCGCTCCCACCGCCGGCGCCGCCGTCCACAAAAATAGCCCGGCGCTCAATACCGGTAGAATACCTCGACCCATAGTTTGCGCGTTCATTTCAGTTTACGCTCCCCCCGCGTTCCATCATCGCGGACAGCAATTCCGCTTTTTGCTGATAGGCACCGCTCAAATAGTCACGCGCCAGATCATCGCGTGGCTCTTCCTTCACGCGCTGCTCACAGTCGGCAATAAACTTGTTGACGATATCCAGATTCTGGCGGAGAGAGATATCTACCACAGAACCGCCGAGCTGCATCTGTCCGAGATTCGCCTCGTCGGCATTCAGAACCGTGGCCGCATCGTCGTACACGTTGCGTGCTTCGGTGGCGGGAGCTGGGTGCTCGATTTGCAGCGCGATCGCCGCAATTACCATCGCACCTACCACAGCCGTGGCCAGAACCCGGCTTCGGAACAGATCCGAAAAGCCGTGCCACCATGATCCATACACGACGGCAGCCGATTTGATAATGCCCTCTTCTTCGAGTTGACTTCGAAGGGAAACCCAAACGCGCGCGGGAGGTTCGAACTCGGCGGGAAGCAGGTGGGCCGTAGCAACAATTGCAGTCAGGTCTTCTACGAGGTTTTGGCACGAACTGCACCCGGCAAGATGATCCCGCGCTGCTTCCGGCAGAGGTGTCCAACCCTCTTGTTCAAGGACGACTTCCACATCTTTACACTGCATGGCCGTTCACTCCGTTAGACGAGACGATAGGAGGCTTGCCCGCTCGATTTTCGAGGAATCGTGCGGCCCATCTTCGTCTGAGACAACACCCCGAAACTCTGCATAGTGTAACTCAACCGCTATGTCCCGTCTGCGTTTTTGCCGCATGACGTACCTGCCGCGCCTGTTCCCTGAACTCTTCCTGCAACAGATCCCGCAACTTCGTGCGCGCCTTATGCAATTGCGATTTCGAATTGCCTACCGAGCAGCCCATGATCCCGGCGATCTCGTTGTGCTCGTAACCCTGCACATCGTGCAAGACGAACACGGTCCGGTAACCGGGCGGCAATTTGTCGATCGAGCGTTCCAAATTCACTCGGTCGACCGCGCCGCTCAACCTCAAGTCTGGCGCCCCAACATCCTTCCTGGGTCCGCCCGACTCCTCGTCCGGCTCCGTAGTCTCTTCCAGGGACGATACTGGAAGAGATTTTTTGCGCAGCCGCATCAGGACCACGTTGACCGTCATCCGGTGCAACCAGGTCGAAAACGCCGACTCGCCGCGGAAGGTGCTAATCTTGCGGAAAAGCTGCAGGAAAGCCTCCTGCATCAAATCTTCCGCGTCAGACGGGTTACTTACCATGCGCAGGCACAGGGCATAGACGCGACGCCCGTGGAGTTCATACAGAAACTCGAAGGCTGCCTCATCTCCAGCTTGGGCCAGACGGATGGCTTCCGCCTCACTCAGGGGCTTAAGCTGCTGAGTGGGAGTCAACACGCCGGGATCGCTTGGTCGGTTTCGGGCCAACGGTCCTTTAACGGCGCATCCAACGGTTCGGATGCACCGGATACCTCCTGGAGTTGTATTCGTAGTGAACCCGTGTTGCCAAAGAAATACGCGGTGACTGGCGTTTTTCCCCCGGAATACCCGCTGGCTGGTCAGCAGGCAGACTTGCTATTCTCCTCCGACTGCGGCCAAACGTCTATGGCGGATCAGCCGTTCACCGGACTGGGTAGAAGTGTCCGAACCGTGCGTGTAGGTGTGCACTGATTTCTCGAACGTCCCTAGCTGGTCCTGGGGCAACACTAGCAAAAACGACTTGAGTAGGACGATTGCCTCGCGTAAGCAGGTATTCAGATCGAAGTGAACGGCGTCAACAACCCGCCAATCCGCTTCGGGGTTGATCGAACCTCCGCTGGAGAGATTTTCGACGGTGAAGCGAAAATCCTTGCCCAGGTCTCCGACCATTTCTTCCAGCGTGCCAATTTTGTGAAGGAATTGCGATCGCTGCGTCAACAAGACGCGACTCAGCAGATCGCTCATTCTCGCGATGCGCTGCTCTTTGTGTCCCAGGAAGTTCGCGGCATCCAGCGGAGCGGCGTTGGGGACCGTCCCGTAATGCTTTGCGTGCCCACCGAGACCACGAAGCAGCGCGCCCAGATTGCTTGACAGCCGACCAGCTAAGGCAGGCGTCATGCAGACTGCTTGATACGATTTCAACAGCATTCCCGTGTGGCGATATTCAATCGCCTCGTTCAATGCGACGCTGAACATCATGTACACGGATTCCAGCTGTTGAACGTGTTCGTCGAAGACTTGGGCCTTGTCTTGCGGCAGCCAAGCGCACCAATCATCTTGCACAGAAGGAAGAGCGCGAATTTGCACTTGGATAGAACCCCCAGTTGCGGCAGTATAGCAAAATCCACAAGGTGTGGCGCAATTTTTCGGACTATTTTCCCCCCTTTAACTAATCGATAAAATTACTCTTATTGGCTGTTGATACTAGTACCGCTAGGTACCTTCCCGGGGTACCTAGTGAACCATTCGCGCCACTTCGGGCTTGCGAAGTCTTCCCCTCACCAAAGTGGTGAGGGTTGCGATTCCTTGCTCTTCGCAGCCGCTGGCCGCTATACTCGCCTCCGATCACGTTGGAGAGGATTTCCACAGTGCAATTTGAGCCGCGCGACCAGTTTGAGCAGCGCCAAAAGAAGCTTGAACAGATTCAGACGTTGGGTTTCGATGCTTTCCCTCGAGAGTTTCGCTGGACAGACACGCCGGCAACACTTGTAAACGTATACGCGGCAACGCCCGGGCCGGAGTTGGAGGCCAATAAGCGCGAAGTGCGCGTGGCTGGGCGTCTGGTGTCTTACCGACTCATGGGTAAGGCGGGGTTTGCGCATTTGCAAGGTTCGGGAAATCGCATTCAGATCTATGTAAAGAAAGACGCTGTCGGCGAACGCGGCTTTCAACTCTTTCATTTGCTGGATCTTGGTGATTCCATCGGTGTGCGCGGGCACTTGTTTCGAACGAGGACGGGCGAGCTATCTATTTGGGTGGAGGAAATTACATTTCTCTCCAAGGCGCTCCTGCCGCTGCCGGAGAAATGGCATGGCCTGACCGATCTCGAATTGCGCTATCGACAACGGTACCTCGATCTGATCGCCAACGAAAAATCGCGCCAAGTCTTTGTTACTCGCGCCCGGATCATTCAGGAGCTAAGGCGCTTGTTCGATGCCCGGGGCTACATCGAAGTGGAAACGCCGATGATGCATCCGATCCCGGGGGGAGCGGCCGCCCGTCCTTTTATTACGCACCACAACGCCCTCGACATCGACCTTTACCTGCGCATTGCTCCCGAGCTGTACTTGAAGCGACTCACCGTGGGCGGTTTCGATCGCGTCTATGAAATCAATCGCAATTTTCGGAACGAAGGCATCTCGACCCAGCACAATCCGGAATTCACTATGCTCGAATTTTACGAGGCCTACAGCAACTACCTGGATTTAATGGACTTGAATGAACAGCTTTTCGCGGAAGTCGCAAACAGCATCACCGGTTCGACGATTGTTAAATACGGCGACGTGGACCTGGATTTCAGCAAAATGCAACGGCTGTCGATGCGCGAAGCCATAGGCAAGTTCTGGCCAGTGGACGCCGGTTCATCTCCGACCCCGGCAGATCTCGCGGTTATTGGAGGTCCGCCCGCCGCCGCAGAACGCTATAACGCTTGGGCGAAGAAGACCGGTGCGTCCTACGCCGCAGCAAAGGGAATGCTGAGCGACGGTGAATGGACGGGCCTGCTGTTCGAGACCATGGCGGAGCATCATTTGATCCAGCCGACCATTCTCTACGACTTCCCGACCGACATTTCCCCTCTTTCCAAACAAAAGCCCGAGGATCCGACCCTAACTGAGCGCTTCGAAATATACATAGCTGGCATGGAGATTGCCAATGGCTTTTCGGAGTTGAATGATCCTGCCGAACAGGAACGCCGCTTCCTGGAGCAGATCGCTCAGGGTGGCGACGAAGTTCCGAAGCAACTGGACATGGACTATATCCGCGCCCTTTGCTACGGAATGCCGCCCACGGCGGGCGAGGGTATTGGCATCGACCGCCTAACCATGCTGCTCACGGATTCGCCTTCTATCCGTGACGTCATCCTCTTTCCTCTGCTCCGCCCGGAATCCCCTGAAGAGTCTGCTTCCGAAGCGCACGACGCGTGACGTATCCTTACATTCCTCCATGCGATTTGAATGGTTCGTAGCTAGGCGGTACTTGCGGTCGCCGTACCGCCCGGCGGTATTGCGTTTAGTTACTGCATTTTCCGTGTTGGGCGTGGCCGCGGGCGTAGCCACGCTGGTCATCGCACTGTCGATGAACACTGGTTTTCGCGAGACGCTTCAGGATCGGCTGCTCGGAGTAAAGGCTCATGTTTCGCTCGCCAGACCCGGGACCGGCGGCATCCACGACTACGAGGCGCTGGCCGCGAAGTTTGCGGAAATCCCCGGGGTAAAATCCGTCACGCCAGCCGTGTATCAAAACGTGCTCTTGTCATTTGGGGGGGACGCGCGAGGGATTGTCGCCAAGGGCGTTGACCCGGACCGCGAACGCCGCAGCGACGAAGCGCTCCAACGCGTTAGTGCGGGTCATCTCGATTTCTCGCGCGATCCCGATGGCATCGACGCTTTGCTCGTCGGCAAACAACTAGCTGTGGAATGGAAAATAACCCCGGGCGATTACGTAACGCTTACTAGCCCGCAAGGACGATTGACACCGTTTGGCATGATTCCGCGCACTCGAAGATTTCGCGTCACCGGCGTATTCGATTCTGGCTTCTACGACTATGACGAAAACTGGTGCTTCATGACCCTTGCTGCCGCACAGGAGCTCTCGGGTACCGGCGACATCGTCAACGTGCTGGAATTCCGACTGAACAAGCCAGAGCAAGCCATCGAAATCGCTCAGCTCCTCGAACTTGAGGCGGGATCGAGTTTCGCGGCTAGCACCTGGGTGGAAGAAAATCGCGCGCTGTTTCGTGCATTGCGCTTGGAGAAGCTCGTGACCGCCATTTTCATTGGGCTGATCACTTTTGTCGCCGGCCTCAATGTCCTCGTGGTGCTTTCCATGACAGTGACCGACAAGGCCCGCGATATCGCCGTGCTGATGTCCATGGGCACGCGCCGCGAACAGATTCGCCGCATTTTTCTGTGGCAGGGAATCGTAATCGGCGCCACCGGAACGCTTTGTGGCTTATGCGCCGGCTATGCCTTTGCGTGGATCGCGGGCGCTTATCATCTAATTCCTCTGGACCCCCAAGTCTATGCGGTTCCGTACGTCCCCTTTCATCCCAGCATCTGGGACGGAGTATGGATCACCGTTGTGGCCATGGGTGTTTCGGTCGGAGCAACAATGCTCCCCGCCCGCGCTGCGGCACGCCTTCTACCCGTCGAAATCCTTCGTTATGAGTAGGCGCGGATGCCTCAAACAGGGGAGACGAGCCTGCCGCCTCAAGAGACACTGATGGCTCGATTGGTGAACGATTTAGGCGCTTGATTTCTCTCCAATTTGGAGTGTTGTGTGCTTCAATAATGAGCCTCAGGGGCAGGTAGGTGGAATCGGGGCATCCCTCGTCTCCGTTTCAGCAATCCCCTACCTTAAGTTGTTGAAATAATGAATGTTAGTTGAGTTTCAGATTGAAACAAATTGTGGCCCTTTCGGCACAAGGCAATGATCTGCAAAAAATGGGAAGATTTTAGGTCTCTCCGGTGATGTAGATACGGCCCGAGCTACGGCACTTCAATTGCACTTAGTGCATCTAACAAAAGTAGTGGGCGCGAATCGGACGCGGCGAAACTGGGAACCATACGGAAAAGTATGCAAAGCAAGACCAACCCGGACCTGACAAGATTAAGCGCTTCAGCCATGTCGTCGGATGCCGCCGTGATCCTGGAAGCTCGCGGCTTGAAGAAGTGCTACGGCTCTGGCGAGCGAACTCTATCGATTTTAGTCGATGCGAATCTCAGTTTGCGCCGCGGCGAGATGGTGGCGATCGTCGCCCCATCGGGCGCCGGCAAAAGTACTCTGCTGCACTTGCTCGCTGCGCTAGACACGCCAACGAGCGGTACAGTATACTTCGGCACGAAAGCCATTGAAACGAATCAAGACGCTGCGGTCGCGCAATTTCGGAATCGCTCGGTGGGATTTTTGTGGCAGCGGCATCAATTGTTGCCGGATTTTACCGCCGCAGAAAATGTAGCTATGCCGCTGCTGTTGCGCGGCGAAGATTTCACTTCCACGCTGGCGACAGCGCGGAAGTGGCTTGCGGAAGTAGGCTTGGCAAATCGGGCCGACCACCGCGCAGGTGAACTTTCCGGAGGGGAACAGCAACGCGTGGCTATTGCTCGGGCGCTCGTCACCGAGCCGGCTGTGTTGCTGGCAGATGAACCTACCGGAGATTTAGACGAGCAGAATGCTTGGGCCGTGTTTGAGTTATTAGAGCGGTTGCACCGCGCGTACCAGTTGACGTCGCTCATTGCGACCCACAATCTGGCGCTCGCCGCGCGATGTGACCGAATTCTGGACTTGGAACACGGCGTTCTGCGTACTCGCAAGGTTTCGGCCTCTGCGAGCGGGGCCCCAGGGGGAGAAGCGAGCTAATCGTGTTCGAACGGTATACAGAAAAAGCGCGACGCGTTATTTTCTTTGCAAGATATGAAGCCAGTCAGTACGGAAGTCCGTACATCGAGACCGAGCATTTGCTGCTCGGCCTGATGCGCGAGGACAAAGCACTGGCCAATCGCTTCCTGCGGCAGCAGGGCTCGATTGAATCGATCCGCAAAGAGATCGAAGCTCGCATCACCATCCGCGAACGTATTTCGACCTCGGTCGAAGTGCCTCTCAGCGCGGAGTGCAAGCGAATCCTCAATATGGCTGGCGAAGAAGCCGAACGTCTCGGCGTCAAGCATGTTGGCACCGAGCATCTGCTCCTCGGAATCCTGCGCGAAGAGAAGTGCTTCGGGGCGGAGATCCTGATGGAGCGCGGCTTGCGCCTCTCCACGCTACGCGAAGAACTGGCGCGCACGTCCGGGGAAAAGACCGCGGCTGCACGCCCAAAAGAGACCTCGCTGCTCGCGGAATTCAGCCGCGATCTCACGCAGGCTGCCCAGGAAGGCTCCCTCGATCCGCTCGTGGGACGCGAGGGCGAAGTCGAACGCGTCATCCAGATTCTGTGCCGCCGCACGAAAAACAATCCCGTGCTCATCGGCGAACCAGGTGTTGGCAAGACCGCCATAGTCGAAGGCCTCGCTCAGCGCATCTCCGACGGTGACGTTCCACCGTTTCTCGCGGACAAACGCATCCTCTCTCTCGATCTTTCCCTGATCGTGGCCGGCACAAAATATCGCGGCCAATTCGAGGAGCGCCTCAAGACCATCATGAAGGAGTTGATGGAGAGCCAAAACTCCATCGTCTTCATCGACGAGTTGCATACTCTAGTAGGTGCTGGCTCGGCTGAAGGCTCGCTTGACGCCGCGAATATCCTGAAGCCAGCGCTATCCCGCGGCGAAATTCAATGCATCGGCGCAACGACCCCGGGCGAATACCGCAAGTCCGTAGAAAAAGACCGCTCCCTTGAGCGCCGCTTCCAATCTGTAAAAGTCCCGGCACCGAACGAAGAAGAAGCCATCCAGGTCATCAGCGGCGTCCGCGAGCGCTACGAAAAATTTCACGCCGTCAGCTATACCGACGAAGCCCTGCGCTACTCCGTCTATCTTTCGAATCGCTACATTCCCGACCGCTTCCTTCCGGACAAGGCCATCGATCTCATCGATGAAGCCGGCGCCCGCGTAAAGTTGCGCCAGGCCAGCGTCCCGGAAGAAGTCGGCGAAGTCCAAAAGCGCGTGAAATTCATCACCCACCGCATGGAAAGCGCCATCGCCGCCCATGAATTCGAAAAGGCCCGCTTCTACTCTGAAGAAGAGCGCAAAGAAAAAGAAAATCTGCGCGGCCTCCGCGAGCGCTTCAAGCTCGACGACGCTTCCACCGGCATCGTCACGCGCGAAGACATCGAAGAAGTTGTCTCCCGTTGGACCGGTATCGGCGTAACTTCGATCAAGGAAGATGAACAGCAAAAACTCCTGCGCATCGAGCCCGAACTCCACAAGCGCGTAATCAGCCAGGATAAGTCGATCACCGCCCTCGCCCGCGCTATTCGCCGCAGCCGCGCAGGCCTGAAATCACCGCTCCGTCCCGTAGGCTGCTTCTTCTTCCTAGGGCCCACCGGCGTAGGCAAAACCGAAGTAGCCCGGCGCCTCGCCGAATTTCTCTTCGGTTCGGAAAAATCCCTGGTCCGCTTCGACATGTCCGAATTCATGGAGAAGCATTCCGTCTCTAAGCTGATCGGCGCCCCTCCAGGCTACGTAGGCTACGAAGAAGGCGGCCAGCTCACCGAACGCGTGCGCCGCACCCCCTATTCCGTCATCCTTCTCGACGAAATCGAGAAGGCGCACCCGGACGTCTTCAACATCCTGCTGCAGGTGTTCGAAGACGGCCAATTAACCGACGGCCTGGGCAACACGGTCGATTTCCGCAACACCATCATTATCATGACCTCCAATCTAGGCGCGCGCCATTTGCAAAAGCGCACGTCGATGGGCTTCCAATCCGGCACCGATGAAGCCGGCATGAAGTCCATGGAAGACTTGGTAATGGGCGAAGTGAAGCGGGCGTTCAATCCGGAGTTCCTGAACCGGCTGGACGAGGTCATCATCTTCAATCCGCTCGGCGACGACGACCTGCTCCGCATCATCGACTTGCTCGTGGGCCAGCTCAACGATACGCTGATCCACCGGCAGGTGCAGATCGTAGTCTCGCCGGAAGCGCGTCAATGGATCCTCGAAAAAACGTGCGCGGATCGCAATTACGGAGCGCGGCCTTTGCGGCGCGCTTTGCAGAAGTACGTGGAAGACCCGCTCTCGGAAGCCCTCATTCAGGGTGGAATCACAAGGCCTGCGACACTCCAGATTTACGTCGCCGGAGAGGCCTTGGCGTTCCGCCCCGTAGGTGAGGCAACCCCGGTCGTCCACTAACGAATCTGACACAACGCATGGCGGCCCCGGCCTCGCCGGGGCCTACATTCACGGCCGGCTCGCACCGGGTACGGCGGGAGAAGAACAAATTGGGTTTGGGGGCGCGGCCTTGAGCTTGTCAATGGCCGCTCAAATAAGGGTTTGTTCGCCGTTTGGGGTTCTGCGCGTTCGGCTCATCTGGATCGCGGGCTTGGTGTTGTTTTTCGCGTCCGGCTCGCCCGCTTTCGCGTTGGAAAATCTTACGCCGGACGATTCTTCTCATTTGCAGCCGTCCACCGCATTGGATTCTGCAAATGCGGCAAAAGTTTCATCCTCCGCACTCGAGGAGCAGTCCGCCGCGCAACAACCTCGCACGGACCAGCCACCTCCCGCCATCGTCGATCGCATCCTCTTCGTGGGTAATCGCCGCATTCGCAGCGACACTTTGAAAGCCCGCATCTTCAGCCGGGAAGGCGATCCCTACAACGAAGAGACCCTGCGCCGCGATTTTCAAGCTTTGTGGAACACGCAATTTTTCGAGGACGTCAAGCTTCGAGTCGAAGACTCCCCCGATGGTCCCAATCACAAGAACATCGTCTTCGATGTGAAAGAGCGTCCGGTTATCCGCCGCATCCGCTACGAGGGCACTCACTCCGTTTCCGAGTCCGACATCCTCGACCGCTTTAAGGAACGCAAAGTCGGTCTAACCGTCGAAAGCCAATTCGACCCCACCCGCATCAAGAAAGCCGAGGTCGTCCTGAAAGATCTGCTGGGCGAGCACGGCCGACAATTCGCAAAAGTCACGCCTCAATACGAACGCATCGCCTCAAGTAACGCCGTAATCCTGGTTTTCAAGGTCGAGGAAGGTCCCAAGGTTAAGGTCGGGCGCATCAAGTTCACCGGCAATCATGCTTTTAGCGATCGCAAACTGATTCGCGCCATGCGCCATGACCGGCCATACTCGATTCCCCTGTACTTCTGGGACATCGCCGTCCTTACCAAAACTTATGACCGCGAAAAATTGAACGAAGACCTGGAAGTCGGCGTCCGCGGCCTGTACCAGGACAACGGCTACTTCAAAGTCGTCGTCGGCGATCCCGTCCTCGAAAATTTCGACACACATGGCTACCGGCTCGGCGTGCCCCTCACCGGACGCAGCCACGGTAAAGCCGTTAACATCACCATCCCTATCGAAGAAAACGAGCGATACAAAATGGGCACGCTGAAAATCGTCAGCGCCGACCCGGACAAAGCCCTCTCCCTTAAGGTCGACGCCCTCAAGTCCATCTTCCCGCTCCACGAGGGCGACGTCTTCTCGGCCGCGAAGATCCGCAAATCGATTGAAGACTATGGCAAAGCCTACGGCCAATACGGTTTCATCGACTTCACCGCCGAACCCGGTTTCGATATCGACGATGCCGCCAAGCGCATTGACATCACCATGCGCTTCAATGAAGAAAAGCAATACTACGTTCGCCGTATCGACTTCAGCGGCAACACCACCACCCGCGACAAGGTCATCCGCCGCGAGTTGCTCCTCGACGAGGGCCAGCTTTTCAACAAGCGCGCTTGGGAAATCAGCATCCTCCGCCTCAATCAGCTCAACTATTTCGAACGCATCGAAGAAGATAAAGCCGTCGAGATCAAGCGCAACACCAAGGAAGGCACTGTCGATCTGAATCTGAAGTTGAAGGAAAAGGGCAAACAGTCCATCGGGTTGCAAGGCGGTGTCAGCGGCCTGGCCGGTAGTTTCATCGGTCTCACCTATCAGACCAACAACTTCCTGGGTCTCGGCGAAACTCTCACCTTCTCCGCCCAATTTGGCGACCTTCAGCGCAGCTTCATGTTCGGCTTCACGGAACCTTACCTCTTCGACCGGCCCATCTCCACCGGCTTCACCATCTTCAGCAGTCGCTACAATTTCGACCAAGCCAAGCAGGAAGCCCTCGCCCTGGGGCAATCCGTCAGCATCAATCCGCAGTTCGTGCAAAACTACACGCAGAATTCTACCGGCTTTACCTTGTTTGCCCAGTACCCCGTCAAGCGCCTGTCCTTTACCAGGCTCTCGCTAACCTACGGTCTGACCCGCACCAACATTCAATCTTTTAACCAGGCTTCCACGCTCTTGTTCGAACAACTCCAGTTCCGCAGCGTCGCCGGCCCCAGCGCCCTCGACGGCATCGTCTCCAGCACGGTCACTCCCTCGGTCAGCTACAACACCATCGACAATCCGCAAAATCCCAAGCACGGCAAGAGTTACTACTACTCGCTCGCGGTGTCCGGAGGACCGCTCGGCGGCAACGTCAACACCGTCACCAATGTCTTTTCCTACACTCAATTTCGCCCCATCTTCAAGAAACGCAACGTCTTGGGTCTCCACTTCACCACCGCCTACACCACCGGTTATGGAGGCAAGGAAGTCCCGCCCTTCAGCCGCTTCTACATGGGCGGCGAAAATGATCTTCGCGGATACGATATCCGCTCCATCTCCCCAGTGACCTATATTCCCGTTTCTACCGCGACAGTCATCTCCTTTCGTGATCCCACCGCGGCCGGCACGACCCGATCTTTCACGATTCCCGTCCTCACCTATACCGCCACGCTCCCGGGCGGCGACATACAAACCTCCGGCAACATCGAATATCGCATCCCCTTGGTCGGTCCGGTCACCGCGTCCCTCTTCCTGGATGGCGGCACCGACGGCATCATTCGCGAAAGCGCTCTCAAGCTGAACCCCGACGGCCTCACCAGCCTGCAGCAGCAATTCCCGAGTTCCAATGTGAGCGGCCAATTGTCGATTGCAGGAGGCACGAATTTCCGGCTGCGCGGTTCCACCGGCATTGAGTTTGGCGTGCAACTTCCGATCGTGCAGGCACCGTTCCGCATCTACTACGCCTACAATCTCAACCGCCTGCATTCTGAGATCGTCGCGCCCACTCCATTCATCGAGCCCAAGGACATAACCTTCTTGCAGCACGCTTTCGACGGCATTGATCCGACCATCTATCCGCTGCAGATTCGCCCACAACTGGACTCGTTGATCAACAACCCGGGGCGGCTGAACTATTTCGAGCCGAAGACTACTTTCCGGTTCACCGTGGGTAAAACATTTTGATGGCGGATTTTTGATGGCGGACGAGGATCCTTTCGATAGGGTATTGCGAGCCATTTTTTCGTAGAGCGGGTTGCGGCGACGTTATTCTGACCGCGATGCGGTTGACATGTGGGAGGCAGGTGGAATGAAGTTGCGATGCATAGCGGGCGGCGTTGCGCTAGCTGCGATTTTGTTACCTTTTTGGCTTGGTGGTTGCGGTGGCAGCAGCAACGCGAACGTCGTTACTGTGACCGTGGGGTCCTCAACCGGCACCGTTCTCATTCTCGGCCAATCCACCACTCTTACCGCCACCGTCTCGGGCGCTACCAATACCATGGTCAATTGGCAGCCCTGCCAGTTCACCACCACCACAGTTTCCGGCACTACCCCCACTACCACCGCCGCTGCCGCTTGCCCCACCGATGGCACTCTGGGCACTCTCTCCAACCAGGAAGCCACCGGTACCGCTACGTACACCGCTCCTTCCAAAATCCCCGACCAGACCAAATATCCCAATCTACAGATCATCCTTACCGCGCAGTCCCAGCAGGACACCAAGATTACCGGCAAGGTTACCCTCGTCTTGGACTCCGGAATCGGTGCGTCTCTCACGCCCACGACCGCTACCGTACCCACCAACGAATTGCAGACTTTCACTTCGGTTTTGACCAACGATACGCAGGCGCAAGGTGTTACTTGGCTGGTTACCCAATCCAGTCCGACGGCGGCTACAACCACGGCTGCCGCTGTGAATTTCCCCAGTCTTCCCTCTTGCAGTCCGACCTGCGGAACCATCGCTTCCAGCGGTCTGTACGCTGGTATCTACACGGCTCCGGCTACTGTTCCGACTGTTGCCACTCCCGCGAATTCGGCCAATACCACTCCTCAGAACGTCACCATCGTCGCCACGTCCAAGGCCGATAACACCCGGTTTGTCACCGGAACAGTCACCATCATTGCGGGCGGCCCCATTGCTTTCAATGGCGTGTCCCCCAGCATCGCTCCGCAGGGCGCTGCATTGTGGGACCTTTATCTGGACGCGCCGAACATCTCCTCCGCTTCTATCATCACTCTCACCGATCAGAACGGCGGTCAAAAAGTCTTTAACTCCGTCTCCGGCCAGGTTAAGGTGTTGTTCCCCATTCCGACGACGGCAACCACCAGTCCTCCCTCCACCGGCGCCCGCATTCGCCTTCAGGAAGGAGATCTACCTTCAACCGTGACCAAATACACCGTGTCGGTAACCGATCCGGGCGAGCCTGTGACGCAAGCGGCGGGCGGAAATTTCACGGTTAACGTCGTGCCCGTCAGGCCAACGGTGGTCTCGTCAGTCCCTCAAGGCATCGTTCAAGGGGCGAATCAGGACAATTTTCCGGTTACCATCGACGGGGGCTACTTCGGGCCGGGCGGCACCTTGGCCAGCGTTCTGTTCCAGGGTAGTCAGGTTCCACAGGGAGCTTCGTCGAATTCCCGCAGGCTGAGCACGTTCTTCCCAGCCAGTGCCGTTGGGCCTCCTGGTTTGTACCCCCTGTCGGTCTCGCGCACATCGCCTCCGTTGCCGACGCCAAATAACCCAGCGGTGTCCACGGTCGCGGTCTTTCCCGATTATTCCGGCGGGCCTCCGACTGCCGCCCCCACCCCGGTCACAACCGGCACGAATCCGAGCGCGATCGACATCGACCCGCAACTTGGCGTGGTGGTCGTCGCCCTCACCGGCGCCAACGCGGTTCAGTTCTATAGTATTGGTGCGGGCACCCTCACCGCACTGGGCGCTCCTGTCGCAGTCGGTCAAATACCTACAGGCCTTTCCGTCAACCGCACCAATCATTCCGTCGCCGTTGTGAACTACGGTAGTCAGAGCGTCTCCATTCTGCCTATTCCCGGCGCTTCGAACCCGGTTACCGCGGCCACCGTCGACATTTCGGGCGCCTTGCAGGGGCAGGCCGCACCGCTGCCACTGCCGTACGCTATCGGTGTCGATCCGGACACCAACCTCGCCCTGGTAGCCTATTCCTCGAGCTCTATTGCGTCGGCCGCCAACGTTGGTTTCGTCGTGAATCTGAACCGGGGCGCGAGTGCCCCCTTCGGATGCTTAGGCGGGACCGGCACTCCTCCTTGCCTCTATTCGCAAGTAACGTTGAACACCGGACAGTACCCCCAAGTTGCCATGGCGCCTCACGGCCATTTGGCCTATGTCACGCCCGGTGGTTTCGGCGTCATGCGTGGCGTCGATGTCACTTTGCCTTCCACGTCGCTGGGGATCAGTACGCTCTCGCTCACGTCGGGCATTGTTACGGTTACGACTAACGGCACCCTGACCGGGATCGTTCCGGGAATTCCCACCACTGTGTTGATAACGGGTGTTCCGACGACCAACTCCGCCGGCAACACGAACTTCAATGGCGTCTTCTCGGTGAACAGCTCCAGCAGCAACACGTTCACTTACGCCCTGAACACCACCGCTAGTGGTACCGCGAGCGGTGGCACGGTTTTCTACGGCAGCCCGAATCTGAACTTCGGCGGTGTTTCCCCAACCACCCAGGGCATCGCCATCAATCCGATCACCCATTCCGCTGCGCTCGTCGATGCTGACGCCATCGGTGGGACGAATGCCCCGCAGATCCACGTCTTGAATCAGCTCGATCAGTCGGTAACTTCGATCAGCTTCTCGGCCACTTGCACGGCGTTCTCGCCCACCTGCGCCAACGGGCCGGAATTCATCGGTACCGCAACGGTTGCGTGGCAGCCGTACACTAATTCGATCATTTCGTACAATCCCGGCCGTCCGGGTTCGGGAGCCATCAATCAGGTCTCCATATCCGACCCCGTGACCGCGAAGCGCTACGCCATCGTCGACTTCGGCCAGACCACCACTGGTTCGGTTTCCCTTCCCGTCCAAAACGGCACCACCGGCACACTCATCTTGTCGGGGGGCGTGGCCGTGGACCCGGTAACCAATCAGGCGTTTGTCGCCGAGTCCGGAAGCAACTTGATCCAGGTGATCAATCTCGGCCCGAGCACCAACAATACCTTGAAGAAGACGGAGATCACCGAAATCGTCGTCCCCAACCCCAGTCCCGGTCCCGGAATTATTGGTGGCATCCCCAAGGCCCTGCTTCCCCAGGGTACGCTGACTTCCACCACCGATCTCGCGGGCGTACAGATCTTCGGCGGCCTCTTCACTTCCGGTGCGCAGGTTCGCCTCGACGGCACTCCGCTTCCTGGAGGGAATGTGAACGTGGATCCCAGCGGCCGCCTTATCACCGCGACGATTCCTGCTTCCTTCCTGGCCATGCCGCATCACTACGCGCTCGACGTCATCAGCGGCGGCGTGCAGTCCAACCCCACCGATTTCATCGTGATTACCGCTGTGGATATGAGCATCGCCTGCACCACCGGCCCTGCTACGCCCAGCTCGGTCGCCATTGCCGACCAGCTCGCCAACGGCCCGTTCTCGCCACTGGCAGTCGTGACCAACAGTGGCTGTAACAATATTTCCACCATCGACATCAACACCGCGAGCCCCACATTTGGTCATATCCTGCACTCGATTGCGGTCGGGGCGACGCCTCAAGGAATTGCCGTGAGCCCGCGGCTTGGTCTCGCCGTCACCGCCAACAACGGCGATGGTACCGCGTCGATCGTAAACCTGCTCACCAGTACTCAGCCGGTTGCTGCCGTGCCCGTCGGTACGAATCCCATTGGCGTCGCGATTAGCGACGCAACCGGCGTGGCAATGGTCGCCAATTTCACTTCGAACACAGTCTCCCAAATCAACCTCGGCCTCTTGTTTGGCTCGGCACCGGCTACTTCGCTCACCTCCACGACCATCGGTGGCGTCCAGCAGCCCATTGCGGTTGCCATTGACCCCGACCGAGGCACCAACAACCAGGGTTTGGCCGTTGTCACCGGCTTGCAGCTATCCAACGCGGGTTCGTCGGGAGCTCTCTATCCGGTGGACATTGGCCTTCCCGCACCGGCCTTGAGCACCACCATTTCGGTTTCGAACGTGAGCTCCTCTCCGACCGGCATCGTCTTTAACCCTGCCGTTGCCACCGGCACGGCAAATTCCGGCTTGTTCTACCTCAATGCCAGCGGCGCGAACACCATCAGTTCCTTCAATCCCGATACCGGCAATGTCAGCGGTACCAACGTCGGGATCAATCCGACTGCTTTGGCGGTGAATCCGCAGAGTGGCGCTCTCTTGACCTCCAATTTCGCGGGCAAGTCTGCGTCCGTCGTGGATACGGTATCTGGAACCAAGACCGTGCAAACTCTGGGTCTGCCAGGTTCGGCGCAATTCGGCGTGGCCATTGATCAATTTACGAACCTTGCCGTCGTCGTGGATCAGGCCAACAATCGGGTGCTTCTGTTCCCGATGCCGAACTAAGGACATGCTTTCTGTTGCAGGGGGCCGAGAGGCTCGGCTATACTCCAAAGTTTGTGTAGTGCTCGCAGTACCCGCTGGGGGAAGCGGTTCTACCCAATCGTCAAATCGTTAACGTCAATTCGTTAACAAGGAGAAACACAGTGAATTCGAGAATTTCCACCGCTTCGCGGTCACGCGGCACTTTTCTTCGGGCGGCCGCTCTCGCCGCTGCGTGCCTGTTCTCCACCGTCGCCGTTCGCGCGCAGGGCACTGCTGCTGCCGGCGCCGCCGTCACCGGTAAGACCGGCGTCATCAATATCCGGCAAGCGATTGCCAGCACCGCCGAAGGCAAGCAAGCCGGCGCCGAACTTCAGGCGCAGTTTGCTGCCCGCCAGAGTGAGCTCGAAGGCCTTAACAAACAGATCAACGATCTGAGACAGCGTCTGGAAGCGAGTGCAGGAAAGCTCAGCCAGGAAGAAACGACGCGGTTGACGCGCCAGGGCGAAGTAATGGCGCGGCAGCTTCAGCGCAAACAGGACGAATATCAGGAAGACGTTAACGCCGCGCAAGGCGAAGTATTCGACCGCGTCGGCCGGAAGATGGTCGATGTTCTGGACCGTTACGCCCGCGAGAACGGTTACGTCGTCATCCTCGATTCGTCCGCGCAAAATACGCCGATTCTTTTTGCGTCCACTAACATCGACGTCACGCAAGACATCGTGCGGCTCTACGACGGCGCGTATCCGCTCAAGGCTGGCGCTGCCGCGCCAAAGCCTACTGCGGCAACGCCTAAACCTGCCGCGACGACACCTAAGCCTGCGACGCCTCCCCCTCAGAAGCCGCCGCAGCGATAGCGGTAACCAGCAGGATCAACGCGCAGCGACTATTCTGTTGTCAACGCCTCGGAAGAGATTCCGGGGCGTTTTGTTTCAGCGCAATTCTCAGGACCTGCGACTTCTGAGTCATCGTTGCAACGAGTGCTCGTTTTGAGACACCGCAGCGACCACTTCGCTTCTTTCGACCGTTCAGTTTTCTTAAGGTGTTTCCCTGGGCGCATTAACCTGATGATCGGTGTCGACGGAAAACAGCGCGTAGTTCGTCAACGTATGCCGGTGATGATAGCGCTTCCCGTGCAGTTGCATGTAGAGCTCGGCATACCAGGGCAGCCACAATGACGTTTTGCCGTGGTCGAATTTCACCGGACCGTAGTCGATGATCAGGTGGTCGCGGTCCAACTCCAGCTGCGGGATTGGTTCGCGCAGATCGGTTTCGATGTGCAGCAGATCGTAGGTATTCGCGGCCACCCACACGCGGCCCTTGAGTGCCACTGGAAAAACACCGCGGTTATTTTTCCAGTTCATCAAACGCGAAGGAACTTCTCCACGCTGCTCAAATCGAATTTCCCAAGCAGCTTGTCCGCGCCATTCCCCAAGGCCCTCGCACTTGTAGATCACATCGTTCTGATACTCCGGGACGAAGAGAAAGATGCCCAGTCCCACCAAGCCCCGCGAGGCCAGCGATGTCGGAAACTCACTCAGGTTTTCGCCGCCGTCCCTCTCCTCGTCGAGAAAGAACGAATCTTTCCTGGTTTTTCGAATGAACACCAGGTAGGTAAAATCCTTGGCTTTCACCGCGCCGGGATTTCCGTAAGCGTCCACGTCCTGATGTTCGATGTGTTCGGTAGCCAGGAACTTTTCGAAGTTTGCCACCTGCTTTAAGGTACGCGCTTGCGTCCTCTGCACCAATTGGTCCGTGGAGCAACTCACGTCCGGAGCCACAACGTACTCCTTGGCATCCACATCGGGTGGCGCCCAGGGCCGAATGACCGCCGGCGGTGCGGGAACGGGTCGCGCCGCATCCTCAGCCGCAGAGCGAGGCGCCAGGGGTCGCGGATCGCCAGCCAGCGCCGCAGGAGCCACCACTACCGCCGGTTTTTCCAGCGCGGCCAGAGCAACTTTTGCATCCTTGGTAGCCGGATCGTTCGGGAAGTCGCGAATCACGCTATTAAATATAGCTTTGGCCTCAGCGGTTTTGTTCTCGGCGGATAAGATGCGGCCAAGCAAGATGCGCGCCCCGATGCCATGATCCTTGCCGCCTAGTTCAGCTGCGCGTTGGGCGTGCGGCCGCGCTTTCTCGAACTCGCGCTGGTCGGCGTAAGCAAAGGCGAGCAAATAGTGAGTGTGCCAATCCGCGCCGTCCACCAGGTAGGCCCTCTCGAGCGTCCGGGCCGCTTGTGAGGCCTGTCCGCTGCGAAGCTGGATTTCTCCGAGGGCGACTAGCGCACGTTCATGCGACGGAAAAATCGCGATCGCGGCTTCCAGCTTGGTGCGCGCGAGATCGTAATGCTGTTGGTAGTACTCCAGCATGCCCAGGAGATATTGGACGTCCGGATTGCCCGGTGCCATTTTCGCGGCTTTGTCGAAGTGGACGCGAGCAGCGTCGAACTGCTGGTGTCGCATCTTGTCGAGCCCCTTGTCAATCTCGGATTGCAGATGCGGGGTCATGGTCGTCTTGCCGGGAGGCGCATTTGCCGATCCGGCTGCCGACTCGGGCGACAGGTAGACGTAAACATTGTAGGAGGAATAGCTTGGCAGCACAGTGGCGGGCTCGCTGGCGGTTTTGTACCCGGCGGAGCTGACTTCGAGCTGATAGTCGCCCGTGCGAATGTTGGGGAAAGTGGCGGCGCCCCCGTCCTGGGTTTGCGCAGTCACATGAACGCCGCTAAAGTCCGACGAAAGCTTTACGAAAGCGCCTCCTTGGAGCGGCATGCCACCACGCTCTCGAACGCTGACAACCACGGTGACAAATGTTTCGTGAGGCACACTGCCAGCTTGTTGACCTCCTCCGCCGGCGGTCCTTTGAGCCTGCGCCGGAACGGCAGCAAACCCTGAAAGGATGGATGCGAGGACGAGACCTGCCGAGACTCCTGCCATAGCGGAGGACCTGAATTCCATTAGCATTCTTGTCGCGAAGAGGCGCATGCGACCTTTGACTGCCGACAATAGCGTTGAGTGAGCATTAGGGTCAAGAGATGGCCTGCCTAACTTCAAGCATCGATGACGTCAGCGTCTATTGGAACCAGTACGGGGTTTGTTTGGTCCAGGGGCTGTCGGGGTAGAGCTTGTGGAGTAGGGTGAAGGCTGGCTTGGAATAGTTTTCGCCAGAGGCGTCGGAGCAGCCGTACCGGCGGGCGCGGACTACGAGGTGGAGGGCTTCGGGGACACGAGGATCGTCGGGGTGAGCATTGGCCCAGGCGAGGGCTTGTTTGCCGAGCCAGTTGGGGGCACTGGTTTGAGATTCGAGCTCGTCTCGTTCTTTCGTGGCGGTGGTGCGGTCCTCTGCAGCTAAAAAAAGCGGGGAATCGACTTTGCCTCCCCGGTAGATCTCCTGAAGCGGGCCGCTCAAGGTCGCAAACATGGCGTAGTAGTTTTCGCCGTAGCCGTGACTCCCGGCCGAGGAGCACCACCAGTTGTCATGGAGATTGTCGATGCGATCGAAGCGTGGCTCGCCCACGGTGTATAGGTTGCCCCGGGCGTAGCCAGCGCTGACGAAGGGGCGGAAGCCTGGGTTGCGGAGGATGGCGAAGACGGCGGCGAATTGACGCGTAGGAGCGTCGGGGGCGCTATGGTAATCGCCTAAGGCATCTTTGATTTCGGGGACGAGGTCTTGCATGGTGGGAACGAGTTCGCGGGCGATTGTCTCGTCATTCAAAAGAATAGCGCGGGTCCAAGCGGCCACTGCGATTTCTCGTCGCTGGCCGGCGGGGAGCGCGGTGGACTTTGCGGATTCGGCGAGCATACGCAAGGGCAATTTTTCGGTTAGGACAACGGAGGCGTCGGAGTCGAAATACGGAACCGTTTTGGTGGCGGATGTACTCGCTGGGCGGGCCGGATCGGGCGGGTTCGAATCCGGCGGGGCATAGTCAGAGGCGCGGGGCGCGAAATGCAGAAAATCCTCGAGGCTCACAGCGAATTTCATACGTAGCGCCAGAAACTGATTAGTCGCGGACCGCGATAGAGCAGGAGTGCGTTGCGCGAGAAGCTGATCGATCTGGCGGTTGGCAGTCTGGGAACTGCCGGTCTGGGCCAGGATGCGCAGGCGATGAAAGGTCACCGTGACGTAGGCGGGCGAATCGGGTGCTACTTTCATGGCTGCGGCAGAGAGTTCGCCTGCGTTGGCGTCGGTTGCGGAAACTTTGGCGATCGCGGCAACCAACCATGGCAAGGATTTTGTTTGCTGCCAGCGTTGCAGGGCGTGTTGCCACGCGGGCTGATCCGTTTCCTGAAAGGTGGTGATCCAGTCGGTCATCTCACCGGGTTTGAGGCGCGAGTCCTCGTCGGGCGTGACACCTTTGGCGGGAGGTTGGCCCGTGGTGGCGGAAGGGGTGGTGACCGTCTTGGTGAGAATGGGGCGATCGAGGAGCCAGAGATAGTCGATCAAATCCTGACGAAAAGTTTTCGTTGTGCTTGGCACCGATAGCGAGGATTCCAAATCGTGAAAGCGTTGCTGGCGGTGCAGACGAATCAGCACGAACCCGAGCAAGCGCCGAGCGGAATCGTGGACCTCGGCGAGATCTTTGTCGGCCAGGATGGCGCGTAACTGTGTTTCGGCTTGGGTGAGGGCTTGCGGCTCGGAAGCATCGTCGCCGCTGTCCACGGTGCTCTTGCGAATAAGCGTGCGAGCAACCAGATATCGAGCGAGTTTGCGATAAGGCGAGCTGGAATCCTTGGCGATCGCTTCGAAGTCTGCTTGCGCGGCGTCGTATTCTGCTGCGTAGAAGTGAGCCGCCGCGATTTGATAGACGCGGTCCGCGCGGATCTCATCCGGATCGGTTGAGTGCGCGGCGGCGGGAATAACGGCAGGCTTGTGCTTGGGCGGGTAGCCGGGAGCATCAGAACAATTCTCGAAGACTTGATCCTGGGCTGCGATCCAGTCTTTGACGGCTGGGTTCTGCTCGCCAAATTGTTCGACGCGTTTCGCCAGCGTCTGCGCGGCATTTTCGAAGGCGCTGTCGAGGCAATTGTAATATTCGAGATAGCCTTGCGCGTGGTCCACATGGCGGGCATTTTTGGGCACTTGGTTTTCCTGGACTTTGCCGACGATCTTGGCGCGGCTTTCTTCCCAGGATTTCAGGGAGTTTTTCGCTGCGGCGATTTCTTCCCCGGACGGTTCGTCGAGGGCTTTTAGTTCGGCGGGTGTGAACGGTTTGCCGCTGAGATTGCGATAGGCGATGTAGAGAGGTTGGTGCCAGTAGGTGTGTTGCAGAAGATCGAGTTTGCCGCGGTTGTAGTCGTCGCTGGGGAAATCGGGGCCGGTGGTGGCCGTGAAGACGGGGCCGGTGAAATCCGGGCCGCAGGCAAGGGCGAACGGGGATGGCAAGATTAGGGCGGCGGCGAGGGCCAGCGTCAGAGAAATTCGGGCGATGCGGTGGATCACCGTTGCCACTCCTTTAGAATCGAGTCCGCTGCGAATTGCGTCCAGGGGCGCGGTGCGAACACGTAGATTCGTTTTTCGCGCCAGTTTGCGGACATACCAGCCAATTGTTTCGCCAGCAACTGTCGGGAGATGGGCTCATCGGTCGAGACGCCGAGCGAGTTTCGGCATGTTGGTACGCGAAACTCTTCGCCAGAGCGCAGAAAAGCGGCTACGTTGGCAGCGTCTGGACCCATGCGAAAAAGCATAGGGACGGCTTCGGCTATGGTGCCCGGCGGAAGTTCGCGGAGCCAGGGATCGCCGATGCACCACGAGGCTAGCGCGGTGATGGAAAGCGGAATTTCGGGGCGCAATTTGCGGCGGACGTCTTGGAGCAGCGCGGAGTAAAAAACGTGTTGAGAAGTGGTGGCGTCGAAATCGATTTGGATGGCGCGAACTGAAGCGATGTCTTGTAGCGAAGTGACTTCTGCGACGATCTGCTCGCCTGTTTCTGCCGCGATTGACGACATGCCGGAGACGCCGTGGCTGGTTGCCAGGTTCTCGATCCTTACGACAGCGATCAGCGGTATACCGGGAGCGACCCGCAAAAGTTGCAAGCGCGGGCGCACGATGGGTTGCGCTGTGGTGGTTCCCGAACTTGAGTTGCGCGAAGGGAGATCGATTGTCTTGGCCAGGAAGGCGACGCCGATGCGCTGGTCGGTGAGAAAGCGTAAATCTTCAGGACGCTCCCAGGCCCAAAGGATTATGTCTGGCAAGCTGTTGGTGCGGGCGTGGGCGAAGCCGGGGTACGTGTGCGAATGGATGGCAAACGTGACGCTCGCGAGGGCGGCGGCAGCGATGTAACCAAGGCTTTTGCGATGTGGTTTCAAGGCATCTCCAAGAGGAGCAATTGAGAGGCCCGCGCTTCTGACCTGATTCCAAGGCATTTATACTATGGGTGAATCGGGAGTGAGGATTCGTCGGCACGGTGTGTTTCCTGAAAGCCACAGCCGCGGTGGTGCAAACGGCAAAAGCTGCAGGACTTCGCGGACTCCGCCTGCGCTGCAGGGACCGCCTACGTGGCCCGACCCGTATCTTGCTTTTACCGTGTTGGGGGAATATACTGCTGCTTCGCTCTGAAGCGGGTCGCACGATGAGTGGGCGTCGAGCCCACTTTTTTGTTGGCCGGTTGCAGTGCTCTTGATACCGGCATTGGCCGGGGAGTCTTCGCGTGAATCTGGAGAAAATCCGGGGGGCCGCTGAGCGGGTGGCTCGTTCGGAAGGCCTGGAAATCTTTGATGTCGAGTGGAAGATCGGCAAGCAGCGTTTCTTGCGGGTGTATATCGACCGAGTGCCTGCCGCGGTGGGCTCGACCAACGGTGCGGAAGTTGCAAGTGGTCCCGGCGGGGTTGTCAGCGACCCTTATGGCGCTATCAGTCACTCGGATTGCGAACGGGTTAGCCAGCAGTTAAGTGTAATTTTGGACGTGGAGGGGTTGATCGAAGGGCCGGGATATACGCTGGAAGTTAGTTCTCCCGGGTTGGACCGGGCGCTGAGAAGGTCGGCGGACTTCGAGCGGTTTGCGGGAAAGCTGGCGAGGGTTACGACCAGCGAGCCGCTTGGCGAGCAGAGCTTTTTCGAGGGGCGGCTCAGCGGTATTACCGACGGCAAAGTTCGCTTGGAGTTGGAGGGGAAGAACGCGCGGATTGTGGAAGTGCCGCTGGAGGCGATTCGCAAGGCGAATTTGGTTGTCGAGTGGTAGAGCAGCGGTCGTTAGAGACCGAGAGTTGAAGGATAGAAACGAGAATCAAAGATAACGCGGAGGCGCTCAGAGCGCTGAGTTTCGCGGAGAGATTAGAAGTCGCAACGACTAATTGAATAGAGGCATTTTAGGAACAAACGTAAATGGCGAATCTGCTCTATCAACAAATTGAGATGTTGAGCCGCGAGAAGCACATCGAGCCGGAGATTGTGGTGTCGGCGATTGAAGATGCGATGGTGGTGGCGGCCCGGAAATACTACAAGACCGAAGAGGACCTGCGCGCGAAGTTCAACCAGGAAACCGGCCAGGTGGATGTGTTCTCGGTTCACATGGTCGTCGAAGAAGTGACCGACCCAAAAAAAGAGATCAGCTTGGCGGAGGCGAAGAAAAAGAATCCGGCGGCGGAGGTCGGCACGGAGATTGTGGCGGCGAAGCCGACGGATGTACTCGGGCGCATCGCGGCACAGACGGCCAAGCAGGTGATTCTGCAGAAGGTGCGCGAAGCCGAGCGCGACACGATTTACAACGAGTATCACACGCGCGTGGGGGAGCTGGTCACGGTGATCGTGAAGCGCGCTGAGGGTCCGGACCTGATCGTGGACATGGGCCGCACGGAAGCGCGGCTGCCGAAGCGTGAGCAATCGAAACTGGAAACTTATAACATCGGCGAGCGGCTGCGCGTGGTCATCAAGATGGTGGACCGCGCGGCGAAAGGGCCGCAGGTGATCGTTTCGCGGGCGGATGCGAGCCTGGTGCAGCGCTTGTTCGAAATGGAAGTGCCGGAAATTTACGATGGCACAGTGCAGATTCGATTTGCGGCGAGGGAAGCCGGCGAGCGCACGAAAGTGGCGGTGATGAGCCGCGACAAAGACGTCGATCCGGTGGGCGCGTGCGTGGGCATGAAAGGCATGCGTGTGCAGTCGATCATCCGCGAGTTGCGCGGGGAAAAGATCGACATTATCCCGTACAACGAAGAGACGGTGGCGTTCGCACAGAAGGCCTTGAGCCCGGCGAAAGTGACGCGCGTGCAAATTACCGATCCGGAGAGCAAGAAGCTCGAAGTGATCGTCGAAGATTCGCAACTTTCACTGGCCATCGGCAAGAAGGGGCAGAACGTACGCCTGGCAAGCAAGCTGATCGGCTGGGACATTGACATCAAGAGCGAGGAAGAGAAGCGCCAGGAAATTGAAGAGCAGATGACCGCGCTGACCGCGCCGGTAACGCCGTTGACGTCACTGGCGGGCGTGGGCGCAAAAACCATCGAGAAGATTGAAGCAGCGGGGATCAACTCCGTGGAGAAGCTCGCCGGAATGACGCCGGAACAGTTGATGGAAATTCCGGGCATCGGCGAAAAGATGGTGGACAAGATTTATCAGGCCGTGAATCGCTTCTACGAAGGCGGAGCCGAGGCGGCTGCCGCGACCGGCGAAGCCGCCGCGAGCGGGGAAGCTCCAGCCGAAGAAGGCGAAGCTGCATCTGCGGCCGAAGCCGAGGCTGCCACGGCAGAGACGGCAAAAGCTCCCGAGACTGCCGACGCGGCTGAGGAAAGTCCGACGGAGACGGCTACAGAATCTGTTGCAGAAGTTGCGCCCGCCACCAGTGAAGGCGATGCGGA
>Ga0137403_10000646_pt1 | contig 45028 bp, 38 predicted proteins | sample CZOMad2_1_16fung_FD_122057 | JGI IMG/M metagenome (GOLD analysis project Ga0137403, IMG submission 122057) | Vadose zone soil fungal communities from Angelo Coast Range Reserve, California, USA - CZOMad2_1_16fungal (Hybrid Assembly) | ecosystem: Environmental > Terrestrial > Soil > Vadose zone...
CGGCTGTTCGAGAGCGCGGGCGTGGCCGCCACGCCGATGGATGGCTGGGGCGAGCGCCACGGCGCCGGCTGGCTGCGCTTCGTCTTCGCCAACGAGCCGGTCGAACGCATCCGCGGCTGCGGCGGGCGGATTCGCGCCGCACTTGGAGCAGTGAAGTAAGGATATTGTCTCTGCCCCTATTTCCCTCTATTTTTCTTAAAATCAAAATCTGAACGTAGCTGGCTCTATTTCTTCAAACTAACGAGTAGTGCGATTGCCAAGAAAATGGCAGCAAACACGGAAAATGTCTTGAGACCCTCTATGAAAGCCCGTTTCTTTTCTTCTTTTTGCTCTTCGTGAGTCGCCAATAGATTCTTGTCCAACTGGCGACGAAGCGTACCGCGATGTTTCTCGAACCATCTGAGCAATGCGCCTAAGTCGCCGTCTATCGCAATACCGTCATCAAATGCATGGGCTTCTTCCCAATATCTAAAATGATCAGATGCGCCTGTCGTGCGAACCAAAACATCTGCGCTCCATCGCCGCTCAGTGCCGTCGGTCTCGGTGCCGCGTAACTTGACCGAGAATTTTGGCATGACCACGCCAACGGCTGCATCGCCAAACCTAACGTGAGTTAAGGGTTCATCAGAAACGTCGAGACCGGCGTAGTCGATCGACGCGAATGCCTCACAATCGCCAATTTCGTCTCGCTCATGGGCCGACACCTCAATCCGGCTTCGCTTGTCTGGCCCACAAGCTCCAATGCCATGTCGTGCCGCGAGTCGCGCTGTTAAATTTGTCGCGATCAACGCTACAGCAGTCTTGGCTCTGTCCAGTTCCGCTTCGTCCAACCTCTGACACCCACGACGCGACGATGACTAACGTTGAGTAAGCTTTTCATTGACGTGGCGAAGCAGTGGCCACGCCCTCGCTGCAAGCCAATGCAAATACATTGCGATACTGCGCGGACTATCGGCATTGCAATGTACAACTCGGGCGGACTGCAAGTATAGACGTTCGATCAGGCGGTCCATTTGCGGAGAGATGTTGCCGCACCGTGCGTGCCGTTTCATCACTGAATCGCGATGCGACAGCAGACTGCGTTGAAATTCCTTGAAGTCACCATCGCGGCGCATGTTCACATCTCGTTGTGCACGAAACGCGAAGGATGCGAACTGTCTCACATCCTCCAGAAAACGCGGTTCACCCATAAGCGCTGGCACGACCTGAACGAACATTTCTCACAGCCTCTACGAGGATAATCTTTATATATCAACATGTTAACTTGGCAAGCGACCGAAGTCAAGCCGAAATCCACCTGAGGAAATTAGAGCCGGCATCAACTTACTCTATGAGCGCTATATCCGTCGTTCGCCTTGCAGATTTATGCCGGGCCGTAACTCCAATACGGCCCCTATTTCCCCTGCCCTTGCGGCTTCCAGTCGCCGAACAGCTTCTGCGCATCGGCGAGCTGGGCCGGGCTCATTGACAGGACGGTGGCGTCGCGGCCCTCGATGGCGTTGTCCTGGTCGGCGCCGGCGGGCAGCGTGCCGGCGGCGAGGCTGAGCCAGAGGTAGGCCTTCAACGGGTCGGCGGCGATGCCGTCGCCCTTGCGGTACATGTCGCCGAGCGCGAACTGCGCGGGCGCATAGGCGTGCTGTGCCGCATCCTCGAAGCGCCGGGCGGCTTCGGTGCGGTCCGCCGCCATACCGTTGCCCTGGTAGTAGAGCACGCCCAGGTTGTACTGCGCGGCGACGTCGCCCTGGTCGGCAGACGCCTGGAACCAATGGGCCGCCTGGGCATAGTCGCGCGCCACGCCGCTCCCGGCGCTGTAGAGCACGGCGAGGTTGAATTCGGCGTCGGCATTGCCCTGGTCGGCGGCGGCCTGGAACCAGCGGGCGGCTTCGGCGGCGTTCTGCGGCGTGCCCTGACCGTAGAGATTGGCGACGCCGAGCTGGTACTGGGCGAGGACGTAGCCATGCTCGGCGGCCTTCCGGTTCCAGCTGGCGGCCTGCGCCTGATCCGCCGGCACGCCCTGGCCGCGGGCGTAGGCGAAGGCGAGGACGTATTCGGATTCGGCGTCGCCCTGCTCGGCCGCCTTGCGGTACCAGTCGAACGCCGCGGCCTCGTCCTTCGAGACCCCGCTCCCCGCGGCGTAGAGTCGACCGAGCTCGCGCTGCGCGAGGGCAAAGCCCTGGTCGGCGGCCTTGCGATACCATTGGGCCGCGGCGACGTCGTCCTGCGGCAGCCCCGCGCCTTCAGCGTAAATGTTTGCGAGATTCGCCTGGGCCTTGGCGAAGCCCTGGACGGCGGCCTTTCGAAACCAATCAGCCGCGGCGGAAAGGTCCTGCGGGACGCCACGGCCCAGACGGTACAGGGCGCCCAACCCGTTCTGGCAGGCAGCGTCGCCGGCCTCGGCACAGGGTCGCCATTGCGCGGAGGCCGCCGGCCAGTCGCCGCGCTCGAACGCGGCCTTGCCTTCGTCGAAACTGGCCCAGGTGCGGCCGGTGACCGCCGTGAGCAAGACGAGCGTGACGATCAAGCGCCGCATACCGCCCCCTGACGACGGCGGATTATAGGCGAGAGACCGACGCGGCGCGAGTTCGACGCCTCAGCGCCGCAAGCGCTGGGCGATTCGATAGGCCAGGGCGGCCCCGAATCCCCAGGCGCCGTTGATGATGAAGCCGCGCAACAGCATGGCGAACTGCAACCGCGCAACGGGATCGCCGCCCTTGAGCGGTGTCACGACCAGAATACCCACGAGCGTCGGCAGCACGCCGCCGAACAGCAGGGCTACCCACAGGCGGTCCGCCGCACGCACGGTGGTCATGAGCCAGACGAGCGCAATTCCCCACAGTCCGCCCCAGAATGCCGACGACAGGACCTGCGGCACGCCGAATGGCATCGTCGCTCTCATCGAGTAGGGCGCCGCCGGCAACAGACCCAGCAGGTACATCACGAGGATGACGCCCTGGTGGAAGACCAGCACGCCGATGGCGCCGGCGATGAAGCCGATGACAACGAGCTTTCCGGTCTGTCGCGCCATGCGCATCTCCTGCTGCCCGCTCGCATCGCTCCGCTCGGCGCGCGGGCGCGTCGCGAAGATGCTAGCGGCGCACCCTCCCGCCATCAAACGGGCGGCCCGCGACACGACGCCGCGCACGGGACGTCGTGCGCGGCGATCGCACGCGCCGGCGCCAGAAGATACTTGACTCAGTCAACTATATATCCGACCCTACCGTTCGATGAGCGACGATCGGCCCGGAGCGACAGAGCTGAACGGCGTCTTCGACGCGCGCGTGGCGGCGGTGCGCGGCTTCAACCGCTTCTACACGCAGAAGATCGGCGTGCTGAACGAGGGGCTGCTGAAGAGCCGCTTTTCGCTGACGGAGGCGCGCGTGCTCTACGAACTCGCGCATCGCGAACGGCCGACGGCGACGGAACTGCGCGGGGATCTGGGGCTGGACGCCGGCTACCTCAGCCGCATCCTCCGGCGCTTCGAGCAGCAGGGATTGATCGCGCGCACGACCTCCAGGGCCGATGGCCGCCAGAGCCTGCTGGCGCTGACGGCAAAGGGACGCGCGGCTTTCGCGCCGCTCGACGCCCGCTCGCGCCAGGAGATCGGCGCCCTGATGGACGGCCTCGGAGAGCCTGATCAGGCCCGTCTGGCGGCGGCCATGGCGACGATCGAGCGGCTGCTCGGCCCGCGTCCACCTAACGACGCGCCCTACCTCCTGCGCCCGCACCAGCCGGGCGACATGGGCTGGGTCGTGCACCGTCACGGCGCGCTCTACGCCCAGGAGTATGGCTTTGATGAGCGCTTCGAGGCGCTCGTCGCGGAGATCGTCGCCAAGTTCATCGCCGGCTTCGACCCCAAGAAGGAGCGCTGCTGGATCGCCGAGCGCGACGGCGCGATCATCGGCTCGGTGTTCCTGGTCAAGAAGTCGAAGACCGTCGCCAAGCTGCGCCTGCTGCTGGTGGAGCCTTCGGCGCGCGGGCTCGGGCTCGGCGCGCGCCTGGTCGAGGAATGCCTGCGCTTCGCCCGCCAGGCCGGCTATCGCAAGATCACGCTGTGGACCAACGATGTCCTGCACGCCGCCCGCCATATCTACGTGAAGGCCGGCTTTCGCAAGACCGGCAGCGAGCAGCATCACAGCTTCGGCCACGACCTCGTCGGCGAGACCTGGGAACGGGAGCTGTAGCGGGACTACATCGACCGTTGCGGTCTCCAACCCAGCCCCTCCATGTCATTCCCGCGAAAGAGTGTGTGAAGAAATCCAAAAGGCGGCCTCCGAAGGATCAGCATCGGCGGCGTGCGTCCTTCGAGACGCGCCCTGCGGGCGCTCCTCAGGGTGAGGTAGGTTTTTGATGGCATTAAGGAAAGCCCTCATCCTGAGGAGGCCGCGAAGCGGCCGTCGCGAAGGACGCGCGGTGCCAATCCAGCGTTTCCGGAGATTTCTTCACAACCGCGAAAGCGGGAATCCGGGACAACTGCCCCGTCGCCTTCCCCGGACCCCTGCTTTCGCGCCAGGGCATGCACGCATCTTGCGATTCGATGCACGGCGGTTCAACAGAGTCCCCTCTCCCCTTGCGGGAGAGGGACAGGGTGAGGGGACTCGCGCGGCAGCGCGGCGAGATCCCGCGCTGTCAGCGACATGAGAATGCGCGAGTCGGCGCGCCCCATCCGAATTCCAGTTGCGCTTGCCGCCAACGGACTCAGCGGCGCCTACCGGCGCTAGACCCCTCACCCTGTCCCTCTCCCGCAAGGGGGAGAGGGGACTCTGTATGACGGCCTTGCGTCAGATCGAGGCCGTGCGGATTTGTGCGCATCTCCTAGCGCTTTCGCGGGAGTGACATCGAAGAGAAATCTGACTAAATGGGGACAGAGTCACATACCATGACCCTCGCCCGCTTCGCAGGAGAGGGGACACGGCTGTGCCGCCACTCGGGGTAGTCGATACTAGGCCGCGATTTCGCGGCGACTGCGCTCGGTCGAAACAGGCGGCGGCAGTTCGATGCCGAAGCTGTCGCGCAATCCCATGCGTCCGCGGGTCGTGATGACGACCGCCCGGCTCTCGCGCCGCCGTTCAATCCAGCCCAACTCGAAACATTGGCGGGCGAGCATGGCGCCGAGCGCGCCGGCGAGGTGGAAGCGGCGCTCGCTGAAGTCGAGGCACGGGCGGCAGAAGCGGCGCGGGCTCGAGCGCTTCTCCAGGGTGAGGTCGATGCCGAGGCCGCGGAAGAACTTGACGCCGTCGGCCGTCACCTCGCCGGCATCGTCGTTGAAGATCACCTGCGATCGCGCGACCAGCGCATCGGCAAGGGCAACGCCGAGCCGTCCGGCGAGGTGGTCGTAGCAGGTGCGGGCCTGAAGCAGCGCGTCATCCCGCGGGGTGCGCGGGCGATAGCGCGGCGGCATCTCGATCGCGGCCACGGCCATGATGCTTTCGAGCATGCGGGCGATGAGCGGCGAGGCCAGCCGGTAGTAGCGGTGGCGGCCCTGCTTGACGACCGAGAGCAGGCGGGCTTCCACGAGCTTGGCCAGGTGAGCGCTCGCCGTGGGCGCCCCCACCTTGGCGGCGAAGGCAAGCTCGGTGGCGGTGAAGGCTCGGCCGTCCAGCAGCGTATCCAGGATATTGGCGCGCGCGGGGTCGCCGACCAGGGCGGCGACTTCGGCCATCGTGCTGGGGCCTGCGATCATGGCGCGATGATAGGGCCGCGCCCGCGCCCCGGACAAGGCCGGATGGTTCGTCCGGGAGCGAAGCGATCGAGCCGGACAGGCCGGCCGGGCGATGCGAGGATCGCGGCCTGTGAATGCTTCAGCCTTTGGAGGCAAGACATGTCGGCTCCTCGCCCGTCCACCCTGGCCGCGTCGCTATCGCACCGCGGCGCTCACGCCGCTCGCACGTTTGGATCCTTGATGCCGCCCGCGCGCGTGATTTTGGCGTGGGCGATGCAGTGTGCGGAAAGGGCGGCGGAGCGCCGCGCGCTGGCGCGGTTGACCGAGTGGCAGCTCCGCGACATCGGGATCTCCCGCACGGACGCCGACGCCGAGGCGGGCAAATGGTGCTGGCACGCGTGAACGCGAGACTCGATCCGTGGTCACGCCGATGACCGGAACGACGGCGCGGGACGGGCGGCCGACCGGCCGCCCGTTGCATCCGTGCGGTCAGTCGCGCGCGCGAGCGGTCGCGCCGACGGGCTCGTTGTCGGTCGGCGGCTGCGGTTCGCGGGTACGCACCGGCTCCGCGTGCGTCTCGTGATTGCTGCCGGTATCGCCGCACTTGCGATAGTACGATAAATCCTGGATCACCGCGCAGTTCTGCGCCGTCGTGACCTCCTTGTCGGGCCCGTGGCCCTTGTCGGCCGCCACGGCGCTGCCGGCCGCCGCCATCATGCCGAACCCCGCCACCGCAGCAGCCACGACGACTGCCCGGCAGAGGCCGGCCCCACTACGCTTGAACATGTCTTCCTCCGTCTTTCTTTTTCCGATGCGCCAGGGGACCGGACGTGAGGTCCAGATCGACCTGACCCGTGCGTGGATTGCACGGGGGAAAGGCTAGACGGGGGATGCCTGGGGATCAGTGAGCGCCATCACTCCGGCTGCGGATGCAGTGTGACGGCGGTCACAGAAGCGTACCTTGTCGAGAGATCGTTAACCCCCCGCGCGCGGCGGCCGGTGCGGCCGCCGCGCCGGGAGCGTGCGACGACTCAGCCCTCCGGCTTCAACTTGACGGTAACCGTCTGATCGCGGGTCGCCTTGACGTCGAACGGGGCCTCGCCGATGAGGTCGCCGACCTTGACGACGACGACATACTTTCCCTCGCCCATCAGCAGCGACGGCGACGCCGTGCTGTCGGTGGTGACGGGCACGCGCTTGCCGCCGGTGTTCTTGGCCTGGCGCTCGATGGTCCAGACCGCGCCCTTCTTCACCGTCTTGCCCTTGGTGTCGACGGCCGTGAACGTCGCTTTGCCGGCATAGGCGACCATCGTGTACTTGTAGAGCGTACCGGCCTTCACCTCCTCGACCGCCTCGACGATGATGCCCTGGTATTGCCCACGTACGGTGTACCAGCCCGGCGGCAGCGTCAGCTGCGGGCTCGGGGCGTCCAATTCCGTGATCTTCTGCTTCTCGTCGACGCCGCCCTTGGTGTAGCGGTAGATCGTCCAGTGCACGTTGTCTTGCAGCGGCTTGGCCTTCTGGCCGGGGATCATCTGGAAGCGCGCCCATCCGGCATCGAACACCAGGTCCTGCTTGCCGGCACCGCTGACCGTGATGTCCCGGGTGACCGTCGCGAAGCCGAGGGTCGCGGTAACGCGGTACTTGCCGGGCACGAGCTGCACCTCCGGCGACGCCTTCGTCATCTCCTGCGCGGCCGTGCCGTCCTTCGAGACCGGCGCGATCGACCACTTGATGTCGTCATTCAGCGGCTTGGCGCCCTGCACGATGTACCCGACGAATTTCACCTTCACAGGCGCATCGTCGGCAAGAGCGGCACTATTGAATGCCGGCAAAGACAGAAAACCGAAACTCAGTAACAGAATGAAAGGACGAAGAATGCGCACGGCAATCCCCCTATGCAGTTGAGCGGCGTACCCTACTTTATTCGACTCGCGCGATTCAACGGTCTCAAACGCGCCGGCTCACAGGCCGGTCGACACCGAGACTTCGCGTTCGGCGGCGCACGCCTTTGCCGCCTTCGGTCGAATGACATCCTGTTCAAGCCAGTGATGCAGAAACCCGTCGAGCCACGCCTCCAGCGGCGGGTCGTGGCGGACGAAGCCGGACTCCTGTTGTTCGCGCGTCTGCGCTCCCGGCCGCGTCAAATGGTCGGCCGCGCCCTCGAACCACGAGCGGGCATCCGCCGGCCGCACTTCCGGATGGAACTGCAGGCCAAAGGCCCGGGCTCCCAGGCGGAAGGCCTGGTTCGGAAAGGCATCGCCGGCCGCCAGCAACTCGGCCTGATCGGGCAGGTCGAAGCCTTCCTGGTGCCAGTGATAGACATGAAGCTGATCGGGAAAGAGCGCGCCCCCGGCCACGGTCGGCCGCAGCGGGTAGTACCCGATCTCGTTGGCCCCCGCGGGATGATGCGCGACGCGGGCACCGAACGCCCGAGCCAGCAACTGCCCGCCGAGGCAGATGCCGAGATAGCGGCCGCCGCCGGCGACATAGTCGCCGATCCAGTCGATCTCATGTTGGATATAGGGCGTGGTCGGGCCGTCGTTCGCACTCTGGGCGCCGCCGAAGACGATGGCGCCGGCGTAGGCCCCGGTGTTCTCGGGCAGCCGATCGCCGCGAGCAGGGCAGCGCCGCTCGACCGCATATCCCCTGGCTTGCAGCATGGGCGCGACGCGCGCCTCACGCCACTCGCTGTGGGTCACAAACAGAATAGTCCCGCTCATCGCGGGTCTCCCAGACGACTCATGCGAACCCGTGTGCCCCGAAGGCATTGTCAGCGTCAGTCTTCATGATACGGGAAGAAAGGTAAACCGATCGTTACCATGGGGTTAACCATTGGGGTGAGCGGCCAGGAAGGCGGCCATGTGAAACCGCGCCTGGGCCTCGCCATAGCCATGGGTCGGGCCGACCGGGCAGGCGCGGCGGGCCAGGCAGCCGCCGCTCCTGCAGGGGCCGCCCGCGGGGCCGCCGACATGGCCGATGCAGGCCGGCACGTCATAGCCCCGCTCGGTGAAGGCGCCAACGGGGCAGGCCGAGAGGCAGGGCCGACCGACGCAGGTGTCGCAAGGCCGCGGCCGCTCGATGCGCGGCGGCAGCGCCAGCCGCTCGGCAAAGGCGAGCGCGCCGCGATAGGCGTGCCAGAGGCCGTAGTCCGGGTGAATGAGGATGCCGAGCGGCGACGGCGCGACCGCCTCCGCCCGCATGGCCCAGCGCTGGAACGGCAGATAGGGCGGCCCGCCGAAGGGGAACAGCGCCACCGCCCGGACCTCGCGGGCAATGCCGCCGAGGACGCGCTGCGTCCAGCGATTGAGCGGATCCGGCGCCCTGTCACCGGCTTCCACGGCGCTGGAAAATGCGGGCCAGAGACTCGATCCGATGTTTCCGATGAGGATGAGCGTGGCCGGCGGCCGCCCGTCCGCCAGCGCCGGCACGCCATCATTCGCGGCCGGGTGGAAGCCGCCGCGCAGATGAAGGCCGTGGGCGGCGACCAGCCGCTCGATCGAGGCGAGGTCCATGGTGATCTCGCGCCGCACCGTTCCTACTTTCTTCGCAGCGCCGGGGTCTGACCCGTCAGCGTCTGCCGCACCGCCTGCCACGCCGTGCTCATCGCCGTTCGGAGCGTCGAACCATCGGCAGCCAAGACGCGCAGCCAGACCCCGCAGCCGTTCGGCAGCTCCGAGGCGCCGGCGTAGACCTGGGGCATATCGGCGGCCGTCGTGCGCAGCACATCCACCAGCGCACTCGCTGCACCCTGACGCTGAATCACGAACAGACTCCCCTGGGTCGCAAACCCTCCGGTAATGCCAGGCCGACGGTCGGCGACCACAGAGCCGCCGACGCGGACACGATCGAGCATGAGCAGACGACCCTGCGGGTCTTCCACGCGGAGGTCGCCGTGGAACCGGTCGAACATGGCACCGCCGCCAGCCGGGTCATGGCAGATGAAGGAGTCGGCGACGACCACCGTCGCCGTCTCATGGGCACGAATGCGGACATCGCTCGCGAAACGGGCCTGCGGGAACAGGATGAAGGGATCGGGCAGGACCTCGACAAAGGCACCGGGCGCCGCCTCGATCAGCACTTCCTGGCGCGCGCTGCCGCGATCCATGCTGTGCACGATGGTCGATGCCTGGGTCGTCAGGTGGGCGGCCGCGCCCTCCTCCGCAACGATGCGCTCACGCAGGCGATCGTCGCGATAGATGCCGCCGGCGCAGGATTGCAGATAGAGGGTCGCCATGCCCGGGGGGTCGCCCGCGAATGTGAGCGCACGGCAGACGTGATAGGGGTAGCTGACATGCTGCCGGCGGACATAGGTTCGGCCGCCCGGATCGCGTGCGAACGTGATCTCGGCGCATGCGGGCGCCATTGCTCCCTCGACCGACGGCGCTGCGATACCGGTCACGCCGTCGAGCATGGCTATCGATCGAACAGCACGTCGCGCGAGAGCTGGTCGACGACCGCGTCGACGCCCTCGCCGGTGGCGCAGTTGGTGAGCAGGATCGGCTTGCCGCCGCGCGCTTGCCGCGCCTCGGCGACCATGCGGTCGAGATCGACACGCACATAGGGCGCCAGATCGGTCTTGTTGATGATCAGCAGGTCGCACAGCAGCACGCCCGGCCCACGCTTGCGCGGAATGTCGCCGCCGCCGGCCACGTCGATGACGAACAGCCAGTAGTCCACGAGATCGAGCGAGAAGGTCGAGGCCAGGTTGTCGCCGCCGCTCTCGATCAGGATCAGGTCGAGCGGCTTGAAGCGATCGTCCAGCAGGTCGGCGGCCTGGATGTTGAGGGTGGGGTCCTCGCGGATGGCGGTGTGCGGGCAAGCACCGGTCTCCACCGCCATGACGCGCTCGGGCGCGATCAGCCCGCTGCGTTTGATGCGCTCGGCATCCTCCTTTGTAACGAGGTCGTTGGTCACCACGGCGATGTTGGTGCCACGCTTGATGAAGCGCGGGATGAGTTGCTCGAGCAGCGCCGTCTTGCCCGAGCCGACGGGACCGCCGACGCCGACGCGGGCGGCGCCGGGGTGGGACCTCTTGGTTTGCGGGGCGAGTCCTTCGGTGAGCACGATCGTGGTTCCCTAGAGCAGTATCAGCACAAGTTGAACACAGATCTAACTTTCATGTCATACCGGCGAAAGCCGGTATCCATAAACACAGGCTTGTGAATATGGATGCCGGCTTTCGCCGGCATGACAATGAGAGTTCGATGGTTCCATTCACCATGACCATGCCCTAATTCGCGAACAGGCGCGCAGCCTGATTCTCGTGGCGCATCGCCGCCACGTCCGTCGCCGGCGCGTAGACGAAGGCTTGCGTGATATCGGCCACCGGTTCGGCGAGCAACTCAGCCAGGAGCCCGCGAGTGGCGGTGAGGATGCGCTGCGCATCGACGTGGGTGATGACGCTCAGCCGCAGGGCCGCGCTCACGACGCTGACCGACAGCGCGTGCGCCGATACGATCGATGCGATGCGCTCGTCCAGGCCCACGCCGGCCAGCAGCAGGCCCTGCACCACCGGCAGATGGCCGGGCGCCTGGCCCGCGCGCACGCGCCCGCGATACTCGGCCGCGCCGGCCGTGCCCAGCCGTTCGTGAACGCCGAGCAGCGCGCCGCCGGCGCGCGACCCGCCCTCGCGCAGCTCGCGCGGGAGCGTCATCGCCTCCAGGGCGCGATCGAGCGCCGCGATGGCATCCAGGTCCTCGCTGGCGCGGTGGGCGGCGACCAGGAACGGGCGGTCGCAGGTCGCCCAGCGTTGGCCCAACTGGCCCTCCAGGAAGCGGCACACATCATCGGCTGACGTCACTTGCCGGTCCGCGCAGAGCGCCTCCAGGCCCCAGGAAAAGGCCGTGCCGCCGCTTGGGAAGAAGCTGTCCCCGTACTGCAGCGCCGTCAGCAGCGTGGCGTCGTCACTCATGGTCGGCACGCCGAATTCGCCCGTCCTTCAGCAGATGATCCAGACGCTCGAGATAGCCTTCTATGGGACCGTGTAGCGCGATGCGCAGAGTGGCCCCCTCGAAACGCACCGGCCAATGCATGTTGCCCGCGAAATAGCCGAGCTCGAGCGCGGCGGCACCATCGCGCGGGACGAGTTCCAGCCATGCCTCCTCCTTCAGCCGCACGACGATGGCGCGGTCGTGCTCCAGCAGCAGGACGGCGCCGTTGGCCAGGCGGTCGCTGCGCGGCAGCAGGATGGCGCAGTCGGTGCCGCGGTCGGTCGCGACATGCAGGCGCCGGCGCGCCGTGTCCTCGCCGGCGAGGAGGATGTATTCCACCCTGCCGTCATGCTCCAGGTGATGGAGCCGCTCGGCGAGCGCCGTATCGGTCGCCAGTCCCACGATTGAATCCAGCCGGAGCATCCTGATATTGATCCGATATCCTGGTTTTCATTGGCGCGAAGCCGTGGCAGATAATGCCGGGAATAATCGCCCACCGAAAGGCTGCTGCCGAACTCCCGAGGATGCGGCGGCCATCCGATCCTCACCGTGTCACCCATCCCATCGAGGTCCTGCTTGAGCGACCATCCCTCCACCGAACAGATCGCCGCCGCCCGGGCGCGACTGAACGACCTCGTCATCGAGACTCCCGTCCATCACTGGCGTGGGCCGGAGATCGCCGCGGCCGTCGGCGCGGACACCGAGGTCCTGCTCAAGCTCGAACTGTTCCAGTACACGGGCAGCTTCAAGGCGCGCGGCGCGCTCACGAACATGCTGAACCTGGCGCCGGATGCGCTCGCCCGCGGCGTCACCGCTGTGAGCGCGGGCAACCACGCCATCGCCGTCGCCTATGCGGCGAAGACCCTGGGCACCAGCGCCAAGGTCGTGATGATGAAGACCGCCAACCCATTCCGCGTCGAACGCTGCCGCAGCTACGGGGCCGAGGTCGTGCTCGCCGAGGATGTGCACAGCGCCTTCGACACGGTCCGCCGCATCGAGAAGGAGGAAGGGCGCAGCTTCGTTCATCCCTATGAGGGTGAATTGACCATCCTGGGCACGGCGACGCTCGGCTATGAGTGGTGCCGGCAGACGCCCGACCTCGACGCCATCATCGTGCCGATCGGCGGCGGCGGACTGGCGGCCGGCATCGCCTGCGCCGTCAAGCAGCTGCGGCCGGATTGCCCCGTATTCGGCGTCGAGCCCGAGGGCGCCGACAGCATGCATCGCAGCTTCGCCGCCGGCGAACCGCGGCCGATCGAAAAGGTGGGGACGATCGCCGACAGCCTGGGTGCGCCCTTTGCCTTGCCCTACAGCTTCGGCCTCTGCCGCCGCTTCCTCGACGGTCTCGTCATGATCGACGACGACGCCATGCGGCGCGCCATGGGCCTGCTGTTCCGCGAGATGAAGCTGGCGGTCGAACCGGCGGGCGCCGCTGCCACCGCCGCCCTCTGCGGCCCGCTGCGCGAACGCCTCGCCGGCAAGCGCGTCGGCGTCATCGTCTGCGGCAGCAATATCGACACCGCCACCTTCGCCCGCCATCTCGGCCAGGGTCAGGCCGGGGTCTAGGATCGGCGCGCGGTCACGACGGCGGCGGCGACGGGGATGCGGAGTTCGGCGCCGGCCGCATAGCACAGGCAGGCGCCGCTGACGGCCGAGCGAATCGCGGACAGCGCCTGCGGCGTCTGCGCCGCCAGCAGCAGCGCAATGCGCACAGCACCGTCGGCATACGCAGCAAACAAGCCGTCGGGCGCCGGCAGGCGCCAGGTGGTGCGCACGAGTTTGTGGGCGATGCTCGTGCGCTCGAAGCCGGCCGTGGTGAGCAAGGTGGCGCAGGCCGCCGGCTCGGCGAACAAAAACTGCGGCGGGCCCTCGGGTATCGCGGCATCGATGCGGCCATGCTCCTCGATGGCATCGAACATGACGCGCATGCCGGCGTGCTCGGCCGGGCCGGCCCACAACGTGAACGCCAGCGTGCCGCCCGGCTTCAGGACCCGGCAGGCCTCGACCATGGCGTAGTCGGGGCGCGCGAAATGCAGCACGCCGAAATTGACCACGACGGCATCGGCGGACTCGTCGGGAAACGGGAGCGCCTCGGCATCGCCGACGCGAAAATCGCCGGCCGGGAACAGTCGCCGCGCCCGCTCGATCATGCGGTCGGAGAAATCGACGCCGGCAACCTCGGCGCCGCGCGCCGCCGCCGCCGCCGTCAGCCGGCCCGGGCCGCAGGCGACATCGAGCAGGCGCGTGCCGCGGCCGACGCCGGCGGCATCGAGCAGCCGCTCGCCGATCTCCGTCGACAGCGGCGACCAGTACTGGTCGTAGGCGGCCACCTTCGATTGCCAGCCGGCATGCTCGGCCGCCCGGAAGGCTTCGGCCTGGGAAGCGGCGGACTCGGCCATGACTCTCCCGCGACGTTGTTGACCCGGCGCAACCATATCGCACAACGCTCGCCATCGAAACCCGATTGGTTCCCGCCGGCGCTCTGGCAATCTCCCGGAAATTGCAGCAAGATGCGCCGCGCTTTGTCGGCAGAGGAACATCATGGACGACACGGTCAGCTTCACACGCATGGATCAAGGAACGTACGAGGACTACCAGTTCCTCGAGGGCAAGTTCAAAGTCTGCTACGACGAGCTGCCGGACAATGTGCTGGGCGCGCTCAAGAAACTGGCGGGCGACAAGCTCGGCTACCATGTCGACCGCTGCGAGCACTCGCTGCAGACGGCGACCCGCGCGTTCCGCGATCGTGCCGACGAGGAGACCGTCGTGGTCGCGCTCCTGCACGACATCGGCGATCTGCTGGCGCCCGAGAATCACGGCGACCTCGCGGCGGCCGTATTGAAGCCCTACGTATCCGAGGCGAACCACTGGGTGGTGCGTCACCACCCGGTATTCCAGGGCTACTACTACTATCATCATGTCGGCCGCGACCGCTTCGCCTTCGAGCAGTTCCGCGGCCACCCGCATTTCGAACGGACGCATCTGTTCTGCGACAAGTGGGACCAGATGTCGTTCGACCCCAACTATGACACCATGCCGCTGGCGGCCTTCGAGCCGATGGTGCGCCGGCTCTTCACCAAGAAGCCGTTCGTCTACGGCGACTGAAGCCGGAAGGCGCGGCAGCCGGTTTGCCTCTCAGCTATCTCATCATCTTCCTGACGGGCGCCGGCACGCTCGCGCTCGAGTTGCTGTCGTCGCGCGTGCTCACGCCCTATTTCGGCGTCAGCCTCTACATCTGGTCGAGCATCCTCTCGATCACCCTGACGTTCCTCGCCGTCGGCTACTACGGCGGCGGCCGGTTCGCGCGCCGGGCCGATAGCGCGCGGCAGCGTTTCGCCTTCTTCGCCGCCCCCGCGTTCTCCGCGCTGGCGATCGTCGCTGCCTGCCTCGTCTATCCCTGGCTGTTCCCCTGGCTCGCCGGCGTCGACCTGGTGTTCGGCAGCATCCTGGCCGCCACCGTCCTGCTGGCGGTTCCGCTCGTCGTGCTGTCGGCCATGAACCCGCTGCTCATCGCCATCCGGCCGGAGACCGCCGGCGATGCCGGCGCGGGACGCGTCTTCTTCGTCAGCACGCTCGGATCGGTGGCCGGAGTCATCGCGACGGCCTTCCTGCTGATCCCGAACGTGACCAATTTCCGCGGCCTGCTGCTGCTCGCGATCGTGCTCGCGGCGCTGCCCGCAGCGGGCGCAACCTCCCTGAGTGCCCCGCGCCAGCGCCGCGGCCTCGTCGCCGCCGCGGCCGTGGCCCTCCTGCTCGCGGGCGGCCTGTTCGCGTGGGCGCCGTCCTATCTCGGCAAGACCGCGGATCTGTTCGCCGGCGACTACCGCTTCCGCCTGCGCGCCGAATACAGTTCGGTTTTCGGCGACCTGAAAGTCGTCGAGTTCGCCGACCGCAACGATCCTTCGCGCTACGTCATCCTGTTCCTCACCGACGGCCTGGTGCAGAACAAGCTGCTGCCCGACCGCCGCTCCTACAGCGAGTACACCTACATGCTGGAGGCGCTGGGCGCCGCCTACGCGCCGGACGCCCAGAGAGTGCTCGTCCTCGGCCTCGGCGCCGGCGCCGTGCCGCGCGCGCTGGCGGAGCGCGGCTTCACCGTCGACGCCGTCGAGATCAATCCGGACATGCTGGCGGCCGTGCGCACGCATGTCGCGCCCGAGTCCGGCTGGACCGCGTATATCGGCGACGCCCGCACCTATGTGCGCGACTGCCGGCAGCGCTATGACCTCGCCGTCATCGATCTCTTCCATGGCGACGGCACGCCCGACTATCTGCTGTCCGCCGAATTCTTCCGCGACCTCCGGCAGTGCCTGACCCCGGACGGCATCGTCGTGATGAACGCCTTCGCGCTCGACCGCGAAGCGCTCAACTACCGGAGCCTGATCGCCACGGTCGGATCCGTGTTTCCGCATATCGTGGCCTTCCGCCCGCCGACGTCGACCGACGCGCCCAATCTGAACAACTATCTGGTCGCCATGCCGTCGCCGCGGGCGTCGAAATCGTTTCGCATCACGGACGTGCCGCCCGATCTGCAGGAATCGCTGGCGGCGACGCTGCGCAGCCGCACCGTGGTCACGGACGTCGATTCCAGCCTCGTCGTCACCGACGAGCACAACGTCTTTTCGATCCTCAACGCCGACGATCAGATGACGTTCCGTCGTCTGCTCGTGCAGCAGCTGCCGCCACAGTTGCTGGTGAATTGATGGCGACTGCGGTCGTCTTCGACTCCGGCGTCGGCGGGCTCAGCGTGTTCGACTGCATCGCCGCCGCCCTGCCCGGCCTCCGACTCCTCTACATCGCCGACAATGCGTACTTCCCGTACGGCACCAAGGAGGAGGCTGCGCTCGTCGCGCGCGTGCGCGACCTCCTCGTCGAACTGACGGAACGGCTTCATCCGGACCTGATCGTCGTCGCGTGCAATACCGCCAGCACGGTCGCGCTGCCCGCCCTGCGCAACGCCCTGTCGCTGCCCATCGTCGGCACGGTGCCGGCGATCAAGCCGGCGGCGCAAACGAGCGTCACGCGCGTCATCGGCCTGCTGGGAACGCCGGGCACGGTGCGGCGGCAATACACGCAGGCGCTCATCGGCGAGTTCGCGCCCGATTGCATCGTGCTGCGGCACGGCTCGACCGAACTCGTCGAACTTGCGGAACAGAAGCTGCGCGGCGAATCCGTCGCTCCAGCCGCCGTCAAGCGCGCGCTCGCCGGTCTGTTCGACCAGCCCGGCGGCGAGCGCGTCGACACCGTCGTCCTCGCCTGCACCCATTTTCCGCTGCTCGCAGCCGAGCTCGCCGCCGGTGCGCCGCGGCCGCTGCACTGGATCGACTCCGGCGCCGCCATCGCGCGTCGCGTCGCCTCGCTCCTCGACGTCGCCGTCGCGAGCGCGGATGCGCCGCCCCGGCATCGCGCCATTTTTACCGCACGCACCGCTGCGGTCGAGAAGTTGCGGCCGGCGCTGGCGCTGCGCAGTCTGGAGGAGATCGAGTTTGTCGACTCATAGAGCGCTGCCGTCGCATGGTTAAACGGCCATAAAGATTGCCGTCGCCGCGCCGTCATTTCCGCCCGCAACGATTCTCCCCATCGTTTTATTTCCTCGGCGGTCGCCGTTAACCACAGTCTGCTTGTGGTCGCTAGGACTCACTTAATATCTAATTCCTAAAATCTGCCTGTTCATCGCGCGAACACTGGATCGAATATCCGGTGTCTTGGATTGAACGGTCCAGATCGCTCGCGCCGGCCCATGGAAAGTGCCGATGCTGGATCGTTCGCAATCTGCTGACCGCCAGGATTCCGACGCGGGCGCCACGCGCACCGCCGCCGTGGAGGCGACTGAGCAGCAGGTGCAGGTCGCAGCGCACGAGGGCGCTCCACGCGCCGCGAATTTCGATGGCGTCGCCGGGGCGGCCGGTTTGGACGGCAGCATGCTGTCCGCCGAGCTTGCCCAGCTGATGCAGGTCCCGGTACTGCCGGAGCCGGTATCGGGCGAGCGCGCGGTCATTCCCTTCTCCTCCGTCGCCGCGGTTTCGGCAGGCGAGGTCAGCGATCCGCAAATGCTGCTGTCCGTGCTCACCGGCATCGGCATGTCCGAGCTGATGAGCCTGTCGGTCTACTCCGGAACCAGTCTGCTGCAGGAACTGGATGCCGCACAGGCGGCCGGCGGCACGACCGATCCGACCAACCCCTTCGCGGCCGAGTTCCTCCACAACATGCTGTCGCTGCCCCTGCCGGACCTGATGTCCGTCGGCCCGCTGCAGAATCTGTTTCTCACGGACTACGCCGATCATCCCGGGCATTTCGACTTCGTGTGGAATCTCGAACCGCCTGAAGCGGCGGGCGCTCTGCCCGGCGACGGCGCGTCGCCCTCCGACCATCACCCCGAACAGCCGGCGGTCGGCATCGACACGCTCCCGGTCCCGCCGCCGCCACCACCCCCCGCACTGTTCACGGCTGGAAGCGACGTCGTCGTCTTCGACACCATGACCGCCGGCCACTTTGCCGCCGGGAATTTGCACGACGCGCTCGGCGGCGACGACTATGTCGTGCTGCCGTCGACGCCGTCGGTGGCGGCCGCGCTCGGCTACGATCCCGCACAAACGTTCAGCGGCGGCGCCGGCAATGACACGATCCTGGCCGGCGGCCTCGCCGACGCGATCGATGGCGGCAGCGGCTTCGACGCGGTCAGCTACGCCGACAGCGGCCCCATCGTCGTGCTTTTGCAGGATACCGACACCCACGGGCCCCATGCGAACGAGCCCGCGGGCGGCAGCGGCGGCTTTGCTGCCGGTGACAGCTATACCGGCGTCGAGATGCTGATCGCCAGCCCGTTCGACGACTATGTCTTCGGGAGTGCGACCGGCGGCAGCGTCGACCTCTCGGGCGGCAATGACGTCTTCGACAACACGGAAACGCAGGTGGTCTCGGACTATGTCGACGGCGGCGCCGGCAACGACACGGCGTGGGGCGGTGACGGCACCGACACGCTGCTCGGCGACAGCGGCAACGACGCCCTCTACGGCGAGCGCGGCGCCGACCAACTCGATGGCGGTTCCGGCGCCGATACGCTCAGCGGCGGCGACGGCGATGACCTGCTCGACGGCGGCGCGGGCCTTGACCGCCTTTCCGGAGACAACGGCAATGACACGCTGGTGTGGCGCGATACCGATGCATTGCTCGCGGGCGGCGCCGGCACGGATACGCTGCGCATCGCCGGCGGCAACATCGATCTTGGCAGCCTCGCGGGCATCGCCTCCGGTATCGAACGCATCGACATCGCGACCGACAGCGCACCGAACAACGTGACGCTGAGCGCGGCCGACGTGGTGAACCTCTCGGACACCGACGTTCTCACCCTCGTCGGCACCGCCGCCGACTCGGTCAACGCCGGCACCGGCTGGACCGACGCCGGGCTCGATGGCGGCGGTAACCATGTCTTTACCAAGCTCGCCGGCGCGACGCTGGCGACGCTGGTCGTCAACGAAGATGTAACTGTTAACGCGGACATTACGGCATGACCATGTGGCACCCCCTGAATCTCTTCCCAGGTCTGGCGCGGGCCGCCGGAGCTGCGGCGCTCCTCGGCCTCGTTCTCTCGGCATCGGCGCCGCTGCCGTCGCGCGCGCAGGACGCCGCCGCGACCGCCGCAGACGCGGCCACCGGCGCCGCCGCGGTGGCGCAGCCGAGCCGCGAATACCTGCTGAAGACCGCCTTCGTCTTCAACTTCGCGCGCTACACCACCTGGCCGCCGCCGTCGCCGGATGGTCCGTTCAATCTCTGCATTCTCGGCGAGGACGACTTCGGAACGGCCGCCCAATACCTTGACGGACAGCATCTGCAGGCGCGCAACATCGATGTGCGTTTCCACAAGGTCGGCGACGATCTCGGCGGCTGCCAGCTGGTCTATGTGACGCAGCCGCTGGCGGGGCAGCTCGACACCCTCCTGCCGCGCCTGCACGCGGAGCGGATGCTCACCGTCAGCGACATCCCCGATTTCGCCGCTCGCGGCGGCATCCTCGGGTTGAAGATCGTCGACAACCGCATTCGCTTCGAGGCCAACCCGATCGCTGCCAGGCGCGCCGGTCTGCGGCTGAGTGCCCAGCTCCTGCGCCTCGCCGACGTCGTCGCGGAGCATCTGCCGAAGGGGTCGCCGGGCTGATGCGCTTCCTCAAGGACCTGTCGATCCGCCATAAGCTGCTCGCCTTCAGCCTGCTCACCAGCGGCATCGTCCTCGTCCTTTCGTTCGTCGCCTTCGCCAGCCGCGACATCAGTTTCCGGCGCGACTCGCTCGAGAGCGAGCTGCTCGCGATCGGCGAGATCATCGGCCGCAACAGCGTGGCCGCCATGGTGTTCGACGACCGCGAGGACGCCATCGGCACGCTGAAATCGCTGAGCGCGAAGCCCTACGTGCAGACGGCGGCGCTCTACCTGCCGGGCGGCACCGAGTTCGCCCTGCAGAGCTTCGGGACCCAGGCCCATCCGATCGTCGACCGCACCTGCATCGATCATCCGCGCACGGATATCGCGGTTGGAACGGCTTACGTCATCTTTGCCGACGGCGAACAGCCGCATGCCAACCTGTGCAAGACCATCGTCATGGATGGCGACGCCGTCGGCGTGCTCCAGATCGTCGTCGATCTCAGCCAATACAACGAGGAGATATCCTCCTATATTGCCCTCGCCGGCGGCATCACCCTGGTGCTCCTGCTGTTCGCCGTGGCCCTCTCCTGGGGCCTGCAAGGCCTGATCTCCAAGCCGATCCTGCGGCTCTCCGGCATCATGCAGCGCGTCGCCCTCGAGCGCGACTACAAGGTGCGCGTCAAGAAGCACGCCAACGACGAGATCGGCACGCTCATCGACTGCTTTCACGAGATGCTCGCGCGGATCGAGCGCCACGACGCCAGCCTGACCACGGCGCGCCTCGAGGCGGAAGCAGCCAGCCGGGCGAAGTCCTCGTTCCTCGCGACCATGAGCCACGAGCTGCGGACCCCGCTCAATGCCATTCTGGGCTTCTCGGAGATCATGATGACCGAGACGTTCGGTCCGCTCGGTTCGCCCAACTATCGCGACTACACGCGCGACATCTATGACAGCGGCATGCATCTGCTCAACGTCATCAACGACGTGCTCGACCTGTCGAAGGTGGAGGCCGGCCGCCTCGACCTCAGTCGGACGGACGTCGACGTCGACGACACGGTGGAGGCCGCGCTTCGGTTCTTCCGCGAACGCAGCAAGAAGGCCGGCCTCACGGTGACGGCCGAGATCCAGCCCAGCCTGCCCCCGCTCTTCGCCGACGAGCGCGTCCTGCGCCAGTGCATCCTCAACCTGGTCTCCAATGCGATCAAGTTCACGCCGTCGGGCGGCACGGTCACCGTCAGCGTGCGCAACGAGCCCGCCGGCTGGACGGCGCTCGCCGTCGCCGACAACGGGATCGGCATCGCCGAGGCCGACATACCGCGCGTTCTCACGCCCTTCAGCCAGGCCGACAACGCCTACGTCCGCAAGCAGGAAGGCACCGGCCTCGGCCTCCCGCTGGTCAAGTCATTCGCCGAGCTCCATGGCGGCACCTTCTCCATCGCCAGCGCGCTCGGTGTCGGCACCACCGTCACCGTGCGTTTCCCGCCGAGACCGGCTGACAAGGCCGCCTCGAACCAGCAACGGGAAGCCATCGCCGCCGTCGCCTGAGGCGACCGGCGCGAGGGTCTATTTCTCCATCTGGATCGCCACGGGCGTCCAATCCGCTCCCGGCGGATCGGCGATGACGGCGCGGCAACGCTCAACGAAGAGCCGTGACGGCGCATCGCCGCCCGCGCGTTCGGCGGCGGCGGCGAAGTGTCGCTCCGCCTCGGGCCAGCGCCGGTCGCGATAGTCCGCCAGGCCGGCCTCGTAGCGCGCCACCCAGTCGGGCCGATCGCCAGCGCCATCATCGGCCATGGCCAGCAGCTCATAGATCGCAACACCTTCGCTGCGGCCATAGACCGCCACCCAGTCCAGCTGCCGCACGACGACGGCATCGCCGGCAGCGCGCCGCGTCTCCTCGCCGATGATGATGGCGGTGCCGTAGCGCTTGTTGATGGCCTCGAGCCGGCTGGCCACGTTCACGGCATCACCGATCACGGTGTAGTTGAGCCGGCTGGCGGAGCCGATGTTGCCGACCAGCATGCGGCCGGTATTGATGCCGATGCGGACGCGCAACTCGGCCCGCGGGTCGCCGGCCGACATCTGCGACTGCCGCGCCATCATCGTGCCTTGGATGGCCAGCGCGGCGGCGCAGGCGTCACGCGCGTGCCCGGCATTTTCGATCGGCGCTCCCCAGAACGCCATGACGGCGTCGCCGATGAATTTGTCGATCGTGCCGCGATGGGAGATCACGGCTGAAGACGCCGTCTCCAGATATTCGCTCAAGACGGGAACCACGTCCTCGCCCAGCATCTCCGAGAGCGAGGTGAAGCCGGCGAGGTCGGTGAACATGACCGTCAGGGCCTGCTGCTCCCCGCCCGGCTCGGCCTCGATGCCCTGCGATACCAGCGTACGCACCAGCTCGATCGGCATGTATTTCTGGAACGAGGCGAGGCCGCGACTCATCTGCAGAAGCGCCGTCGAGAGACCGTCGAACTCGCGCAGCCGCGACGGGATGCGCACGACCTGATCGAGCCGAAAGTCCTCGATATGCTTGAGCTGCCCGACGATGCGGGTCAGCGGCCGCACGACCAGACGATTGGTGAGCATGGCCGAGAGCCCGGCCATCGCAAGCGTCAGCACCCCCAGGGCCGCCAGCAGATACGGGGCATTTTGCTCGATGGTAGTGAGGAAGTCGCTGGCAGGGGCCACCGTCGCCGCGATCCAACCTCCGAATTTCAAGGCGGCGAACGTCACATAGTAGGAGCGGCCGTCCTTCGGGCTGACGATTTCGAACTGACGGGGGTCATCACCGACTGATTTAAGGTTCACTTTTTTGCTGTCGATCATGTCGTCGGCCAGCGCCAGCAACGGATTGGTGGCCCCGAGCTCTCCGAGCATCGGCATCTGCCCGAGCCGCTGCTGGGCAATTGCCGTCGCGTCGGCAGAAGCGACGACATGTCCGTCGCGATCGATAATGACGACGGTTCCGCTCTTGCCGACGTGCACGCGTTGCAGAAAGGTGGATAACCGCTCGAGCTCAATGACGACATTGATGACGCCGACGCGTTTCGAATTTATGTCGAGCGGCGTCGATGTGCTAATTCCCGCGCGTGAAACATGGGGTACATCGGGCTCATCGTTCCAGCCCACGCCCTCCTCCAGCGCCCGCCGATACCACGGCTGCTGCGTTACATCATAGCTGCTGGGTCGAGGATCCTCCTTGCTGACATATTGAATGTCGTTTCCCTTCGCCTCGAAACTGAAGGAATGCTCGCTGCGGGCATTCGCCGCGGGATCCCAGACGACCGTCACCAGCTTGAGATGGTCGCCGTCGCTCTGCGTGACGAGTTCGCGCTGGGCGCCGAAGAAGCTGCCGTCACCCGTGCCGAGCGAAATCCAGGACAGGCTGGGTTTCGATCGCAAGAGGGCCAGAAAGATGAAGTCCCGCTTCGATTCCTCATTGAGCGTGATGGTGCCGTTCGCAAACACCGACCCGACGGCGTTCTGCGCCGCGACCGCGTCGTCGAGCACGCCGCGCACCTCGTTCTTGACCCGGTCGATGATCTCCTGGTTGAGCTGCGCCACCACGTCGGCGACGTTGCGGCGGGCGGCGTTCGCCCAAAGGAGATGGATGAACAGGGCCGTCAGCAGCACGGTCGCCAGCACGAGGCCAGTTAGCACCAGCTTCAGACCAAGCTTCTTCGTCTCCGGGGCAGTCGCATCCGTCACGTGGCGCCGTCCAATCTTTCGATTCCCTCGGGATTGGCGCCGATGCTATAGCAAACTCACCTCTGCGCCACCTGCCGTTCACGCCGTCCTCACGGGCTTATGATGACGCAACCGGCCTGTTCGTTCGACTGGCTGACCGATGTCGTTGCAGACCAGCCGATGCACCGCGTCCGCGTGCTCGGCCATGGCCTCTGGGGGCCCACCCTCGATCTCGGCGACGGCACGCTGCTGAAGCTCGTGCGTCATCGTGCCGGCATCGGCGCCGGGCTCGATATCCATGCCAACGAGGCGCGCGTGCTCGCCGCGCTCGGCGGGCGGCCGCTCGGTCCTCTGGCCGTGCCGCGGCTGCTCGACCAGGGGACCTTTGCGGCGGGTTCGCGCGCGGCCGTGGAGGGCTACGCTGGCTGGATGCGGATCACGCGCGTGGCCGGAACGCCCTGCAGCGAAGAACGGCTGGCGCGGCTGTCGCACCGCGACCGCGACCGCCTCGCCGGCAGCTTCGGCGAGTCCGTCGCGATACTGCACCGGGAAGCTGCCGCGGCGCTCGGCGATGCCTCGACCCGGCTCGATGACCGCGTGCAGGCGCTGCTGAACGGCCTGCCGGCGGCCAGCCCGGCCGACGGCGGCCTCTGCGCCGCGCTGACCGCGACGCTCGCGGCCATCCCGGTTGTCCGCCGTCGCGACTTCATCCACGGCGACTTTCATCTCTCCAATCTGCTGGTCGGCGAGGACGGCCTGATCTCCGGCGTCGTCGACTTCGCGGAGGCCGGCCGCGGCCTGCGGGAAATCGATCTCGCCTACCTGCATTGGCTTCCGTCCATCGCCGCGGAGGCGCGGCGCGGGTACGAAGCAGCGGCGGGCCCGATCGACGACGTCGCCTACAACCTGGCCGGCGCCATCTATGCCCTCACGAGCGCCGTCATCCTGGAGCAGAACGGCGAGGCCGCCGGGCCTGACCGGCGTTTGCTCCGAACCTGTGTGGAAGCGATCGGCCTGGCCCGCTGACGCCCGCTCACGCCGCCGCCTGGCTCTTCGCCAGCGGCGGCCGCAGCGTTACCGTGCGCTCGCGGCGCGGGGTCTTGCCGAAGAAATCGCGGTAGCATTTGGAGAAGTGCGAGGCCGAGACGAAGCCGCAGGCGAGCGCCACGTCGATCACGGGCATGTTGGTCTGCAGCAGCAGCAGCCGCGCGCGATTCAGCCGCAGCTCGACATAGTAGCGCGCCGGCGAGCGGTTGAGATACTTGCGGAACAGGCGCTCGAGCTGGCGGCTCGACAGGCCCGCGGACTTCGCCAGCTTGCCGCGATCGAGCGGCTCCTCCAGGTTCTCCTCCATCAGCTTGATGACCGACATCAGCTTGGGATGGCGCACGCCCAGCCGGGCCGGCAGCGCCATGCGCTGCTGGTCGTGCTCGTCGCGGATGCGCTCATGCATGAACTGGTCGGATACGTTGGCGGCCAGTTCGTGCCCGTGCTGGCGCGCGATCATGTTCAGCATCATGTCGAGCGAAGCGGTACCGCCGGAGCAGGTGAAGCGGTTGCGGTCGATCTCGAACAGCTCCGAGGTCGCCTCGATATGCGGGAAGCTCTCGGCGAAGCCGGCCAGATTCTCCCAATGAATGGTGCAGCGATAGCCGTCGAGCAGGCCGGCGCGCGCCAGGATGTGGCTGCCGGTGCAGAGCGCGCCGACGTCGGCGCCCTTGCGGTCGAACTTGCGCAACTGCGCAAAGACGTTGCGGTCCTCGAAGAGGTGGCCGTCGATGCCGCTGCACAACACGACCGTGCCGAAGCCGCCGGCATCGTCGACGCGCCCCTCGGGCGTCACCGCGATGCCGTTCGAAGCCGTCACCGGCTTGCCGTCGGGCGAAAAGAGGTGCCAGGAATAGAGTTCCCGCCCGCTCGCGCGGTTGGCGAGCCGGAGCGGCTCGACCGCGGAGGTGAAGGCGATCATGGAGAAATCGGGCACCAGCAGAAAAGCAATCTTCTGCGGCAATTCCTTGGGCGGGGCACCAAACATCGCGACCGGCTTTCCAAACTCCTGCGGCGCGCGGAGAATAGCCGATGTCGCGGATTCGATAAAGGGCGCCGTGGAGGCCGTCAGCCGCGGCGCTCTGCGTGATTATCTCGATTGTTCTTAGGCGGGCGATGCGTATTGCGTACAGCCGTCCCGGAACCCGTCGGCCCGACGCCGAACCGTTGGGCCAGGACACCCAGCAGCTGCGGGCCCATATAGCCGCCGATGATGGCGACGGCAAAGGCGCTCAGCGGATTGAGGGCGACCGCGCGCGGGACCGACTCCAGGAGGCCGAAGATCATGGCCCAATACAGCACGAACCCCGTGAACAGGCCTATCACCACCCGCCACCAGCGCGTCCGCTTGGTCCAGAACGCCATCACGCCGCCGACCAGCCCGCCGGCCGCCGTCAGCGCGATCAGCAATGTCGGCAGGGTGACCCGCAGCGTTGTCGATTTCGTGAGGATGGCGGGCGTCGCAGCCGCCACGGTCGTCGTTCCCATCCACCAGGGCGTGAAGCTGGCGCGGCCTGTCGCCTCGTCCTTTGCCACCTCCACTTCGACCGGCGTGATCTCGCCGTTCCCTTTTTCCAGGTAGAGGGAGATCCGGCGCGGCTCGTCGGTGGCGACCACGCGCCCGGCGGCATCCTGCAGCTCCACGACGATCTGCGGCGCGTCCAGCAGCGACACCTCCGGCGGGCTCGCGCGCAGCTGCAACTGGGTGATCGCCGGCGCGAAATCGACGAGCATGTCGGGGCTGGCTTCAATGGCGACCTGCGGCTGTTCCGCCACATAGCGGATGCGCGCCTGCCCGACCCGATCGGCGACCAGCGTCGCCTGGCCGGAGAATTCACCCTTCCTGATGACCAGCGGATTGGGCGAGATCGTGCCGAGGCTGGCGACCAGCTGGATCCGGATGTCTTCGCTGGCAGCGCCGGTGCGCAGGAAAGCGTAAACGGTTGCCGCATCCTGGCCGTCGGCCAGCAGGCGGCGGTCGGGGCTGGTCGCCAGCACGACCGTCGCCGCTCCGCCTGCGGTGGCGGTGGGCGCGGCAACGGCGACCTCGGTACCCGCACTGTTCCCGCCCGCCGACTGTTCGCGCATGAGATCGTCAATCCCGCGGGTCTGCAGTGCTTGCTCGCCGTTGAGGGCGACTTCGAGCGGCGGCGGCGCGGGGGCCTGTGCCGGCTGACTTTGGCTGCCGGTCAACTCGGAGTGAAGGCCGGCGGGCTTGCCATAGATGACCGTGCCGCCTTCGAGCAGCTCGCTGTTTCTGGCGTGCACGGCCCACATGCCGGGCGCATCGACCTGGAGCTGGACCTGCGCAGCACTCTGCCCTGCCGCAATGACGAGGCTCGGCAACGCCACCGGCCCGGATGGCGCCTTCACCTCGAGCTGAACGCTGAGTTCCTTCGGCGCAGTAGCAGGCCCATTATCGGCCGCCCGCAGAATGACATCCAGCGTGACGCCGGAGCCGACATCGACGGCGTGGGCGGAGGGAACGATTTCGAGTTTGACCGGCAGCCGTTCCTGGGCCGCGGCCGGCAAAAAGCCTCCGCTTGCGAGCATCGCCGCGATGATCGCGGGGAACAAAAGGCCGCGACCTACCGTGCCGCTGAGCGATATCTGCCCCGTCATGAACATGGCTGGCCTCCATGGGCCTGCCGGCGCTCCGACCGCTGCTGCCGATGGAACCGCCGGCTTGAAAATGCTTGTCTGCCGCAATCGCCTTTGAATATGCAGCGAGCCATTGTCTCATATGATAGGGACGATCGGCATTCTTTGCAGTGACGCATCTCACAGTCGGGGCCGCGGCCGCGGCCGGCCGTCCCGTCGGCGACATGTCGCGAATTCACAAGTGCCCGCCGCCCCGATCGGCGCATCCTGAGATCGAACCACAGCCTATTGTCCCCTCATGCCCTTCGGTCTTGCGCCGGAAAGGGCAGGCTGCAATAACACGGCCGATTCGCCGGCCCAACCTCGCGTTGCCGCACGCCCCATGAAACCCCGCTATTCCATCTTCAGTCTCGCGCGCAATGCACTGAACTATCACGCGGACTGGGAATTGGCTTGGCGCAGCCCGGAACCGAAGGCGGAGTATGACGTCATCATCGTCGGCGGCGGCGGCCATGGGCTGGCGACGGCCTACTACCTGGCCAAGGAGCATGGCATCGCCAACGTCGCCGTGATCGAGAAGGGCTGGCTCGGCGGCGGCAACACCGGGCGCAACACCACCATCGTGCGCTCGAACTATCTCTGGGATGAGAGCGCATTCCTCTACGAGCATGCGCTGAAACTATGGGAGGGCTTGAGCCAGGAGCTGAACTTCAACGTCATGTTCAGCCAGCGCGGCCTGCTGAACCTGGCGCACAACCTGCCCGATCTGCGTGAGATCCAGCGGCGCGTGAACGCCATCCGCCTCAACGGCATCGACTCGGAGTTCCTCTCCGTCGAGCAGGTGAAGGCAATGGTGCCGATCCTCAACACCGACCCGAACGCGCGCTATCCCGTGCTCGGCGCCTCGCTGCAGCGCCGCGGCGGCGTCGCCCGCCACGACGCCGTCGCCTGGGGCTACGCCCGCGCCGCCGATGCGCGCGGCGTCGACATCATCCAGAACTGCGAGGTCACGGGATTCCGCATCGAGAACAACCGGGTCACGGGCGTCGAGACCAGCCGGGGCTTCATCGCCGCCAAGAAGATCGGCTGCGTCGCCGCCGGCCATTCGAGCGTGCTGGCGGCCATGGCGGGCCTGCGCCTGCCGATCGAGAGCCATCCGCTGCAGGCGCTGGTATCGGAGCCGATCAAGCCCGTGCTCGACACCGTCGTCATGTCCGGCGCGGTGCATGTCTACGTCAGCCAATCCGACAAGGGCGAGCTGGTGTTGGGCGCCGGCATCGACGCCTTCAACTCCTACGCCCAGCGCGGCAGCCAGCATGTCATCGAACACCAGCTGACCGCGCTCACCGAGCTGTTTCCGATCTTCAGCCGCCTGAGGATGCTGCGCCAGTGGGGCGGCATCGTCGACGTCTGCCCGGATGCCAGCCCGATCGTGGCGAAGATGCCGATCGACGGGCTCTACTTCAATTGCGGCTGGGGCACCGGCGGCTTCAAGGCCACGCCCGGCTCCGGCTGGGTCTTCGCCCACACCATCGCGCAAGACCGGCCGCACAAGCTCAACGAGGCCTTCACGCTGGAGCGCTTCACCCACGGCTACCTGATCGACGAACACGGCGCCGCCGCCGTGGCGCATTAGGGCGAGACGGTCATCATGCTGCTGATCCCCTGCCCCTATTGCGGCGCGCGCGAGGAGACCGAGTTCTCCTATGGCGGCGAGGCGCACATCGCGCGGCCGCTGGAGCCGGAGAAGCTCTCCGACGCCGAATGGGCCGACTACGTGTTCATGCGCAAGAACCCGAAGGGCGCGCATTACGAGCGCTGGAACCATGCGCGCGGCTGCCGGCGCTGGTTCAACATGGTGCGCCACACCGTGAGCCACGAGATTCTCGCCGTCTACAAGATCGGCGACCCCAAGCCGACCGTGAGCAGGTAGGCCGCCGGTCATGACGTCCCAACCCTATCGTCTGCCGCAGGGCGGGCGGATCGATCGGTCGAGGCCGCTCCGCTTCACCTTCAACGACCGCAGCTACGGCGGCTATCTCGGCGATACCCTGGCATCGGCGCTGCTCGCCAACGGCGTGACGCTGGTCGGCCGCAGCTTCAAATATCATCGCCCGCGCGGGATCATGAGTGCCGGCGCCGAGGAGCCGAACGCGCTGGTGCAGCTGGGCGGCGGCGCCTACACGGAGCCTAATATCCGCGCCACCGTGGCGGAGCTCTACGAAGGCCTGTCCGCCAACAGCCAGAACTGCTGGCCCTCGGTCGAGCTGGATCTCGGCGCCGTCAACAGCCTGCTGTCGCGCCTGTTCCCGGCCGGCTTCTACTACAAGACCTTCATGTGGCCGCCGAGCCTGTGGATGACCTACGAGGCCGTCATCCGCCGCATGGCCGGCCTCGGCATGGCGCCGGTGGCGCCCGACCCCGATCACTACGACAAGACGCACGCCCATTGCGACGTGCTCGTCATCGGCGGTGGTCCCGCCGGCCTGTCGGCGGCGCTCGCCGCCGGCCGCAGCGGCGCCCGCGTCATCCTGTGCGACGAGCAGGCCGAGTTCGGCGGCGCGCTGCTGGCTGCGCCCGATACCATCGACGGCCAATTCTCGGCCGACTGGGTCGCCGACACGCTGGCCGAGTTGGGGTCCATGCCCGAGGTGCGGCTGCTGCCGCGCACGACCGCCTTCGGCTACTACGACCACAACTATGTCGCGCTGGCGGAACGCGCCGGCGATCATCTGCCGCCGGGCCAGGCGCTCTACAAGCAGCGGCTGTGGAAGCTGCGCGCCGCCCAGGTCGTGCTGGCGACCGGCGCTCTCGAGCGGCCGCTGGTGTTCGCCGACAACGACCGTCCGGGCATCATGCTGGCGTCCGCCGCGCGTACCTATCTCAACCGCTATGCCGTCCTGCCCGGCAAGCGCGCCCTCATCATGACCAATAACGACAGCGCCTATGCGGCGGCGATCGATCTGGCCAATGCCGGCGTGTCCATCGCCGCGGTCGTCGATCTGCGCTGGTCGCCGATGGGCGCGCTGCCGACCGAGGCGCGCCGGAAGAACATCGAGATCCTCGACGGCCACGCGATCACCGCCACGCAGGGCCGCCGGCGGGTCAACGGCGCGACCGTCCGGCAACTCGTCGCCAACGGTGACGGCTTCGCCGGCGCGCCCCGCGAGCTCGAATGCGACTGCATCCTGCATTCCGGCGGCTGGAACCCGACCGTGCATCTCTTCTCGCAGTCGCGCGGGAGTCTGCGCTTCGACGACGCCATCGCCGCCTTCGTTCCGGACAAGCCGGCGCAGAAACAGCGCTCGGCCGGCGCCTGCGCCGGCAGCCTCGCGCTCGCCGATTGCCTTGAGCAGGGTTTCGACGCCGGGCTGGCCGCCGCCGCCGATGCCGGCTTCCGCGCCAGCAATCCGGGCGCCCGCCCGAGCGCCGCGCCGGCCGGCAGCGTCGATGCCCTGCGCCCGGTATGGCTCGTGCCCTCGGAGAAGCCGGCGACGCATCTGAAGGCCTTCATCGATCACCAGAACGACGTAACGGCGGCCGACGTGCTGCTGGCCCACCGCGAGGGCTACCGCTCGGTCGAGCACCTGAAGCGCTACACCACCATGGGCATGGGCACGGACCAGGGCAAGACCAGCAACGTCAACGCCCTCGCCCTCATGGCGCAGACCCTCGGCACGGACATTGCGTCCGTCGGCGCCACCACCTTCCGCCAGCCCTACACGCCCGTGACCATCGGCGCCTTCGGCGGCCATGAATCCGGCGACCTCCTCGATCCCATCCGCCGCACGGCGATGCATCATTGGCACGAGCAGCACAGCGCCAAGTTCGAGAACGTCGGCCAATGGCGACGGGCCTGGTACTACCCGCACCCGGGCGAGAGCATGCACGATGCCGTCAATCGCGAGGTCAAGGCCGTACGCAGCGCCGTCGGCCTCCTCGATGCCTCGACCCTCGGCAAGATCGACATCCAGGGGCCGGACGCGGCGGAGCTCCTCAACTGGGTCTACACCAACGCCTGGAGCAAGCTCGAAGTCGGCCGCAGCCGCTACGGCGTGATGTGCGGCGAGGACGGCATGGTGTTCGACGACGGCGTCACGACGCGACTCGGGCCGAATCACTTCCTGATGACGACGACCACGGGCGGCGCCGCGCGCGTGCTCGGCTGGCTCGAAAGCTGGCTGCAAACGGAATGGCCGCATATGCGCGTCTACTGCACCAGCGTCACCGAGCAGTTCGCGGTCGCCGCCGTCACCGGCCCGCTCGCCCGCAAGCTGATGGCGGAGCTGACGAGCGATATCGATCTCGATTCTGCGACGTTTCCGTTCATGTCGTTCAAGGACGGCACCGTCGCCGGCATACCCGCGCGCGTCTACCGCATCAGCTTCACCGGCGAGCTCAGCTACGAAATCAACGTGCAGCCGAGCTACGCGATGGCGCTGTGGCAGGCGCTCATGGCGGCCGGCGAGAAGTACGGCATCACGCCTTACGGCACCGAGGCCATGCATGTGCTGCGCGCCGAGAAGGGCTTCATCATCGTGGGCCAGGAGACCGACGGCACAGTGACGCCCCATGATCTCGGCATGGGCTGGATCGTCAGCAAGCAGAAGAAGGATTTCCTCGGCAAGCGCTCGCTGACCCGGCCGGACACCGCGCGGCCGGATCGCAAGCAGCTGGTCGGCCTGCTGACAGATAATCCGAGCGAGGTGATCCCCGAAGGCGGGCAGATCGTCGCCGAGTTGAAGGACAAGCCGCCGATGGCCATGCTCGGCCACGTCACCTCCAGCTACTACAGCCCGAACTGCGGCCGCTCGATCGCGTTGGCGCTGGTCAAGAATGGCCGCAACCGCATGGGCGAGACGGTGCATGTGCCGCTCGAAGGCCGCACCATCCGCGCCAAGATCGCCGAGCCTCGGTTCTTCGACCCCGAAGGGAAGCGGCTCGATGGTTGAAGCCTATCTGCGCCGCACGCCCCTCGCCCACCTCGGCCTCGCCGCCAGGGCGACGGCCGATACGTCCGGCGCCGACGTCGTCATGGGCGAGCGACCCCATCGCTGCCAGATCAACCTGCGCGGCAATGCCGACGATGGCCGGTTCACGGAGGCGCTGCATAGCGTCACCGGGCTGCGCCTGCCCGCGGAGGCCAACAGCTTCACCAGCGAAGGCGCGCTCGCCTGCCTGTGGCTCGGCCCGGACGAGTGGCTGATCCTCGGCCCCGGCGGCGGCGAGCATGAGATTGCCGCGCGGCTGCGGGCAGCGTTCGGCGAGCTTCATGCGGCCGTGACCGATGTCTCGGAGGCGCGCACGACGATCGCCGTCGCCGGCCCGCGCGCGCGCGAACTTCTCGCCAAGGGCACGAGCATCGATCTCCATCCGCGCGTCTTCGGGCCGGGACGCTGCGTCCAGACCGGCTTCGCCGGCGCCAACATCATTCTGCGGCAGGCCGACGAGCTGCCGAGCTTCGAGATCCTCGTCCTCAACAGCTTCGCCGAGCACCTATGGGCCTGGCTCGAGGGCGGGGCGCGGGAATATCGCGTCGCCGTCCGTGTTCTCTAGGACAGGTCGCCGTCGCGGGAACACTCTCATGCGTGCTCGTCTCTTGCTCGCCTCTGTGACGGCCTGCTGCTTCCTGGCCGCGCGCCCTTCCGCCGCCGAAGAACGGAAACTCACGACCGACGAGATCCAGAAGGCCTTCGCCGGCAATACCGTGCACGGGATGTGGGGCCAGACTGAGTACTACAGCTTCTTCGATTCGAACGGCGCTACCGACTACACGACCAGGAGCGGCACCGATCGCGGCCATTGGCGCGCGGCCCACGACCAGTACTGCTCCCAATGGCAGACGTCCGGGGAAAGCTGCTACGACATCTACCGCGACGGCGACCGCATCATCTGGGACATCCCGTCGAGCGGCACCCGGTACAACTCGACGCTCATGCCGGGCGAGGCAACACCGCGATTCCAATAGGCCATCCACGCCGAATTCTCTGTCATCGCCACGACCTCTAATGGTTAACGCCTGCGGCAAAAGTGCTGTGTATCGCCGCGGCTCGCGCTGCCCCTCACTTCCCTCAACTTCTCAGAGACGCGTCGTAAAACATTGTTTCGCGCATATATTTCTCGCGCGGCCACGACGACGAGCAATCGTCCCAATAGTCCCTAAAAATAGCGCCGGACTTAACAATTAACCCCTTCTTCATCCGAGTGAATCCATCTTTACGCACGGACTGTCATCGCCCCCTGCCGAGGGGGACCGCTCCTCTTTTCAATTTTGCGGCACATATGGCGCAGGACGTCGCAACTCTCGGGATAATCGACGATTCCCTCGATTGGAATCCGCCCGCAGCGCTGCCGCTGAACCTGCGCTCGCATCTCGGAAAGTTCGGCATCGGCGGCGACGACCTCGTCATCATCGAGGGCCTGCCGGAGGGCGCGGATCTGACCGTCGGCATCTGCAAGCCCGATGGGAGCTGGAGTCTGCAAGCCGCCGAGATCGACAACGCCGCCTTCATTCCGCTGTACGAGAACGGCGAGACCTACACCCTCAAGGTCTGCCTGCTGACCCCCGACCCCAGCGATCACGGCCTGCCCAAGACGAAGGGCAAGGCGCAGTACGCGCTCGCCGTGCCGCTGGCCGCGCTGCCGGTGCTGGAAGCATTCGAGGAAGTCGCGCCGAAGAAGTCGACTGCCGTCGCGCCCGATACCGTCATTCACCTGTCGGCCGATCCGGCGCTGAAGACGGCTCCGGCGACCGCGCCCAAGCCGGTCGCAGCGGCCCCTCAGCCCGCTGCGCCGGCGCCACAGCCCGCCGCGGCTGTTGCGATCGCGGCCGCGGCCCCCGCGCCGGCTGCGCAACCCGCCGCGCCAGCGCCGATCGCCTCGGCCCAGGCTGCAGCGCCAGCGCCGGCCGCGGCGCCCGTGCCGGCGGCAGCACCCGCGCCGGCCGCGGCGATGCCGCCGATCGATTTCGAGAAGCACTTTGCCGCCCTGCGCACGGAGTGGCTCACCAATGTGAAGAATCAGGTCGCCGCGGCGGAGAAGCGACTCAAGGCCGCACACCTGCAGCAGCTGAGCAAGATCCAGACCGTGCTGGCGCAAGAGGAAGCGACGCGCACGACCGCCGTTGCGGCCAAATGGAAGGCGGAGCTGGATCGCCGGGCGGCCGATGCGGAGGCTGGGCTGAAGGCGCGCGCCAAGGAGCACCTGACCAGCCTCGAGGCACGGCTGGGCAGCAAATCGGATGGCCGGACGGATGAAGGATCCGCGGCGGAGTTCGAGGAGCGCCTGGCCGCGGCGCGGCAGCAGTGGCAGGCCGAGGAAGAGGCGCGCCTGGTGGAGGCCGTCGAAGAATGGCGCACCGATTCGGTCAAGCAGCGGACAGCGCTCGAAGCCAAGCTGGCGGAGTCCTACAGGGAACGGCTCGCTGCGGTCGAAGCGGGCATGAATACTAAGGGCGGCCCGCAGTCCAACGCCGCCGATCCGGCCGCCGTCGAACGGGCCGTCGCCGAGGCGCGCGCCATGTGGGAGATCGAGGAGGGCGCGCGCCGCGCGAAGGATGCCGCCGAGCTGACAGCCGCCCATCAACGCCACGTCGACCAGCTCGAAGCCCAACACGCCGCGCTCCACGGGATGCGGCTGAGCAACGCCGAGGCCGCCTGGCGCAAGGCTGAGAGCGAGCGTCTTGCGGTCGCCGAGCTGGCCTGGAGCAAACGCGAGGCCGAACGGATCGCCGGCGTCGAATCGAAGTGGCGGAGCGAGCATGACCAACGGCTGGAGGTCGTGCTGGCGAATCTCGACACCATGGTCAAAGGCCAGCTCGGCAATATCGGCGGCTCCCAACCGCTTCCGGCCATCGAGCCCACGCCGGCAGCGCAGCCCGCCGCGGCGACGCCGCGCCCCGACACGGACGATGAGCGGCATCCGGCGGAGGTGGCACCGATCGGCGACGATACGCGCTGGCGCAAGACCGCCGCAGCCTGATTGGCGCTCGTCGTCCGATAGCGCCCGCCTCGCGGCAGACGACGCACAGCAGCAGGCGACTCTCGTTCCCTCTCGATCACATCATGTAACAGCGGATTGCGGCCTCGGAATGAGGGAGGCGCCGTCGATCTATGCGGTTGATTTATCGGGTAATCGTCTCATAAACCAATACGAAACTCATTCTTCGCAAGGTCGCCTAAAATTGAATAATGGTTAATGCTAACGGTTTCTTCACGAATATTGAGTATCTATTTACTTCTTCAAAGTGCCAAAGAAATCGGGGTTACAGTCGATGCTGGATGGCGGCCAATCCTTCGGGTCCCAAACATCGGTCTCGCAGGCTATTCGATCATTGCTGAATGATGACGGGTCGCGGCGCGTGGCGCTTGAGCTGAGATCGCAGCTCGCGGCGATCGGCGTCGGCAGCGCGGACCGCATCATCGTCGACGGCCTGCCGCTCGGCGCGTCGCTGACCGCGGGCCAGTGCAAGGCCGGCCGCAGCTGGACCATCCTGCCGCATGAGATGGACGAGGTCGATTTCGTGGCGGCGCAGGCCGATGGCCAGACTCACACGCTCGCCATCTTCGTTCTGACGCCCGATCCGATCGACCCGGACCTCGCCAAGACCAAGGGGCAGATCCAGATCACCGTCGTCACGCCGCTCGCGGCCCAGCCCGAGGCATCCAGCGCGCCGACGCCGAACGGCGATTCGCTGATCGAATTGCCGGACAACGTCATCCGTCTGCCTGGCGACCACCTGGCCGCGCCCCATGCGCCGGAGTTGCCGCCCGAGATCGAGGCGAGCGACGAGATTCGCAACGCCGTCGAGCAGTACATCGCGGTCGCGCAGGCCGAGTGGCAGGCCGAGACGACCCGTCAGGTGTCGGCGGCGGAAGCGCGCATCCGGACCCAGCATCAGGATCAGCTGGCCGTGATCGAAAGCCTGCTGGCAACCGAAGAGCAGATGCGCACCGCCGCGCTCGAGGCCAAATGGCAGGGCGAGATCGAGCGCCAGGTCGCGGCCGCCGAGACCCGCCTGACGAACCGGCACAAGGAGCAGATGGCTTCGGTCGAGGCGCGCTGGCGCGCCAAGCAGGCCGTTCGCCCCGGCCGCGACGGAACGCCCTCGCTCGATATCGACGCGCTGCTTGACGAGGAGCGTCAGCGCTGGCGCAACGAGCAGGCCGAGACCTTGGCCACGGCCCGCGCCGAGTGGGAAGCGGCGGCGGAGCGTCGGCTGGCCGATGCCCGCGGCGAGTGGCAGATCGATGAGGCGCGTCGTGTGGCCGCCGTGCGCGAGAGCTGGCAGGCCGAGCAGGCCGGCTATCGCAACGCCGCCGAAGCCGAATGGAAGGCCGAGTTGGAACGGCAGGTCGCCGCCGTCGAGGCCCGCCTCGGCGCCCAGAGGGACGAGGAATTGCGCGCCGCCGAGGCGCGCTGGCAGGGCCAAGCCGAGCAGCGGGCGTCGCAGGCCGATCCTGCGCGCACGGCCGAAGCGGTCGCGGAAGTCGAGACCAGGCTGCGCGCCGAGTATGGCGAGCGCATGGCCGCGGCCGAAGCTAAGGTGTCGCAAGAATATCACGAGCGCCTGGCGACCCTGGAAGCCGCCTGGCAGGTCAAGGCCGACGAGCGGGTCGCCGCGGCGAGCGTATCGCAGGACAAGATCGACGACGCCGTCGCCGCGGTCCGAGCGACCTGGCAGGGCGAGGAAGCCGAACGCCGCAGCCGCCTCGTAGCCGAGATGCAGGCCGCCGCCCAGCAGCAGATCGCGGCCATCGAGACTCAGCTGACCGCGCTCTACGACATGCGCCTGGCCGCGGCCGAGGTGACCTGGCGGCGCGGCGACGCCGAGCGGATGGCGGCGATCGAATTGACGTGGCGCAAGGCCGAGGCCGAGCGCATGGCCGCCGCCGAGGCGCGCTGGCGGACCGAGCATGATCGCCGCATGGAGGTTGTGCTGCAGAACGCCGTCAACATGATCAAAGGCCAGTTCGGCACCATGACCGGCAACATGCTGCCGGCGGTCAATCCGGCGATGCCGACGACGGCGCGCACCGAACCCAGGGAAGAGCGGGCGCCGGCTGCGAGCCAGTCCGAGCCGACGGAGAAGGGAACCGTCACGCACCTGCGTGCCGTCGCCGCGGCCTAACGCATCGCAATACACGCAGATGTTCGCAGGGGCGGCCCCATGGGGCCGCCCTTCTGCTTTTCTATTCCGCGACCGTCGTCATGATCATCTCATGGTCGGAGATGATGTTGCCCCGCTCGTCGATTGCGGGAACGATGGCGGATTCGGAAACGCGAAGGCCGCGAACAAAAAACCAATCGATATGCCCGAGGATTGCAGCTTCGGCTGCCGGGGCACGCTCCGTCGGGCCGAATGCATTGGCGGCTTTCCATTCGTAGCCCCGGGTGCCGGCGATCTCGAACAGCGGCTCGTAGCGTTCCGGGTCGACGAGGCGGCGAGGATCTTCCCGAACGGCGGCTTCCGCACTCAACTTCCGTGCGGTCGTCGTCCGCGTGAATGTGGATGTATTGAGATCGCCGCCGATCACGACCGGCTGCCCCGGCGCGAATTGATCGACGGCATCGAACAGGCGTCGCAACTGCTCGGCTCGCAACGCCGGACCGCTATGGCTTTCGAGATGGATACTCACGAAGACGATGCGCTTTGCGCCCATCGCAATCGACGCGGCGACAGCGCATCTTCCGCCGACCCTGCGTTCGCCATGCCCACCGTCGAACCAGTCGCCATCCGTCTCCAGGCGAATGAGTGCCGGCGATTCCAAGCGGAGGCGTGAAAGGATTCCGTTTCCATGGAAGCCGCTCTCGTTGCGGCTGCCGGCATAGCGGCGCCGTTCCTTTTCATCGCCCAGTCCCAATTCGAGGAATTCCGTTCCGAAGACATAGTTCGCCCGCAGTGCAGCCGCCGCCTCCCGAAGGCAATGTCGCTGATCCGTTCGAGCCATCCCGATGTCGAGCTCGCCGAGCAGCAGGATGTCGGGCGCCATTTTCCGGATCAGGGCGCAGCAGGCATCGAAATGGTGGAATCGTTGCACATTCCAGTAGGCGACGCGCAGCGGCCCGGTTCGCGCACCGACGGCGGCGGCGCCGGCTTCAAGCAGCCGAAGTGCTTCCACCTCTTCCACCAGCCTGCGGTGTGTCACTCGATCTGGCGGCAGCGTCAGCATGGCCGCGCGCGTCGCCTCGCCCACGCGCGGAAGCTCGGCAACCGTTTCCCGATGGACTTCCGCCGCCCCTCTTCTGATGTCCAATCTTGACTTCCCCTGCATTTTGGACCGCCGGCCGTGTGTTGGCGCCGGTGCGCGAGTGGGACGCGCATGGGCAGACCGAGCGGACGCCGCATCGACGACCAGTCAGTAACGTCTGCGGTTCACGGCCAGCATGCGCCCGCTTGTCCGCTCGAGCAATTGCCGCCGACGGCGCGACTAGCCCAGCTCGTTGACCGGCTCCAGGCTCTCGCTGTCGGCGGCCAAGTCCAGAAACGTATAGCGGCCGCGGATGTCACGCGCGTGACGGACGGCGCGGTGGTAGAATTCCCGCGGCCAACCGAGGGCCTCGGGTGCCGTCGGGGCGCCGGCGCGGCGCAGCACGTCGGCCAGGAAAAGCGCGGGGTGAGTCACGCGCGCGATGGCCTGCCGGATGCGGCCCCAGGAGGCGGCGATGCGTTCATTGACGGCGCGCGCGCCGGCGGCATCGAGTCGCTTCTGCGCAAACTCTGCCCAGCAGGAGCGGCCGAGATCCTCGCCATAGCGGGCGACGAAGACGGCCTCGTCGGCCGCGCTCGCCTGCAGCGCGGGCGGCGGTCCCGCGAGCAACCGCTCCTGCAGTCGCGCCATCGTCAGGGTGGTGACGCCGATCTGCTCGCCATGGAAGGAGTCGGGCCAGGAATGGTCGCCGAACATGTCGGCGAAGTGGCTGATGAGATGCTCGCCCTGGCTCGCCGGCTGGCTGTTGCCGCAGATGGCGGTGCCGAAGCCGGACAGCAGCAGGGTCCGCACCAGGCACGTCATGGCCGCGAGATCGCCCGCCATCAACGCCTCCGGCTCGGCGAACAGCTGCGTCTCGTCCGCCGCCAGCAGGACGAAGGGCATGGTGCGGTAGGGGCGGTCGAACAGCAGATGGGACAGCAGCCAGTCGGCCTGCGCCGTCGGCCGGCACAGGCTGTCGCCGAGCCCGGAGCGGATCATGCGCGCCGGCGCCGCCGCCAGGATCGCCAGATCGAGGAAGACGCCAAGGGGGGCCTGGGCCGCCAGCGACTTCTTGAGGCCGTCGACGGTGATGGCGGCGTTGAGCGAGGTGTAGCCGTTCATCGATGGCGCGGTCGCGAACACGACATAGCGTTTGCCGTCGCGCGCGCTGGCATATTTGCAGAGATCGTTGATGGTGCCGGAGCCGACGGCGACGAACGCGTCGGCGGTCGCGGACTCCGCGCGGATGCGCTCGACGGTGGCGGCGTCTGGGTGCGGCCGTCCCGGCAGTACGATACTGGTGACTCGTCCGAGACTCGCGAGCGCGCGTTCGACGCGCGCACCGAGCAGCTCATGGGTGGTCGAATCGCTCACCACCGCCAGATGGCGCCCGAGCTCCAACGGCGCCACGATATCGGCCTCGCTGCCCTGCAGCGACGGCGCGATCACCACCGAGCGCGTGACCACCCGCAGCACGCTGCCGCCATCGGGATCGGGCAGCGAGCCCGCGATGAGTTGGTCGATCATGTCCTTGCTCATCGGGCGCCGGCCTCCCGGCCGAGTCGTTTCGTGCTGAGTGTTGAAATCGACGATACGGCGGGACCGAACATCGGTTTCAGCGAATTGAAGAGACGCCGGTATCTCCGGTACGCATTCTCGTAGGCCTCTCGATTTGCCGTCACCGGCGCCAGCGGTGTCACGGGCTCCTGAACCAGTTCGGCCGCCGAGCGCAGATCCGCGGCCAGACCCGCCGCCACCGCCGCCAGCATGGCGGCGCCGATCGCCGAGGTATCGACCCGGTGCGGAACGAGCGCCGGCAATCCCATGATATCGGCGCGCATCTGCGCCCACAGGCGGCTGCGTGCGCCGCCGCCGAGCAGCAGCAGGCTGCGTATCTCTGCCCCCATTTCCACCAGCCTGTCCGCGACGTCGCGCATGGCGAAGGCGCAGCCTTCGAGCAGCGCGCGCGCCAGATGCGGCCGACCGTGGGACGGCGTCAGTCCGTAAAAGCAGCCGCGCGCCTGCGCGTTCCATTCCGGCGCCATTGCCCCCGTCAGCGCGGGAATGAAGGTCGCGCCGTCGGCTCCCACCGGAGCGGTGGCCGCTTCGCCGTCGAGCGCGCCGAAGCCGTCGACGCCGAGCAGCTCGCACAACCAGGCCGCGGCGCCGCCCGACAGCCAGCCCGGATTCTCCAGGAAATAGGCGCCGCCAGGATAGGCGTGCGTCTCGACGAAACCAGACTCGTCGACGGCCAGCCTCGGATGCACCGCGCCGACGACTTCGCCGGTGCCGAGGACGACGGCGAGTCTGCCGGGCGCCAGCAGACCGGCTCCGAGCGGAGTCGAGAAATCGTCCCCCGTGCCGACCGCCACGGGAATACCGGCCGGCAATCCCGTGAGATCGGCGCCTCGCGCCGACAGCGGTCCGGCGCAGCTGTCGGCCTCGGCCAGCGCCGGCAATTCGTTCCCTTCGATCTCGAAGCAGTCGAGCAGCGCAGAGTCGAAATTCCGCCGATCGATCGCATAGACCATGGTCGTGGAGGCCAGCGCGTGATCCATCACAGCCCTGCCGGTCAGGCGCTCCACCAGATAGGACACCGGCTGATGAAAGCGCGCGGCCGCGGCGGCGCCCGCGTCATGCCGCTTCAGCCAGCGGATCTTCGCCGCCATATGGCCGGCATCGAGGACAACGCCCGCCCGCGTCCGGATGAGGGCGGCCGGCACATCCGCGATCTCCGCCTGGGCCCGGCGATCCATCCAGATGAGGCAGGGCGTGAGCGCGCGACCGTCGGCATCGGCGGCAACGCAGCCATCGAGCTGGCCGCAGACGCCGACCGCCGCGATCTCCGCCGGCGTGGCACCCGCTTCGCCCAGCGCGCGGGCGATCGTCGGCCCGAGCGCGCGCTCCCACAGCGCGGGATCCTGCTCCGCCCAGCCCGGCCGCGGGAACTGCGCCCGATAGGGCGTTGCCGCCTCGCCACGAACCCTGAGTGCCTGGTCGGTGACCGCCACCTTCAGGCTCTGCGTGCCGATATCGATGCCGACGATCATTGTTTCCTATTGGCTCAGCCGATCCGATCTCTCAGCAGCAGCTCGCCAGCTGCGGCTGACCGTAGGTCTGGAACTTCTCCATCACGGTTTTGATCTGCGCATCCGTGAGGATGTTGGGCTTGCCGACCTGGAGCGCGCGCCAATATTGCGCGGCGAGAGTCTCGACCTCGACGGCCAGCCACATCGCCTTCTTGAGCGTCGGCCCGACGACGATCATGCCGTGATTGGCCAGCAGGCAGGCGTTGCGGCCCTCCAGCGCCTTCAGCGCCGCGTCCGCCAGTTCCTGCGTGCCGTAGGTGATGTAGGGAACGCAGCGGATGTTGTTGCCGCCGGCGGCGGCGATCATGTAGTGCACCGCCGGAATCTCCAGGCCGAGGCAGGACAGCGTGGTCGCGAACATCGAATGCGTATGCACGACCGCGCCGACCTCCGGCCGCGTCGCCATGATGCTGGTATGGAAGCGCCACTCGCTCGACGGCTTCAGGCGGCCGGCATGGGTGCCATCCTTCTTCATCGGCACGATGTCCGCCGGCTTCATCTCGTCATAGGGCAGTCCCGAGGGCGTGATCAGCAGGCCCTCCGCCACGCGTGCGCTGATGTTGCCGGATGTCCCCTGATTGATGCCTCTGCGGTTCATGTCCTGGCAGGCGGCGACGATCTCGCGCCGCAAGGCCGGGTACTTCATAGTGGTTCTCCCTGACGTGGAACGGGGCGCGCGGCGCCGGCCCCCACTAGCGCGGCTGGCCATCGCTCACCAGCAGCTCGAGGGGCAGCGCGGCGAGCGCAGAGGCCACCGGCCCTTCCGGCCGCCGGTCCGTGACCAGATGGGTGACCTTCTCGAAGTTGTCGAGGCGCACCGGGGCGTAGCGGTTGAACTTGCTGTGGTCGGCGACCACGACGGCGGTGCGGGCGGACTGCAGCATCTGGCTGTGCAGCTCGCCCTCCTCGCGCGTGTAATCCATCAACCAGCCGCTCGGCGAAATGGCGCCGGCGCCGACGAAGACGAAATCGGCGAAGTAATGCGCGAGCATGGTCATGGCGTCGCGGCCAAGGGTGGCGCCGTTGATGGCCTGCACCTCGCCACCGAGCATGTAGACACGGTTCTTGTTGTGGCCAGCCAGCTTCCCGCAGTTGACGATGCTGTTGGTGAAGACCGTCAGCCCGTGGCGCGCGAGCAGTGCATCGGCCACGCTCTGCACCGTGCTGCCGCTGGCGAGGATCACCGAAGCGCCGTCGGGCACCAGGCCGGCGGCCGCCCGGCCGATCGCCCGCTTGCCCTCGGCATTCGTGACCTCGCGGACGGCGATCTCGGGCTCGCTGCGTTCGAGCGACAACGCGCCGCCATAGGCCTTGCGCAGCGCGTTGCGGTCCGCCAGCAGCATCAGGTCGCGGCGGATGGTCTCGCGCGATACCTTCAGCTTGCGCTGGATCTCCGTGATCGACAGCGAGCCCCGCTGATTGACCATGGCGAGAATCAAGCTCTGCCGCTGTTCCGCCAACACGTCGAATTCTCCTCTCGTTGGAGGGTCTGCCCATCTATGAGGCAGTTTTAGCAGCTTATTGCAAGTCGTGGCAATTGTGTTGTAGTTTTTGGAACCAACACCAACCACGAAGCCTGGGGAGGCAACGTCATGGCGAACAATCGGAATGGGAATCAGAGTCGAAAGACGGCGCGCGCGGCGCGGTTGTCGCGGCGATCACTGATGGCAGGCGCCGCGGCGGCCGCGGGAATGGCCGCCGCCTGGAGGGGTCCCTTCGTCGGCAATGCCGAGGCGGCGACGCCGAGCCTGCGCCTGCTGATGTGGCAGCCCTACGCCATCAAGGAGACCGTCGACTCGTTCGAGGGCAGCTTCAAGGCACGCTTCTCGCCGACCTTCTTCGACGGCAATTCGGAGGCCTTCAACAAGATGAAGGTCGGCGGCACCAAGGATTTCGACATCGTCCAGGGCGACGGCTTCTGGCCCCGTCTCTATTTCCGCCAAGGCCTGACCCAGGCGGTCGACTACGGCAAGATTCCCAACATGGCCGGTGTGTTCTCGGATTTCCTGCCGCCGAGCTTTCCGCTGCTGGCCGACGAGTCCGGCGACCACAAGGTGGCGGCACCGAACTGCTGGGGCGGCTACGGCATCACCGTCAACAAGGCGCAGATCCCGGATGCCGACATCGGTTCGATCTCGCTATTGCTGAACGAGAAGTACAAGGGCCACATCTCCACGAACTCTCGCTTCGAGGAGAACATCGCGCTGATGGGCATCCTCGCCGCCACCAATCTCGGCACGATCGGGGCCGAGCGGGCCGACGGCAAACCGTTCAATCCCTACAATCTCACCGACGCGGAACTGGAGGAGGCCAAGCGTCTGCTGATCGCGCAGAAGAAGCTGCTGGTTACGCGCTATCAGGACTACGACGCGCTCGATCGCCTGATGCGCGGCGGCGTGGTGTGGGCGGCGCCGGAATTCTCCGAGACCTATCGCCATCTGACGGTCCTGCGGCGCGAGGGCAAGCTGGAGTTCGACGTCCAGCATGTGCTGAAGCCCAAGGAGGGCGGCCTCGGCTGGGTCGACACCTGGATGATCAGCTCCGATGCGGACTCCGAGCGCGTGGAGCTGGCACACAAGTGGGTCAACGAGTTCCTGCAGAAGGACAACTATGTGCGCGTCGTCCGCTCCACCGGCTATGGCGGCACCGTCGACGTCCGCAACCTGTTGACCGCCGACGAGATCGAGCTTTACTTCCAGAATCGCAGCGCCGAGGCGAGCAAGCTGCACATGTTCGATCAGCCCTCCTCGCCCGAGAAGTGGGAACGGATTTGGTCCGACGTCGAAGCCTCGTGACGTCAGCGAAGACGGCGCCTCGCCGGCCAAGTGGGCACCGCCGTCGCTCCCTTCCCATCGACGAGCGGGACGAGCCGTGAATGGCGGATCGTCCGTAGGGGCGAGCGGCGCTCGCCCTCGTTACCGCAAGCGCGATCGCCGGAGTCCTGTACGAACGCGGGCGAGCGCCGCTCGCCCCTACGGCGGATGGATCGAGTTCTCAGGGCGTCTCGGCTCCATCGCGCGCTCGGTTCAACGCGTCAAAATCACTGTGTCGAGGTACTAGCGTGCCGGGCGCGATTCTCAGGCTGCAGGCGGTCACCAAACGCTTCGGCACGGTCACGGCGGTCGATCGCATCGATCTCGCGATCGAGCGCGGCGAATTCTTCGCGCTCCTGGGTCCGAGCGGCTCCGGCAAGACGACTATGCTGCGGATCATCGCCGGACTCGAGCAGCCGGACGAAGGCAGCGTCATCATCGACGACCGCGACGTCACGGCGCTGCCGCCCTATGCGCGCCATATCGGCATGGTGTTCCAGAACTTCCTGCTGTTCCCGCACAAGACGGCCGGGGAAAACATCGTGTTCCCGCTGCGCATGCAGCGGCTGGCGCGAGCCGAGCGCGACGAGCGGCTGGCCTGGGCGCTGAAGCTGATGCGGCTCGACGGCCTCGCGGACCGTTATCCCAACGAGATGTCCGGCGGCCAGCAGCAGCGGGTGGCGCTGGCGCGCGGCCTGATCTCCCGCCCCGCCCTTCTCCTGCTCGACGAACCCCTCGCCAATCTCGACCGCGAGCTGCGCTCCGAGATGGAGGTGGAGATCCGCCGCTATCAGAAGGAGCTGCAGATCCCCTTCATCTACGTGACCCACAACCAGGAGGAGGCGCTGACCATGAGCGACCGCATCGCGGT
>Ga0137403_10000647_pt1 | contig 44983 bp, 47 predicted proteins | sample CZOMad2_1_16fung_FD_122057 | JGI IMG/M metagenome (GOLD analysis project Ga0137403, IMG submission 122057) | Vadose zone soil fungal communities from Angelo Coast Range Reserve, California, USA - CZOMad2_1_16fungal (Hybrid Assembly) | ecosystem: Environmental > Terrestrial > Soil > Vadose zone...
TGATAGCCTGCGCGCTGGACAGATTACAGTGAATAGTGTTGAGCCTCGACGAGGGTCGCTTCGCGTGTACCTGGGATACGCCGCCGGCGTGGGCAAAACCTACCAGATGCTGGACGAGGCGCATAAACTGCGCGCCAGCGGCGTCGACGTTGTGATCGGATATTTCGAGGCGCACGGGCGCAAGGATACGATTCAAAAGACGGAAGGACTGGAGATCATCCCGCGGCAAAAGATTGTCTACCGCGGCGCGACCTTCGAAGAAATGGACACGCAGGCGATCATCGACCGCCACCCGGCGGTCTGCGCCGTCGACGAGTTCGCTCATACCAACGTGCCCGGCTCGCCTCGCGCCAAGCGCTGGGAAGATGTGCGGCTCATTCAGGACGCCGGCATCGATGTCCTGACCACCCTGAACGTGCAGCACATCGAGAGTCTGAACGACCAGGTGTGGCAAGTCACCGGTGTTCGGCCCAGGGAGACGGTTCCCGACTGGGTGGTCGGAGAGGCGGATGAGATCGTCATGGTCGACGTGACCCCGCGGGCGCTGATCCATCGCCTGGAAAGGGGCGTGGTCTATGGTCCGGCGAAAGCGCAACAGGCGCTGGAGAATTTCTTCACGGAAACGAACCTGACCGCGCTGCGCGAACTGGCGATTCGCCAGACGGCCCACCAGGTGGAAGGCACGCAAGAAAAATCGAGCGAGCGGATCCTCATCCATTTGACTGACGACCCATCGACGGCCATGCTCATCCGGCGCGGCAAGCGCATGGCCGATTACCTCAACGCGGAGTGTCTGGCTGTCTACGTGGCGCAGGGCTCCGATCTACCGGCAGAGCGGAAGAAAGCGGTGGAAAGGCACTTGGGATTCGCGCGGAGCCTGCACATCGAGACGACGGTGCTGAACGCCAAGGACGCCGCCAAGGCAATTGCCGAATTTGCGCGCGAGCGCAAAGTTACGCAGTTATTCATCAGCCAGAATTCCAAGGCGGCTCACAGCCTGGTCAACAACGTCCGGGAAATACAAGTCACCGTGGTAGCCGAGCGGCGGCGCTGAAGCTGGATGTTAGCTGTTGGATGTTGGTTGGAAGATGCGCTTCGCGCTGTTATCGAATGGCGACATGGATCCCGAATTTGGCGCGATACTTTTCCGGCAGGCGCACGGGCTTCAAATCGCGTCCGACAAACACATGCTTCGTATGGGCGGTGGCGAGCTTGAGGCCGCTCCTTTTCAGCCGCAGGCCTACGCGCCTCGCCAGGGTCTCGAGCGGGCCGCGCGCCATCAGCCGAGGAGGCTTTTTAGGGCCGCGACGAGAAGCAGCGTATAGAACGCCGCGACGATGTCGTCGAACATAACGCCGAGCCCCCCTTTCATGGTGCGGTCGAAGTGGCGGATCGGCGGAGGCTTGACCACGTCGAAGAAGCGGAATGCACCGAACGCGAACAGCCACCACTCCCACTCGTTGGGGATGATCAGCAGGATCAGCATCATCGCCACCACTTCGTCCCAGTTCATCGCGCCGTGGTCGGCGACGCCGAGGTCGCGCCCGGTGCGCCCGCACGCCCAGACGCCGATCGCGAAGAACGCCGCGAGCACCGCGAGGAGTGGGAGCGGATCGAGCCAGTGGTCGAGCAGCATGAACAGCGGAAACGCGAGCAGCGTTCCGAACGTGCCGGGAGCGACCGGCGCGAGCCCTGTCCCGAATCCGAGCGCGATGAAGCGCGCCGGGTGGGCGAGGACGAACCTGGCGGTGGGGCGAACGATCATGCGAAGTGGTCGAAGCCCGCGCGGCGAGCCGAAATGGTGCCCCCGCCGGCGGCGCGCACCCGAACGCCGGGCTTGCCCGCGACGATCTCGCCCACGGCGGTGACGGAGACCCCGGCCTTTCTCGCCGCCGCCTCGACCTCGGAGCGCCTCGATCGCGGCGCGGTGAACACGAGCTCGTAGTCGTCGCCGCCCGCGAGCAGGCACTCTTTCGCGAGCGCCTTGTTCTGGCACGAGGCGATCGCCTCGGCGCGCGGCAGATCCTCCCAGCGGACCTCGGCGGCGACCCTCGAGGCCTTGGCGATATGCCCGAGATCGGCGAGCAGCCCGTCGGAGACGTCGATCGCGCTGCGCGCGAGGCCGCGCAAGGCGCGCCCCAGATTCACGCGCGGCTCGGGTGCGTGCAGGCGATGAAGGCAGGCCTCGCGCGCCCTGCCTCCGAGCTTCACGCGTCCCTTCAGATACGCGAGCGCGAGCGCGGCCTCACCGGTGGCCCCGGACAGCCAGACGTCGTCGCCCGCTCGCGCCGCGTCGCGCCGCAGCGCGAGCTTCGCCGGCACCTCGCCGATCGCCGTGATCGTGATCGCGAGCGGCCCGCGGGTCGTGTCGCCGCCAATCAGCTCGATGCCGAAACGGCGCGCGAGCCGGAAAAAACCCTTCGAGAAAGCGGCGAGCCACTTTCCGTTCGCCCTGGGGAGCGCGATCGCGAGCAGCGCCCAGCGCGGCTCGGCGCCCATCGCGGCGAGATCCGAGAGATTGACGGCGAGCGCCTTGTGGCCGAGCTTCTCCGGATCGGCGTCGGGAAAGAAGTGCCTCCCGGCGAGCAGCATGTCGGTCGAGACCGCGAGCGTCGTCCCGGCACGGGGACGAATCAGGGCGCCATCGTCGCCGACGCCGAGCAGGGCCGTCCGCGCCCGCCGCGTGAAATACCTGCGGATGATCTCGAACTCGGAGATCACCGGGCCTTGGGACGCGATCGCTCGTCCGGGCGCAAGCTGGCGACGAGCTTGTCGAGCACACCGTTGACGTATTTGTGGCCGTCGGTGCCGCCGAACTCCTTGGCGAGCTCGACCGCTTCGTTGATGACCACCCGGTAGGGGACCTCGGGCGCGCTTTTCAGCTCGAACGCCGCGAGGAGCAGGATGCCGCGCTCGACCGGCGAGAGCTCCTTGAGCTTGCGGTCGAGCGCCGGTGCGATCAGGAGCTCGAGCGAGCCGGCGTCCTCGATCGTGCCTTCGAGCAGGCGCGCGAAGTATTTGGAATCGGCCTTGCCGAATTCCTTCGATTGGGCGAGCTGGGTCTGCAGTCCCGCGGCGCCTTCGCCCGAGAGCTGCCAGGCGTAGAGGGCTTGCAGCGCGAGCTCGCGCGAGCGGCGCCGCGCCGATTTCATCGGTGGCTCTTCGCGACGTTCCTGGCGAGGTTCGCCATTTCTACCGCGGCCTCGGCGCAGTCGCGTCCCTTCCTCGCGGCGCGCTCCTGCGCCTGCTCTTCGGTGTCGGCGGTGAGGATGCCGTTCGCGACCGGGATGCCGCTGTCGAGCTGCACCTGCATCAGGCCGGACGCGGATTCGTTGGCGACGATCTCGAAATGGTAGGTCTCGCCGCGGATCACGGCGCCGAGCGAGATCAGCGCGTCGTATTTTTCGGTATTGGCGAGCTTCTGCAGCGCCAGCGGGACCTCGAGCGATCCCGGAACGCTGACCACGGTGAGCGCTGCAACGCGCAGCTCGGTGAGCCGCTTGCGGCAGGCTTCGAGCATCGCCGCCCCGATGCTTTCGTTGAAGCGCGCGCGCACGATCCCGACCCGCAAGCCTTCCCCGCTCAAGTCGGGCTTGATCTCGGTCATCAGTCCCGCGTCCTCGCCGCTTTTTCGACGTAGCCCGTGACCTCGAGCTCCCATCCGGCCATGCTGGGCATCTTGCGTGGCGAGGCCATGAGACGCATCTTGCCGACCTTGAGGTCGCGCAGGATCTGCGCGCCGATGCCGTAGGTGAGGAAATCCATTCTCGCGGGCGCATCCGGGCGCTCGGGCGAGGCGACGCGCTCGATCAGCTGGGCCGCGCTCTCGGCGCAGTTGAGCAGCACCATCACGCCCCTGCCCTCCGCGGCGATGCGCTCGAGCGCGTCGTCGACCGGCCACGAGTGCGTCCCGGGACCCGTCTCGAGCAGGTCGAGCACCGAGAGCGGCGCGTGCACGCGTACCAGCGTTTCCTTATCGGGCGAGATCTCGCCTCGCACCAGCGCGAGCTGCGTCTCGCCGGTGAGCTTTTCCAGGTAGGCGACGAGCTGGAAAGGACCGAAGCGGGTCTGAACGGTGCGCTCGGTGATGCGCTTGATGAGCGACTCGTTCTGGCTGCGGTGCCGGATGAGATCGGCGATCGAGGCGATCTTCAGGCCGTGGTGCTTGCTGAATTCGAGCAGATCGGGCAGCCGCGCCATGCTGCCGTCGTCCTTCATGATCTCGCACAGCACCGCCGCGGGATAGAGCCCCGCGAGCTGTGCGAGGTCGCAGCAGGCTTCGGTGTGTCCGGCGCGCGCGAGCACGCCTCCCACCTGCGCGATCAGCGGAAAGACGTGGCCGGGCTGGACGATGTCGCGCGGGGTCGCCTTGGGGGACGCCGCGACCTTGATGGTGTGCGCACGATCCGCCGCCGAGATCCCGGTGGTGACGCCCGAGGCGGCCTCGATGGACACCGTGAAATTCGTGCCGTGCACCGAGCGGTTGCGCGCCACCATCGGCAGGAGATTGAGGCGCTCGGCGTGCGCCTCGGTGATCGGCATGCAGACCAGACCGCGGCCGAATTTCGCCATGAAATTGATCTTCTCGGCCGTCACGAACTCGGCGGCGAAGATCAGGTCCCCCTCGTTCTCGCGGTCCTCGTCGTCGACGAGCACGGCCATGCGGCCGCCCTTGAGCTCGGCGATGATTTCCTGGATCGAGTTGAGGCTCATGGATTCGCCCGGTTTCCGGGCGAGAATTTTACGCCTATCGGCGCCGGGCCGCGCCCGGGAGGCTCCGTCCGTCTGTGGACGAACCGCTTAGAATCTACAAGATGAGGGGACACATCCCCTCATACTCCCCTGATTCAGCCTGGGGCAAATCACGATTGCTCCTCGGCGCCGCCCTGCTCCTCGCCTTCGATCTTCTCGCGGATGCGCGCGCCCTTGCCGGAGAGCTTGCGCATGTAGTAGAGCTTCGCGCGGCGCACGTCGCCTTTGCGCTTGAGCTCGACCGAGGCGATCAGCGGCGAGTAGGTCTGAAACGTTCGCTCGACGCCCTCGCCCGAGGACACCTTGCGCACGGTGAACGAGGAGTTGATGCCGCGACTCTTCTTGGCGATCACCACGCCTTCGTAAGCCTGCAGGCGCTTGCGCTCGCCTTCGACGACGCTCACGTTGACGATCACGGTGTCGCCCGGGGAGAACTCGGGGAGCTTCTTCCCCATGCGCTTGATTTCTTCTTGTTCGATCTGCTGTATCACGTTCATCGTCCTACTCCTTGTTCATCTCCTGCTTGAATTCCTCGAGCAGCTTGCGCTCCGCCTCGCTCATCCCGCGCCGTTCGATCAGCTCGGGCCTTCTCAGCCACGTGCGCCCCAGCGACTGCTTCAGCCGCCAGCGCTCGATCCTCTCGTGATGCCCCGACATCAGAACCTGGGGCACCGCCTTTCCCTCGTACACCTCCGGCCGCGTATAGTGCGGGCAGTCCAGCAGGCCGCTTACGAACGACTCCTGCGCGGCCGAGTCCTCGTCGCCCAGCGCCCCGGGGAGCTGCCGCACGATGGCGTCGATCACCACCATCGCGGCGAGCTCGCCGCCCGAGAGCACATAGTCGCCGATCGACAGCTCCTCGTCGACCGCGCCCTGTATCAGGCGCTCGTCCACGCCCTCGTAGCGTCCGCACAGCAGAATCAGCCGCGCTTGCGCCGCAAGCTCCATCACCTTGCCATGGTCCATCACCGGCCCCTGGGGCGAGAGATGGACCACTCTTGCTTCGCCCGGCGCCGCCGCTTTCGCAGCGGCGATCGCCTTGGCGAGCGGCTCGGCGAGCATCACCATGCCAGGTCCGCCCCCGTACGGCCTGTCGTCGACCGTGCGGTAGTTGTCGGTCGTGAACTCCCGCGGATTCCACAGCGCGAGACTCCACAACCCGTCTTCCTTCGCCCGCCGCGTGATGCCGAACTCGCCGACCGCGGCGAACGCCTCCGGGAAGAGCGTCACGCAATCGAAGCGGATCACCAGTCCGCTCCCCACTCCACTTCGACCCTGCCGGCCCTCAAATCGATCTTTCGGATCACGTCTCCCGCCACCGGCAGGAGCCGCTCGCCGCCCTTGTGCTCGACGCGCATCACATCGTGCGCGCCGGCACTGAAGAATTCCTTCACCCGCCCCAGAACCTCGCCGCGGGTGTTTACCACCTCGAAGCCGATCACATCGGCCTGATAGAACTCGTGCGCCGAGGTTTCGGGCAGCTCCTCTCGCTCGAGAGCCACCTGGGCCCCGCTGTACGCCCTCGCGGCCTCGGGGCTCGCGCAACCCTCGAAACGCGCGACCAAGTAGCCGCCGTGCTCGCGGCACTCCGCCACCGCGATCTTCTGGTGCTTCCCCGGCCAGCCGACCCACCACGCGGAAAATTTCCAGAGGTTGCGGCCGTAAGGCTTGATCTTCACCGCGCCCTTCACGCCCCAGGGCGCGAGCACCAGCCCCATCACCACCAGTTTGGTTGGCGCCGCCAACCAGCCCGCCGCTTACTTTGCCGCAGCCCCGGCCGGCGCCTTGTAGCCCTTGAACAACCGCGCCACCGTCGGCGACAGCTTCGCGCCCTTGCCGCGCCAGAACGCAAGCCGGTCGGTCGCGAAACGCAGCGACTCGCGGCCCTCGGGGGCCTTCGGGTCGTAGAAACCGACGCGCTCGATGAAGCGCTTGCCCGCGGCCTTATGCGAATCGGCGACTACAACGTTGAAAAAAGGCCGCTTCTTGGCCCCGCCGCGCGCCAGTCGAATCACCACCATATGGGAAAGCCCAGAGTCGAAAAGGGCGTGATTTTACGCGAGCTTAGGTGGGGATGGCAAGGGAAAACACAGGCCCTTAGGATGATGCTACTTTCGACTATCCCCCGGAGTGAAGAACTTTCGCCCGCTCGGGCCCGTTCCGCTCACCTGGATCTCCACCGGTTCGCGCATCTCCATGAAGTGCGGAATGTTCGCGGGTTCCGTGTAGTAGCTACCGGCCGGCAGCGCGATGAGGGCAGCCGGGTCGTATTTTTCACCGAATCCGCGGTACCACGTACCCGACAAAATGGTGATCTCGCGCGAGTCCGGATGGGTGTGCGGAGCGAGCTTGTAGCCTGCGGGAAATCTCAGGCGGATCGTATAGCGCCCGGGCATGGCTGGATTGCCCATGAGATTGGCTTGCTCCATGCCCGGCGCAGCAAGGGCTCCTTGCGGGCCCCATTTCATTTCCTCAGGCGTCAACGACATGATGTCCGATTGCGCGGCAGCATTGCCCGCCAGACCCGCTGCCAATACGAACAGCGCCACACTGAAGCCGCGATTCGAAACCTTCAACCTCGTAAGCAAGTCAATCTCCTGTGTCGAGTTGGTAAGAATGAAAAGAATTGGTTCGGCGCTCAAGCGCGCAGGGCAAGCGGCAGGCTGTCCCTGACACCGAGCGTCCGCCCGAGGAATCTGGCAATCACCTCGTTGACTCGCTCAGGATGGGTCACCGGGCCCATGTGACCGAGATAGTTGAAACCCACGAGATCGACCCGCGGCAGGGCATTCGCCAGAATCCGCGCCACCCCTTGCGCCGACTCCGGCGAGCGCGCGCCCACCATGTAGAGCACCGGAATATCCAGCGTGCGGAACGCCGCCAGAGGCGTGGGCTCGGTGAACAAGGCGTGCCCCCAGCGGCGGATGTTCCTGACCGACGACGCGATCGGAGCCTTGCGCGCATCCGGGGTCCGTTCCCAGCTCCCCTCGCCCATCCAGTAGTCGATGAAGCCCTCGGCGGCGGCGTCACGGTCCCCGGCGTCCAGGGCGGCGGCAGCCGCGGCGACTCCGCGGCGGATACCTTCGGCCTCGTTGGGCGGCGGCGCCACTTCATCGACGAGGGAGAACAGCGTCGGCTCGTACAGGGCCAGCGCGCGCACCCGGCGCGGGTTGGCCAAGGCCGCCACGAGCGCGACCGCGGCGCCATACGAATGACCGACCAGCGCCAGGGGCGAGCCCGCCTCGGCGAGGACCGGCTCGATCAGCTCGACCTCGTCGCGAAGGCTGATGACGCGGTCCGAAGGCCAGTCGGGACTTCCGCCCGAGCCGTACGAGTCGGGAGCGAAAGCGCGGAACGTCGGCGCGAGGAGATCCAGGAGCCCGCGCCACTGCCCCGAGGTGCTCGCGTTGGCGTGGAGGCACACGACTCCCGGGCCGGTTCCCGCCACTTTGTAGGCGGGTTCGGGCCGGGCCGTGCGTACCGCTTCGGCGATGCTCATGACGCCTTGCGCCCCGGCAGCAGCATCCCGACCTGGTCGCGATAGCGGCGGTACTGGTCGCCGAACTGCAGAAGCAGGTCGCGCTCCTCGAACCAGATGCCGACCAGGATGTATCCGGTCGTGGCGGCGGCGAAGAGCAGGTGTCCGGCCGTCATGACCGGTGTCGCCCAGAACCCGAGCAGAAAGCCGAGGTAGATCGGGTGGCGCACGTAGCGGTAGAAGAAGGGCGTACGGAATTTCTGCTCGGGAGGCTCACCACCCGAGAGGCGCGCGAATACCTGGCGCAGGCCGAAGAGCTCGAAGTGGTTGATGAGGAAAGTGCTCGCGAGCAGCACCGCCCATCCCAGCCAGAACACGGCCCGGAGCGCCTGCACGCCGGCGGGGTTCTCGACGCTCCAGACGACCGGCCCGGAGATCGGCCGCCACTGCCACAGGAGCAGCGCAAGCGCCAGGGTCGCGGCGAGCACGTAGCTGCTGCGCTCCACCGCGCGCGGCACGATGCGCGTCCACCAGCGCTTGAACGAGCGCCGCGCCATGACGCTGTGCTGCACGGCGAAGAAACCGAGCAAATGCAGGTTGACGATCAGCGCCTGGGCGAGGGGGCCCGGGTCGCCCGAGTCGATCGTCTTCGGCACGAAAACATTGCCGACGAAGCCGATCGCGTAGAGAAAAGTCGCGAGGAAGAAGGCGTACGCGGCAAGGCCGTACACGAGCGACAGGAACGCTCCCATTTGCAGTCTCCTATGAATGTGCGATTCAGCAAAAATCGCGCAGTCTATCGGGCGGCTGCATCAAGGCGATTTCAAATGGAGGCCTTTCTCGTTTCGTTTGTTTCGCCCGCGTTCAACCTCAGCCGACGGCTTCGAGAACGTCTCCTTCCGATTGCGACCTCGGAATATTCACTCCGCGCTGCTTCAGCGGAATTTCAAGGCGAGGCCGTTGTTGTCTCTCTTGTTTCAGTACGCCCGGCTTGCGCATGAGGCGGAGTCCCTGACGTCCCGAATCGGGAAAACACCACCCCTTTCCCCGGCACCTTCCCCCTGCTAGTCTCTGCGCAACACAGGAGAGGCGCACATGCCACGCAAGCTCGTAGTCTGCATGGACGGCACCTGGAACAAGCCCGGCCAGGAAGACCAGAACGTCAAGACCCAGACCAACGTCCTCAAGCTCCGCGACGCGCTCGCCAAGCTGCCCGATCAGATCACGGGATATTTCGAAGGCGTCGGCGCGAAACCCAGGGACAAGCTGGCCGGCGGCGCATTCGGCTGGGGCCTGTTCGACCAGATCAAGGACGGCTACCGTTTCCTGCGCGAGCAATTCCAGCCCGGCGACCCGATCTACATCTTCGGCTTTTCGCGTGGTGCCTATTCGGCCCGGAGCCTCTCCGGGATGGTCCTGCGCTGCGGCATCCTCAAACGGGATGCGAATCCGACATTCCCCGACCTGGGCTCGGATCTGCTGACCACCCAGGACGACGGCAATCTGAGAACCGACGTCGTGGACCGGGTGTTCGCCCTGTACAAGCGCGCCTACGAGGACAGGCACCGCGCCGAGGTCGCGAGCTTCAAGCAGCAGTACTGTCACGACACCGCGGTGCGCTTCGTCGGTGTGTGGGACACGGTCGGCTCGCTCGGCATTCCCCGCGGCGTCATCCCGTTCCTGGACAAATTCGACAAGGCGCTCGACGAGAAGCTCTACGCGTTCCTCGACACCGACCTCAACCCGCGCGTCGAGGCCGCGTACCACGCGGTCGCGATCGACGAGCACCGCAAGCCCTTCGTTCCTACCCTGTGGACCGATCCGAAGGGTGTCCCGCTCCGCGTCAACGTCGCGGGCTCGAGCGTCGAGCAAACGTGGTTCGTCGGCGCGCACTCCAACGTCGGCGGCGGTTACGCCGACTCGGGCCTCTCGGACATCGCTTTGAAGTGGATGATCGAGCGCGCGACGAAGAACGGCCTGCAGTTCGACCCGGCGGCTCTCGCCGCCATCCAGCCCGCCGCCCTCGCCAAGCGCCGCGATTCGCTCGGCGAATTCATCGACGTCGGGAAGAACCGGTTCTTCGGGTGGGTCGACAGGCAGCTCACCCGTTTCGTCACCGTCAATCGCCCGATCGCCGACGACTCGTGCATCCACGACAGCGTGAACGCGCGGCTCGCCGCGGCGACGGTCGCCGAGCCCGACTCGCAATCGGCGTACCAGCCCGCAAAGACACTCAAGACTACGCAGACCGGCGGGGCGAGATCGGTCGCTTCGCCGCTTCGCGTGGTTTCCTAGCTACCGCCCCCACGCGCATTCGGGAATAACGGATCAGTCCGCACCGCCGGCTTCCACGACGCCCTTCGCAAACAACAGCGCCTCGGTATCCCTTCTGCGGGCAAGGCCGCGCAGCTCGACGCCTCCTGCGGTTCGAGGCCGCCTGATGAACTCCGAGGCGTCGCGCCAGCGGCCCTCGTTGATCGCGCGGCGCAGGCGCGAGACCCGGAACGCACCGACGCCGCAGTTCCAGGCCCAGGAAGCGACTGCAGCGAGGCACTCCGGGCGATTCGCCAGCTCGGGCGCGAGCTTGACGCACTCGGCGGCGTAGCGCGCCAGGCCCTCCTGCAGCTCGAGCTTGGCCTCGTCCTTGCTGATCGGCGGGCTGTCCTTGGAGATGCCGTAGGTGCGTCCGTAGGCGCGCGTCCACACCGGCGGTTTGGCGAGCTTGTCGAGATAGGGATAGACCAATCCATCCTTCCCGAGCTTGGCGCAACCCTCGAATTCCGCGACCAGCGGAACGGCGGCTTCGGCCCAATCGCTCATTTGCCGGCCTTCCTCAAGCTGCGGTCGGCAAACCAGTAGGACACGATCGAGCCGAGCAGCGCTCCGTCGAACGGCGTATAGACCCCCTTGATCGCCTCGGCGATGGCCTCGCCTTGGGCAAGGGCGCCGGCATCGCCGGTGTGCAAGGTAAGGTAGAGCGAAGCGAACTTCGCCGAGGTGTAGATGAACAGCAGCCAGTACGACACCACCGGGCGCACGCTCGCCGAAAGCTTGGCGACCCAGCCGCCCGCGGCCTTCGCCTCGCTCGCCTGCGCCTGAATCGCGGTGACCAGGGCGTTCAACTCGCCGGTGTCGCGCTGCGCCTCGACGTCCATCTGGCGCAGATCCCGCTCCGCGGTGATTTTCTGCGCCTGAAGCTGGACCTGCTTTTCGAACATGATCGCTTCGTGCTCGCGCTCATGCTGCTTATCGCGGGCCTCCATGAACTGTTGCGTGAGCCGGGATACGCCCCCGAATACGATACCCAGTAGCTCGAACATGTGATCCTCCCGTAGGAATTACAGCGGCCTTATCTTAGCCCTGTCTCGGGTCCCGAAGAGCAAGGTCCTGGCCCGGATGTGCGGGCCTCTCCGGGATCGGGCATCCCTTACACGGGCCGTCGGGTATTCCCGCCCGGAAGGGCGGCTTAGGTTTACCTCATCCCGGGCGTGAAGCCCTTCACGCCCCGCATCATGCGCGCCAGGTTCCCGCCCTTCATCATCTTCATCATTTTCTGCATCTGCTCGAACTGGTTGAGCAGCCGGTTCACTTCCTGCACCGGCACCCCCGCGCCCGCGGCGATGCGGCGCTTGCGCGAGGCCTTGAGGATCTCGGGACGCGCGCGCTCGAGCGGCGTCATCGAGCAGATGATGCCCTCGACGCGGCGCAGGCGCTTCTCATCCATCTGCGGCGATTGCGCGCCTTGAGCGAACTGCGCTGGAAGCTTGTCGATGAGCGACGCCATCCCGCCCATCTTGCGCATCTGGCCGACCTGCTGCCGGAAGTCCTCGAGGTCGAAGCCCTTGCCTTTCTTCAGTTTCTCGGCGAGCTTCCTCGCCTCGTCCAGATCGACGCCCTTGCGAGCCTCCTCGACGAGGGAGAGCACGTCGCCCATCCCCAGAATGCGCGAGGCCATGCGTGCGGGATGGAACGGCTCCAGGCCCTCCGGCTTCTCGCTCACGCCGGCGAACTTGATCGGCTTGCCCGTCACCTGTCGCACCGACAGCGCAGCGCCGCCGCGCGCATCGCCGTCGAGCTTGGTGAGCACGACGCCGGTGAGCGGCAGGGTCTCGCTGAACGCACGCGCGACGTTCACCGCGTCCTGGCCCTGCATCGAATCGACCACGAACAGCGTCTCGACGGGCGAGAGCGCCGCGTGCAGCTCGGCGAGCTCCTGCATCATCGGCGCGTCGATCGCCAGGCGCCCGGCGGTGTCGACGATCAGCACGTCGTGGTAGTGCCTTTTGGCGTGGTCGAGCGCGGCAAGCGCGATCGTGAGCGGCTTGTTCCCTCCGTGCGAGGGAAAGAGGTCAACACCGATCTGACGCGCAAGAACCTCGAGCTGCTCGATCGCCGCGGGCCGGTAGACGTCGCAGGAGACGAGCAGCGGCTTTTTCCCGCGATCGTCCTTGAGCAGCTTCGCGAGCTTCGCCGCGGTGGTCGTTTTCCCCGAGCCCTGCAACCCGGCGAGAAGCACCACCGCGGGAGGTGCGACCGCCAGATCGAGCTCGGCATTTTCCCCGCCCATGAGCGCGGTGAGCTCGCGCTGGACCACGCCGACGAGCGCCTGTCCCGGGGTCAGGCTGCCGACGACCTCCTGCCCCAGCGACTCCTCGCGCACGCGCTCGATGAACGCCTTGACCACCGGAAGAGCGACATCCGCCTCGAGGAGCGCCACCCGCACTTCGCGCAACGCCTCCTGGATGTTCGTGTCGGTGAGGCGCGCCTCGCCGCGAATCGTTTTCACGACTCGCGCGAGCCGCTGGGTCAGGTTGTCGAGCACGGGGGAACGCTGCGCCGGTGTACACTTCGCGGATGCTGGCGATTCTACTCTACGGCGCAACGTTTCTGCTCTACGCGGCGCTTGCGTTCCATTTCTGGCGCACGCGCTGGCGTGGCGCGGATGCGAGGAAATTCGCACGCTGGGAGCGGGCGGCGATCGTCGTCCCGCTCGCGCTCCATACCTGGCTGGTCTACGACATGCTGCTGAGTCCCTCGGAGCTGCGCTTCGGCTTCGGCCAGGCGCTGTCGATGACGCTGTGGCTCGCGGTGATCATCTACTGGATCGAGAGCCGTTTCCTCGAGCTCGAGGGCATGCAGGCGCCGGTGCTCGCGCTCGCGGCGGTGTGCGTCCCGCTGCCGGCGCTGTTTCCCGGCCTCGCATCGCCCCCGTCGACGGCGATGCATTCGACAGAATTCCGTCTGCACCTCGCGCTCGCGATGATCGCTTACGGTCTGTTCACCATCGCGGCGCTGCACGCGCTCCTCATGACGCTGATGGAGCGGCGCCTGCACGGCGGAGCGCTGGTCGGACCGCTCGCGGCGCTGCCGCCGCTGCTCACCATGGAGCGGCTGCTCTTCCGCGTGATTCTCGCGGGGTTCGCGTTCCTGACGCTGACGCTGGTCACCGGGATCGCGTTCTCGGAAACGCTTTTCGGCCGCGCGATGAAGTTCGACCACAAGACGGTGTTCGCGGTCGCCTCGTGGTTCATTTTCGCCGCGCTCCTCGCCGGCCGCTATTTCTACGGCTGGCGCGGCCGGACCGCGTTGCGCTGGACCCTCGCCGGCTTCGTCGCCCTGCTTCTCGCCTACGTCGGCAGCCGTTTCGTGCTCGAAGTGATTCTGCGACGCGGTTTCGTCTAACTTGGACAACGTCCCCTTAGTCGCGCTGTTCGGGTCGCTCGTCCTCCTTCTGGTCATCTCCGCTTTTTTTGCGATGGCCGAGACCGGGATGATGGCGATCAACCGCTACCGCCTGCGCGCCCTGGAGCGCACCGGCCGCCGCGGCGCGCGCCTGGCTTCCGACCTGCTGCGTGAGACGGACAAGCTGCTCTCGGTGCTGCTCGCCGGAAACACGCTGGTCAATGCGGCGATCACGATGATCGTCGGCGTGATCACCATCGACCTGTTCGGGCAGGACAGGGTGGTGCTCGGCGCGGCGACCCTGGTGGTCGCTTTCCTGATCCTGGTGTTCGCCGAGATCACGCCCAAGGTGATCGGCGCGCGCTACCCCGAGCAGACCGCGCTTGCCGCGAGCTATGTGCTCAAGCCCTTGGTCAGGGCCTTCTCCTGGACGCTCTGGATCGCGAACCTTTTCGTGCGCTGCCTGCTGTGGCTGATGCGCATCCCGACGGAGAATGCGCCGCATCGGTTTTCGATGGAGGAGCTGCGCATCCTGGTGCTCGAATCGGGGCAGTTCATGCCGAAAAAGCACCTGAGCATCCTCATCAACTTGTTCGACCTCGAGGCGATCACCATCGAGGACGTGATGACGCCCAGGGCGCAGATCGAGGCGGTCGACCTCGAGGCTTCCACCGAGACCCTGGTCACGCAGCTCACCACCGCCTACCACACGCGTCTGGTCGCCTACCGCGGCGAGCTCGGCACCCTCGCGGGTATCTTGCACTTGCGCAAGGTGATGCACCTGCTCCGGGCGGAGGAATTCGACCGCAAGGCGCTCGCCAGTCTGGTGGCGGAGCCGTACTTCGTTCCGTCCGGCACTCCGGTGTTCGCCCAGCTGCAATACTTCCAGGAGAACCGGCAGCGCATGGCGCTGGTCGTCGACGAGTACGGCGAGCTGCAAGGGCTGGTGACGCTCGAGGACATCATCGAGGAGATCATCGGCGAGTTCACCACTACCGCCCCGGTGAGCTCGCAGGTCTACGCCTGGGACAAGGACGGCAGTGCGCTGGTGGAGGGGTCGAGCGTGCTGCGCGAGCTCAACCGCAAGCTGGGGCTTGCGCTGCCGCTCGACGGGCCGAAGACCCTGAACGGCCTCATTCTCGAGCATCTGCGGGACATCCCCGACGCGGGCGTCGCGCTCAAGATCGCCGAGGTGGCCATGGAGATCGTGCAGACCCAGGACCGGGTGATCAAGACCGTTCGGCTTTTCCGGCCGCGAGCCTCCGACCTCGCCCGAGCGGCGTGAGACCCGGCCTTTCGCGCCCGCCAGGAAAAAATCACGTTCCCGACGCTTGAATACAATTTGTCTTCAATATATTGCGAAGGAGTCTTAAGACTTTACAAACGCCCTGTCCGCATGCATCATCGCGGGATCCTACGCGGGACCGGCTTCATCGCAGGCTCCTCCGCGCGGGAATAGTGCAGGAGACGCCATGGCAACCGCAGCAGCGCACGCCGCAAAGGTACAGATCAAGGAAGCCACATACCTTTGGGAAGGCAAGGACAAGTCCGGCAAGATCGTCAAGGGTCAGATGCGCGCCGGCGGCACGGCGCTGGTCAACGTCACGCTGCGCCGCCAGGGCATCATCGTCACCAAGGTCGCGCGGCAACGCATAGGCAGGGGCGGCAAGGTCACCGACAAGGACGTGACGCTCTTCACCCGGCAGATGGCGACCATGATGAAGGCGGGCGTACCGCTGCTTCAGTCGTTCGACATCGTCGGCAAGGGACACTCCAACCCCGCGGTGGCGAGGCTGCTGATGAGCATCAAGACCGATGTCGAGACCGGTTCCTCGCTCGCCGCGGCGTTCCGGAAGTTCCCGCTGCATTTCGACGCCCTGTTCTGCAACCTGGTCGCGGCCGGCGAGCAGGCCGGTATTCTCGAGACGCTCCTCGACCGCCTGGCGAACTACAAGGAGAAGATCCTCGCGATCAAGTCGAAGATCAAGTCGGCGCTGTTCTACCCGATCGCGATCATCGTCGTCGCCTTCATCATCACCGCGGTCATCATGATTTTCGTCATCCCCGCGTTCAAGCAGGTATTCACGAGCTTCGGCGCCGACCTCCCGGCCCCGACGCTGCTGGTGATGGGAATATCGGATTTCTTCGTCCAATTTTGGTACATCATCTTTCCCGCGGCGATCGGCGGCGTGTGGGGCTTTCTCGAGCTGTGGAAGCGCTCGATTCCGGTCCAGATCTTCATGGACCGCTGGTCCCTCAGAGTCCCCGTCTTCGGCGACCTGATCCGCAAATCGACGATCGCGCGCTGGACCCGCACGCTCTCCACCATGTTCGCCGCGGGCGTACCCCTGGTGGAGGCGCTCGACTCGGTCGGCGGCGCCTCCGGAAACTACGTATATATGATGGCGACCAAGGAGATCCAGAGGAAAGTGAGCACCGGCACGAGCCTCACGACCTCGATGCAGGAATCCAACGTGTTTCCGAACATGGTCGTGCAGATGGTGTCGATCGGCGAGGAGTCGGGCGCCCTGGACGCCATGCTCGGCAAGGTCGCGGATTTCTTCGAGGCCGAGGTCGACGACGCGGTGGAGGCGCTCTCCAGCCTGATGGAGCCGATGATCATGGTGATTCTCGGCGTCCTGATCGGCGGCATGGTCATCGCGATGTACCTGCCGATATTCAAGATCGGCCAAGTGGTCTAGCGGCTCGCCCGTCCCTCGCGGATGAGCGACACTCTCAAGGCGGTCGCCGACCCCGCCGCATTCACTCTGGTGTGTTTCGCGGTCGGCCTGATGGCCGGGTCGTTCCTCAACGTCGTCATTCATCGCCTGCCCAAGATGATGGAGCGGAGCTGGCGTGAGGAATGCGCCGAGGTGCTAAACAATGCAGGGGAACCCTACGGTTCCCCCGCACCCCCTCCCCAACCGAAGACGTCCGAGCCTGAGACCTACAACCTGTTCGTGCCGCGCTCTCGCTGCCCGTCTTGCGGGCACGGCATCACCGCGGTGGAGAACATCCCGATCCTTTCCTGGGCGGTGCTGCGAGGGCGTTGCGCGGCCTGCAAGGTGCGCATCAGCCCGCGCTACCCCGTGGTCGAGCTGTTGGGAGGGGTCGCCGCGGCGTGGTCGGCGGTGCGCTTCGGCTTCAGTCCGGCGGCGTTTGGCGCGATGGTGTTCCTGTGGTGCATCATCGCCGCGAGCTTCATCGACTTCGACACGCAGCTCCTGCCCGACGCGATCACCCTGCCCCTCCTGTGGCTGGGGCTGTTGCTCAATACCGGCGACGTGTTCACGAACCTGCGTTCCGCGGTGATCGGCGCCGCGGCCGGGTACCTGGTGCTGTGGAGCGTGTATTGGCTGTTCAGGCTCGTCACCGGCAAGGAAGGCATGGGATACGGCGACTTCAAGCTGCTCGCCGCCATAGGAGCCTGGTGCGGGTGGCAGGCTCTGCCCCTGACCATCATACTTTCGTCGTTCATCGGCGCAGCCGTCGGAATCGCACTCATGGTCTTTGCCCGGCACGGCCGCAACGTCCCCATACCCTTCGGGCCCTACCTCGGCGCAGCGGGAGTCGTCGCGCTGTTCTGGGGGCCCCAGCTTACCCGCCAGTACCTCAGCCAGTTCATTTGAAGCCTTACACCGTCGGACTCACGGGCGGCATCGGCAGCGGAAAGAGCGCGGTCGCGGGATGGTTTGCCAAGCTCGGCGCCGCCGTGGTCGACACCGACGAGATCGCCCACGAGCTGACGCGGCCGGGGGGCGAGGCGAACGCGGCCCTCGGCGCCGCGTTCGGCGCCGAGGCGATCGCGCCCGACGGGTCCCTCGATCGCGCGAGGATGCGCCGCCTCGCGTTCGGTGACGCTCAGGCCAGAAAACGACTGGAGGCGATACTGCATCCGCTCATACGGGCCGAGAGCGACCGCCGCCTCGAGCGCGCCCGGAGCTCCTACGCGATTCTGGTGATTCCGCTCCTGGTGGAGGGCGGGGTGGATCGGTCGCGCACGGCGCGCGTGCTGGTGGTCGACTGTCCCGAAGCGCTGCAGATCGAGCGCGTCATGCGGCGCAGCGGCCTGCCGGAAACGGAGGTTCGCGCCATACTCGCCTCGCAGGCGACGCGCGCTCAGCGCCTCGCCGCGGCCGACGACGTCATCGACAACAGCGGAGCGCTCGAGGCGCTCGAAGGCCAGGCATCGCGCTTGAACGAGAAATATCTCACGCTCGCGGCCGGGCATAGAACGGCGTCATGACGATGGGCCGTTGTCAATTCGCGGAGGATCGGGGAGAATCGGGCAAAACCTACTCGAATCAAACGCCTGCTTCTCGACCCTCGAGTGTGACGTGATCACCTACGAGTATCCGCTCAACGAGCGTATCCGCACGCTCCTGCGCCTCGAGAACCTCTTCGAGCGCGCCAACCATTTTCTGGTCAAGGAAGACGATTCGCGCAACCACCACGCGGCCTTGCTCACCTTGTTCGAGATCCTCGAGGTGGCGACCCGCGCCGACTTGAAGTCGGACCTGCTGCAGGAGCTGGAGCGGCAGAAGCAGGTTCTCATCGGATTCCGGAACAATCCGCAGATCGCGGAAAACGTCCTCAAGCAGGTGATTTCCGACATCGAGCGCACCAGCGCGGCCCTGTTCGCCATGACCGGCAAGATCGGCCAGCACCTGCGCGAGAACGAATGGCTGATGTCGATCAAGCAGCGCACCGGGATTCCCGGCGGCGCATGCGAATTCGACCTGCCTTCGTATCATTTCTGGCTGAACCGCGACGGACCCAAGCGCAACGCCGATCTGCACTCCTGGTTTTTGCCGCTGCTACCGATCCGGGATGCCTCGGCCATCGTGCTGAAGCTGTTGCGCGAAGGCGGCAGGCCGGTCAAGCACGTCGCGCACCGCGCGGCATTCTCCCAGATGCTCGGCGGCAAGGCCTCGCAGATGGTGCGCATCCGGCTGCCGCGCGCATCGCAGTTCATTCCCGAGATCAGCGCGAACCGCTACGCGCTCAACGTGCGCTTCGGCACCTTCGGCACGCGGGTGTGCGAAGCGGACGTCGAGTTCGAGCTGACGTTCTGCAGCCTGTAAGTCCGTGGTGCCGCCCCGTCTCGTGATCTGTCCGTGCTGCAGCGCCCAGGTCGCGTGGCGTCCCGAGAACCGCTTCCGCCCGTTCTGCTCCGAGCGCTGCAAACTATTCGACCTGGGCGATTGGGCGATGGAGAGGTTCCGCGTCCCGGTCGAGGAAGACAAGGACAAACCCGAGGCGAACGAGTCGGACTAGGCGACATCCCACGCACCCCGCACCATAGCGAGGCCGTGGGCGCCGCAGCTCCAAGCGTGTTCGAGATCGTGCGGCAGGACGCCGCCCAGGGCATATACCGGTATCGACGCGCCGGCCGCGACCTCACGGAACCGGTCCCACCCGAGCGGGACTGCGCCGGGATGCGATGGCGTCGCGCGAACCGGGCCGAGCACCGCAAAATCGACACCCAGTGCCTCCGCGCGCCGCAGCTCCTCCCGCGAGTGGCACGAGGCCCCGCACCATGGAGCGTCGGGACGCCCTAGAGCGCCGACGAGCTGAGCGGCGGTGAGGTGCACGCCGTCCGCGCCGATTTCGCGCGCGAGCTCGACATCGGAATTCACCAGTACCCTCGCGCCGCGCGCGCGGGCGAGCTCGAGCACGCGACGAGCGAGCTTCTTCACGGCTGCGCGCTCGAGGCCTTTCTCCCGCACCTGCACGAGCTTGAGGCCGCTTTGCAGCCGCGCCTCGAGCCTCGAAAAAAACACATCCTCCCCCAGCTCCCCGGCGCGCGTTATGGCGTACTCCTCGGGAAGCGACAGGGCGCGCAGTACCGGGCCGTTCGCAGGAAGCATGGGCGTGAGCTCGACGGCCTCCGGACGCTTCCATGCGATCGCCTGGTGCTCGAGAGCGTGCGGCTCGCCGCGCCAGGCGGTGACGCGGTGGAAATGCAGGCGCACGGTCGCGTGCGGGTAGACGAACACGCGGGTGATCCAGGGATACGCGCGCGTGATCTCGACGCCCAGCTCTTCGCGGATCTCGCGCACGAGCGCATCGCGGATCGGCTCGTCCGGCTCGACCTTGCCCCCGGGAAATTCCCAATAGCCGGAGTAGACCTTGCTCTCGGGCCGGCGCGCGAGCAGCACCGCGCCGTCGGGACGGACCAACACCGCCACGGCGACGTCCACCGGGACCGCCATGTTTTCCGGATTCAGCGCTTTGACTTGCCGTCGCCGGCGTGCCGTCCGGCGAAGTCGCGCGCGAACTGCCAAGCGACGCGGCCCGAGCGCGACCCCCGCTGAAGCGCCCACTGCAGGGCCTCCTGCCGCGCCTTTGCGATTTCGCCCTCGCGGCAACCCAGCTCGCCCAGCCAGTGCGCCACGATCGCGAGGAACTCGTCCTGGTCGAAGGGATAGAACGAAACCCACAAGCCGAAGCGCTCGGAAAGCGAGATCTTCTCCTCCACCGTCTCGCCGGGATGGATCTCCTCGCCCAGGTGCTTGGTCTCGAGATTCTCCTGCATGTACTCGGGCATCAGGTGCCGCCGGTTGGAGGTTGCGTAGATGAGGAGATTCTCCGAGGTCGTGGCAACCGAGCCGTCGAGCACGGACTTGAGCGCCTTGTAGCCCGCTGCTTCCGAGAGCTCGAACGACAAATCGTCGCAGAAGAGGATGAACTTCTCGGGCCGCGCCGCCACCTGGTCGACGATGTCGGGCAGGTCGATGAGGTCGTGCTTCTCCACTTCGATGACGCGCAGGCCCTGGCGATGGAACTTGTCGAGCACCGCTTTCACGAGCGACGACTTCCCGGTGCCGCGCGCGCCGGTCATGAGCGCGTTGTTGGCGGTCCGGCCCTCGACGAACTGGCGCGTATTCTGCTCGATCAGCGCCTTTTGGTTGTCGACGCCGTGCAGGTCGGAAAGCCGGATGCGGTGCACGTTGGCGACGGGCTGGATGAATCCGCCGCGCGAGGTCTTGCGCCAGCGGAAGGCGATGCTCGCCTGCCAGTCCACCGGGCGCGACGCGGGCGGTATCAGCGTCTCGACCCGCTCGAGCAGCGCCTCGCCACGCTTGATCAGCTTTTCCAGCTCGGACATCCGATATCCCCGCTAGGTCCGGTACTCGGCGTTGATGGTAACGTATTCGTGCGACAGATCGCAGGTCCACACGGCGGCCGAGGCGTTGCCGCGCTTCAGCACCACGCGAACCGTGATCTCGCTCTTTCCCATCACCCGCTTTCCGTCCTCCTCGCGGTAGCCGGGCGCGCGGCCGCCCTGCTTCGCGACCTGGACGTCGTCCAGATACAGCTCGACGCGATCGACGTCGAGATCGCGCACGCCCGAATTGCCGATCGCGGCGAGCAGGCGCCCCAGATTCGGGTCCGAGGCGAAGAACGCGGTCTTCACCAGCGGCGAGTGCGCGATCGCGTAGGCCACGCTCGCGCACTCCTTCTCGCTCCGTCCCTTCTCCACCCGCACTGTGATGAACTTGGTCGCGCCCTCGCCGTCGCGGACGATGGCCTGCGCGAGCCCCTGCGAGACCTCCAGCACCGCGTCGCGCAGCGCCGCGTGGTCGCGGCGCCCCGCCGCGCCCGTCGCGATCAGGATGAAGGCATCGTTGGTCGAGGTATCGCCGTCGACGCTGATGCGGTTGAACGAGCCGGCCGCGGCGTCGGCCACCAGGCGCTCGAGTGCCCTCTGCGGCACGACAGCGTCGGTCGCGACGAAGCCAAGCATGGTCGCCATGTCGGGGCGGATCATGCCCGCGCCCTTGGCGATTCCGGTGACGGTCGCCGCGCCCAGGCGCCGCGACCGGGCTTTCGGGACCGTATCGGTCGTCATGATCGCTTCGGCTGCGTGCGCCCAGTTGTCCTCGCGCAGGCCGGCGACGCAGGCCGGAAGTCCGGCGACGATGCGGTCCAAGGGGAGCGGCTCCATGATCACGCCGGTCGAAAACGGCAGCACTTCGCGCGGGTCGCAGCCGAGCAGCCGCGCCGCACGCTCGCAGCTCGCCCGCGCGTCCGCGATTCCGGCCTTTCCGGTCCCGGCGTTGGCGTTGCCGGTGTTGACGACGAGCGCCCGCGTGGGCCTGCCCGAGGCGAGGTGCTCCTTTGCGACTTGCACCGGAGCGGCGCAGAAACGGTTCTGGGTGAACACGCCGGCGACCTTGCTGCCTTCCGCGAGCGCGACGAGCAGGAGGTCCTTGCGGCCGGACTTCCGGATTCCAGCCTCGCTAACGCCGAGTCTCACGCCTTTCACGGGCAGGAGGTCTTCGGGCCTCGGGGGGCTCAGATTGACTGCCATTTCCTTGCGCCGCTTCGGAAGTCTGGCCGATCCCGGTTCAGGCGAGCTTCCCGTGGCAGTGCTTGTACTTCTTTCCCGAGCCGCAGGGGCAGGGATCGTTGCGGCCGATCTTGCCGACGTGCCTGACGAAAGGCGCCGCCTTTGGCGCCGCAGCGTCTTCGCCCTCGGGGCCGGCGAGCGCTTCCTCGTAACCCGCGTGCTGGAACTGGACGTTCTCGACCGCCGGCGCCCGCAACTGCTCCACCTGCTCGGCCTGCTCGCGCATCTGCAACTCTACCGTCATCAGCGTGCGCGTCACTTCCAGCTTGACCGATTCGACCAGATTGCCGAACAGCTCGAAGGCCTCGCGCTTGTATTCCTGCTTGGGGTTTTTCTGGGCGTAGCCACGCAGGTGTATGCCCTGGCGCAGGTGGTCGAGCGCCGCGAGGTGCTCGCGCCAGTGGTTGTCGAGCGTGGACAGCAGGATCAGGCGCTCGACGTGGTGCACGAAATCCGGCGGCTTGCTCTCCATCCTGCGGCGGTAGGCCGCGTCCGCTCCTTCGATTGCGCGCTTGAGCAAGGCCTCGTCGTCCAGGCTAGGCTCGGCGGCCAGCCATTTGGAAAGCGGCAGCTCGAGGCGCAACTCGGCCGCGTAAACGGTCTCCAGGCCCGGGATGTCCCACTGCTCCTCCATGCTCTCCTCGGGGACATGGACGCGAAACAGATCCGTGATCACGCCCTCGCGCAGCGACTGGATCTGGTCCGACACGTCCTGCGATTCGAGTATGGTATTTCTCAGATGGTAGATCTCGCGCCGCTGGTCGTTGGCGACGTTGTCGTATTCGAGCAGTTGCTTGCGGATGTCGAAGTTGTGCGCCTCGACCTTGCGCTGAGCGCTCTCGATCGAGCGGGTCACGAGGCCGTGCTCGATCGGCTCGCCTTCGGGCATCCCCAGGCGCTCCATGATGGCGTTGACCCGATCGCCGGCGAAGATGCGCAGCAGCGGATCTTCCAGCGAGAGGAAAAAGCGCGAGGAGCCCGGGTCGCCCTGCCGGCCCGAGCGCCCGCGCAGCTGGTTGTCTATGCGGCGCGCCTCGTGCCGCTCGGTGCCGATGATGTGCAGGCCGCCCGCGGCGATGACCTGATTGTGCAGATCCTGCCATTCACGACGCAGCGTTGCGACGCCGCTCTCCTTCTCTGCGTCGCCGATGTCTTCTTTCTCGCGCAGCAGATCCACCTGCTTCTCGACGTTGCCCCCGAGGACGATGTCGGTTCCGCGGCCGGCCATGTTGGTCGCGATGGTAATCACTTTGGGGCGCCCCGCCTGGGCGACGATCTCCGCTTCGCGCGCGTGCTGCTTGGCGTTCAGCACCTGGTGCGGCAGCTTGTCCTTCTGCAGCATTTCCGAGATCAGCTCGGAATTCTCGATCGAGGTCGTGCCCACGAGCACGGGCTGGCCGCGTCCGTAGCAATCCTTGACGTCGGCGACGATCGCCTTGTACTTCTCGCCCGCAGTGCGGAATACCTGGTCGTTGCGGTCGTCCCGCACCATCGGCATATGGGTCGGGATGACGACCACTTCCAGGCCGTATATCTCCTGGAATTCGTAGGCTTCCGTGTCGGCCGTCCCGGTCATGCCCGCGAGCTTGCGGTACATGCGGAAGTAATTCTGAAAAGTGATCGAGGCGAGCGTCTGGTTTTCGCTCTGGATCGACACGTTTTCCTTGGCCTCGATGGCCTGGTGCAAGCCGTCCGACCACCGCCGCCCGGGCATCAGCCGGCCGGTGAACTCGTCGACGATGACCACGTCGTCTTCCTGGACCACGTAGTGCCGGTCGCGAAAGAAAAGATTGTGCGCCCGCAACGCCGCGTTCAGGTGGTGCATCAAGTTCACGTAGGCGGGCTCGTAGAGGCTGCGGCCTTCGGGAAGCAGCCCGGCGTGAGCCAGGAGATTTTCGGCATGCTCGTGCCCTTCCTCGGAGAGCAGCACCGTGTGGTTCTTTTCATCTACGTGGAAGTCGCCCGGCGCATCGTCCTTCTCCTGGCGCTTCAGCAGCGGCGCGACCTGGTTGATGCGGTGATATATCTCGGTGCGGTCCTCGGCCTGGCCGGAGATGATGAGCGGTGTGCGCGCTTCGTCGATGAGGATCGAGTCGACTTCGTCGACGATCGCGTAGTTCAATCCGCGCTGGAATCTGTCGCCGACCTGCATCGCCATGTTGTCGCGCAAATAGTCGAAGCCGAATTCGTTGTTGGTCCCGTAGGTGATGTCGGACCCGTACGCGGCCTGCTTCTCGTCGTGGGGCATCTGGGTCAGGATGACGCCCACCGAGAGCCCGAGGAACTTGTAGACCTTACCCATCCACTCCGCGTCCCGGCGCGCGAGATAGTCGTTGACCGTCACGATGTGCACGCCGCGCCCGGAGAGGGCGTTCAGATAGGCGGGCAAGGTCGCGACCAGCGTCTTGCCCTCGCCGGTGCGCATTTCCGAGATCTTGCCGTCGTGCAGCACCATTCCGCCGATGAGCTGCACGTCGAAGTGACGCATGTTGAGCACGCGTCGCGCCGCCTCGCGCACCACCGCGAAAGCCTCGGGCAGGAGCTCGGCGAGAGCCGCCTTTTCGGCCGCATCGCGACCGTCCCCGGCGACGCCCCCGAGACGCCTGGCGAAGCGTTCCTTCAGCTCGGGCGTCCTGGCCGCCAGCGCCTGGTCCGACAGGGCGGCCAGCGACGGCTCAAGTGCGTTGATCGCTTTGACCGACCTGGCGTATTGTTTGAGCAGTCGGTCGTTGCGGCTGCCAAAGACCGCCTTGAGGGCGCGGGAAATCATCGAAGAATGACGGTAAAAACGGGAAAAGGTTCGCAGTCTACCACGCGTGTAAAGCTATCCCGGCGCGGGGTGTGAGACCCGCAAGAAACCAAGCGACGCTGGTGCCGCAGAGCTCCGAAGACTGACTTAGCGGGCGGCCGCCTGAAGGAACCTTACGGGGTTTTGCGCCACGCTCCTGTAGCGCACCTCGAAGTGCACGTGCGGGCCGGTGGCCCGGCCAGTGGATCCCGACTCGGCGATCTTGCTACCGCGCTGGACGACCTCCCCTTCCCTGACGAGGAGCCTCGAGTTGTGCGCGTAGCGGGTGGTGAAATCGTTGCCGTGATCGATCTCGACCATGTAGCCGTACTGGGGATGCATTCCGGCGAAGCTTACGACGCCGCCCGCGGAGGCGAAGACCGGAGTCCCCGCGTCGACGACGAAATCCACGCCTTCGTGCATGGCCAGCATGCCGTTGAAGGGATCGATTCGCCAGCCGAAGCTGGAGGCGCTATAGCTTCCGTCGACCGGCGGGATGGTCGGCATCAGCTTTTTCTTTACCTTGGCGTCGAACAGCTGCGACTCCAGGATGCCCAGGGAGTCGGTCCGGTTTTCCATCTGTCTCGACATCTGTTCCAGCTGGCGGTTGAATTCCGCCATCGACAGATCCTTCGGCGGCACGTTGGACACCGCGCCGCCGCGACCCGGCAGCTCGGCGAAGCGGAACTCCCCGGGCTTGAGGCCGGCGAGGGCCGACAGCCGCTCGCCCAGCGCGTCGAGGCGCATGAGCTGCGCCTGCATCTCGCCGAGCTTCACCGCCATGGCGTTGAGGTTTTCCCGCAGGAATTCTTCGGTCTTGCGCTGCTGCGCCTCCTGGGCGGACTTCACCAGAGAATCGAGCAGAGGAAACTTGAACTGGCTGGCGTGCCGCACTGTGACCCAGAACAGGCCCAGGGTAAGGCTGAACACGAGCAGCGCCCCAAGCAGCAAGCTGACAACCAGATGCCGGTTGGTCAGGGTCAGGGACTTCGCCCCGGCCAGCTTGCTGGAAACAAGAATAATATGCATGCTGCCTTCCCCTAGGCGCGCAACCCTTGCATTCCCTGAACATGCATATGAAAAACCCCTGCGCCTTTCTGAATCAAGCCGACAGCATTGCGGCGCTCATGCCCCAGGCCGAGCGCTTGATCGAGCTACGCGAAATCCTCTCCTCGCTGCTGCCCGAGTCCCTGGCGCGACGTTGCTCGGTCGCAAACTACCGACAGGGACGGGTCGTTGTTTTTGCGTCTAACGGCGCAACCGCCGCGAAACTGAAACTTATGCTTCCGTCATTGCTTGAGCAACTTTCGGGGCGAGCGACGGAGGTTACCGGATTGGAGGTGCTCGTGCAAGCCCTCGAACCGGAGCATCAAGTTATTGAAAAAACTGCAAAAATGAGCCCCGAAGCGGCTTCGGAACTCGCCGGGCTCTCTGAACAACTCCCTGATTCGGAACTGAAAACCGCGCTTACGCGAATCGTCTTTCAACATCGCCGCTAAGTGGCTGCCTAGACGAGCATAAATGCTCGTTCCAGAATCAAAAGACCGAACACCAGGAGGGCAAAGATAAGGGCGTATTTGAATAGCCTGAAAGCGAAGCGTAGGTACTTGCCGTCGCGGGTGAGCAAATAGAGGACGACCCCGCTCGCGGCAACCAGCACTACCAGTATTCCGGCAATGCGCAGAGCGAGCAAGAGTCCTACCCGTCCAGGCCGCGCGCTGGCCAGCCCGCTAATCAGACCGCGGGCAGGGCGAACAACCGCGACAGGGCGGCCGGGGCGTCCTCTTCGCGGTCAAAGGTCACGCATTCCCAAGAATCTTTTGCGGCGAGGACCGCCCGCGCAAGCCGGTTGTTCAGGGCATGGCCTGATTTGTGTGCCGAAAAGGAGCCGATCACCGGGTGCCCGATCAGGTAGAGGTCGCCGATCGCGTCGAGCAGCTTGTGCTTGACGAACTCGTCGCTGTAACGGAGCCCCTCGGCGTTCAGCACGCGGTATTCGTCGACGACGATGGCGTTGTCCAGGCTCCCGCCGCGTGCGAGCCCGGAATCGCGCAGCGCTTCGACCTCCTGGATGAAGCCGAAGGTGCGCGCCCGTGCGACTTCCTTGATATAGGAGGTGTCGGCGAAGTCGACCTCGGCCGTCTGCGCCGAGTGCTCGATCGCGGGGTGATCGAACTCGATCGAGAACGAGAGCTTGAATCCATCGAAGGGCTCGAAGCGCGCCCACTTGTCCCCGTCCTTCACCTCGATGGGGCTCTTGATTCGGATAAAGCGCTTGGGCGCGGCTTGCTGCTCGATCCCGGCCGACTGAATCAGGAAAACGAAGGGCGCGGCGCTTCCGTCCATGATCGGCACCTCGGATCCGGTGAGATCGACGTAGGCGTTGTCGATCCCCAGTCCTGCGAACGCCGACATGAGGTGCTCGACGGTGGCCACTTTTGCACCGTTGGCCTCGAGCGCGCTGCACAGCCGCGTGTCGGTCACCTTGAGCGCCTCGGCGACGATATCGATCGGCGTGGGCAGGTCGATGCGCCGGAACACGATTCCCGTCTCCGGCGCGGCCGGACGCAGGGTCATGGCCACTTTTTCGCCCGTGTGCAGGCCGACGCCGGTAGCGCGGATTACGGATTTGAGGGTGCGTTGCTTGAACACTTGGGCCGCTGCGCGAGAATCATCGTCGCAGCCAATCAATTGAAAGCACGGCAGTTTAGCACAGAACGCTGCCCCACCGGCCCGGAATTTCCGGCGAGGCGCGAACTATGCACGGGGCCTCTAGTGCTGGCGCTTGCGCAGGTAGGCCGGCACGAACGCGACCGTGCGTATCAGCACCGGCGCAGCCGCGGGTCGGGCCGTGACCTCGACCTTGACCGGAGTGCGCGCGATGACGGGCTTGCGCAGATAGCGGGGCATGCTCGGCCGTTTTGCTGTGCTCATGAGTTCTCCCTAGTCGGCTTGCTTGCGAAGAAACGCGGGGATGTCGTACTTGTCGACGCCATTCGCCTGCAGCGCCTCGATCGTGGATGCTCGGTTCTTGCGGATCACCGCTGGCATTTCGTCGAGCACGCGGTAGTCCACGCCGTTGGAGACCGGCATGTTGTCGGTCCCGGTCTTCTGCACCAGCTTCGGCTTGGCCTGCCGCGCGACCTGCGGCTGGCCCAACCCGGTCGCAACAACCGTGACACGCAGCTCGTCGCCCATGGGTTCGTCGTACACCGCGCCGAAGATGATGGTCGCGTCGTCTGCGGCGAATCCACGGATGGTGTTCATCACCTCCTTGGTCTCGCGCAGCTTCAGGCTGGACTTGTTCGCGGTGATGTTCACCACCACGCCCCGCGCTCCCGAGAGATTGACGCCCTCGAGGAGCGGGCACGCGACCGCCTGCTCGGCGGCGATGCGCGCGCGGTCCACGCCCGAGGAGGCCGCGGAGCCCATCATCGCCATTCCCTGCTCCGCCATCACCGTGCGCACGTCCTGAAAATCGACGTTGATCAGACCCGGCACGTTGATGATCTCGGAGATCCCCGCGACGGCGTTCTTCAGCACGCTATCGGCGGCGGAGAAGGCCTCCTCCATCGACACGTCGTCGCCCAGGACTTCCTCGAGCTTCTCGTTGAGAATCACGATCACCGAGTCGACGTGCTGGGACAGCTCCTCGATGCCGAGCTCGGCGGCCTGAAGGCGGCGCGCACCTTCGAAAGAGAAAGGCTTGGTCACGACGGCGACGGTGAGGATGCCCATGTCCTTGGCGACCTCCGCGACTACCGGCGCTGCTCCCGTGCCCGTCCCGCCGCCCATCCCGGCGGTGATGAAGACCATGTGAGAGCCGTGCAGCGCATCGGCGATCTGATCGCGAGCCTCCATCGCGGCCGAGCGCCCGGCCTCGGGCTTGGCCCCGGCCCCCAGTCCCGTCGTCCCAAGCTGGATCTGGTTCTTCGCCTGGGTGCGCGACAGCGCCTGCGCGTCGGTATTGGCGGTAACGAACTCGACGCCCGCCACTCCGTTTCTGATCATGTGATCGACGGCGTTACCTCCAGCGCCGCCGACCCCGATCACCTTGATCACGGTGCCGCCTGCTAAGTTTTCGACGACTTCAAACATGCTTACCTCCTTCCGGGTGAAGTAAAAAACACCTGCCTGAAACACCTTAGAAGTTGCGCTGAAACCATTCGCGCATCCTTCTTCCGACCTGCTTGAGCGATCCGCCTTGTCGCGCGATGAGCCCGCGTTGCGTTTGCACGACCCCTTCCAACAGCAACCCGACCGCGGTGGCGTAGCGCGGGCTGCGAACCACATCAGCGAGCGACCCGGTGTAGCGCGGGATGCCGAGCCGCACCGGCATGTGAAAAATCTCCTCTCCCAGCTCGACCATGCCTTGCATCACCGCCGAGCCTCCGGTCAGCACGACTCCCGAGGACAGCAATTCCTCGTAGCCCGAATCGCGCAGCACCTGCTGGATGAGCGAGTAGAGCTCCTCGACGCGCGGCTCGATCACTTCGGCGAGGGTCTGGCGCGAGAGCATCCGCGGCGGCCGGTCGCCCACGCCGGCGACTTCGATCATCTGGCCGGCCTCGGCGAGCTGCCTCAGCGCGCAGCCGTGGTGGACCTTGAGCTCCTCGGCTTCGGTGGTAGGCGTGCGCAGCGCCATCGCGATGTCGTTGGTGATCTGGTCGCCGGCGATCGGCACGACGGCCGTGTGGCGGATCGCGCCTTCGCGGAAAACCGCGATATCGCTAGTGCCCCCGCCGATATCGACGAGGCAAACGCCGAGCTCCTTCTCGTCTTCGGTCAGGACAGCGAGCGAGGAGGCGAGCGGCTGCAGGATCAGGTCGTTGACCTCCAGCCCGCAGCGGCGCACGCACTTGACGATGTTCTGGGCGGCCGACACGGCGCCGGTGACGATGTGCACTTTCACCTCGAGGCGCACGCCGCTCATGCCGAGCGGCTCGCGCACGCCGTCCTGGCCGTCGATGATGAATTCCTGGGTGAGGATGTGCAGCACCTGCTGGTCGGTCGGGATGGGCATCGCGCGCGCCGTCTCGATGGAGCGCTCGACGTCGGTCTGCGTTACCTCCTTGTCCTTGATCGCCACCATCCCGGTGGAGTTGAAGCTCTTGATATGGCTCCCGGCGATCCCGGTGAAGACGCGCTCGATCTTGCAGTCGGCCATGAGCTCGGCTTCCTCGAGCGTGCGCTGGATCGCGTTGACCGTGGACTCGATGTTCACGACCACACCCTTCTTCAGGCCCTTGGACTCGTGCGCCCCCATGCCGACGATGTCCATGCGCGCGTCGGGGAAGAGCTCGGCCACGATCGCCACTACCTTGGACGTGCCGATGTCCAGAGCGACGATGAGGTTCTTGTTTTCCCTGGGCATGTCAGACTTTCTTGTGCGCAAGCCTCAAGGGCTCAGGCCTCGGGGTGTCGGTGACCCGCCCGGTCAAGCGCAGGGCGAAGCCGCTGGAGTAGCGCAGATCGACGTAGTCGAGGCGCTGCCGCGACTTGGCGAGCGTCTGCGGGAACGCCGAGACGAAGCGCGCCAGTCGGTCCTCGACGCGGTCCTTCTCCGAGTCGCGCCCGAGCTGGACGGTGAGGCCGTTCGAAAGCTTGAGCTGCCAGGCAAGGCGCGAGCTGAGGAGCACCTGCCTGGGCTCGAGGCCGAGGGGAGCGAGCAGGTCCCGGAAAGCAAGGTAGCGGCGCGCGACCTCGCCTTCGGTGCCCGACGGGCCCGCGAGCACAGGGAGCGCGGCGTCGCTCTGCCCGCGGAACAGCTCCCCTTGCGCGTTCACGAGCTGCGTCTCTCTTCTTTGCTGGCCCCAGCGCGCGAGCGCCACCTGCTCCTCGATGCGCACTTCCAGGCAGTCGGGCCAGCTGCGACGCAGCTCTGCGCGGCGTACCCAGGGGATGTCCTCGAGGAGTGCGCGCACCGCTTCCAGATCCACCGTGAAAAACGTGCCCCTCATGCGCCCCTGCAGAGCGTTGACGATTTCGCGGCGCTCGACGCGCACGAGGTCTCCCTCGACGACGATCGTCTTGAGCAGGAACGCGGGCGAGTCGAGGAGCACGCTTCCCCCGGCGTACGCGAGGAGCGCGAAGGCGAGCGCGGTAAGCACGCCCGCGGCCGCGTTCACGATGCGCGGGCTATCCCACACGGTCCACCCCCTTCTCGAGCCGCGCCGATTCGAGGATGCGCAGGCACAGGTCCTCGAACGACAACCCGGCGTGGCGCGCCGCCATGGGCACGAGCGAGTGGTCGGTCATCCCGGGCGAGGTGTTCACCTCGAGGAAATAGGGCTTGCCCGAGCGGTCCAGCATCAGGTCGACGCGGCCCCAGCCGCTGCAACCCAGAGCGTTGAAGGCGTACAGCGCCTCGTCCTGGACGATCCGCTCGGCATCGGGCGGCAGTCCGCAGGGGATGAGATAGCGCGTGTCGTTCGCCTGGTATTTGGCCTCGTAGTCGTAGAACTCGCGGGGCGTTTCAAGCTTGATGAGCGGCAGAGGCTTGTCTCCGAGAATTCCAGCGGTCAACTCGACGCCTTCGACAAAAGCCTCGGCGACCACGACGGGGTCGTAGTTGGCCGCGAGCGCGTAGGCTTCGGGAAGCTCGCGCGCGTTTTTCACCTTGGTCATGCCGATGGATGAGCCCTCGTTCGCCGGCTTCACCATCAAAGGCAGGCCAAGCCGCGTCGCCACCGCTTGCATGTCGGCGCCGTGCGCGAGCAGCTCGGAGCGGGGCGTCGGAATCCCGCAGGCCTGCCACACCAGCTTCGCGTGCCACTTGTCCATGGCGAGCGCGCTCGCCAGCACGCCCGACCCCGTATAGGGGATGCCGAGCAGCTCGAGCGCGCCTTGGATGGTGCCGTCCTCCCCGTAGCGGCCGTGCAGGATGACGAAAGCCCGGTCGAAGCGTTGCTCGACGAGCGAGGCGATTCCCCGCTCCTTGGGGTCGAACGCGTGCGCGTCGACGCCCATCGCCTTCAGTGCCGCGAGCACCCGCTCGCCGCTTTTCAGCGACACCGCCCGCTCGGCGGAGCGCCCGCCCATGAGCACCGCGACCTTGCCGAAATCGCGGGAGCTCACGCCGGTTCTCCCACGATGCGGATTTCAGGAACGAGCTCGATGCCGAACCGGCTCATGACGGTGTCGCGGGCGAGCTTGATCAGCGCCTCGATATCCGAGGCGCGCGCCCTGCCCTTGGGATTGACGATGAAATTCGCGTGCTTCTCGGAGATGCGCGCGCCGCCGATGTCGCGGCCCTTGAGGCCGGCCGCTTCGATCAGGCGAGCGGCGTGGTCGCCGGGAGGATTGCGGAACACCGAGCCGGCGTTGGGCAACTCGAGCGGCTGCGTCGCCAGGCGCATCGCGAGCAAGTCCTTGATGCGTTTGCGAGCCACCTTCTGGTCCCCGGCGCGGAAGCGGAACCATGCGGCGACGAACCACTCGTCCTCGCCGAGCCTCGCGCGCCGCAGCGCCGTGTGGCGATAGCCGATCTCGAACTCGTCGGGTCCCCGTTCGCTCAGCTTGCCCGCCCGCGATATCGTCTGGACCCTGGCGACGACGTCCCACGTTTCCGATCCGTAGCAGCCGGCGTTCATCGCGAGCGCGCCGCCGACCGTGCCGGGAATCCCCGCGAGGAATTCCGCCCCCTCGAAGCCGTGCGTCGCCGAGAACCGCGCCACCTTGGGGGAGGCGGTGCCGGCCTCGGAGTAGATCAGGTCGCCCTCGGCGCGCATCGTGCCGCCGGGGTTGTGCATCAGGACCACCGTGCCGCGGAAACCGCCGTCGCGCACCAGCAGATTGCTTCCGAGCCCGACGAAGCACACCGGCTCCCGGGCGGGGAGGGTCGCGAGGAACGCGGCGAGGTCCGCGGAATCCGTGGGCGAGTAGACGCGGGCCGCGGCGCCGCCCGCGCGCCAGCTGACGTGCTTCGCCATCGGCTCGTTCAGGCGCAGGACGCCGCGCAGGGCGGTAGTTGGCTCGATCGGCTCGGCCATGTTCATTTGCCGCCCTTCAAGAGCGCACCGGGCACGCTCCCGATCGAGCCTGCACCCATGGTCAGGACGACGTCGCCCGGGCGCGCGAGCTTGCGTATCGCCTCGGGCATGTCGGCGATCTTCTCGACGAACACCGGTTCGACTTTCCCGGCGACCCGGATCGCCCGGGCGAGCGAGCGGCCGTCGGCCGCGACGATCGGCGCCTCGCCCGCCGGATAGACGTCCGCGAGCAGCAGCGCATCGACGCCCGAAAGCGCCTTGACGAAGTCCTCGAACAGATCGCGGGTACGGGTATAGCGGTGGGGCTGGAACGCGAGCACGATGCGCCGGCCGGGGAAGGCTCCGCGCGCGGCGTCGAGGGTCGCCCGCATCTCGGCGGGGTGGTGGCCGTAGTCGTCCACCAGCGTGAAGCTCCCCGGCGCCTTGCCGTTCGGCGCGAGCGGCACCTCGCCGTAGCGCTGGAAGCGCCGGCCGACCCCGCGGAACTCGGCGAGCGCCTTGCGGATCGCGGCGTCCGGAACGCCGAGCTCGGTGGCCACCGCGATCGCCGCGAGCGCGTTCTGCACGTTGTGCCGCCCCGGCAGATTCAGCGTGATCTCCAGAGCTTGGGCGCCTTCGCGCATCGCCTTGAAGCGCATGCGCTCGCCCACGACGAGGTCCGCGCCGCGGACCATCGCGTCGTCGCGAAAGCCGTAGGTGACGATGGGCTTGGCGACCAGGGGCATGATTTCGCGCACGCCCGCGTCGTCCACACACAAAATCGCGCTGCCGTAAAAAGGCAGGTTCTGCAGAAAGCCGACGAAGGCGCGCTTCAGCCGCGTCAGGTCGTGCTGATAAGTCTCCATGTGGTCGGCGTCGATGTTGGTCACGACCGCCGCCACGGGCTGCAGGTGGAGGAAGGAACCGTCCGATTCGTCGGCCTCGACGACGATGAACTCGCCCGCGCCCAGGCGCGCGTTGGACGCGGCGCTGACCAGACGCCCTCCAATCACGAAGGTCGGATCGAGGCCACCCTCGGCGAGCACGCTCGCGACCAGGCTCGTCGTCGTCGTCTTGCCGTGCGTTCCCGCCACCGCGATCCCCTGCTTCAGGCGCATCAGCTCGGCGAGCATCAGCGCGCGCGGCACGACCGGAATGCGCTTCGCCTGTGCGGCCAGGACCTCGACGTTGTTCGCCGCCACGGCCGAGGAGACGACCACGGCGTCCGCCCGAGCGACGCTGTCGGCGCTGTGGCCCAGCGCTACCTTCGCGCCGAGCGTCGCGAGGCGCTCGGTGGCGGCATTCGCGGCGAGATCAGAGCCGCTCACTTGATAACCCAGGTTGAGCAGCACTTCGGCGATGCCGCTCATCCCCGAGCCACCGATGCCGACAAAGTGGATGCGCTTGACCTTGTGCTTCACGGGGCAAGCTCCATGCACGCACGCGCCACCGCTTGAGTGGCGTCACGCCGGCCCAGCGAATGCGCCCGCGCGGCCATCTCGAGCAGGCGCCGGCGATCGAGTCTTGCCAGCAGCTCCGCCAGGCGCTCGGGCGTCAGCTCGCTCTGCGGGAGGAGGACCGCGGCCCCGGCGTCCGCGAGAAAGCGCGCGTTGGTCGTCTGGTGGTCGTCGACCGCGTGGGGAAAGGGAACGAGGATGCTCGGGATGCCCGCAGCGGCGAGCTCCGCGACCGTGGTCGCCCCGGCCCGGCACACCGCGATGTCGGCCCTCGCATAGGCCGCGGCCATGTCGTCGATGAATGCCGGCATGTTCGCGTGCACCCCCGCCGCCGCATAGGCGGCCTTGAGTGCGTCCGCGTGCTGCGCGCCCGACTGATGGGTGACGATGGGGCGATTCGCCGCGGGCAAGAGCGCCAGTGCGCGGGGAACGACGTCGTTCAAGGCCTGGGCGCCGAGGCTTCCTCCGACCACCAGGACGCGGAGTGGCCCGGAGCGGCCCGCGTAGCGCCATTCGGGCTGGGCGATCGCCGTGATGTCCGGCCTGACCGGATTGCCGGTGTGGGTTGATCGTTTGATAGCGCCGGGAAAAGCGCACAACACCCGGTCGGCGACGCCGGCAAGCACGCGGTTGGCGAGTCCTGCGACGGAGTTCTGCTCGTGGATGACGAGCGGCCTGCCGAGAAGCACCGCCATCATCCCCGCGGGGAAGGACATGTAGCCGCCCATGCCGAGCACGACGTCGGGACGCTTCGCGAGGATCGCGCGCGCGCTCTGCCAGAACGCGAGCAGGAGCCTGAGCGGCAGGAGCAGAAGCGCAACGGACCCCTTGCCGCGCACACCGGAGAAATTCACGGCGGACATCTCGTACCCGTATTTGGCGGCGAGCCCCGCCTCCATTCCCGACTCCGAGCCCAGCCACACGACGCGCCATCCGGCCGCGCGCAAGGCATCGGCGACGGCGAGGCCGGGAAACACATGGCCGCCCGTTCCGCCCGCGGCGATCATGACCGTTCTTGGCACGGCGGTTTCACTTCGAGAACGCTCATGCGCGCACCCCGCGCATGATCTGGCGATTCTCCCAATCGATCCGCAGCAGGATCGCGAGCGCCACGCAGTTCGCTAGCAGCCCGCTTCCTCCGAAACTCATGAGCGGGAGGGTGAGGCCCTTGGTCGGCAGCACGCCCATGTTCACGCCCATGTTGATGAACACCTGCACGCCGAGCCACACGCCCACCCCTTGCGCGACCAGTGCCGGATAGGGGCGCTCGAGGGCCACGGCCTGACGCCCGATCGCGAATGCGCGCACGACCAGCCATGAAAAGAGCGCGATCACCGCAAGCACGCCGGCGAATCCGAGCTCTTCGCCGATCACCGCGAGCAGGAAGTCGGTGTGCGCCTCGGGCAGGTAGAGCAGCTTCTCGACGCTCGCGCCCAGGCCCACCCCGAACCACTCGCCGCGGCCGAAGGCGATGAGCGCGTGCGAAAGCTGGTAGCCGCGGCCGAAGGGATCGGACCAGGGATCCATGAACCCGAAAATGCGCTGCATCCGGTAGGGCGAGGACAGGACCAGGCCGATGAAGCCCACGGCCATCATCAGCAGCAGCCCCGCGAACCAGGTTCCGTTCATGCCGCCGAGGAACAGGATCCCCGTGGCGATGGTGGCGACCACGACGAAGGCCCCGAAATCGGGCTCGCGCAGCAGCAGCCACCCGACGACCAGCATCACCGCGAACATCGGAAGGAGTCCGCGCTTGAGGCTGTGCATCAGCGCAAGCTTGCGCACGGTATAGTCGGCCGCGTAGAGAACGACGAACAGCTTCATGAATTCGGAGGGCTGAACGCTCCCGAAACCGAGCGAGAGCCAGCGCCGGGCTCCGTTGACCTCGCGCCCGAGCCCCGGCAGGAGCAGCAGCGCGAGCAGTGCGACGCCGAGCACGAAGAGCCACGGTGCGGCCTGCTGCCACGCGCGCACCGGCACTTGAAAGGCGAGCATGCCCGCGAACACGCCGGCGGCGAGGAAGGCCGCGTGCCGCTGCAGGAAGTAGGTCGAGCTTCCGCCGGTGAATTTGCTCGCCTCGGCGCTGGCTATCGACGACGAATACACCATGACCATTCCGAAGACGAGCAAGAGGAGCGCCGCCCAGAGCACTCCGCTGTCGTACTCGGCAAGCTGCGCGCGGCCGGGGCTAATGGCTCGCAGCACCCAGCCTCCTTTGCGCCGCGAGGCGAAACACCTCGCCGCGATGCTTGTAGTTGCGGAACATGTCGAAGCTCGCGCACGCGGGCGAGAGCAGCACCGCGTCGCCCGGGCGCGCCGCATCGCCCGCGAGAGCCACCGCCTCCTCCATCGAGGCCGCGCGGAGCAACGGCACGCCCGCGCCGGCGACCGCCGCTTCGATCAAGGGGGCGTCGCGTCCGATAAGGACGAGCGCGCGCGCCGAGCGCGCGACCGCGCCTTTCAGCGGAGAGAAATCCTGCCCCTTCCCTTCGCCGCCCGCGATGAGGACCACTTTCGCCCCGCCGTGCGCGAGCCCGGCGAGCGCGGCGACGGTGGACCCGACGTTCGTGCCCTTGGAATCGTCGTACCAGCGCACGCCTTGCGCTTCGCCGACCGGCTCGACGCGGTGCGGCAGGCCCTTGAATTCGCGCAGCGCCCGCAGCAGCGGGGCTAGCGGCAGGTCGAGTCCCCGGCAGAGCGCGAGCGCGGCGAGCGCGTTGGCGGCGTTGTGCAGACCGGCGATCCTCATCTCGCGAACCGCGAGAAGGAGATGGCTACCCTGGGCGAGCCAGGGCTCCCCTCCTCGCTCGATCAAGCCCCAGTCCTCCCCGCGCCGCGGCGCGTCGAGGCCGAATGTGATCGTTCGTCGTCCAGGCAACGCCATGGCGAGGCTGCGCGCGTCGTCGCGGTTGAGCACCTGGATCCCGCCGCCCGCGAAAATCCGCGCCTTGGCTGCGGCGTATTCGCCGATGCCGCTGTACCGGTCGAGATGGTCCTCGCTGATGTTGAGCACCGTCGCCGCGCCGGCCGAAAGCGACGTGGTCGTCTCGAGCTGGAAGCTCGAGAGCTCGAGCACCCAGAGGTCGGGGCTCTTGCCGGAATCCTCACGGCGCATGAGCGCATCGAGAACCGCGGGTCCGATGTTCCCGGCGACTTCGCAGTCGCTCCCCGCGGCCCGCGCCATCGATCCGACCAGCGACGTGACGGTGGTCTTGCCGTTGGTGCCCGTAACCGCGATGATCCGCCCGCCCTGCCCCACTGCCTGCGCGAACAATTCGACATCGCCGAGCACGCGCGTCCCGGCGGCGAGAGCACGCTGCACGTGCGGCTCGGCTAGCGGCAGGCCGGGGCTGATCGCGATCAGGTCCACGCCGTCGAAGCTTTCCCGCCGCAACGGCCCGCATGCGGCGGGAACCGCGGGAAGCGAGCTTCGCAGGGCCGCCAGCCGCGGCGGCTCGGCGCGCGTGTCAGCGACACGCACGCTCGCTCCGATTCGCGCGAGCCACTTCGCCATCGACAAACCCGTGTCACCCAGGCCGAGCACCAGCGCCTTTCTGCCAGCAAAACTCACCGCAGCTTCAATGTGGAGAGACCGAACAGCACGAGCATCATGGTGATGATCCAGAAGCGAACGACCACCTGAGACTCCTTCCATCCCGACAGCTCGTAGTGATGGTGAAGCGGCGCCATTCGGAAAATGCGCTTGCCGCCGCTCCACTTGAAGTACAGGACCTGGATCATCACCGAGACTGTTTCCGCGACGAACACGCCGCCCATGATGAAGAGCACGATCTCCTGGCGGACGATGATCGCGACCGTGCCCAGCGCTGCGCCCAGCGCGAGCGCGCCCACGTCGCCCATGAAGACGTCCGCCGGGTAGGCGTTCCACCAGAGGAATCCCAGACCCGCGCCGACGAGCGCGCCGCAGAAAATAGTGAGCTCGGCCGCGCCGGGAATGTAGGGGTAGAGCAGGTATCGGGAATAGTCGACACGTCCGATGACCATCGCGAACACCGCCAAACCGCCGGCGACCATCACTGCCGGCATGATCGCAAGCCCGTCCAGGCCGTCGGTGAGATTGACCGCGTTCGACGTGCCGACGATGACGAAGTAGCTCAGAAGGATGAAGCCGAACACGCCCAAAGGGATTGCGATGTTCTTGTTGAGCGGCACGATCAGGTCGGCCTTGGGCGAGAGGGTGATGGAGAAACCGCTCGCCACCCAGGACGAGAAAAGCTCGAGGATCTGACCGCTGCCCGAGGCGGACACGGCGAAAGCGAGATAGACCGCGGCGGCAAGGCCAATCAGCGATTGCCAGAAGAATTTCGCTTTCGCCGAGAGGCCCTTCGGATTGTTCTTCACTACCTTGCGGTAGTCGTCGACCCATCCGATCGCGCCGAAGCCGAAAGTCACGACCAGTACGGCCCAAACGAAGCGATTCGACAGGTCCGTCCACAGGAGCGTGGCCGTCAGGATCGAGAGCAGCACCAGCGCGCCGCCCATGGTCGGCGTGCCAGCCTTGGTGAGGTGCGATTGGGGGCCGTCGTTGCGCACGGCCTGGCCGATCTTGTAGGCGGTGAGCTTGCGGATGACCAGCGGGCCGGCGAGCAGCGAAATCGCGAGCGCGGTCAGGGCTGCCAGCACCGCGCGCAGCGTGATGTACTGGAACACGTTGAACGCGCGGACGTCCTGCGCGAGCCATTGTGCGAGAGAGAGCAGCATCAGTGCGCCCCTGCTTTCTGCGGATCGTCGGCCAGGGCCTGCACCACGCGCTCCATGCGCATGAAGCGCGACCCTTTCACCAGTGCCGCGGTGTTCCAGACGACCTCTTCCCGCGCCACCGCGATCATCGCCTCGACGTCGGCGAAGTGACGCGCGCCCTTTCCGAAGGCCGCGACCGCGGCGCGGCACAGGTCTCCGGTGGCGTAGAGGCGGTCTATACCGCGCTCGCGCGCGTAGAGGCCGATCTCCTGGTGGAATTCGGAGCCCCGCTCGCCCACCTCGCCCATGTCGCCGAGGAGGAGGAATTTCATCCCCTGCTCCGCCGCCAGGACGTCGATCGCGGCGCGGACCGAATCTGGATTGGCGTTGTAGCTGTCGTCGATGAGGCTTGCGCCCGAGCGGGCCGCGAGCCGCTGCATGCGTCCGCCGGACGGACGGAAGGCCGCGAGCCCCCGCTCGATCGCCTCGAGGCCCACCCCAGCCGCGAGAGCGCTGGCGGCGGCGGCGCAGGCGTTCAAGGCGTTGTGCCGGCCGCTCGCGCGCAGCTCGATCCTCGCCGCGCCTTCGGGAGCGCGCAGCTCGATCCGGCTGCCGAAATGCGCGACCTGATGGCGTCCGCTCACCTGCGCGGGATGGTCGATGCCGAAGTCGCTCACACGGCGCCCGGTGAGCAGCCCGCGCCAATAGCTCGCGAACTCGTCGTCGGCGTTGATCACCGCGACGCCGTCGGTACGGAGCGCGTCGAACACCGCGGCGTGCTCGCGCGCGACCTCGGCGACCCCATTGAGGAATTCCTGGTGCTCGCGTTGCGCGTTGTTGACGAGCGCCACGGTCGGGCTCGCGATCGACGCGAGGCTCGCGGTTTCGCCCGGATGATTCATCCCCAGCTCGATCACCGCCGCGCGGTGCTGCTCGCGCAGATTGAGCAGCGTCAGGGGCAGGCCGATGTCGTTGTTGAGATTGCCTTCGGTGGCGAGCACTTGGGCTTCCCCGAAATGCGCGCGCAGGATCGCGGCGATCATTTCCTTGACCGTGGTCTTGCCGTTGGAGCCGGTGACGGCGACGAGCGGAATGTCGAATCGCCCGCGCCACTTGGCAGCGAGACGGCCCAGGCCCAGGCGCGTGTCGCCGACGACGAGCAGCGGAAGGCGCGCGCCTGCCGGCGTGGGCTTCGATTCCTCATCCACCATCGCGGCGGCGGCCCCGCATTCTCTTGCCGCGTCGAGAAAACGGTGCCCGTCGAAGCGCTCGCCCCGCAGGGCGACGAACAGGGCACCGCGCGGAAGCGTGCGGCTGTCGGTCGAGACCGACAGAAAGCGGGCGTCGGCGCCCAGGGCCCTCGCGCCGATCGCTGCCGAGGCCTCGCGCAGGCTCATCATCGGCTCCATCCCGCGAGCGCCCGCTCGGCTTCGAGCGTGTCCGAGAAGGGAAGCCGCCGTCCGGCGACTTCCTGATAGGTTTCGTGGCCCTTTCCCGCGAGAAGCACGACGTCGCGCGCCTCCGCCTGCGCGATCGCGCTGGCGATCGCCTCGCGCCGGTCTTCGATCGCCTCGTGCACCACAGTCACGCCCGCCTCGATCTCTGCGATGATCGCGGCCGGCTCCTCGCCTCGCGGGTTGTCGCTGGTGAGCACGACGGCGTCCGAGTGGCGTGAGGCGACTGCGCCCATCAAGGGGCGCTTGCCGCGGTCGCGGTCGCCTCCGCATCCGAACACCGCGATGAGGCGCCCGCCGCTCGCGCGAGCGACGTCCTTCAGGGCGACCAGGGTTTTTTCCAGCGCGTCGGGCGTATGCGCGTAGTCGACGACGATCACCGGCTTGCCCTTGCCTCCCAGCCTCTGCATCCGGCCCGGGACGGGACGCAGCGCCGCGAGCGCCGAGGTCGCGCGCTCGAAGGGCACGCCCGACACCAGCATGGTCGTCAGGACGCCGAGCAGGTTGGACACGTTGAAACGCCCGAGCAGCACGCTCTCGATGCGCGCCTCGCCCCAAGAGGACTTCACGTCGAAGGTGATGCCCCCGGGCGACACGTCGATGCCGTGCGCTTCGGCGTAGGCCTCGAGGCCGGCGCGGGCCGCGACGCCGGCGAAACAGCTGTATCCGGCCCGATTGACGCGGCCTGCGAGAGAACGGGCGAGATGCACGCCCTGCACGTCGTCGAGATTGAGCACGGCGTGCTTGAGGTCCGGCGTCTCGAAAAGCCGCTGCTTCGCCCTCGCATAGCTCTCCATGTCGCCGTGGTAGTCGAGGTGATCCCGCGACAGGTTCGTAAACAGGGCCGCACCGAAGGCGACGCCGTTGACGCGCCCTTGATCGAGCCCGATCGAGGTGACTTCCATCGCAACGCCCTGAGCGCCGTCGGCCAGCAGCCGCGCGAGCGAACGGTGCAGCAGGATCGCATCAGGCGTGGTGTTGACGCCCGCGGCGAGCTCGCCGGGAAACCCCGTGCCGAGCGTGCCGATCACGGCGGTGCGAGCCCCGCAGGCGCTGCACGCCTGCGCGAGCCAGTGGCTGCACGAGGTCTTCCCGTTCGTGCCCGTGACACCCATCGTCCACAAGGTCTCGGAAGGACGTCCGTAGACCTGGTGGGCGAGATGTCCGGCGAGGCCGCGCAGATCGTCGACCGGAAGATTGGGAACCAGCCACCGCGGATTCCAGCGGAAACCGGCGCGCTCCCAGAGGACCGCGGTGGCTCCGCGGGCGACCGCCCCCGCGATGAATTCGCGTCCGTCGCTTCGCGAGCCCGGATACGCGATAAAGGCTTCGCCCGCAGCGACGCTGCGGCTGTCGGCGGCGAGACCCGTCACGCGCGCCCCCAGCGCGGCAAGCAGTCCCAGGACGTGTTCGGCGCGATCGCGCACACCTAGACGCTTTCCTTCACTTCCTGGCCTTCGGGAGGAAGCTCGATCGGCAGCATCGGTGCGTCCGGCGCGACGTCGAGCGCCCGCAGCGCTCCGGCCATCACCTGCGCGAACACCGGCGCGGCCACCGTTCCGCCGAAGTAGCGGCCGGTGGAAGGCTCGTCGATCATCACGGCGATGACCAGGCGCGGGTGCGAGGCGGGTGCGAATCCCACGAACGAGGACACGTACTTGTCGGCCGCATACACGCCGTTTTCCTGCTTGTGAGCGGTGCCCGTCTTGCCGGCGACGCGGTAGCCCATGATCTGCGCGCGCGGCGCGGTACCGTCGCGGTTGACCGCCATCTCCAGCATCGCGCGGACCGCCGCGGCGGTCTTGGGAGCCATGACGCGCCGCCCGACCGGCAGGGCGTCGACGCGCACCAGCGAGAGTGGTATCAGCTCCCCGTCGCGAGCGAACACGCTGTAGGCGCGAGCGAGTTGCACCAGCGAGACGGAGATCCCGTGCCCGTAGGACATCGTCGCCTGTTCGATCGGGCGCCAGCTGCGATAGGGCCGGAGCTTTCCGCTGGCCTCCCCGGGGAAACCCAGGCCGGGGACAGAGCCGAAGCCCACGTCGCGGAACATCTCCCACATCGATTCGGCTGGAAGGCCGAGCGCGATCTTCGCGGCGCCGACGTTCGATGATTTCTGGATGACCTGCGCCACCGTGAGCGAGCGCTCGACGTGCGCGTCGCGGATGGTCGCACCCCCGATGCTCAGCGTCCCCGGAGCGGTCTGGATCACCGATTCCGGTCTGAGCCGGCCGCCCTCCAGCGCGAGCGCTATGGTGAAAGGCTTGAGCGTCGAGCCCGGCTCGAAGGTATCGGTGACGGCGCGATTGCGAAGCTGGGCGCCCGCGAGATTGCTGCGGTTGTTCGGGTTGTAAGTCGGGAAATTGGCGAGGGCGAGCAGCTCGCCGGTCTCGACGTCGAGCACCACGACTCCGCCCGCCTTCGCCCGGTTCTGCGCCACCGCGGCCTTCAGCTGGCTGAACGCCAGGTTCTGGATGCGGGCATCGAGGGCGAGCGCGAGATCGTTTCCATCCTGCGCCGCCTTGATCGACTCGACGTCCTCGACCGTCTGGCCGAGCCTGTCCTTGATCACGCGGCGGCTGCCGGGCTTGCCCGCGAGCCTCTCCTGAAACGCGAGCTCGATGCCCTCCTGGCCGATGTCGTCCGCGCCGGTGAAGCCGAGCACCTGCGCCATGACGTCGCCGCTCGGGTAGTAGCGACGGTACTCGCGGGTCTGAAAGAGGCCCGGGATGTGCAGGCTCGATACGCGCTCGGCCACCTGCGGCGCGATCTGCCGCTTGACGAAGACGAAGTCCCGTCCGGTGTCGGCCAGACGCTTCTCGATTTCCGACTGCGGCATCTCGAGCAAAGACGCGAGCCGCGCGAGCTGCCGCGCGCTGGGATGGGTCTCGCCCGGAATCGCCCAGATCGATTTCACCGGCGTGCTGATCGCGAGCGCTTCGCCGTTGCGGTCCAGGATACGGCCCCGGTTCGCCGGAACCTCCATCACGCGGCTGTAGCGCGACTCGCCTTTTGCCTGGAGGAAATCGTTGTTCAGGCCCTGCAGATAGACGGCGCGCCCGAGCAGCAAGCCGAAACCCGCGACGAAGACATAGAGGAGGAAGCGCGAGCGCCAGACGGGCAGGGTCAGCTCGAGCACGGGGCTGGCGGCGAAATTCATTTCGCCGCCTCCTCCGGCCGGGCGATGTGGAGGCGTTTCGCTTCGGGAACGCGCCCACACTGCATGGCCACGCACAGGTCGCGGAAGCTCTTACGACCCTGTTTGAGACCGTGAAGAAATTGCGACACACGATAGTAGGTGTGCACAACTGCGGTGACGTCTGGGCGGTTGAAACCGTCGCGCACTACGAGGATCGTTACGGCCGATCCTTCTCGTACCCCGCGTGCAACCTGATGGAGCTTCGCGGCGATCGGATGAGCGTCTACAAGATATTTATTGATAACAGCGAGATGTTTCAGCCTCCCAAGTAATCATGGCGCAGTACTGTTTTCGATAGGAGTAACTATGGCCGGCCGTCTTTCTGGAAAGGTCTGCATCATCATGGGCAGCGGCCGAAGCATGGGTCGGGCAGCCTCTTTGGGATTCAAGGTTTTGCCTGGACTTGCCCACGCTGCAGCGAAGGGCGCCATCTTGTCTATGACACGTCATATGGCAATGCAAGGGGCGTACCGTCGTACGCGACCGGCGCCGATTTACTCGTCGACGGTGGAATGACGGCTTGGTAACTCTTCGCGGATTTGCACACCCTACATTCTCGAGCGCCTACTAGAGGTTTCCAATGACTATCACGAATCCTATGTCTTTCACCGATGCGGCCAGGCAAGAGATGGAGCAATACCATTTCCTCTCAGATCTGCGCATGCAACCAAAATGGGATATTCCGTCGCGGATTGCGATAAACGTGGCCGTGTCTGGTCGCGCGTCCGGGGGAACCTCGGGCGTCGATGCCGGCGATGCGTTCGTAGCGCGTCTGCGTACCGCTTCCCGCCGTGAAGTCGGCTTGGACTTCGTCGCTACATATCCGAGCAGCTGCGGGGCGCTCTTGAGATCGAGCCCCTTGAAGGCTTCCACAGTTTTGATCACAACGGGCCTGAACGGCTCGTCTTCCTTCAGCGACTTCGCCATCTCTGCCGCGATGTCGGGCACGAGCCCGACCACCTGCCCCTTCTCGTCGGCCACCGGCCCGCCGGAGTTGCCGGGGTGCATGCCGCCGTTGACTTGCACTTCGCGCAGTACGCCGTTGACCTTGCGCAGGCTCGACACCGTCGTCTGCGTGACGGTGATGTTCTTGCCGACGGTGGTACTCAGGGGGAAGCCGGCGACGAAGACGGTCTCGGTCTCGTT
>Ga0137403_10000648_pt1 | contig 44968 bp, 50 predicted proteins | sample CZOMad2_1_16fung_FD_122057 | JGI IMG/M metagenome (GOLD analysis project Ga0137403, IMG submission 122057) | Vadose zone soil fungal communities from Angelo Coast Range Reserve, California, USA - CZOMad2_1_16fungal (Hybrid Assembly) | ecosystem: Environmental > Terrestrial > Soil > Vadose zone...
CCGCTTGGCTCGTGCACGATGAAGTACAACCCGAGGCTCAACGAGGACATGGCGCGTCTGGCCGGCTTCGCGCGCCTGCATCCGCTGGCGGCAGAAGCGGTGGCCCAGGGCGCGCTCCAGCTCATGCACGAGCTGGCGCGGGACCTCGGCGAAATTGCCGGGATGGACGCGGTGTCGCTCCAGCCGGCCGCCGGAGCCCAGGGCGAGCTGGCCGGCGTCCTGATGATCCGCGCCTATCACCAGTCGCGCGGGGAGAAGCGCACCAAGGTGCTCGTGCCCGATTCGGCCCACGGGACCAACCCGGCCTCCACGGCGATCGCCGGCTACGAGGTCGTCGAGGTGAGATCGCTGCCGAACGGCGAGGTGGACGTCGACGCCCTCGCGCGCACGCTCGACACCGACGTGGCCGCGTTCATGATCACCGTCCCGAACACGCTCGGCATGTTCGAGCCGCGCATCGTCGAGATCACCGAGCTTTGCCACGCCAAGGGCGTGCAGGTGTACATGGACGGCGCCAACCTCAACGCGATCCTCGGGATCACCCGCCCGGGCGACCTGGGCTTCGACGTCTGCCACTTCAACCTGCATAAGACCTTCACGACGCCCCACGGCGGCGGCGGCCCCGGCGCGGGCCCGGTCGGCGTCCGGGCGCACCTCGAGCCGTTCCTGCCGGTGCCCGTCGTCACGAAGAACGGCGACGCGTACGCGCTCGACTGGAAGCGGCCGAAGTCGATCGGCAAGCTCCAGGCCTTCCTGGGCAATTTCGGGATGCTCGTGCGCGCCTACACCTACATCCGCACCATGGGCCCCGACGGCCTGCGATCCGTCTCCGACAACGCGATCCTGAACGCGAACTACATCATGAAGCGGCTGGAGAAGGACTACGACGTCGCCGTGCCCGGCCCCTGTATGCACGAATGCGTGCTCTCGGCGCGGCGACAGAAGAAGCTCGGCGTGACCGCGACCGACATCGCCAAGCGCCTGCTCGATCTCGGCTTCTACGCGCCCTCGACCTACTTCCCGCTGATCGTCGAGGAAGCGCTCATGATCGAGCCGACGGAGACGGAGGCGAAGGAGACGCTCGACGCGTTCTGCGACGCGATGATCCAGATCGCCCGCGAGGCCGAGACGAACGCCGCCGTGATCCACGAGGCGCCTTTGACCACGCCGGTGCGGCGACTCGATCAGACGAAGGCGGCCCGCGAGCCCAACCTAAGGTGGACGGCTCGAGCCTAGCGGCATGGAGGCTCCGAGTCGACTGACCGTGCGATGCTAGGGCCGTGACCGACGGCCGGCACGACGGGACCTGGCGCCTGCTGGTGACCGAGCCCACTGACGGCGCCACCAACATGGCGATCGACGAAGCGCTCTGGCGCGAGCGGCGCGCGGGCGCTGCGCCGCCCACCGTGCGCTTCTACGCGTGGGCGCCGCCGACCGTTTCCCTCGGCTACGGCCAGCCCCTCGACGACCACGTCGACGTCGCGGCGTGCCGGCGGCTCGGCGTCGGCCTCGTCAGGCGGCTGACCGGCGGCAGCGCGATCTATCACGACGGTCCGGACGGCGAGCTGACCTACAGCGTCGTGGCCGCGGCCGAGGACATCGGCGGCGGCGCGCGCGATCTCCTGTACAGCTACCAGTGGATCGGCCGCGCGCTCGCGGCGGGGCTGCGGGCCCTGGGCGCGCCGGTCGAGATGATGGGCGCCGCCCGTGGCGACGAGCCGACACCCGCCTTCTGCTTCGCGCGCACCGGGAGCTGCGAGATCGAGCTGGGTGGCAAGAAGCTCGTCGGGAGCGCGCAGCGGCGCTACGGCCGCACCTTCGTCCAGCACGGCTCGATCCTGCTCGGCGTCGACGCGAGACGGCTCGCCGCGATCTTTCCGACGACGGCGGAGCCGCTGGCGACACTGACCACGCTCGAGGCCGCGCTCGGCCACCGGCCGAAGTTCGACGACGTCGCGACCGCGCTCGCCGCCGCGTTCGAGACGGAGCACGGCATTCGCCTGCGGCCCGATGGGCTCAGCGCTCACGAGACCGCCGGCGTCGAGCGCCTCGTCGGCGAGAAATACGCGACCGACGCCTGGCTCGCGGGTCCGGCATGAGCCGCGAGTATCCGGATTACCCGCGCGTCGGCGTGGGCGCCGTCATCCTGCACGAGGACAAGGTGTTGCTCGTGCGGCGCGGCCAGTCGCCCTCGTTCGGCAAGTGGAGTCTCCCCGGCGGCCTGGTCGAGCTCGGCGAGACCACGCGCGAGGCCATCGCGCGAGAAATCATGGAAGAGTGCGGGATCAAGATCCGGATCGTCGACGTCGCGGGGATGCTCGACCGCATCGTCAAGGACGACGCGGGCCGTGTCCGATATCATTACGTGCTGGTGGACTACCTGGCGTACCCCGACTCCCTGGATGTCGTGGCGGGGAGCGACGCCGGCGATGCGCAGTGGGTCGAGATCGAGCAAGTGGCCGAGCTCGACACGACCCAGGGGCTCCTGGACATGATCCGGCGGGCCGAAGCGCTCAGGGGAGGAACGGCCGGGTGAAAGTCGAGATCGTCACGAAACGGCTCGAGGATGTCGCCGCCGATGCGCTGGTGGTCGGGCTCCACGTCGGCGAAACGAAGCTGCCGGAGCGCCTGGCGCGGCTCGACCGGGCTGCCCAGGGGCAGCTCAAGCGGGTGCTCGACGCCGAGAAGTTCTCGGCGAAGGCGGGCCAGGTGACGCACGCGCACGCCGACGGACGTCGCATCGTCGTCGCCGGGCTCGGCCCGCGCGCCGAGACGACCCCCGAGGTGCTGCGCCGCGCCGCCGCCGGCGCCGTGCGCCGCGCGCGCGACCTCGGCGCCCGCACGGTCGCCGCGGAAGTGCTCGGCGACCGCCTGAGCGCACGCCAGCGGGCGCAGGCCGTGGTGGAAGGGGCAATCCTCGGCACGTACCAGTTCGACCGCTACAAGCGCGAGAAGGCCGACAAGACGGTCGGCGAGCTCCGTCTCGTGGAGCCCGACGCGCGCCGCGCGCGCGAGGCGGCCGACGGCATGCGCCGGGGCGAGAGCTTCGCCCTCGCAACGTCGTTCGCGCGCGACCTGATCAACGCGCCGGCCAACGAGCTGCATCCCACCGACCTCGCACGCGCGGCGACCGAGCTGGCGAAGGAATCGCGCATCGAGGTCAAGGTGTTCGAGAAGGCCGAGTGCAAGAAGATGGGCATGGGCGCCTTCCTCGGCGTTGCCGCGGGGAGCGAGCAGCCGCCGAAGTTCATCCACCTGACCTACCAGCCGTCCGGACGGCCTCCCGCCGGGCGCAAGCGCAAGAAGGTCGTGCTCATCGGCAAGGGCATCACGTTCGATTCCGGCGGGCTCGACCTCAAGCCGCCCGACGGCATGCTGCGGATGAAGTACGATATGGCCGGCGCCGCCGCCGTGCTCGGGATCATGCGCGCGCTGCCGGTGCTGAAGCCCGCGGTCGAGGTTCACGGGCTGATCGCGGCGACCGAGAACATGCCCTCCGGCTCGGCGATCCGTCCGGGCGACGTCCTGCGCGCGATGAACGGCACGACGATCGAGATCGGCAACACTGACGCCGAGGGACGCCTGACGCTGGCCGACGGGCTCTGCTACGCCAACACGAGCATCCAGCCCGACGAGATCATCGACATGGCGACGCTCACCGGGGCGTGCGTCATCGCGCTCGGGCAGCTCTGCTCGGGGCTCATGACGAACAACCAGGCGCTGGCCAATCGGCTGCTGAAGGCCGCCGACGCGGCCGGCGAGCGGCTCTGGCAGCTCCCGCTGATCGACGAGTACCGCGACAATCTGAACAGCGAGGTGGCCGACATCAACAACGTCGGACCCCGCGGCGGCGGCGCCATCACCGCGGGGCTGTTCCTGAAGGAATTCGCGGGCAAGACGCCGTGGGCGCACCTCGACATCGCGGGGCCGGCCTTCACCGAGAAGGATCTGCCGCTGGCCCCGAAGGGCGCCACCGGCTACGCGGTCCGGACGGTCCTGACCTACCTCGGAGACTAGCGCTGGGCGACGCGGTCGACCTGCACTCGCATACGACCGCGTCCGACGGCACGCTCGCCCCGCGCGAGCTGGTGCGCCTGGCGGCGCGCCACGGCGTCCGCGTCCTTGCCGTGACCGACCACGACTCCACGGGCGGTCTCGCCGAAGCCATGGACGAGGCGCGGCGCGTGCCCCCGCTCGAGATCGTCCCCGGTCTCGAGATCAACTGCGACGTTCCGGGCGCCGAGATCCACATTCTCGGCTACTGCCTGGACTGGGAAGCCCCGTGGTTCCAGGAGTTTCTCGGCGCCCAGCGCGAGGAGCGACGGCAGCGCGTGCACCGGATCGCGGCGCGGCTCGCCGAGCTCGGCATGCCGATCGATGCGGCCGAGGTCTTTGCCCTCGTGAAGGAAGGCTCGGCCGGCCGCCCCCACGTGGCGCAGGTGATGGTCCACCATGGCTACGTGAAGTCGGTTCGCGAGGCGTTCGACCGGTACCTCTCGGCGAACGGCCCGGCGAACGTTCCGCGCAAACGGTTCACGCCCGTCGAGGCCGTTCGCATCATCCGGCGCGCCCGCGGAGTACCGGTGCTCGCTCACCCCGGCCTCGCGAACCGCGACGAGCTGATCCCCGAGCTGGTCGAGGCGGGGCTCATGGGCATCGAGACGTTCTATCCCGAGCACTCGGCGGGCCAGACATCGGCGTACAGGGAGATGTGCTCGCGTCTCGGTCTCGTCGCGACCGGGGGCTCCGACTTCCACGGCCCGAGCGTCGGGGGCGCGCGGCATCCGGGCCTTCAGCCCGTGCCGGAGAGCGCCTGGCGAGATCTGCAGAGACGACTCGCGTCGCTGGCCGCCCAGCCGGGGGCGTCGATCCCGTGAGCGCCGTTCAGGCCCAGATCTTCGGCTTCAACGACTGCCAGGACACGCGCAAGGCGCAGCGCTTCTTCAAGGAGCGCGGCGTCTCCGTGCACTTCGTAGACTTGAACGAGCGCCCGGCCGCGCGCGGCGAGCTCCGGCGCTTCGCCGAGAAGTTCGGCGCCGCGGCGCTCATCGATCGCGACGGCGCGCGCTTCAAGGCGCTCGGCCTCCGCGTCGCGGGCGACTCGCCGGAGCGCCTGCTCGAGCGCGCGCTGACGGAGCCGCGCCTGCTCCGGACACCGCTCGTGCGCTGCGGCGGGCGCGTCGCGGTCGGCCACGCGCCCGAAACGTGGCAGGCGTGGATCGACGCGGCCAAGCAGGGCGTCGGAAAGCCCGCATGACGCCCCGGCCGTTCACGATCAAGGTCGACGACCCCGTGCTCGCGGATCTGCGGGCCCGTCTCGAGCGCGTGCGCTGGCCCGACGAGCCGCCCGACGCGGCATGGCGATTCGGTACGAGCGTCGCCTACATGAAGGAGCTGGTCGAGTACTGGCGCGCGCGCTACGACTGGCGCGCCCACGAGGCGCGGCTGAATCGGCTGCGGCAGTTCACCGTGGCGCTCGACGGGATCGACGTGCACTTCATCCACGAGCCCGGCGTCGGTCCGGCGCCGATGCCGCTCCTGCTCTCGCACGGGTGGCCCGGATCGATCGTGGAGTTCGAGCGCATTCTCCCGATGCTGACCGATCCGGGCCGCTTCGGGGGCGACCCGGCCGACGCCTTCACCGTCGTGGCGCCGTCGCTGCCGGGCTACGGCTTCTCCTTCAAGCCGAATCAGCCGCGCTTCGGCGTGGAGGAGATGGCCGACACGTTCGCGCGCCTCATGACCGACGTGCTCGGCTACCGCCGTTTCGCCGCTCAGGGCGGCGACTGGGGGGCCTTCGTCACCTCGCGGCTCGCTCTGCAGTACCCGGAGCGCCTGGCGGGCATCCACCTGAACCTTCTGGCCGTGCGCCGCGACCCCGCTCTCCCCGCGACGCCGACCGATGAGGAGCGCGCGTACATCACCGAGCTGCAGACCTGGCTGCGCGAGGAAACGGGCTACCAGTGGATCCAGGGCACGAGGCCGCAGACGCTCGCCTACGGGCTCACCGATTCGCCGGTCGGGCTCGCCGCATGGATCGTCGAGAAGTTCCGGACGTGGAGCGACTGCGGCGGCGACGTCGAGCGGCGCTTCACCAAGGACACGCTCCTGACCAACGTGACCCTCTACTGGGTCACCGGCGCGATCAACTCGTCGTTCTGGCCGTACTACGCGCGCTTCCATCGCCCGTGGCCCATTCCCGACGGCCAGCGGATCTCGGTGCCGACCGCCTACGCCGCGTTCCCGCGCGAGATCCTGCTGCCGCCGCGCGCGTGGGCCGAGCGCGCCTACAACATCCAGCGCTGGACCGTGATGCCGTCCGGCGGCCACTTCGCCGCGCTCGAAGAACCCGAAGCGCTCGCCACCGACATCCGCTCGTTCTTCCGCCCTCTCCGCTAGCTCCGCTGGGCGGCGGCGCACGGACAGGGCTCTGGACCGGGAACTCCGCCCCGCCTTCTGGGATCTACGCGCCGACGAGAATCGGCCGGTGGCGGGGCCGGCGTCGGGGCGGGCGGGGGTCGAAGGGACCCGTTCCCGACCCGCGACGGCGGAAGTGAAGCGCCGGGATGGAGCCCAGCCGCATCGGAGCAGCGCACGCGTGCCGCGTGGTCCTCTCGACCCCCGCCCGCCCCGACGCCGGCCCCGCCACCAGCCGTCTCCCGCGAGAGCTACCCGATGAGACGCCGAGCCTTCGCGGGGTTCGAGACGGTGATGACGACGGTGGCGCCGCCGCGGCCGGTGGTCGTCGCGTAGGCGGTCTTGATGTTGACGCGAGCGCGCGCCAGCTTCTCGACGACCCGCGCGAGCGCTCCGGGCTTGTTGCGGAGCCGCTTGGCGAACGCCGGCTCCTCGACGAAACGAATCCGCGCCTTCCGCAGCGTCCGCTTGGCCGCGGCCGGGTTGTTCACGATCATGCGAATCTTCCCGCGCCCGGCCGCCTCGGCCGCGGCCAGCGAGAGAATGTTGACGCGCGCGGCGGCCAGCGCGCTGCTGATGCCGGCCAGAACGCCGGGCTTCGACTTGAGCGTCAGGACGAGCTGCGTGGTCTTGGGCATCGTGCGTCTCCTCCAATGCTTCAGTGAGCTGCACGCCTCCAGATATTGCGGCAACGCGTCTCGGTCACGAAGAGCGTCGACACGAGCGCACCGGCCGCCAGCCCCAAACATACGCCGAATGCGGTGCGATAGCCCGCCTCGGGATAGATCCGCACGCCTCCCGAGACAAGGCCTGTCCACGTTGCGTCCAGGATCGCGCCGGTCGACCACTGGAGGATCGCGAACGCCAGGAAGATGGGGGCGTTGCAGAAGCCGATCACGATCCCGACGGCGCCGCCCATCGGCGGGTCAGCGCGTGTAGGCTGGGAACACGCGCTGCACGCAGGCCGGATCGTTCATCGCGAGCATCCCGGCGACGAGTCGGCGCGCGGCGCCGCGGACAGCCACGAACGTGATCTGCGCCGTCGCCACGACCCGACCGTCGACGTGCGCCACGACGCTGGTCGCCTGATAGCGTGAGTCGTCGCCCCGCGGCCGTACCGCGGCGCGGGCGCCGCTGACCGTGATGGCCGCGCCGAACGGAGCGGGCCGGTGGAGCGACACGCGGAGCTCCGTCGTCATGCCCGATTCGCCGGTGGCGAGCGCGCCGAGCCAGAAGGCGGTCTCGTCGAGCAGGGTCGTGAGCGCGGCGGGCGCGAGCGAGCCGTCGGCCCGACGGAACGGAGCACGGGGCTCCCACGTTCCCCCGACCGTGTCGGCGTCGAATCCGAGCCGGGCGCGCAACCCCAGGTCGTTGTCGGTCCCGCACGCGAAGCACGTCCGCGAGACGGGCAGAGGATACCGGCCGGCGGAGGCCACGCCGGTCCCGTTGGTCGCGGCGTCGCCGGGGCTTCCCGCCGGCACGACGCGGCCCTCGACGAGGACATTCTTCGAGGACGGATCGGACAGGGCGAACGTGTGCGCCGCGTCCGCCTGGGCTCGCTGGAGCGCGAGCGGAATGCCGAGCGGGACGCGACGATGATAGGTACCGGAGACCTCGCGCGGCGCCGTCGCCTCCGCGAGCGCGTCGAAGACCGCGAGCACCGAGCCGCCGTGAGCCGTGTCGGGCAACCCCTGGAGCGCGGGATCGAGCGTCAGGATCAGATCGCGGCCGCTCACCTCGAGCGCGCGGCGAATCGTGGCGTCAATGGTGATCATGCGATAATTTCCCCGTGCCGTCGCCCATTTTAGCCGACAAGGCTTTCATCCGGGCGACGATCACCAACTTTTTCTTCTTCTTCGGTCTCAACTGCTTCATTCTCCTGCCGCTCTACATCGAGGGCGCCGGCGGGAGCGAGGTCGAGATCGGCCTCGTGATGGGCCTCTACAACGCGGTGGGCATTCTCTGCCAGCCGCTCGTCGGGCCCCTGGTCGATGCACTCGGCCGTCGGCCGTTCATGCTGCTGGGTACCGGCCTCGCCACCGCTGCGGCGCTTCTCGCGGCCCTCGCGCCGTCCATCCCGATGCTCGCCGTCGTGCGAGCGCTCCAGGGGATCGCCTTCTCCGCGTTCTTCGTCGCCAACTACTCGTACGTCATCGACCTGACTCCACCGGCTCGCCGCGGCTGGGCCCTCGGCATCTACGGCGTCGCGGGGCTCGTGGCGACCGCGGTCGCTCCGCTCATCGGCGAGGGGATGATTCGGCGCATGGGATTTCGGCCGCTCTTCTGCCTGGCCGCCGCCATGGCGGTCGCGGCGGCCGGATACGTCTGGAGCTTGCCGAGCGGGCGTCCGGGCGGACCGCTGCCCCTCGCCGGGTCACTCTGGGAGCGCGGCGGTCTCGACGAGCTGCGGCATCGCCACATGGCCGTGACGCTGTTCTTCGGGCTCGGCGCCGGGACGATCTTCGTCTTCCTGCCGACCTTCGCCGACAGCCTCGGCGTGGAGACGCTGTCGCTCTTCTACACCGCGTTCGCCGTCTCGGCGATCGGCGTGCGGGTCTTCGGCGGTCGGCGGATCGACACGCACGGTCGGCGCGCGGTGATCGTCCCGTCGATGTTCGTGCAGACCGGCGCCACCGCGCTGCTGGCCCTGCTGGGCTTCGTCGTCAGCCGCACCAGTCTCACGCCGGTCGTCCCGGTGCTCTTCGTCGCCGGGCTGATGTCCGGGGGCGCCCACGGCCTTCTCTATCCGGGGCTCGCGGCGCTGGTGACGGATCACGCGCCGGAGGACCGGCGCGGCGTGATCATCGCCATGTTCAGCGCGGTCTTCCTGGTCGGGCAGACGGTCGGCGCGTTCGCCTTCGGCTACATCACCCACGCAATCGGCTACGCGTTCATGTGGACCATGCTCGCGTCGCTCCTGCTCCTGGGCGCGGCGCTCAGCATGTCGCTGACCGACCGTCGCGTCGCCTGAGCGGCGGCGCTATACTGGCGCCACCGTTTCACCAAGGGGAGCCAGCATGAACACGAGCGTTCGTCTCAGCGTGATCGCGCTGCTGGTCCTCGCAGCGCTCGGCGTGCCACGCCCGGCCGATCTGGCCCCCGACCGGCCCGAGGCCGCGCCGCCGAAGGCGACCGGCGCGCAGGAAGTGGAGGTGGTCGCGGTCCTGATCGACCAGAACACCCAGCAGCCGACGGTCGTGCTGCAGGGCAAGCGCGACAAGCGCTCGGTCGAGCTGGCCATCGGCCTGGCCGAGGCCACCGGAATCGCGGTGCCCCTCCAGGGCCTGACGCCGCCGCGGCCGCTCACGCACGATCTGTTCCTGACGCTCTTCGGCCGGCTCAAGGTGACGCTCACGCGCGTCGTCATCACCGACCTGCGTGACGACATCTTCTACGCGATCGTCTATCTCAACACCGGAGGGCCGGAGCTCCAGCTCGACGCGCGTCCGTCCGACGCGATCGCCCTGGCCATCCGTGCGAAGGCGCCGGTGCTCGTGGAGGAGCGCGTGTTCGACAAGGCCGGCGCCGGCGCGCTCCCGCGCCGCCCGTCGATCTGACGATCATGGCCGAGCCCGAGCGCACCGACCAGGAGTGGGCGCTCCAGCGGCGTCTAGAAGACGTCTTCACCAAGCTCGGCGAGAAGTTCGGTGATCTCACCGGGCGCGTCGAGACGAAGATGCGCTCGACCGTCACCTTCGACGAGGTCGGCGGGCTCCGCCAGGCCAAGACGGGCCTCAAGGGGTTCGCGCTGGCGCTGAGCAATCCCGACCTGTACCGGTCGTGGGGCATCGACCCGCCGAAGGGCGTGCTGCTCTACGGCCCGCCGGGCACCGGGAAGTCGAAGCTCGCCCAGGCGGTGGCCACCGCGTCGAGCGCGATCTTCTACCACCTGAAGCTGATGAACCTCACCTCGAAGTTTGGCGCGAACACGGGTGACCTGCTCCAGGAGATTCTTCGCATCGCGATGGCCGAGGGCCCGGCGGTACTGTTCCTCGACGAGGCCGAGGCGCTCTCGCTCGAGCACCTGCTCCCGCCGCCCCAGGCGCGGGAGGCGAGCGCCCGCCTGGTGGCCGCGCTCTGCGAGAAGCTCGACGGGCTCGGCACCGCCGCCCGGATCCTCGTCGTCGCCTCGACCACGCGGACCGACGCGCTCGACCCGGCGCTCGTCGCGCCGGGGCGGCTCGATCATCTCATCGAGATCCCGCTGCCCGATCCGACCGCCCAGAAGGAAATCCTGGAGCTGGTCCGCGCCCGGACCGAGAAGACGGCCGGCCGCCCGCTCTTCGCGCGGATCGACTACGACAAGATCTTGCCGGTGATGGGCGGGATGAGCGGCGCCGACATCTCGGTGATCGTCCGGCGTGCGCTCGAGGTGAAGGTGCGGGGCGAGGCCGAGGGCGCGACCGCCGCGCCCGTCTCCACCGAGGATCTGCTGGACGCGATCGACAACTACAAGGGTGTCCGGGGGGTCGTGGAGAAGATCCGCTACGGCCAGTATCTCTAGGATGGAGCCGGACCCGGCGACGCCCGTCGCCTCCACCAGCATCCGTGTCCGGTACAAGGACACGGACTGCATGAAGGTCGTCTACTACGGTAACTACCTCACGTACTTCGAGGTGGGCCGCGTCGAGTTCCTCCGCCGGCAAGGGCTCGCGATGTCGGAGGTCGATCAGCGAGTGCACCTCCCGGTCGTCGAGGCCCTCGTGCGCTTCCGCAAGCCGGCCCGGCTCGACGATCTCCTGGAGGTGCGCTGCTGGGTGAGCGAGCGCCGGCGCGCGAGCTTCCGGTTCGCGTACGAGATCCTGAACGAGGCCGGCGAATCGGTGGCCACCGGCTCGACGCTCCACGCGTGCCAGGATCCCGCAACCAGCGCGCTGGTGGCGGTACCGACCTGGCTCCGGGAGCGCATGCCGGTCGTTCCATCGAACTGAGCGCCCGCTCGTTGTATAATTTGTGACCGCCGCGCATGATCGAAGTCGAACGGCTCACTAAACACTACGGCCCGGTCACGGCAATCCGCGACGTGTCCTTCAGCGTCGCGCCGGGTCAGATCGTGGGCTTCCTCGGACCCAACGGAGCCGGGAAGTCCACGACCATGCGTATTCTCTCCTGCTTCATGCCGGCCTCGAGCGGGTCGGCCCGGGTCGCCGGGTACGACGTGTTCCGCGAGTCCCTGGAAGTGCGGCGCCGGATCGGCTACCTGCCGGAGAACGTGCCCCTCTACACCGAGATGCGCGTCGGTCCCTACCTCGAGTTCGTGGCCGAAGTGAAAGGCGTGTCGCGGTCGGATCGGCGGCGCCGGGTCGCCGACGTGATGGACCGCTGCCGGGTCGCCGACGTCCAGAACCGCCTGATCGGCACGCTCTCGAAGGGGTACCGCCAGCGCGTCGGCCTCGCGCAGGCGATCGTGAGCGATCCGGAGGTGCTCATCCTCGACGAGCCCACGATCGGTCTCGATCCCAGGCAGATCACGGAGATCCGGTCGCTCATCAAGTCCCTCGCCGGACAGCACACCGTGATCCTGTCGACCCATATCCTCCCGGAAGTCTCGATGGTGTGCAGCGGCGTCATCATCATCAACAAGGGGGCCGTCGTCGCCCAGGGGCCGATCGACAGCCTGGTCGACCAGTTCTTCCCCACGGCGCGCGTCGAGGTCGAGATCGTCGGTCCGCCGCCCGCCGTCCGCGATCGCATCCGTGGGATCTCCGGCGTCCTGTCGGTCGAGGACCAGATGGTCGCGAACGGCGCCGCCCGGTACGTCGTGGAAGCCGCGCGCGGCCGCGACGTGCGCGCCGAGATCTTCAAGCTGGCCGCGCAGCAGCAATGGGATCTGCTGGAGCTCAGGCGGGTGGGCATGACGCTCGAGGAAGTGTTCATCCGGATCGTGGCGGGCGAGGAAGGCGGCGCGGCCGGCGCGGCCACGGCGGAGGCCGGGGCGTGAAGATCTGGCCGATCTTCAAGAAGGAGATGCGTCTCTACGCCACCTCGCCCATCGCCTACGTCGTGTTCTTCATTTTCCTGGTGGTCATGGGCTGGTTCTTCTCGCAGATCCTCAACTACTTCGCGATGGCGTCGATGCGCTCCGCGATGAACCCGTCGATGGGCCGCGATCTCAACGTCACCGAGAGCGTCATGCGACCGCTCTTCGGGAACATCTCGGTCATCCTCGTCCTCGCGCTGATGCCGTTCCTCACCATGCGGCTTCTCGCCGAGGAGCGCCAGACCGGCACCATCGAGCTGCTCCTGACGTACCCGGTGCGTGACTGGGAAGTCCTGCTCGGCAAGTATCTGGCCGTCTTCGGGCTCTACACGGTGCTCATCGCGCTCACGCTGCTCTACCCGCTGATGCTCGCCTATTTCGCGCGCCTCGAGTGGGGCACGGTGCTCAGCGGCTACCTCGGTCTCCTGCTGATGGGCTCCTCGTTCCTGGCGCTCGGCCTGTTCGCGTCGTCGCTGACCGTGAGCCAGATCGTGGCCGCTGCGTGGACGTTCGGTATCCTGCTGCTGCTCTGGGTGATCGGCTGGGGCGCCGATACACTCGGCGGCACCTGGGGCAAGGTGCTGCAGCACCTGTCGACCATGGAGCACAACGACAACTTTGCCAAGGGCGTCATCGACACGAAGGACGTCCTCTACTACGTGAACCTGACGCTCCTCGCGCTGTTTCTCGCTTATCGCTCGGTCGAAGCGCGGCGGTGGAAGGGATGATCCGGCGACTCCTCGACTGGGGCGGCTACCTCGGCCTCGGGGTGCTGCTGGCCACGGCGATTCTGACGTTCCTGTATCCGGCGTGGATGACGCGGCCCCGCTGGTGGACGCTCCTGGCCGCGGGCGTGCTGCTGGTCCTGGCGTCGTTGCTCGCCAGGGTCGAGGACTTCCGCGGCCTCTTCGGGCACCGGACGACGAAATACGGCGCGAACACGGCCGTGGCGATCGCGCTGGTGCTCGGGGTCACCGTGGTCGTGCAGGCGCTGTCGTTCCAGCACAGCGCGCGCAAGGACCTCACCGAGAACAAGCGGTTCAGCCTCTCGCCCCAGACCATCCAGCTGCTGCGCGGCCTCAAGACCGATGTGAACGCGGTCGCCTTCTATCGCGGCGATCAGCCCGGCAAGCCCGTGGCCGAGGACCTGCTCAAGCAGTACGCCCGGTACTCGAACGGGAAGCTCACGTGGAAGAGCGTCGACCCCGACCGTGAGCCGGGCCTCGCCCGCCGCTACGGGGTCGAGTCGTACGGCACGATCGTGCTCGAGACCAAGGCGAAGTCGGAGAAGGTGCTCGACGCGGAGGAAGAAAAGCTCACGAACGGGCTCGTCAAGGTCACCCGGGAAGGCAAGCGCGTCGTCTACGTGGTGCAGGGCCACGGCGAGGCCGAGGTCTCGAACACCGAGCGCCCGGGCTTCAGCGAAGCGAAGGCCGCGATGGAGAAGTCGAACTACGAGGTGAAGCCCCTGGTCCTGGCGCGCGAGGGCAAGGTGCCGGCCGACGCCGTGGTCGTCATTCTCCCCGGGCCGCGCAACGACCTGTTCCCGCCCGAGCTCGAGGCTCTCGACACGTACATCGGCCGCGGCGGCAAGGTGCTCGCGATGGTGAACCCCTTCCAGAACGAGGGGTTCAAGAAGTACCTGGTGAAGTACGGGTTCCAGCTCGACGACGACCTCGTCATCGAGACGAACCCGATCGGGCGGCTCTTCGGCATCGGGCCGGAGGTGCCGATCGTCCAGCAGTACGAGTCCCATCCGATCACCCGCGACATGGGTGGAGTCACCACGCTCTTTCCGCTCACCCGGTCGGTCGCCGCGCTCAAGACCCCTCCCAAGGGCGTCAACGTCCAGCTGCTCGCCCGCACCAGCCCGGAGAGCTGGGGCGAAACCAACCGCGCGGACCTCGAGCGCGGCGTGGCGAAGCCGGATCCCCAGGACCTCAAGGGGCCGCTCGCCGTCGCCGCGGTCGCGACGATCGAGAAGGCCCGCATTGTCGTGTACGGCACCTCGAACATCGCCGCCAACCAGTTCCTGAACATCCAGGGCAACCGCGACTTCTTCCTCAATACCGTGAGCTGGCTCGCCGAAGAGGAAGACCAGATCTCGATCCGGCCCAAGGACGTGAAGCAAACGCCGGTGTTCATGAGCGAGAACCAGGCGAAGGCTGTCTTCTTCCTGCCGGTGGTGGTCCTGCCGGCGCTCGTGCTCGCCGGCGGCATCGCCGCGGTCGTTCGCCGCCGCGCGGCGAACTAGCCCAGCCGATGCGCTGGCAGTCGACCGCGGTCCTGGCCGTCATTCTGATCGCGCTCGGCGCCTTCTACTACGTCTACGAGATCCGCCTGGGCCCCGAGCGGGAGAAGACGGAAGGCCGCAAGGGGCGCGTCTTCACCGTCGAGCCGGCCGACGTCACGGAGATGGAGATCAAGCGCCCCGACGGGGTCGTCAAGCTCAAGCGCGACGCCGACGGCTGGCGGATCCTCGAGCCTGTCAAGGCGCGCGGCGACCGCGGCCCGATCGACGAAACGGTCACCTCGGTCGTCACCGCGCGGATGGACCGCGAGATCGAGGCGGCCCCGAAGGCGCTCGGCGATTTCGGTCTCGACAAGCCGGTGGCCGAGATCACGGCGAAGCTCAAGGACGGAAAGTCGCTCGGGTTGGTCCTCGGGGCGAAGAGCCCGACCGGCGTGTGGGTGTACGCGCGTGAGGCCGACAAGCCCGCGGTCTTCGTGGTCGGCGAATCGGTCCTGCGCGACACGACGCGGCCGGTCGCCGACTTTCGCGACAAGGCCGTGCTCGCGTTCGACCCGAAGGACGTCACCGGGCTCGAGATCGTCACGGCCGACGATACGATCGCCGCGGAGCAGGCCGACGGGCGCTGGCAACTGATCCGCCCGCGGGCGCTGCCGGCGGACTCCGGTATCCTCCGAGACTTCGTGGACAAGCTCCACGGGGCTCGCGTGAAGGAGTTCGTGGCCGAGGCGCCGCCCTCGCTGGCGCCGTTCGGGCTCGACCGGCCGCTGCGGGTCGCGATCCACACGGGCCGCGACAAGGACCGCGCGACGCAGACGCTGCTCCTCGGTCGCGCCGATACCGCCAAGAAGGGTGTCTACGCCATGCGGGCGGGGGAGTCGGCGGTGGTGCTGATCCCCGACGAGACGTGGGCCGCCGTGCCGAAGAACGTGGCCGTGCTCCGCGACAAGGCGGTGGTCGAGGTCGACCGGGACAAGGTGACGCGGATCGAGATCGAGAGCCCGAAGGGCGCCGTGACCCTGGCGCAGGAGAACGGGCGCTGGAAGATCACCGCGCCGGAGGCGCTGCCGGCCGACCAGGTCGAGGCGGGCGCGGTGCTGTTCAAGCTACTCGGGCTCAGGGCGCAGGCCTTCCTCACCGACGACGCCACCGGCATCCCCCGCTACCTGGCGAAGCCCACGGTGCGCGTGAGCATCGGCGATCCGGGCACGCCCGCGGCGCGAACGCTCCTGCTGGCGCCATCGCCGGAGCGCCGTGCGGGCGCGGCGAGCGCGTACGCGGGCGTGGTCGGCCGCGGACCGGTGGTGCTCGTCGAGGGCAAGGCGCTCGAGGAGATCGGCCGCTCGGTCGACGAGCTGCGCGACCGCACCCTGTTTCCGGGGCTCCAGCCGCGGGACATCAAGCGCATGCGCGTGCGGGCCGGTAACCAGACGGTCGTCGTCGAGCGGAGCGGCGACGCCGATTGGAAGGTGGTCGAGGGCCCGCGCGGCGCGGCGAAGGCGGCGACCGTGGACAATCTGCTCTACGCGCTCCGCGCCCTCAAGTGGAAGACGATCGCCGCGCCGACCGGCGCCGACCCGGCCAAGTACGGTCTCGACGCGCCGACGCTCGAGGTCACGCTCCTCAAGGCGGACGGCAGCGAGGCCGCAGTGCTGCTCGTCGGCAAGCGCGAGGGCGAGCAGGCCTGGGTCAAGCTGAAGACGGCGCCGGCGATCTATTCCGTCGACGCCAAGCAGCTCGGCGAGCCCCTGAAGGTGCCCGACGACTTCAAGGGCTGATCAGGTGAGGAGCCCGAGCTCCCGGTAGCGCGGCGCGATCCGCTCGGAGATGAGCCCGAGCCGCTCCAGGCGCGGCATGAGATTGTCGCGGAACAGGAAGCTGTTGAACGCCTTGGTCGTCGGGGAATTGGCGACCGCGTCGCGCCAGACCGCATCGCCGTCCCAGCCCATCTCCTTCCAGACGCTCTTCACCGACTGGAATCCGGTCCGCTCGTCCCGGGCGTACATCTGGTCGCACGCCCGGAAGGTGAAGTCCTCGAGCAGCTCGCGCCTCGACGGCTCCATTGTCGGGATCGAGCGCCGCAGCGCGAAGTAGCCGAAGTTCACGTGGCGGCCCTCGTCCTGCAGGACGTAGTCCAGGAGGTCCGCCAGGGTCGGATCCCCGGTCTGCTTGCGCATCAGATTGAAGGCGGCGATGGCGAGCCCTTCGACGATCATCTGCATGCCCAGGAGCTTCAGCTCCCAGATATTGGTCGCGAGAATCTCGTCGAGCAGGCCCTTCAGGAGCGGGTCGACCGGGTAGATCTTGTGGAGCTTCTTGACGTACCGCTCGAACACCTCGACGTGCCGCCCTTCGTCGACGACCTGGGTCGAGGCGTAGAGCTTCGCGTCCAGCTCCGGGATCGAGTTGACCAGCTGCCCGCACACGACGAGCGCGCCCTGCTCGCCGTGGAGAAACTGGGAGAGACGCCAGGCCGAGACACGGATCTCGACCTCCTTCTTCTCCTCGTCCGTGAGCTTTCCGTAGAACTCGGTTCCCTGAAACGCCATCTGCACGTTGAGCACCGGGCCCTCGGTGCCGACCGGCCGGCTCCAGTCGATTGCCGTGGAGCCGTTCCACTGGTTCTTCTTGGCCGTCTCGTACAGGATCGCCAGCTCGTCGTGCGTCGGCACGTAGTCGTAGTCCCAGAGGGTCTCGAGCTGATAGGTCACTCGCCGTGCTGCGGTGGAATGCGCCGTCGTCATGCGGTCTCCCCAGCGGACTGATCGGTCGAGGCGGTATTCTACCCCGACCGCCGCGAGCGGGGGTAGGATGGGGGACATGGCCGACGACACGATCTATCTCGAGCAGATGGAGCTCGGGCCGATGCAGAACTTCGTCTATCTCATCGGTGATCCGGTGGCGCGCGAGTGCGTGGTCGTCGATCCGGCGTGGGAGATCGATACGATCGTCGAGACCGCCCAGGCGCGGGGCATGACGATCACGGGCGCGCTCGTCACGCACACCCACCAGGACCATGTCGGCGGCAGCCTCGAGTCGTGGGGAATGCCCGGGCGCATCCCGGGCGTCGAGGATCTGCTGGGGCGCGTGAAGGCGAAGGTCTACGTCCACAAGGCCGAGAGCGAGTTCCTCCGGGGCTTCGGCTCGGACCTGGTGGCGGTCGACAACCACTCGACGCTGGCGATCGGACGTCTGACGCTGACCTTCATGCACACGCCCGGGCACACGCCGGGCTCCCAGTGCTTCCTGATCGACGGCCGGCTCGTGTCGGGCGACACGCTCTTCATCGGCTCATGCGGGCGCACCGACCTGTCGGGCAGCGATCCGGCTCAGATGTACCACTCGCTCACGCAGCGCCTCGGCGCGCTGCCGGACTCCACGCTTCTCTTCCCCGGTCACAACTACGGGGGTCCGTCGTCGACGATCGGCGACGAGAAGCGCGGTAATCCGTTCATGCGCTTCGCGTCGCTGGGCGATTTCCTGCGCACGATGGGCGGCGGCCGGATCGTCCGCCCGTAGTCCGCGATCGCCGTTCAGCGCGTCACGCCCTCGCCGCCGTCAACCTTCAGCACCTGGCCGGTGATGTAGCGGGGACAGGTGGCGAAGAAGAGAACCGCCGCGGCGCCGTCGGCGACGCTGCCGGCGTGACCTCGGGTCACCTTCCGCCAGCGCGCCCGGGAGAATCGAGGCGGCCGGAGCACCGCGCCGGGGGCGACGCAGTTCACCGCGATGCGCCGTGACCGGAGCGCCACCGCCAGCCCGCGGGTCAGGCTCTCGATCCCAACCTTGGCCAGCGTGTACGGGATGTAGTTCGGCCGCGGCCCCGCAGCGCCGGCGTCGCCGATGTTGACGATGTGGTCGCCGCGGCGCCGCATCACCGCGGCGGCCGCCTGAGAGCAGAAAAAAGCGGCGCGCAGATTCAGCCCCAGCAGCCGATCGTAGCGCGCGGCCGTGGTGGTGGCGAACGGCGTGCGCTCGAAGATCGCGGCGCTGTTGACGAGCACATCGAGTCCGCCGAGCGCCCGCGCCGCCCGCTGGACCAGCCGTCGAGCCTCCGCGGGGTCGGCAAGGTTTGCGTGGATCGTCGTGACCCGCCCGCCTAGCGCCCCGATCTCCGCGGCCGCGCGCCGGGCGGCGCGCCCCGAGCGGTGATATCCGATGGCCACATCCATCCCCGCCCGCGCCAGCGACAGGGCGATCGCTTGCCCGACTCGGATGGCGCCGCCGGTGACCAGCGCGCGCCGCCGCACTCTGCCGGCGCCGCTGGCACGGGGTGTTATTCTCGGAGAAACCATGCGGAACTGGCTCAAGGTTCGTTTTATCGCCGGCTTTTTCGTCACGGTTCCCGTCTTCCTCACGGCGTGGCTCCTGTGGATTTTCTGGAGCCGGATCGACGACGTCTTCGCCCCCATGTACGAGAAGATGCTGGGCCGGCCCCTTCCGGGGCTGGGGTTCCTGACGGCCGTCGCCATCATCCTGGTCGTGGGCACGATCGCGCGCAACGTCGTGGGCCGTCGCGTGCTTGCCTGGGGCGACAAGCTCCTGCTCCGGGTGCCCATCTACCGCCGGCTCTATCCGTCGGTCAAGATGCTGATCGATTCCTTCTCGCCCGAGCGCCGGAGCGCGTTCGGGGCGGTCGTGCTCGTCGAGCATCCGCGCCAGGGCGAGTACGCATTCGCTTTTGTCACGAGCCACGTGCTGGTCGACACGCCGCACGGTAAGCGCGAGATGGTCACGCTGTTCATTCCGACGAACAACCTCTACCTCGGCGACGTCGTGCTCGTCCCGCGCGACGAGGTGCTGCCGACCGGGTTGTCCGTCGAGGAGGGCGTGCGCGTCATCCTCTCGGCCGGCAACGCGACGCCCCGCCAGCTTCCGCGCCTCTAGGGAGCCGGGCGCTCCTCGCGAAGCCCCCGCGCCCACTTCGCGACCGCTTCACCCAGCGGGAAGAGCTTGCCGAAGAAGAAATGATCCGCGCCCTCGATGGAGACCGCGGTGGCGGACGGCAGGCGTGCGCTGAGCCGCGCGAAATCCGGCACGGGGCAGTAGGAATCGGCGGTGCCCGCGACCATGAGCGTCGGCGCGCGCACGCCCTCGATGCAGGCGAAGTCGTACATCCCGAGGGGCGGAGCGATCATGGCCAGGCCCCCGACTCGAGGGTCGCCGCACGCGACGAGCGCGGCGATCCGGGCGCCGAACGAATAACCGGCGATCGCGCTCGGCGCTCCGCCTGTCGCCCGGGCGAGGGCCTCGAGCGCCGCCCGCGCGTCGTCCTGCTCTCCAACGCCGTCGCCGTGCGCGCCGCCCGAGCCGCCGACTCCGCGAAAGTTGAAGCGCAGGGTGGCCAGGCCGAGGTCGGCGCACACCTCCTGCACGCGCACGACGACGGGATTATCCATGTCGCCGCCGTACAGTGGATGAGGATGGCAGATCACGACGCCGGCGCTCGGGGCATCCGGAATCGCCAGCAGGGCCTCGAGGCTCAGGTCGGCCCCGACGGCCAGGCTCAGGGGCTGTTCGGGTATCATCCGGCCATGAGAATACGGGTGGTGGGCGGGGCCGTCCAACAGTCGTGTTGACTTGTTTCCGGACCCGCCGGCGTATCGGCGCCTACCTTGACGGAGCCCTCGAGGGTGGTGTGGCACGGGCCACCGCCAGACACCTGAGCGGGTGTACGACCTGTCAGCGCGAGGCCGATACGCTCCGGAGCCTCAGGGCGATGCTTCAGCGGACTTTGAGCCCCGGCCCGCGCAGGGTTGAGCCCGACTGGGCCGGTTTCTGGCCAGGAATCGTCCGGAGTATCGAAGACGCCAGAGGCAAGAATCCGCCACCCGTCCGGGCTGCGCGGAGGTGGTGGAATCCCCGATGGGCGCTCGGCGGCGCGGCGGTAGCCGTCGCCATCCTGTCGTTCACCCTCTGGCAAGCGATGCCTGATTTCCTCGCCTCCGATCCCCCCGTCGTCGTCAGCTCGGCCCACACGGACGATCCCAACGGCACCGTCATGGTCTATTCGGGTCATGGAAAGGGCGTGACGGTCGTGTGGGTGCTCGGTCTCGAGGAGTCATCCGACTAGGTTTCGCCGGGCGGCGAGGGTGGGGGCGCGGGCAGGCTCCCGGGACCCGCTAGCCTATCGCGCTCGCGATGTCGATCTTCGTGTGCGGCTCTGGCGACCCTGACTACACGGGCCCCGGGAGCCTGCCCGCGCCCCCACCCTCGCCGCCCGGCGACGTCGCGGTTCTTGCGTGATTACCGTGCGGAAAACGGCGGCTCGGTGGGAGCGAACTGCCTGGGGGGGTTAGCGGTTTTTGAGGGCGGCCAGGCGCTCGCGGGCCAGGGTGGTTTCTTCGGAGCGCGGGAAGTTGTCGACGAGATACTGCAGGCGGGCCTGAGCCTGGCCGGGCTGCTTCAGGTCGATCAGGGCCAGTGCTTCCTTGTATAGCGCCGTCGGCACCTTGTCGGCTCTCGGGTAGTTCGCGAGGACCTTCTTGAACTCCTGCACGGCCTGCTCCAGCGACTCAGTCGCCTTGTCGCCCTGCGCGGAATCGCTGAATCCGCGGGCCAGCGAGAAGTAGGCCTCACCGATCCAGTACTGGGCGCTGCCCGCCAGCTCGTGATCGGGGTAGCGGCGCAGGAACTCGCGAAAGCCCGCGATCGCCAGCGAGTAGCTGCCCTTGCTGAAATCGATGTACGCCGCCTGATAGATGTCCTGTGGCTGAAGCGAGGCGGCCGAAGGGCGCGGCGGTACTGCCGCGACGGGGCCCGGCGCAACTCCGGGAGACGCCGGGCCGGACCCCGACGGAGCCGCCGACGAGGAGCGGGGAGCCGCCGATCCCGACGTCGCGGGCGCCTGGCCCGTCCCGCGAAGCTGACGGGTCAGCGTATCGAGCCGCGTCGAGAGCTCGTCCACGCGCCCCGTGAGCGTCGTCAGCGTCTCGCTCAGGCTGTCCACCTGACGGCTGAGGCTCTTGTCGCCCTCCCCGGACGAACGGCCCTTGACCTGCGCCGAGACGGCGTCGGCGTCGGCCTTGGCACGCTGGGCCGTCTGCTGCGCCGCCGCTACGTCCTGGCGAATCTGGAAGAGATCCTGCTGGGTCGCGACGCCGGTGGCTTCCTGGACCTCGGCGCAACCGGCGAGCGACAGGACGACGCCGAGGAGGAGCGCGAGCCTCCTCCCCGGAGCCTCACGCGGGCTCAGCGCGGCTTGACGAGAAAGTGCGCGCGACGATTCTTGGCCCAGCACGATTCGGTCTTCTCGTTGCACAGCGGCCGCTCCTCACCGTAGCTGATGATGGTGATGCGGTTAGCCTGGACCCCCTGCGAGACGAGGTAGTTCATGGTCGCCTTCGCGCGACGCTCGCCGAGAGCCAGGTTGTACTCGTTGGTTCCACGCTCGTCGCAGTGTCCTTCGATCAGCACCAGGTTCTCGGCGTTCGACTTCAGCCAGGACGCGTTGGCGTCGAGCGTCTTCGCGTCCTCGGGCCGGATGTCGTACTTGTCGAACTCGAAGAAGACGTCCTTCAAGGCGTCGATGGCCGCGAACTCCTTCGGCGAAGGCCTCGGCGCCGCGGGGCCGGCGAGCGGCGCGGCCGGCGCCGGGGCCGGTGCGGCGGTGCTCGGCGCGGCGGGCGTCGACGGCGCCGTGGCGCGTGGCGCCGGTGCGGGCGCCGCTGAGGGCGCCGGCGCGGCCGCCGAAGCCGTGGTTGCGGGCTTCTTCGCGCAACCGCTGATGATCAGTCCCACCAGTAGCACTGACGACAACGTCGCGTGCGCAGCGCGAGTCAGCATGACGCCCCCCTTGGACTCCGCTTTGAGGTCAACTTTCGGGACCCAATCCTATCACGGCAGGCGAGGCGACCAAGAGGGACTTGTGGCCTCGTTGGTCCCTTGCGTGACCTGTGTCGTCGTCAGACCGTCGACCGACATGAAGAACAATTGCCAGCGGCCGGTACGGTTCGACTGGAACGCGAGATGCCGTCCGTCGGGCGCCCAGGTCGCGCCTTGATTGTCTCCCTGGCCGCTCGTGAGCTGGTGCGGGCTCGAGCCGCCGGGGCTGATCGCCCAGAGGTCGTGCGTGCCCGACCGCTGCGTGTAGATGATGGGATCGCCCTTCGGCGACCAGCGCGGCTGCGTGTGAAAGCCGCTGGAGGTGAGCTGGCGTACGTTGCTGCCGTCCTTGTCCATGATGAAGATGCGCGGCTGTCCCGCGCGGTCGGAGACGAACGCGATCTGCTGGCCGCTCGGCGACCAGGTCGGCTCCGTGTCGATCCCCGCGTGTCGCGTGAGACGTTGCAGCACGCCGGTCGCCAGCGTGAGCACGTAGACCTCCGGGTTACCGTCCTTCGAGAGCGTGAGCGCCAGGTAACGCCCGTCGGGGCTCCAGCCGGGAGAGGAGTTGATGCCCACGAACGAGGCGAGCGTCTGCACGGGCCGCTGCCGCTCGAAGGGAAAGAGGCGAAAGAGGTCGGGATAGCCGTTCATGAACGAGGTGAACGCGATCGAGCGCGCGTCGGGGCTCCAGACGGGCGAGAGATTGATCGAGGCGTTCCGGGTCACGTTGGCGGCGGCCGCCCCGTCGTAGTCGGCGACGACGATCTCCTTGGAGCCGGGCGGCCCCACCACGTACGCGAGCTTCGTGTCGGCGACCCCCTGCTCGCCGGTGAACTGGAGCACGATCTCGTCGGCGATCTTGTGCGCGAGGCGCCGCGACTGCGGCGCCGTCGACTCGAATTTCCGCGACGCGATCAGGCGGTGCTCCGGCGTCGTGAGATCGTAGAGGCGCATCTCGGCCTCGAGGCGATCGCCGCGGATGGACAGGAGCCCGTGCACCCCCGCGTGGGCGCCGGCGGTCGCGAACGCGCTCCACGTCTGCGCGAGCGCCGCGGGGTTGTTGGCGGGAATGGAGCCCGTCGCCGCGACGACGCTGAAGAACCCGGAGAGCGTGAGGTCGTTGCCGACCACCGAGGCGAGGAGCTTGGCGAGTGCCGTGTCGGTCCCGGTGAGGAGCGTGAAATCGGGAACCGCGATGTTGAGCTTCTTGCTCTTTTCACCGCCGGTGACGTTGATGTAGACGTCGACGGCCTGGGCGCGCGCCGCGGGCGGTGGTGCCCAGAGCGCGAGCGACGTGACTGCGGCGAGCGTGAGCAGCAGAGCGGCGGCGGTGAGACGTCGCACCAATTATCCCCCTGTCGGATCGAAGACGAACTGCAGTCCGATCCTCAGTACGTCTTTCTTGAAGTCGGCGGGAAGCGGCGGGAACGGGCTGGCGTCGTTGATCGCGCGGAGCGCGACCTGGTCGTAGTAGGCGTTGCCCGAGCTCCGGTCGATCGTGAGCACGTTGAGCCGGCCGTCGCGTCGGATCTCGAAGACCACGGCTGGCTGCTGACCGGGAATAGCGCGCCCCAGCCACCTTTCCTGGATCTTTCCCTGTATCTGCCGGATGTACCAGGCGTACGGGAAGTCAGAGACGCTGAGCGTGAGCGGACCCGATCCCGTCGACGTTCCCGACGCAGCGCCGAGCGGCGGGGGCGGCGGCGCGGCTGCGGCCTCGCGCCGGATTGGCGTCTGCGGAGCCGTCGTCGGCGTCGTGCGCGCGGTGGCCGGCAGCTCCTTGTCGGCCGGTCGCGGCGGGGCGGGCGAGCGGGTCGGAAGACTCCGATCGGGCAGCCCGACCGAGTCTCGCTGCGGCAGCTCGCGCGAGGGCAGATCCCGTGCCGGCAGATCGCGGGCGGCCTCGCGGCGGGGCAGCTCGGTCGGAGGCGGCCTGAGCGGCGCCTCCTCGACGCGCGGCGGCGCCGGCTCGCCGCGCGGGGAGCCGACGGCCGCGACGCTGGGCGTCAGCACGACGAACACGGGCTTGGTCCGGGTGTCGGTCCACACCGATGCGCCCAGGATGACAACGGCGAAGAACGCCACGTGGGCGATCGCCGACACCACGGCCGGGGCCAGCGGAAGCCGTAGCCGCCCCAGCGCTGGCCCGATGTGAAAGCTGGCGGGAAGAGCCACGGCAAGCGCCGGGGTCTCAGCGCTCCCGAGCCGGCTCGGTCACCATGCCGAGTCGCTCGATGCCCGCGCGACGGACGCGGTCCATCGTCTCCACGACCGCGCCATATGAGAGCCCGGCGTCGGCCTTGAGGTACAGGGTCTTGTCGGTTCGGTTGGCGAACGCCTGACGCAGCGCCCCCTCGAGGCCGTTGGCGGGCACGCGCCGGTCGTTCAGGAAGAGCGATTGGTCCTTCGTGACGGTGAGGACCAGGCGCTCCTCGACGGCGGTCGGCTTCGACGCGGCCTTGGGCAGGTTGACGTCGATGCCGCGGTACATCATCGGGGCCGTCAGCATGAAGATCAGGAGCAGGACCAGCACGACGTCGACGAGCGGAATGATGTTGATCTCGGCGAGGTTGGTGCCGATCCGGCGCGTGTCCGACGACTCGGTGCTAAACGCCATCTTTGGCCGTGCGTCCCGCCTTGGCAGCGGGCCGGCTCAGGACGTTCAGGAGATCCATCGTGAAGCCTTCCATCTCGACGGCCCAGTGCTTCACGCGGTTGACGAAGTAGTTGTAGCCGATGACCGCCGGGATGGCGGCGCCGAGCCCCGCGGCCGTCGCGACCAGCGCCTCGGAGATTCCGGGCGCCACGACGGCGAGGCTCGCCGAGCCCTGCGCGCCGATTCCGTGGAACGCCGCCATGACACCCCACACCGTGCCGAAGAGGCCGATGAACGGGGTCGAGCTGGCGGTGGTCGCGAGGAACGGCAGGTAGTGCTCGAGCCGGGCGACCTCGAGCGCGGACGCGCGTCGCAGGGCGCGGTGGACCGCCTCGAGGCGGTCGGATCCGAGTCCCTCGTCGAAATCGTCGAGCACCTTGTCGAGGACCTCGGGAATTCCCGAGACCTCCTGATAGGCGGCGAAGTAGAGCTGCGCGAGCGGGCTCTGGCGGAGCCGCCGCGCCGCGGTGTGCACGACCGAGGTGCGTCGGGCCTCGCGGAAAACCCTGAGAAACTCGAACGTCTGCCGGCGAACCCGCCGGAACTGGAACGCCTTCTCGACGATGAGCGCCCAGCTGACGATCGAGAAGATCATCAGCACGAGGAGAACGAACTTCGCGATCGGGCCGGAGTTCCAGACGAGAGCCAGAATCCCGGAGCTCAGCGAATCACTGGGCACGGGCACTCCTTAAGTTTGCGTTCAGCGCATCTACGGCATTATAACCACATCCGTGGGGCGCGCCGTCGTCCTCCCGCTCCTGCTGGCCTCGATCGGCATGGGCGTGCCCGTCACGGTCGCCCAGGACAGCCGGGCCGCCGTCGAAGCTTTCGTGGCCCGCTTCTCCGACGTCCGGATCAGCGACGTGGTCATCGATCAGAACCTCGCCCTCTACCTTCCCGATGGGCAGCGTCCCTATCTGTCCGGCGAGCAGCGCATGTTCTTCAAGGTCCCGCAGCGCCAGCGCGTCGAGCAGACCCTGGACGGTCAGCGCGAGATCCAGATCACCGTCGGCAATCGGGTCTGGGTACGACGGGCCGACGGGAGGGTGGTCGAGCTCCCGGCCGTCGAACCGCTGCGAGCCCTCCCGAACATCCTGATCCCGGTGAAGCGGCGGGCCGAGGAGCTGCTCGCCGAGTGGCGGGCACGGGGGGTGCGGGACAACGTCAGCCATGTGGTGCGCGTGGGCTCGCGGACGGTGACGGTGATCGGCGCCCGGCCGGGCGACCGCGACGTCCCCGCGGTGTGGCTCGACCCGGACTACGGTGTCGTCCGGCTCGTGACGCGCGAGCGGCTTCCGAACGGGACCAAGCTGGTCGACCTCGCGCTCTCCGAGCACCGGCCGCTGTCGGGGCGACTCTATTTCCCGTACCGCCAGGAGGTGTTCGTCGACGGCAAGCTCCTCATGCTATACACCGTGCGCTCGATCGCGACCAACACCAATCCGGCCGACGCCCTCTTCGAGCCCGCGAGCCTGAGGGCGCGCTGATGCATTTCGCCTTTCTCGGCACCTCGGGCTCGATTCCGTCGGCCGTCCGCGACACGACGTCGATCGTCGTCGCCGCGCCCGAGGGCGCCGTGCTGCTCGACTGCGGCGGAAGCCCGGTCCAGAAGCTCCGGCGCGCCGGCGTCGACCCGCTGGCGCTCGTCGCGGTCGTGGTCACCCACATCCATCCCGACCACTCCTACGGGCTGCCGGCGCTCGTCAGGAACCTGGCCGTTCTCGGGCGCGGGACGCCCCTGACCGTCTATTGCCGGCCGGAGCACGTCGAGCCGTTGCGGAGCCTGCTGCGCCTCTTCAACACGCTCGAGCGTCCGGGGATGTTCAAGCTCGCGGTTCGCGCGATCGAGCTGGCGGACAACGCGCCCCTCTTCGACCTGGGACCGCTCGGCGTACGGACCTCGCCGAACGACCACGGCGCCATGCCCAACTTTGCCGTGCGCGTGGACGTCGCCGGGCGCGGGAGCTTCGTCTACTCATCGGACACGCGGCCCTGCGAAACCGTGGTCGCGCTCGCCCGCGGCGTCGACACGCTCGTCCACGAGGCGACCTACTCGGAGCGTGACCCCGGGCGCGCCGGCGGACACGCGCACTCGACGGCCGCCGAGGCCGGAGAAGTCGCCGCCCGCGCCGGCGTACGCCGGCTGATCCTCACGCACATCGGCGCGGAGTATCACGATGCGGTCGACGCGCTCGCCGAGGAGGCCCGCCGGCGGTTTGCGGGTGAGGTCGAGATCGGCCGCGAGCTCGTGCCCTATCCGCTCTGACGCGGCGGAGCTATCGTGAGACGAAGCGGTTCCCGGCTATCCAGAAGCGCAGGCGAAGGTCGCGGGCCCGCGTGATGCCGATGCGCGGGCCCGCCGCGACGCGAAACGCGCGCGGCGCGTCCGAGGGCTCGACGGTGAGCCGCCCGCGCGTGAGGTCGGCGCCGTTGTCGCGCAGGGTGATGCCAAACGCGCGCGTGAGATTGCCGGGGCCGCTGGCCAGTCGCGCCCGATCCGGCGGGACGCCGCGTCGCCTCGCCATCGCCGGCAGGCCGAGGATCGGCTCCACTGCGCGGATGAGCACGCACCCCGGCCGGCCGGCCGCGCCGGCGATCGCGTTGAGGCAGCGATGGATTCCGTAGTTCAGATAGACGTACGCGAAGCCGCCGTCGCCGTAGAAGAGCGCGCGGCTGCCGGGCCTGAACGCGGCGTGGGAGGCCGCGTCCTCCGGCCCGAGGTAGGCCTCGGTCTCGACGACCCGTCCCGCCGTGACGACCCGCCCGCGACGGGTGACGAGGACACAGCCGAGCAGGTCGCGCGCGACGAGGCGCGCCGTCCGCCGGTAGAAGCGCCGGGGCAGCGGCACCTAGGCGAGACGCTCGGCGACGAGGCGCTTGAGCGAGTCGTAGTCGAAGGCGACCCCGACCCGGCTGGGCGGCTCAGCCTCGGTCTTGAGGCCGGTCTCGCTGATGATCGCGCAGAAATCCTGCGCCGGATCGAGCCGCTTGTCCGCGAGGAGACGAGCGAGGACGGCCAGCGTTGCGACGCCGGTGGGCCCGGCCCAGATTCCCTCGACGCGCGCGAGCCGGTGCTGCATCCGGAGGATCTCATCGTCCTCGGCGTCGCCGGCGAGGCCCTTGTTCTCGCGGAGTAGCCGTAGAACCCATGCGCCCTTCTTGCCCGGATCGCCGGCCGCCAGCCCCTCCGCGACCGTGTAGCCGATCTTGAGCGGCGTGATGGCCGTGCCCTCGCGAAACGCGCGCGCGACGGCGTTGGCCCGCGTCGCCTGGGCGGCGACCATCAGCGGTACGCGCTCGATCCAGCCCGCCTCGCGCATCTCGCGAAAGCCGCGCGCCGCGGCGATGAAGGTCTCGCCCACCGCCACCGGGGCCACGACGACGTCGGGCGGGGCCCAGCCCGTCTGCTCGGCGATCTCGTACGCGAGGGTCTTCTTGCCCTCCTGCTTGTACGCGTTGCGCGAGGCGCCGCAGTCGAAGAACAGGTGCTCCTCGACGAGCCGGTCCCAGATCGTGATGAGGTCGTCGTAGACCCCCTTGTAGATGATGAGGTTCGCCGTCGTCGCCGCCATGTGCAGGAGCTTCGGCGCCGACGCGCGCTCGTACGCGAAGATCAGAGAGGGAAGCCCGGCGCGCGCCGAGTAGGCGGCGATCGACGAGCCCGCGTTGCCGGAGCTGACCACCGACGTCGCGCGGTAGCCGAAGCGAAGCGCGGCGGCGACGGCCGTCGCCGAGGACCGATCCTTGATCGTCCCGGTGGGGTTCGGGCCGTCGAACTTGAGGAGCAGCCGGCGTACTCCCATCTCCTGGGCGAGCCGCGGGCAATCGAGCAGGGGCGTACCCCCCTCGCCGAGGGTCAGCCGGTGGGCCGGATCGGCGATCGGCAGGACGGGCGCGTAGCGCCAGAGCCCCGAGCCTGACAGGAGCCCTGGGCCGAGCGCCCGCAGGCGCGCGACGTCGTAGCGCAGCTCGAGGAGACCCCGGCATCGCGCGCACTCCAGGCGATAGGTGAGCGGATAGGCCGCGCCGCACTCGATGCACGTGAGGCTTTCGGCCAGCGAGTCGGACGTCATGCCTGCGGTCGCGGCGCCTCCGCCCCCGACGTCCGGGCGAAGTTGCCGAAGCGGTCGTTCACGGTGGCGAGCATCTCGTCGATCCGGTGACGGAGCGTGTGCTCGGCGAGCGCGCGCCGGCGGGCGTTCTCGCCGATCGCGCGCGCCTCGTCGGGATGCGCCAGATAGAAGTCGAGCTGGCGCCGGAGCTCGCCGAGGTCCCGGTAGCCCACGATCTCCTCACCCGGCTTGAAGAGGTGCTGAAGATCCTCCTTGAGATCCACGATCTGGCAGGCGGCGGCCGCCGCCAGCTCGAAGGCGCGCGTGTTCACGCCGACGATATCGTTCATCGGATGGTGGTGGTTGAGTGAGAGCGCGGAGGCGGCGTACACGAGGAGCTTCTCGTGGCCGAACACTGCCGGTCCCGCGACCGAGCTGATGGCCGGATCCTCGGCGGCGGCCCAGCCGCGGCCCCACAGTCGCAGCGGGTAGTCGCGCAGCGCCTTGACGAAGCGCTCCCGGTAGGGATAGCGGTTACCGACGAACGAGATCGGCCCGCCGTAGCGGCGCGCCTCGGCCGCCGTCGGCGTCACGGGGTAGTGCTCCGATGGCACGCAATACATGGGCAGGTACGCCAGGTTCCGGATCCCGACCTGCTGGAGGCTGCGCATCGCGTAGCGCTCCTTGGTGAAGAAGACGTCGTACGCCTCGATCGCCGCGAGGGGCATCATCCAGAGCGGGTTGTCGGGGAAGAAGTTGATGAAGAGGAGATCGCACTTCCGCTTCACGCGCGTGATCAGCTCGGGCGTGATGGGGGTGCCCTTGACGACGAGGACGAGGGTCGGGCGCCACGCGACGCACGTGCGCTCGAGCGAGCGCAGGATGTAGCTCTGATAGGCGGCCTTCGTCCCTCGGTTCTTGTAGAGCGGATTGTCCTTGCGGTACTCGAACGTCCGGACCTCGTGACCGAGCTGGCGCAGCTCGTCGGCGAAGTCCATTCCCGTGAGCCCGGGCCGCTCGAAGGGAAGGACAACGAGCCAGCGCACGGGCCGTAGCGTAGCACACGCGTCGGGGCCCCGGGGGGCGCCTGCGCGCCGGTCAGGCGACGGCCGTCGCGCGGGTCTGGCGGAATCGGACCGCGAGCAGCGGATCGAAGAGGGCGGCGGTCGCCACCAGCGCGGCGTCGGCGCCCTCACGAAGCAGATCGTGCGCCCGCTCGGCGGTGGAGATTCCGCCGACGGCGAGAACGGCGCGGTCCCAGGCGCCCGCCTTTCGCCAGGCGAGCATCTCCACGACCTGCCGCGACGCGACTTCAAAGGTCTGCGCGCCCACGACGTCGGCGCGCTCGCGCCCGGGTCCCTCGAAGAGCGGCCCACCCTCGTCGTCCAGCACGCGACGGCTGATGCTGTTGACCAGGACGAAGCCGTTGGTCCACGGCGCGAGCCTGGTTGCGGTTTCGTGGAGCAGGCGCGGCGTCCTGAACGCGCCGAGCTTCGCGAGCACCGGCGTGGCGATCGTCGTGCGCACGCGGTGGAGGATCTGCGCGGCGAGGGGCACGTTCTCGTAGATCATCCGGGCGCGCTCGGCGAACGGATCCGGCGTCGCCAGATGCACCTCGACCGCATCGGCGCCGCTCGCGGCCGCCCACGCGGCACACCGCGCATAGTCGGCGACGAGTGTCTCCGCGTCGCCGCCCGGAAGCGGGGTGCCGATGACGCTCACGATCAGGACCTGGCCGGGGCCGATGCGCTCCTTGGCGCGACGGACGTCCTTGCGCCACACGTCGGGCTCCATCGAGGGCTCGCCCAGCGAGACGGCGATCGTGGTGTCGCCGTTGCCGGCGGGCCGGCGCGCGATGACGGCGGCCGCTTCGCGGTTATCCACATGCCGAATGTTGGGGAGACCGAGGGCTGTCCTGAACGCCGAACGGACCGTCGCGTAGGTCAGGACGTCGAAACCGAGCCGCGCGTAGCTTTCCACCCACTTCGAGTTCATCAAAGGGCCTGCGGCGATGCCCAGGCTCGAGCTGAGGAGGTGCCCGAAGAGCCGGCCGCCAGGCCCCGAGGGCAGGCGGCGGATCCGCGGGAGCACGGGAGCATGCGCATAGTTCCACTGGTATGATCGGTCGAGGCGATAGGCGCTGCTGGGAATCGGAATCACACTCCCTTTCCCCTGGAAGCCCCAGGTAAGCGCCTAGTATATCACATACTTACGGATTACGCCTCACGAAAAGGCGGGCATCACTTCCTGCGCGAGCAACTCGAGCTCTCGCATGATGTGGGCGTGCGGCAGGCCCGGGAAGAAGGTGCGGCAGATGAGGTGCGTCATCCCGTACTCCTCGACGAAGCGTCGGATCGCCCGGATGCACTGATCGGGGCCGCCGATGATGAACCGGTCCTTCATCAGCCCGTCCAGGTCGGTCGCGACCGAGGCGTCGATGAAGGGATGGCGCCAGCCCCCGGCGTACTCCCGGCGATACGCGATCATGATGTGCTGCTCGGCGAGCTCCCGGGCCTTCCGGTCGGTGTCGGCGATGATCAGATCGCGGGTCAGCGGCCACTCCGTGATCGGCTCGCTCCGGCCGGCTCTCCACCGATTCTCGAGGAAGCGCTTCTTGCCGTCGAGCAGGCGCTTGAGGTCCGCCGTCGGACCCGGGATCCAGTTGTCGGCGAGCGTCGCGGCGCGCCTGAGGGTGATGTCCCCCCAGCCCCCGATCCAGATGGGCGGGTGGGGCTTCGCGACGGGCTTGGGCTCGAGGCGTCCGTCGACCGTGTAGTACGCGCCGTTGAAGCTGACCCGTTCCTGGGTCCAGAGCGCCTTGACGATCGCGAGCTGCTCCTCGAACCGCGCGCCGCGCTTCTCCAGCGGGACCCCGTAAAGGCCGAACTCGTCGGGCTTGTAGCCGATGGCGATCCCCATCGTAAAGCGCCCGCCCGACATGACGTCGAGCAGCGCCGCGTCCTCGGCGAGGCGTACCGGATTGTGAAACGCCGCCACGAGGATGTCGGTACCGAGCGTGAGCCGCGACGTTCGCGTGGCGAAGCCGGCGAGCACCACCAGGGGCGAGGGCCAGTAGTGATTCGCCACGGAGTGATGCTCTTCCATCCACACCGAGTCGAAGCCGAGCTCCTCGGCCCGCGTGACCTCCTCGAGCGCCTCGCCGTAGTAGTGACCGCCTTCGATGGGGATGAAGCCGATCTTGAGCCGCGCCATGGGGCGAGAGCCTAGCACGGGCCTCCGGGGGAGTCACTTGACAGGCCGAGCGCGGGCGACTACATCGTGAGCCATCTGACGCAGAAGGAGGCTGGCCCATGACGCCGGAGATCCCGGCGTACATGCGAAAGGGTGAGCGGGTCGGTATCCCGGAGGGCGCGCGAGAGCAGAGAGCACCAGGACGAGGAGGCGAGCGATGCAGCCCGGCTGGCTCGAGCAGTACCCCAAGCCTCAAGACGGCGTCGACGGCGAGGCCGGCGAGCGTCAGGACGAGACAGCCCCAGCCGGTGACGTCTCCCGACGGGATTTCGTCAAGTCGGGGTTCGTCGCGGGGGTCGCCGCGGGCATGGCGGCCGGAAGCGTCACGGGCAACGTGGTCGGGGCCGAGGCGCAGACCGCGAACCCGCTGGGCAACCAGTGGTGGCCCTCCCCGTGGGGGCCGCAGGACCAGCGCGGCGCGAACAACCGGATGACCCCGGCGAAGGCGCTCGAGGCGGCCAAGCTCATCAAGACCGGCAAGGTCTACCAGCTCGGCTTCGTGCTGGGAAAGGGCATCCCGCTCTTCGGCGAGCGCCTCGGAGCCCACGTGGTGCTGCCCGGCGCGCCGACGGGCGGGCCGTTCGGCAAGCACCACCTCTACTATCACGACGAGCGCTTCTTGGGCGAGATCGGGCAGATCGGATCCCAGTTCGACGGCCTGGGCCACATCGGAATGGTCGCGGGCGACGGCAAGATCCGCTACTACAACGGCCTTCCGCAGGAAGAGGTCGGCGGCGCCTACGGCCTGAAGAAGCTCGGCATCGAGAACCTGAAGCCTTTCTTCACCCGTGATCACGATGAACGACGTGCGCGCGACGCTTCAGCGGCAGGGGATCCGCGAGCCCGGCGAGGGCGACGCGGTGCTCTTCCGCACCGGCCACGCGAAGCTGTGGAAGAAGGACAACGCCGAGTTCAACAAGGGCTGTCCGGGTCCGGGAGCGACGGTCGGCCGGTGGCTCGCCGAGCGGAAGGTCGCGGTCGTCGGCGGCGACACGTGGCCCGTCGAAGCGGTGCCCGGCGAGGACGCCGACATCCCGTTCGCCTGTCACGCGATCTGGATCACGATGAACGGCATCTTCATCAACGAGAACCTCAATCTAGAGGAGCTGGCGGCGGACAAGGCGTACGAGTTCGCCTGGTCGTTCAACCCGGTGCCCATCAAGGGCGCGACCGGGTCACCCGGCAATTCGGTGGCGATCGCATAGCGCGTCTCGTGGCGGCCGGCGCCCCGGGCATGCCGCGGGGCGCCGGCCGATCTGATACCATCGGCCTGGGATGGCCGAAGAGTTCACCCCGGAGGAGCGGGCCGCTCTCGCGCCGTACGTCACCAACCTCGACGGCCCCGTCTTCGCGCTCGTCAACCTGCCCGAGGTCGTGAAAGGCGCGCTGTTCGCGCGCTACTCGCGCTCGCCGAAGTCGCTCCGCCGCCTCTTCGTCGACGAATTCCTCGGCGTCGGCGGCCTCGCGTCGGCCGCGAGCCGTGGCGCGCCGGACACCGACGCCGGCACGCGACGGGCCGAGCAGCTCTACGAGCGCGTGTTCGTCGAGTACGGCGACGACTCGGTGGCTCAGCTGGGCGGCGTGCACCTGGCGTGCGAGGGCGCCTCGAACCTCCTGACCAAGATCCTCGAGTGGGGCCGTCTCATGTCCTATCTCGAGCAATCGACGCGCTACATTCCCTACGACGACCAGCCCCAGGGAGCCTATCGCTACCACGTCCCGGCCGAGCTCACCGGGGCGCTGCGCGAGCGCTACGTCGCGACGCTCGACCGCAGCTTCGACATCTACCGGGTCTGGCTCCCGCAGCTTCGCGCGTTCTTCGAGCGGAAGTTCCCGCGCGATCCGGCCGAGGCCGAGGGCGTCTACCGGATGACCATCCGCGCCAAGGCCCTCGACACCCTCCGCGGCCTCTTGCCCGCGGCGACGACATCGAACGTGGGCATCTACGGGACCGGCCAGGGCTACGAGCAGCTCCTGCTCCGGATGCGGGCCCATCCGCTACGCGAGGTGAGGGACTACGCCGACCTGATGCTGGCCGAGCTGCGAAAGGTCATTCCCGCGTTCCTCAAGCGGGTCGACGTCGCGGAGCGCGGCGGCGCCTGGAGCGCCTACCTCGAGGAGACGCGCCGCGAGACGCGCGAGATCGCGCGGCGGCTGGTGGAGCCGGCGAGCGCGGCCGCGCCGCGGACGGGCGCGGTCGCCGGCGAGGCCGAGGAGGTCACGCTCACCGACTTCGATCCCGACGGCGAGCTGAAGGTCGTCGCCGCGGCGCTGTACGCGGTCTCGAGCCGCGGCGACGCCGAGCTCCTGGAGGCGGCGCGCCGGATGACACGGGACGAGCGCGCGACGGTGCTGGCGGCCTACGTCGGCAAGCGGCTCAATCGGCGCCACCGGCCGGGTCGGGCATTCGAGCGGACGTCGTATCGCTTCGACGCGCTCGGCGACTACGGCGCGTTTCGCGACCTGCAGCGCCACCGGCTGCTCACGCTCGAGTGGCAGCGGCTGACACCGCGCCACGGCCACGCCGTGCCCGACGCGATCGCCGACGCGGGCGCGGCCGGCGACTGGAGCCGCGTGATGGACGAATCGGCGAAGCTGCACGACGCGATCGAGGCGGCCGGGCTCCCGGAGGTCGCGTCGTACGCGGTGGTGATGGCGTATCGCGTGCGCTTCTACATGGAGATGAACGCCCGCGAGGCGATGCACGTCATCGAGCTGCGGACGGCGCCCCAGGGACATCCCGCCTATCGCCGCATCTGCCAGCTGATGCATCGGCTCATCGGCGAGCGCCATCCGGCCATCGCCGAGGCGATGACCTTCGCCGATCACTCGGTGGTCGAGCTCGAGCGGCTGCAAGCCGAGCGCGCCGCCGAGCGCCGGCGCGCTGCTTCTCCGTCCTGACGATGGAGGACGCCCGATGGGCAAGCTGATCTTCGCGTTGTTCGTGCTGGTCGTCGGGCTCGGCGCGCACTGACACCCGTTCTGATCCAGCAGCAGTACCTCGCCCGCTGGGACGGCCGGCTGCCGCAATACGCGTTCGGCGGCAACGCCGTGCCGTTCGTCCAGATCCCCGGCGCGAGCGGAGACAGCGGCCGCCGCTAGGCTCGCGCGAAGCCGCCCGGTTGACGCCGGGCCGGTGCCCGAAGATAATTGGTCGTCCAATCAAAAAAGGAGGATCACGCGCGTGAGTCCCAGACGCGGGGTCGCGCCGCTGCGGCGCGCCGAGATCGTGCGGGCCACCATCCGATGTCTCGCCCGCGACGGCTACTCCGGTCTCACCATGAAGAAGGTGGCGCGCGAGACCGGCCTGAGCCAGGGCATTCTCCACTACTACTTCGCCGACAAGCGGGCGATCCTCGTCGCCGCGCTCGAGTCGGTCACGGCCGATCTCGATCGCCGGGTCGCCGCCGCCCAGGCCCGCGGGCCACGGGACGCGCGGGCGCGGCTCCGGGCGCTCGTCGAGGCGTGCCTCCGGCTCGCGGTCGAGGAGCGTGCCTTCTGGATCGTGTTCGTCGAGTTCTGGGGCGAGATGATGCACGACCGCCGGCTTCGCGAGATCAACGCGGCCCTTTACGATCGAATGCGGCGAATGATCGGCGCCGTGGTGGCGCAGGGGGTGCGGGCCGGGCGCTTCCGCCGCACCGACGTGCTGCGGGCGGCCGCGGTGATCCTCGGGCTGGTGGATGGCGTCTCCCTCCAGCTGACGTTCGATCCCGCCGCGTTCGGCGTCGCCGAAGCGTCGCGATTCTGCGGAGAGGCCGTGACGCGCTACCTGGCGAAGGAGATCGCATGAACCCCGACACGATCGAAGGCGCCAAGACGAAGGCCCGCGAGTATTTCGCCGCGAGGGGCACGCAGGCGCCGGCCGCCGCGCTGCGCGAGCGGATCGCGGAGGCGTTCGAGTCGCTCGAGGCCTTCCTGGACACGGTTCCGGCGGCGACGGCCGCACGGACCGCCACCGCCGGGGAGTGGACGATTCACGAGATCGTCGATCACCTCGTCGAGACCCACCGGCCCGGCCTGGACGAGCTGTGGTGCCTGCTCGCGGGGCGACGCCCACCGGGCGAGGCGATTCCAGCGGGGTTGCAGTCGAAGGCTCCGCTCGTCCGACCCTGGCCCTGGCTCCGCGGCGAGCTCGCGCGCGTTCACGGCGAGATCCTCCGCACGCTCGGTGCGGTGCCGTCGGACTTCGCCACCGAGGCCCGCGCTCCGATCGTGATGGTCGTCAATGTCGCCGACGAGCGGGGGAAGGTCGTCCCGGTGCACTGGATCGAGGAGCTCGACTGGAAGGCCTATTCGATCACCTGGCGGCTGCACGTGATCGATCACCTGAAGCAGGCCCGGCGAGCGCTGGCGGCCCTGTCGTGACGACGCCGATCGATCTCGCCGCCACCGAAGCGGAGCTCCGACACTTGCTCGCGGAGGTGCCGTTCACGCGCGCCTACGGCTTCCGCCTGCACGCGATCGCTCCGGGACAGTGCACGCTCGACGTGCCGTTTCAGCCGCTCTTCGAGCGCCCCGGCGGCATCGTGGGCGGTCAGGTGTTCATGGCGGCCGCGGATGTGGCGATGTGGCTGGCGATCATGACCCGCCTGGGGTCGAGCGACGGGTCGGTCACGGCGACCATGACGAGCGCGTTCCTGGACGCCGCCCGCCACGAGCCTTTTCGCTGCACGGCGCGCGTCGTGAAGCTCGGCCGACGGCTCGTGTACGGCGTCGCCGAGAGCGTCAGTGGTAGCGGCAGGCTATTGACTCACCATTCGCTGACGTACGCTCGGCGCTAGCGGGCGCGCCGCTGATGCATCCGCTCGACGTGCCAGCCGGCGCGCTCGTCGTCGGTCGTCTCGGGCGGCCCGGCGCGCGAGTCGAGCCAGTAGGCGAGGTCCCACAGCTCGTCGTCCTCCAGGACCTGATAGTACGAGGGCATGGGCGTGCCATCGAGCCCGGTCAAGAGCGTGCGGACGATGTCTCCGGTGGTGGGGCCGCTCTTGAACGGCCGTCGCGTCAGATCGGACGGTCGAACGGATAGGTCCTTGGCGGAGGGCCCGTCGCCGCGAGCTTCCTTGCCGTGGCACTCGGCGCACTCGCCCTTCACGTAGACCCGTGCCCCTCGCGCGACAGCCGCGGGTGTCGCCGGCGGCGCCGCCGGGATCGCCAGCACCCTGGGTGCCCTGCCGTCGGCGAAGCGTGGCGACAGGCTCTTCACGAAAGCGATCACCGCCCGGACCTCGTCGCCGCTCAGGTGATCCTGCGGGACCATTCCGGTCGACGGAATGCCCCGAACGATCGTCCGGACGAGGTCCGCGTCCGAGGGGATCTGTCCGGACGCCGTCGAGCGGAACTTGAAGCGGCCCTTGGTGAGATCACGCGGCGGCATCTTGAAATGATGCGCGGCCATACCCTGGCCGTCGCCGGTGGCGCCGTGGCAGACGGCGCAGTTGTCGCGAAATACGCGCTCGCCCGCGGGAATATCGGGCTGTCCCGAGGCGCCCAGCGCGAGCCCCAGCCCCAGAGCCGAGGCCAGCAGCCCGATGGCCCCGGGCCGCGCCGTCAACCGGAGCTACTCGAGGACGACCAGCTGGCCGACCACGTGAGCGGGATGCAGCTGGCACTTGATCGGGAACACGCCGGCCTTGTCCGCGATGAAGCTGACCGCGGCCGTCTTGTCGCCCGCCACGACCTCCTTCACACCGAACGCCGCGATCTCGTAGCCGTGCTCGTCCGTGTGCTTGTTGACCAGCCGGAGCGAGACACGATCGCCCTTCTTGGCCGTGATCGAGGTGGGCTCCCAGATCTTGACGTCCTGCGGGCTCACGACGTTGACGATGGTGAGGCTGACCTCTCCTCCGTATGTCACCGCGGCGACGCGACCGAGCAGCACGATCGCGATCGCTGTCACGAGGAATCTCATCGCGCGAAGTCCTCCTGGGCGGCCGTGAGCGTGTCGGGGGACGCGAGAAGGTCGAGCGCCGTGAGCGCCAGGGCCTTCGCCCCCGCGACCATTCCGGCACGGGCCATCGGCGAGCGCGCCCACTCCGCGAACTCGCGGGAGTGTCCGGGTACGCCGTCCGGGGAAATACGGATGTACGGGTGGATCGTCGGGAGCGCCTGGCTGACGTTGCCGCAATCGGTCGAGCCGTAGCCGGCCTCGCCGTCGTCCGGGTCCACCGGGAACCCGATCACCCCGAGATTTCGCTCGAAGAGCTCGGCCATCGTCCGGTTCGGCTTCATCGGATCGTGGATCGTCGGCTCGGCCGTCACCTCGACGCGGCAGCCGGTCGCGGCCGCGGCGCCGTCGGCGCAGGCCGTGAACCGCCGGAGCAGCTCCTGACAGTAGTCCTTCGTGAGGGCGCGCAGATAGAAATCGGCGCGGGTGTACTCGGGAATGATGTTGGGCTGGTCGCCGCCCTTGACGATGATGCCGTGGACGCGCGCGTCGGGCCGCAGCTGCTGGCGCATCTGGTCGAGCGCGACGAAGAGCTGGATGACCGCGTTCAGCGCGTTCACGCCACGCCACGGCCAGGACGAGGCGTGGGTGGCCTTGCCGTGGAACTCGGCCTTTGCCTTGATGATGCCCAGCGTCGGCCGCCACACCTGCGTTCCGCTCCGGCCGTGAATCATCATCGCGGCGTCCACCCCGCGAAAGACGCCGGCCTCCATCAGGCGCACCTTGCCCGCGCCGCCTTCCTCCGCCGGCGTGCCGATCACCTGGATCCGGCCCGCGAACGGGATCCGGCCGAGCGCCACGGCGAGAGCCGCCCCGGCGCCGGTGCCGGCCGTCGCGATGACGTTGTGGCCGCAGGCGTGACCGATGGAAGGAAGGGCGTCGTATTCCGCCAGGATCGCGATGGTGGGCCCGGCGCCGGCTCCGTTGATCGTGGCCCGGAAGGCCGTCGGCAGGCCGCCGATGGAGCGCTCGACCTGGGCGCCGTGCTTCTCGAGGAACTCGGTGAGCCAGGCGTGCGCCTTCTCTTCCTGGAAGCACAGCTCCGGAGTGTCGTGGATCCGGTGGGAGAGCGCTTCCAGGTCGTCCGCCAGCCCATCCACCGCGCCCGCGACCTTCTGCTTGGCGTTGGCGATCGTGTCTTCAAAGGCTGTCACTGTTGGTCTCCTGGATTTGCGGCGCTGCGAGACCGAGGTGGCCGATCGCGCACAACTATATCACCGCCGCATCATCGCGGCCGTGGGCTGGGAATCGCGCGGGCGGGGGAGAATCGCGCCGGCTGTCGAGGAAGTTTACACAGTTCCGGAAAGCGACGACGGGCCCCGCTCACTCCTTCTCGAGCCTGGTGATCGGGACCGGGCGGGTGGTCTCGAGCCCGACACGTCGACCGGAAACATATCGCACCTCACCGGCGACGGTGAACGAGCCGAGCTCCTCGCTCAGCACGTCGATCCAGCAGACCTTTCCGAGCTTCAGCGAGGTCGTCGTGGGCACGGTGAGCCAGAGTCCGTGGCGGCTTGCATCTTCAGCGCGCCCCAGGAGGGCCTCGTCGTCGACCCACACCCGCACAGGCCACGAGACGGCGATTCGCGGATGACGACGGCGTTCCCGTATCGCGCTCATTGTCCACTTCCTGGTACATCTTCCATGCCATCGGCAAAGGGCTTGTAGCCAGTGGAGTTCCGGCACACGGCCCACGCGACACCGAGCGCATCGTAAGCTTCGTCGACGCTCGGGCGGCCTTGGTAGGTACCTTGGTGCGGTCCGTCATATACTGCGTGAGTGACCAAGCGAGTCCTGATCGTCGATGACGAGCCTCCGGTAATCGAAGTCCTGAAGGATTTCTTCCGCCAGTTTCGCCACGCCCACTCCTACGAGACCGAGTCGGCGAAAGACGGAGCGGAAGCCCTGATCGTCCTGCTCCAGGGCAAGTTCGATCTGATCCTTCTGGACATGCACATGCCTCGGATGGGCGGCCTCGAGCTCCTCAAGCAGGTGCGCGGTCTCGGCGTGAAGGTGCCGGTCATCATGATCACCGCCAACGCGGACACCAAGGCCGCGGCCGAGGCGCTGAGCGGCGGCGTGTTCGCGTACATCCCCAAGCCGTTCGACATCCGCCACCTCGACCACCTCGTCGCGCTCGCGGTCTCGAGCGGATCGTAGCCGCCCGATGGCTGGATCGCCCCGCGCCGGCGGAGCGGCCGGCGGGCGCTTCGTCGTCATCGGCGCGACCGGGCAGCTCGGGTCCGATCTCGTCCGCACCTTCGACCGCCCGGGCGAGCTGATCCCTCTCGGCTCTCGCGACCTCGACGTGCTCGACGCCGCCGGGGTGCGGTCGACGCTCGCCAACCTGCGACCGACCGTGGTGGTCAACGCGACGGCTTACAACCTCGTCGACCGGGCGGAGGAGGAGCGGCCGCGGGCGTTTGCGCTGAACGCCGAGGCGGTCGGCTCGCTCGCGGCGGCCTGTCACTCGCTCGGCGCGGTCTTCGTCCACTTCTCGACGGACTACGTCTTCGACGGTCGCAAGCGGACCCCGTACGTGGAATCCGACGCGCCCGCTCCCCTGGGCGTCTACGGCGAGTCGAAGCTTGCCGGGGAGCGGCTGGCGCTCGAGCGGTGCGAGCGAACGGTCATCTTCCGCGTTTCGGGCCTATTCGGGATCGCGGGCAGCTCGGGCAAGGGCCGAACGAACTTCGTCGAGACGATGCTGCGCCTGGCGCAAGAGGGAAAGCCGCTCCGCGTCGTGGCCGACCAGGTGCTGGGACCGAGCTACACGCTCGACATCGCGCGCAAGGTCTGGGTCGTGCTCCCGAAGGTCGCCCATTCGATCTATCACCTCACGAGCGGCGGGCAGACGAGCTGGTACGACTTTGCCCGGCGCGCCTTCGGGCTCGCCGGGGTGACGGCCGACATCACGCCCGTGACCGCCGCGGAGTTCGGGGCCAGAGCCCCGCGGCCTGCGTACTCCGTGCTGGGACACGCGCACCTCGCCGCGTTGGGCGAAGACGACCTCCGGTCCTGGGACGCGGCGCTCGCCGCGTACATCGCGGAGCGGTCGGCGTCCCGGTAGCGCGCCCGCGTCGAGGCTCCTCGTCACACCGCGCTGGCTCTCGCCCGCGCGATCCTCCGCTCCAGCGCCGGATGCGAAAAGAAGATGATCTCTTTGAGGCGATTGGGACGGCGTTCGGCCAGGTTCAATCGCGCCAGGCGCTCCATCGCTCCGATGAACGCGTGGGCGTTGCCGGTCGTGGCCAGGGCGAAATCGTCGGCCTGGCGCTCGATCCAGCGCGAGAACCCGTTGCCCAGGGGAAGCTGGATCAGCCCGAGCGCCAGCAGTACGAGCGCCAGCCACGGCAGGCCCGCCGGATCGGCCGGCCCGGCGAGACCGAGGAGCGACACGCCGGCGTCGAGCCCCAGCGCGGCCAGTCGCGCCGTGAGAAGCAGCAGCGCGCCGTGGACGAGGAGGCCGCGCCGGATGTCACCGTGGACGTGATGGCCGAGCTCGTGGGCCAGCACCGATTCGATCTCCTCGGGAGTAAAGCTGCTCAGGAGCGTGTCGAAGATGATGATCCGCCGGGTACGCCCGATGCCGACCACCGCGGCGTTGGCCGTCCGGCTCTTCCGAGACTGGTCGGCCACGAAGACGCCGACCGCGTCGACGTGCGCGCGGCGTGCGAGCGTGAGCAGCCGCTCGCGGAGCTCCGAGTCGGCCAGCGGCGACAATCGATAAAAGAGCGGGACGACCCAGATCGGAAGCACCGCGGTGAGCGCGATCTGGACCACGATGAACACGGCCGCCGCGAGCAGCCACCAGTAGGGCGTCAGTGCGATCAGGGCGTAGGCGATCTCGACCGCCGCGAAGCCCAGCGCCCCGGCGATCAGCAAGGTCTTCAGGCGATCGGCGAGCCATGCGCGGGGCGGCTGGTGGAGAAGGCCGAAGCGTCGCGGAAGCCAGTATCCCCGCGCGAGCGTCACCGGAAGGCCGAGCGCGCCGTGCCCGAAGCCGAGCGCGAGCGCGATCAGCGCGACCTGGGCCCACGCCGCGGGCGTGACCCGCGCCGCCCACTGCGCGACGGCATGCCCGGCGCCCGTCAGGAGCACGGCCAGGAGATAGGCGACCGAGATGGTGAAGCCGAGGAGCCCGAGCCAGAGCTGGAACCGGTGGTAGCGGTCGGCGTCGGCCATGTGGCATTGTACCCACCGGCGCGCCAGCCGCCGCCGATGCGGATGTGCCTGATACAATGGCCGAACATTCAATGCAGGCAAAGGGAGCCATCATGTTCGAGTCCGTCGAAGAGGTCCAGCAGCGGTTCCGGGACGCGCGGTACATCGCGAGCCGCCGTGTGTCCACCGTCGTGTACCTGGCCGCGCGCATGGGCCGTCCGGTGCTCGTCGAGGGGCCGGCCGGCGTCGGCAAGACCGAGCTCGCCAAGACCCTGTCCGAGATCACCGGGCGTCCGCTCATCCGGTTGCAGTGCTACGAGGGGCTGGACGAGGGCAAGGCGCTTTACGAGTGGAAGTACGCCAAGCAGCTCCTCTACACGCAGCTCCTCCGCGAGCGCATCGGCGAGCTGATCGCCGACACGCCCTCGCTGCCCGACGCGGTGGCGAAGATCGCGGGCGAGGAGGACGCGTTCTTCTCGTTCCGCTTCCTCTCGCCCCGACCGCTCCTCTCGGCGATCCTGGCCGAGGAGCCGGTCGTGCTGCTCGTCGACGAGATCGACAAGGCCGAGCCGGAGTTCGAGGCGTTCCTGCTCGAGGTGCTCTCAGATTTTCAGGTGTCGGTTCCCGAGCTCGGGACCGTGCGCGCCCGGCATATCCCGCTCGTCGTCCTGACGTCCAACAACGCCCGGGAGCTCTCCGACGGCCTCAAGCGCCGGTGTCTCCACCTGTTCATCGACTTCCCGGCTCCGGCCGACGAGCTGCAGATCATCCGGCTGAAGGTGCCGGAGATTCCGGCGGAGCTCGCCCGGGCGGTCGTCGCCGCCGTGCAGAAGATTCGCGCGCTGGACCTCCGCAAGCTCCCGTCGGTCTCGGAGTCACTGGACTGGGCGCGCTCGCTCGTGATCCTCAACGCGCGGGAGCTCGACGCGGCGCTCGTCGAGTCCACGCTGACCCTGCTCGTCAAGCACGAGAAGGATCTCGAGCGCGTGAAGGGCTCGCTGGACAAGGTCCTGGCGGAGTAGCCCCTGGACGAGCGAATCCTCGAGTTCATCGGCGACCTGCGCCGGGCCGAGATCCGCATCTCGCCCTCGGAGGCGCTCGACGCGCTCGCCGCGAGCGCCGCCGTCGGCCTCTCCGACCGCGAGACCTTCAAGGCGACCCTCGCGGCGACGCTGATCAAGGAGTTCCGCGATCACCCGACCTTCGATCGCCTCTTCAACCTCTACTTTCTCGACCTGGAGGCGCTGGGCGAGGGGCTGAAGAAGGCGCTCGGTCCCGAGGACCCGCGCGTGCAGGAGATGCTCGACGATCTCCTGGCCAACGAGGACATGGAGCTCGACGAGCTGACCGAGCTGCTCATGCGCGGGCAGGGCAGCGAGATGGAGATGGCCATCCGCTCCGGCGGCCAGAACGCGGGCCTCGAGCGGCTCATGTACTTCCTGCAGGTCGGGTTCTTCTCGCGCCGGATCTCGGACAACTTCGACTGGTCCGCCATCGAGGGCGACCTCGAGCGCGTCATGAAAGCGCTCGAGGAGCGCGGTCTGGACCCCGGCCAGCTGGCCCGGATCCGCAACTACCTCGAATTGCGGCTCGAGGCGTTCAAGCGAATGATCCGCCAGCACGTCGAGCGCGAGCTGGAGCGCCGGGCGTACCGACAGGGGGAGAAGCTCACCCGCGAGGTCCTCGCCGAAAAGCCGCTTTTCGCGCTGACGCCCGACGAGATCGCCCAGATGAAGAATGTCGTCGCCCGCCTGGCCCGCAAGATCAAGGACGCGCTGGCGCTGCGCCAGCGCCAGGAGCACCGCGGGCGCCTCGACACCCGGCGCACGACCCGGAAGAGCCTCCAGTACGGCGGGGTGCCGATGGAAGTCTTTCTCAAGCGGCGCCACCGGGAGAAGCCGAAGCTCATCACCATCTGCGACGTGTCGGATTCGGTCCGCAACGCCTCGCGCTTCATGCTGCAGCTCGTCTGGAGCCTCCAGGAGTGCTTCAGCCGTGTCCGCTCCTACGTGTTCGTGTCGGAGATCGCCGAGGTCACGCAGGCGTTCAGCACGTTTCCGGTCGAGCGCGCGATCGAGTGGGCCCTGAAGGGCGCACCGGTGGACTATCACTGCCGGTCCGATTTCGGGTTCGCGTTCAGCCGGTTCGCGAAGACGGAGCTCGAATCGCTCGACCGGAAAACGACGATCCTCATGCTGGGCGACGCGCGCAACAACTACAACGACCCCCAGGCGTGGGCGCTGCGGCTCATCCGGGAGCGCGTGAAGGGGATCATCTGGCTGAATCCGGAAGGCCAGTGGGGCTGGGGCATCGGCGACAGCGTGATGCCGCTCTACGCGCCCGCGTGCGACTTCGTTCGCGAGTGCCGGACGATCGGGCAGCTCGGCGAGGTCGTCGACAACCTCGTGCATCACTGGTGGCG
>Ga0137403_10000649_pt1 | contig 44948 bp, 41 predicted proteins | sample CZOMad2_1_16fung_FD_122057 | JGI IMG/M metagenome (GOLD analysis project Ga0137403, IMG submission 122057) | Vadose zone soil fungal communities from Angelo Coast Range Reserve, California, USA - CZOMad2_1_16fungal (Hybrid Assembly) | ecosystem: Environmental > Terrestrial > Soil > Vadose zone...
AAAGACACCTGCCGAACTCTAAGAAAATCTAATGACTGAAAGGCATCTCTTCCAGGAGATGGCTGCACGGTATAGAGTGCTCGCGTTTCATGCTGGTTTTACTGCCATTTACCGTACACTGCTTGTCACGTTCCCTCAATAACTTTAAAAAACCTTTAGAATCCCTAATTACCGCTGTGACTAGCAGTTAGCGGGGGACCGTTCTACTCTTCAGGCATGGCGAGATGGATGAATCAACACGAAATCTTGGCGGCTGTAATCTTTGTCGGCCTCTCGCTTGCGCTCATTGCTTTTTTTGCGGCTCTGGAGCGGCGTTACAAAGAGCAACTAACAGGTCGCCACAAATAAGCGAGTCACTGCAACCGCCGCTGTGCCTGCACGGAATTCAGACGTAAAAAAAGCCCACCGGATCGCGGCAGGCTTTTTCCTTTAAAGCTATTAGCTAGCGATTGGATTGTTGTGCTGCTGCGCGCTGGGCCACAATCTTTCTGGCATTTTCCGCCAGTTCTTTGGCTTTCGGCAGTTGGTTGAGCGCCGCGATCACTTGCGGATCATTCTCCGCTCGCACTCGCAGGCCTTCTTCCTGGCCAAACTCAGAGATGAAGAGTTCCGTCTTGATGTTGGACTTGATGTAGTCCGAGCCTTCGGTCAATTCTGCTTCAGTAAATGGGATTTTCTGGGATTCCAGGAATTTGCGGAATTCCTGCATCACTGCGTCAGTCACTTCAAAATTCTTGTCAACATGGCGGTTGGCCAGGTAATGCTTGGCGAAATTGAAGAACGCGTATTTCACCAGAAGGGAATCTTCAAAGTGCGTGGTCTTGAATGGCTTTACTTTTACGTCCGGCGTGATGCCGCCGCCACCGAACATGGTACGCCCGCTGTCGGTCAACTTCACTTCCTTGGAAGGCGTGGTCGCGTTCGTGTTGGCATTGTTGTTGGGATTGTCTTCCTGCTCCCGGGCGTAATAGTAGTCGTAGAGAGAAACGCCGTTGTAGTCGCGCTGGATCAGGCGTCCGCTCGGCGTGTAGTACTTCGCCGTGGTAAGCGCCAGGCCGGTATTCTCAGACAGCGGATACACCGTCTGTACCAAGCCCTTGCCAAAGGTGACTTCGCCCACGATCAGTCCACGATCATGGTCCTGGATGGCGCCGGAAACAATTTCAGCCGCGGAAGCAGTGCCGCGATTCACCAGCACTACCAGCGGATAATCTTTGCCGCTGTTGCCATGCGTCGCTTTATAAGATTTCTCGGGTGAACTCCGCCCGTGATGCGAGACGATGACCTGTCCCTTCTTCAGGAACTTGTCCGCCACGCCCACGCCTTCATTCAGCAGGCCGCCAGGATTGCCGCGCAAATCAAGGATCAGGCCTTTGAGTTCGCCAAAGCCTTGCAGCGCGTCTTCCACTTCCTGCTCCGTGGTTTCATTGAAGGCGGTTACGTGCATGTAGCCGATCCCTGGCCGCACCAGGAATTTCAGGTCAACGCTGTTGCGCGGGATTTCATCGCGAATCACGTTGAACTCAAGCGGCTTCTCCGTGGCCTCGCGCAGAATCGAAATGTGTACGTTGGTGCCTTTTGGTCCTTTAAGCAGGTCGGCTACATCGCTCACGCTCATGTTGTCCGTAGCTTTGGCGTCGACGGCAATGATCACATCGCCCGGACGCAACCCGGCTTTGTACGCGGGCGTTCCCGCGAATGGGGCCACTACAATAATTTTGTTGTTGCGCGGGGCAATCTGCATGCCCACGCCGTAATACTTGCCGCTCTGTTCTTCACGCAGCAGCGAGTATGACTTGGGATCGAAGAAGTTTGAGTGCGGATCAAGCACGTGCAGCATGCCCGGGATGGCGCCGTTATAAATCGCTTTGTCGGGATTTATCGGCTCCGCGTAATTCTGCTCCACCAGGTTATAGACTTCTGAAAATTGGCGGAGACTGTCGCGGACGTCATTGTCCGAAGCCCCTGTCGCGTAAGAGGGATTACCCCTCTGGCTGAAGGCGGCAGACCCTAGAAAACCGCAAGTGACAATAATGAGAAGGACGAAAAAAAGTGAACGACTTGTTCCACGAGACATGAAGAATCCTCGGCCGCTGAGCTTGAGCTCCGATTGCGGAAAACTGAACCCAGTATAACATTCCTCCCATCAGGGCTTTACATGCATTTCGTCCCGGGATGGGCTTCCGTAACCTGCTACTCTCGAAGTACGGCAATCGGCATACTTTCGTACTTCTGTGAGATGCTTTTTTCTCTCTGAAAGCTGCGGAACTTTTTTATTGGAAAAGTTAATCAAGATTGCTGCCCTTTTTTAAGAAAAGCTGCGCTATTATTAGAAAACTACCCTATGGACTTCGGTTTTTCAGGCGAGATCTTCTTCATTATGATTCTGGCGCTCATCTTGTTTGGGCCCAGAAAGTTACCGGAACTCGCCCGTACCTGGGGTAAATTCATGGCAGAATTCAAGAAGGCCAGCAATGAATTCCAGGGCCAGATTCATGATGAAATTCGCAAACTCGAACTTGAGGATGTGGATCCCCGCAAGCACCTTGAACCGGAAATCGCCAAAATCTCGAGCGATGAGGACCTCTCCATTCAGGGCGCCCTCAACCGCCTGACCGAGCGATTGAAGAATACAGTCCCGCAGGATCACGATGTCTGATTTAGTGGCAGAACCCGAACATAAGGAAATAGAGCAGGATTTACGGAAGATGGGCTCCATGAGCCTGCTGCAGCATTTGGAAGAACTGCGCAAGTGCATCATCCGTTCCGCAGCCGCGGTGGCCATAGGTTTCGGGGTTTGCTGGTATTTTGCCCAGGACAAAATTTATCCCATTATTGAGAAGCCAATCCTCGTCGTATTCAAGAAATACAATATTGATCCCCACCTGACCTACCTCAGTCCCACCGATCCATTCAACCTGTATCTGAAGGTCGGCCTGATGGCTGGCATTTTTTTGGCTTCTCCCGTGATCCTGTACCAGGTGTGGAGCTTTATCTCGCCGGGGCTTTACCGGCATGAGAAGCGTTTCGTTGTGCCGTTTCTCCTTCTCTCTGTGGGGCTTTTTCTGGCCGGAGGCTATTTCGGCTACAGGATCATCTTTCCGGTTGCGATGGACTTTCTGATCGGAAGTTACGGGTCAGCTTTTCGCGCCAACATCACCATAGACGCCTACACTAAGTTGTTCCTCACGATTATTCTGGGCCTTGCCATCATCTTTGAAATGCCCATTGTGCTCGGCTTTGCCGGCTTGATGGGAGTAGTGAATGCCAAATTTCTCTTCAAGCATATTCGTGGAGCCGTGCTGATTTGCGTTACCCTCGCAGCCATACTTAGCCCGACCACCGACATCATGAACCTGACCATCTACGCTGCCCCAATGGTCCTTCTCTATATTGGGAGCATCGGACTGGTCTGGCTGGTCCACCCCAGGCAGCGCCGTAAACGCGCAGAAAAGCGCAAGAACCAAGACTTACAGTAGACTGATAGCGTTCCTCTGACGGCATCTTGCCGCCAGGGACGTCTGTTCCTAATCTGTGCCGCAAGGAGCGCAGCGCGTGAGCTTGTGTCTACGAATGAGTGCTGCATTAGTCCTGATTCTGTCCCTGGCTGGGATGGGATGTTCCAGAGAGAAGGCCGCTTCGGCCGCCAGCGAAACTTCCTCGCCGCAATCGGCTAGCCAATCCGCCAGTCCATCGACCTCGCCTGCGAAAGCGGTAGAGCCCGCTGGCCCGGCGCTGCACGTGGATGCTGCACGCGCCATGCAATACACCAAAGAGATTGTCGCTTTTGGGCCTCGTTGGGACAGCAGCAAGCCCATCGAGCAGGTCCGTGCCTATATCAAGGGCAAGCTCAAGGGCGCTCAGGTGGAAGAAGATTCATTTGTTGCCGAAACCTCGGCCGGCAAAATGCCGATGACCAATATTATTGCCAAGTTCCCCGGTGCGAAAGACGGCATTATTGTCTTGGCGTCGCATTACGAAACCAACTACTGGCTGCGCGATACCAGCTTTGTCGGCGCCAATGACGGAGCAGCCACCAGCGCGCTTCTGCTGGCGATAGCTGACCAGCTTCGCGGCAAAAAGCTGGAAGGCTACAGCATCTGGATCGCGTTCCTTGACGGCGAAGAGTCATTCACCAGGCAGTGGCATACCAACGATGCATTGTGGGGCAGCCGTCATCTGGCAAAAAAGATGCAGGACGACGGTACCAGCAAGAAAGTGAAAGCGTTCCTGCTGGCGGACATGATTGCCGACGCCGATCTTGATATCTGCCGCGATGAAAACTCCAGCCGGTGGCTGGAGGATCTTGTGCTCCAGGCGGCAACCCGGCTAGGGTATCAATCGCACTTTTTTGCCACAGTCACCGCTGTCGAAGATGACCATATTCCATTCGCCCGTGCTGGCATGCCGGTTGCTGACATCATCGATATCGATTACGGCTACAACAACAGCTTTCACCACACGGTTCAAGACACAGTGGACAAGTTGAGTGTCGAGAGTCTGAAGATCAGTGGAGACGTGATTCTGGAGACAATCCGGCTGGTCAATGGCATGGGCGATAATTCTCCGCCTGCGCCGCCACAAAAAGTGCCGTCGTAAGCGGGCATACTCGCTAATCATTTCCATGCACATTTGGTTCTGGATTGTCTTTAACGCTGCGATTCTCATCTTGCTGGTTCTCGATCTCACGGTCGTGAGCCGCAAGCACCGCGTGGTTCCGTTCAAACAGGCCTTGCTGATGAGCGCTTTCTGGATTGGCCTGGCCATGGCATTTGCCGTGTTCGTACATCAGTGGCTGGGCGCCACCAAGGCCCTGGAGTTCGTGACAGGCTATCTGCTGGAAGAAGCTCTCAGCGTTGATAATCTATTCGTTTTCATCTTGTTATTTGCATACTTCAAAGTTCCGCCTGAAGAAGAAAAGACCGTCTTATTCTGGGGAATTATTGGCGCATTGATCATGCGCGGTATTTTTATCGCAGCCGGCGTGGCGCTGGTCCAGCGCTTTCACTGGATCCTCTATGCTTTCGGCGTCTTTTTGATCTGGACCGGCTTCCAACTTATGCGAAAAGGCGAAGAGCAGCAGGACCCTTCCCGCAACATCGTCTTGAAATTCTGCCGGCGTTTCCTGCCACTCACCGAAACCTATGAGGGGAAGAGCTTTTTTGTCCGCCGGGAAGGACGACTCCTGGCCACACCCCTGTTCGTGGTTCTTCTCGTTGTGGAGACCACTGATATTCTCTTCGCCACGGACTCTATTCCGGCCATTCTGGCCATTACCCGCGACCCGTTTATTGTTTACACGTCAAACGTCTTCGCCATCCTGGGCCTTCGTTCTCTGTATTTTGCATTGGCAGGGATGATGAAGCTGTTTCACTACCTGAATTATGGACTGTCGGTGGTGCTGATGTTTATTGGCGCGAAGATGCTGCTGCCGGAGAGATACCATGTTCCGACGTGGGCAGCGCTGGTGGTAGTGGCGGGCGTACTAGCCTTGTCTGTGCTGGCTTCAGTGCTGTTTCCAAAAAAAGAAGAGCTTAATTCGGAAGAGCGCCAGGCTTAAGCGACAACAGCAGCGCGAACTGTTGTTCCGGAGAGAGCCCGGTTGAGTTTCTGCGCCGCGCCGCGCCCATGCGATCTTCCGGCAGCATTCCGGCCCGGTCCATATCTTCATTGGACAGATTCAATTCGCGCAGTCCCCAGAAGCGGGTACGGATGGCCTTGTGGTGCTGATTGATATAGCCGACTTCATGGTCGGTAATCATGGCGAGCGCCTTTTGATAGGCGTCCTGGGGCGAATCGGCAAAGATAACGCGGGTCTTCTTATGGACCAGGTTTTGGGGGTCGCCTTCCAGGGTAACTTCTTCTGTCAATTCGGCTATGTACCAGCGATCAGCCGTCTGGGGGGAATAGGGCATGTTCATCCTTTTCAACAGTTTACGCAGAGCTATTATCGAACAAACGCTTGCCCGACAAAAAATTTATGTCCCTTTGAAGTAATAGCAAATCCCAGGGATTCGAGCCTAACTCTATAAAGGGGAGGCGAATGAGGCAAAAAATAGATGCTTTATAAAAAATATTTGGCATTGATTTTTACTTCATTAGCTGATTATTGCAGAACGGGCGCTCCCGGGCGCCAGCCAGGTTTCTCCAAAAATCCCAGACACGAGAAATTAAAAGGTTGGTCCAAAAGTAACTTGAGTCTCGTTATTCATCGTGAGACGATATGTAATCATACGCTACTCTCCAAATCTGGTGGGGGCCATGGAAAAATCCGTGGCCCCTTTGGTTTTCAGGGGAGAGGGAATTTTCGTTTAAACGAAACGGACACCCTTTTCACCCACAATGGAATGCTTCTTGAATTTGGAGTCGTCGTGTTGCGGATAGTCAATGCGGTAATGCGCCCCACGGCTTTCCAGACGGGCCAGCGCTGAACGCGCGATCAACTGTGCGGCCGTGTGGATGTTTCTGGCTTCGCAGTTGCGCCGCGATGTTTGCGGCGGCAGCCCTTGAGTCCATACCTGAAGCTGCTCTATCGCTTCGGTGAGGCTCTGGCGCGAACGCACAATCCCAACCTTGTTCCACATGAGCTGCTGAATTTCCTGGATGAAGGGCTCGGCTTCACCTCGCGCACTGCCATCTTCCAGCGGCGCCGTGTCTAAGGCCGCTGGATGGCGCGCTTGTTTGGCTTCCTTGACCATCGTAGCGGCTGCACGAGCGCCAAAAACCAGGCCTTCCAGCAGGGAATTGCTGGCTAATCTGTTTGCTCCATGAACGCCGGTGCAGGCGGCTTCACCGGCGGCATAAAGTCCGGGTAGGCTGCTGCGTCCGTCAAGATCGGTGCGGATACCGCCCATCAGATAATGCGCCGCAGGACGCACCGGTATCTGGTCAACCGTGATATCAACGTTGTATCTGAGGCAGGTTTCATAAATTCGGGGAAAGCGCGCCTTAATGTGGTCTGCCTTGCGATGGGTCAGATCCAGATAGACCACTGGCTCTTTCAGCCGGCAAACGTCGAGCTCATGGGCGATAGCGCGGGCCACAACATCGCGTGGCGCCAGTTCGGCGGCCTCATGGTACTTGGGCATAAAGCGATGCAGTTCAGAATTGCGTAGCACCGCGCCCTCGCCTCGCAGGGCTTCTGAGAGTAAGAACCGGGGTGCGTTTTTGACGTAAAGCGCCGTGGGATGAAATTGCACGAACTCCATGTCACTGATCTCAGCGCCGGCGCGATAGGCCATGGCAACACCGTCGGCCGTGGCGACGGCAGGATTGGTCGTGTTGCTATAAACGTGGCCTGCGCCACCGGTGGCCAGCAGCACGGCGCTGCCCGTTACGTTGTGCGTCTCCCCAGCGCCTGAAATCAGGTTCACACCCATCACCCGGCCTGAGTCCACACAAAGTCTGGCGGTGAATTCAAACTCAGAGAATGAAATATTTTTAAGCGTGGAGGCTTTGGCATAGAGCGCCCGCCCGATCTCGCGGCCGGTGGAATCCCCATGAGCGTGCAGTATGCGGTCCCGGCTGTGCGCCGCCTCGCGCGTAAACGTCAGCTTTGTGCCCTTGCGGTCAAACTGCGTTCCCCAGTCAATCAATTCCTGGATACGCTCCGGGCCTTCTTCTACCAGCACGTGCGCCGCGTCCACGTTCACGAGTCCGTCGCCGGCACTAATCGTGTCTTGCAAATGCAGACTGATTTCGTCTTCGTCGCTGAGGGCAACCGCGATTCCGCCCTGGGCGTATTGCGTTGCCGACTCCGTGAGTTCCTGCTTGGCCAGCACCAGCACTTTGCCGGCTTCAGCCAGGGCGATGGCCGCGCGCAGACCAGCCACGCCAGCGCCAACAACAATGAAATCCACCTGTGCCGGAAGTTTTTTCATGGTGCCGAAATGGTAACAGAGGAAACAGATGATCGTACCGTCGACGGTCGCGAATGGGAGTGTAGTGCCGCTCTGGTCTGATCTCCACGGCATTCACTCGCCATCCAAACGAATTTCCTATTCGAATCATTTATCATCAACTTACATGCAAAAGATCCGCGTTAGAACGAAACCAAATGGGTATGTCGTCCAGGTGGGTGCAGGTTTGCTGCGCCGGGCCGGACGCGAGGTGCGGCGGGTGTTGCCATCCGCCGGTAGCCGCGTTTTCGTGATTACGTCCCCTAACGTGCGCCGCCATTGGGGCGAGGCGTTGGAAAAATCATTGCGCGATGCGCGCCTGCCATATGAAGTCCTTGAAATGCATGACGGCGAACCGGCCAAGCGACTGCATACGGTGGAACAACTGGCAGAGAGCCTGGTTGACGCCAAGGCTGACCGCAAGTCATTGCTGGTGGCATTCGGAGGCGGTGTTGTCGGCGACAGCGCTGGTTTTCTCGCCGCCATTTTTATGCGCGGCATCCCGGTAGTCCAGATTCCCACCACCGTGGTATCTCAGGGGGATGCCAGCATCGGCGGCAAAACTGGAGTGAATCTCCGCGGCGGCAAAAATCTTGTTGGTTCCTTCCATCAACCAAGCACCGTCCTGGTTGACCCGGACGTTCTGGAGACGCTGGACGAACGTGAATTCCGCTCCGGCCTGTTCGAGTCGCTTAAGTGCGGCGTGATCCGCGATCGCGATCTGTTTGATTTTATGGAACGAAATCCAAAACGAATTCTTGACCGTGATTCGCGTACGATGCAACGCGTGATCGTCGATTCCATCCGTGTGAAAGCCAATGTTGTTTCGGCCGATGAAAAAGAGTCAGACCAGCGCCGTGTCCTCAACTTCGGGCATACCATTGGCCACGCGCTGGAAGCAGCCACGGATTATTCGCAATTCCTGCACGGCGAAGCAGTGGCGTGGGGAATGATCGCTGCGGCGGCCATAGCGCGCGAATCGCGTACCTGCAACGCGGAGACGGCTGAACGCATTACGGCAGCAACGCGGCTTTATGGGCCGTTGCCTCGCATAGAATGCGATGTCCAGAATGTTTTGGATCGTCTGATCGCGGACAAAAAGACCGTGGCTGGCGCCGTGCACTTTGTGCTTCCGCAGAAGATCGGTAAAGTTAAAATTTCAGGTGACGTGCCGGTAAATATTGTCCGCAATGCCGTGGAGCTGATCAGAAACCATGCCTGAGCAGGCCAAGACTTCCACCGTCGATTCAAGCAAGCCTGCCGCCACGAATTCTGCCAGTGGCGTACACGGAACCACGCCGGCAGGAACGTCCGACGAGCGTTCCGCTGCGGACGCCGTGCGGCAGATGTTTGACGAGATCGCACCGCGGTATGACTTTCTCAATCATGTTCTTTCCATGAACATTGACCGGCTGTGGTGGCGACGCACGGCCCGTACCTTCAGCCACATTCTTTCGCGGAGCAATGCACGTGTGCTCGATCTCTGCGCGGGCACCGGCGATATGTCTGTCGCCATGCGTGCGGTAGCTTCACGGCAGAACAGCAGCGCCGCCATCCTGGCACTCGATTTCTCCCACCAGATGCTCCAGCACGGTTTGGCCAAGTTTAATGCAAAAAAGATCCAGCCGTTGGAAGCCGACGCTCTGCACCTGCCTTTGCCTGAAAACAGCGTGGACCTGGTGGTGTCTTCGTTTGGATTCCGCAACCTGGCGAACTATGATGGCGGCTTGCATGAGATCTTTCGTGTGCTTAAGCCGCAGGGTGAAGTCGGCATTCTGGATTTCAGCGAACCCGGCGGCTTGCTGGGAAAACTATACGGACTCTATTTTCGCAGGGTACTGCCGCGAATCGGGACGATGATTTCCGGTGTGCGTGGGCCATATGAATATCTGCCCGCCTCGGTCAACAAATTCCCGGCGCCGCAAGAGATGCTGGCGCGTATGGAATCCGTCGGCTTTAGCGACGTGAGCTGGACGCCTTATACTTTTGCGATTGCAGGATTGTATCGGGGCAAGAAGATTTAGGTCGCTTAGCCGTTATTGCATTGCGCCTGTGTAAATCGCCATGCCAACCACCGCGTCCACGCCGATGGCATCCAGTTGGTCGACTTCAGCACGAGAGCGAATACCGCCTGCGACAATCATTTGTTTCGTCGTAATCCCGGCTAGTTCGCGCGCGACTTCCATGGGGAAGCCCGTCATGGTTCCTTCTGTGTCGATATGAGTGTAAAGAAAGGCGCTGCAGTATTGATCGAGAGTGCGGATCATATCTTTAGGATCGACATTCGTGCTCTCCTTCCAGCCCTGAATAGAGACCTTGCCGTTGCGTGAGTCAATCGCAAAAGTGAGATGTTGCGCGCCCTGAGTCTCAGCCGCCTCGATTGCAAGCGGTGTGTTGATTGCTCCGTCTTTCAGTAGAGCAGAACCAAAAATCACACGCTTCGCGCCGAGAGCCAGCAGTTCGCTGGCGCGAGCTACATCCCGGATGCCCCCGCCGGTCTGGCAGGGAAGTCGCCTGCAAATCATGGCGATCAATTCTCGGTTGTTGCCACGGCCCATGGCTGCATCCAGGTCAATCAACTGGACGAGAGGAAAAGTAGAGAAGCGTTCAATCCAATATTCAAAGTTATCGAATTCCAGCGCTTTCTTCTCGCCCTGAATAAGCTGAACAATCTTGCCGCCCATAAGATCAATGGAGGGAATCAGCACGGCCACCTCATGGGAATGCCCGCCCGAAGAAGCGTCTGCTTCAAGTCAGCAACGGCCTGTGTGCCGAAATGGAATATAGAAGCGGCGAGCGCGGCATCGGCACGGCCGACGGAAAAGACTTCAACAAAGTGCTGCGCGTTGCCGGCACCGCCAGAAGCGATGACAGGAATCGAAACAGACGCCGAAACTGCCGAGGTAAGCTCACAGTCAAAGCCGGCCCCCGTGCCGTCACGGTCCATTGATGTGAGCAGGATTTCTCCCGCGCCGCGCTCTTCGGCTTCGCGCGCCCACTCCAAAGCCTTCCTGCCAGTGGCAGTGCGTCCGCCAGAGACGAAAACCTCCGCGGTATCTGCTTGCTCAGTTCTGCGCCGCGCGTCAATGGCAACAATCACGGCCTGCGAGCCAAAGCGCCCGGCAATCTCGCCGATAAGCCCCGGATTGGCGACTGCCGCAGAGTTGATGCTGACTTTGTCTGCGCCGGCAGCGAAGACTTTAGCTGCATCTTCCAGCGTTCGAATGCCGCCGCCAACGGTAAACGGCACAAACAGATCTTTAGCCGCGCGGCGTACCGTTTCTACCAATGTCTTGCGGCCTTCGGCAGTAGCGGTGATGTCGAGCAGCACAATTTCATCGGCGCCGGCACTGGCGTGAGCGAGAGCCAGTTCCGCGGGATCTCCGGCATCGCGCAAGTGCTGGAACTGGACGCCTTTGACCACGCGTCCCGCATCCACATCAAGGCAGGCGATGATGCGTTTGGCCAGCCGCTCAGAAGGCACAGAAATTCTCCAGGATTTTCAAGCCAGCCCCGGCGGATTTCTCTGGATGAAACTGCACGCCGAAAACATTGTCACGCTCCACCGCCGCAGAAAAAGCGCCGCCATAATTTGTGCAGGCCGTAGTCTCGTCTATCACGGGGGCCCTGAAAGAGTGGGTGTAATAGACAAATGCACCGCTGGGCACGCCGTCGAGCAGGCGCGATCCTGCCCGCACCTCGATCTGGTTCCAGCCGACGTGAGGCGATTTCACTGAAGCAGGGAAGCGCGAGCATTCGCCAGGGAAGAGCGCAGCCCCCGGCGTTTCCGGCGCTTCCGTGCTGCCGGCGAAGAGCCACTGCATGCCCACACAGATTCCCAGAAACGGTTTGCCGCTTTTGATGGCATCGAGCACCGGCGCTCGCAAATGTTCATTGAGCGATTGGCAGCGACTGAAGTGGCCGACTCCGGGCATAATAATTTTCAAGGCGGCGCCGACCACCAATGGATCAGAGGTCACTCGCGCGTCTGCGCCCAGATGCTCCAGCGCTTTCCTGACCGAACTGATGTTACCTGCGCCATAATCGACAATCGCGATCATAGAAGGCCTTTGGTGCTGGGCAGCATTCTGGCTAATTGCTTGTCGCGCGAGCAAGCAACACGCAGTGCGCGGGCGAAGGCCTTGAACAGCGCCTCAATCTTATGGTGGTTGGAGCGTCCATAGACAGTCTTGAGATGGACGTTGGCGCGCGCGCCACGCGCAAAGCCTTCGAAGAAGTCGTACACCAGTTCCGATTGCAGGTCGCCCACAAGCCGTGTTTTTACCTGCGTGTTCACCACTGCCGCTGCGCGTCCGCTGAAGTCGATCGCGGCCAGCCCCAGCGTCTCATCCATCGGCATCAGGAAATATCCGGCGCGCATGATGCCGCGCTTATCGCCTAACGCACTATCGAACGCTTCGCCCAGAGCGATGCCAACATCTTCCACGGTGTGGTGTTGGTCAACGTCGAGATCCCCCGTGGCTTTGAGCTTGAGATCGAAAGCGCCATGGCGGGCAAAAAGCTCCAGCATGTGATCGAGAAAGCGGATGCCGGTGGAAACCTCATAACGGCCGCGACCTTCAATGGTCAACGCGAGCTTGATCTGCGTCTCGGTGGTGACCCGCTCGATGGACGCCTTTCTCATCGGGCTACCTGTTTGGCGCTCGGAAGCTGGGACATTACCTGCTTCATCTCGGCTATCAGTCGCGCCATCTCCTCCTGCTTACCAATGGTGATGCGCACGCAGCCTTCGCAATCCGGACGGTCGCGCAAGGCAACGCCGCGTGCGCGCAAAGCTTCGAGAATGGCCTTTTTCTCTTCCCCGAAACGGCAAAGAATGAAATTCCCGTGGCTGGGCCAGCACTTGAAATTAAGCTGCTCGAGCTCATTGCGCAGCCATTCCCGGGTTGCGACCACCTGAGAAACGTAGTCGGCAACAAACTGGCGATCTGCCAGGGCCTCCCCAAGACACTCAATGGCAAACGCATTCACATTGAATGGAGAAGCCATACGCCGCAACACCGACATCTGTTCCTGATCGCCCGCGATCACTCCCAACCGTAGGCCAGCCAGCCCATAAGCTTTAGAAAACGTGCGCACGACGAACAAGTTGGGCAGCTTGCCGATCTGGTCCAGCATGGTCTGGCCGTAGAAATCGAAGTAAGCTTCGTCCAGCAGAATGGCGGCGTCAGGCGCGGCCTCAATTATCTGCATTATGCTGGAGCGCGGCACGTCGACGCCGGTGGGATTATTGGGATTGCAGATGACCACGATCCGAGTTTTATCGGTCAAAGCGTCAAGTACGCGTTGCGTGGGGAAGCTAAAATCTGGTCCTGTTGGCACGCGTACGACTTTTGCATTCTCCATCTGGGCAAACACTTCATACATGGCAAACGTCGGAACCACGATGACGATTTCGTTCTCCGGTTCCAGATAGGCGCGGCAGAGAAGATCAATGGCCTCGTCCGCGCCGTTAGTGAGCAAAAGGTGCTGCGGAGTAACGCCCAGAAAATCCGCCACCAGCTTTTCTCCGGCCTCTCGACGCGGATACTGTGCCAGCGTGTGGGCATCCATGCTGTTCAATTTGGCGAGAACGCGCGGTGAGCAGCCCGTGGTGCTCTCATTCATGTCCAGACGAAGAGCGATGTCAGGATCACTGAGCGGAGAATGGTATTCACGCATCTCGCGGACGCACTGACGCGCCTTAAGCATTTGCGGACCTCACTCGAATAGATTCTGCGTGCGCCTTCAGCCCTTCGGCTTCCGCCAGCGTGATTACCGCGGCAGCGATGCGATCCAGGCCATCGCGTGAAAGTTGCTGGACCGAGATGGTTTTAACAAAATCATTGACCCCAAGCCCACCACGAAAGCGCGCCACGCTGCCGGTGGGAAGGACATGGTTGGGGCCGGAAGCATAGTCGCCGGCAGCCTGCGGAGAGTAATCACCGATAAAGATTGAGCCCGCGTTGCTGATGTGCGCCAGGTCTTCTTCGTTTACGGTAATATGCTCGGCGGCAATTCGATTGGCAAATTCCAGGGCCTGCTCGTGTGATTCGGCCACCAGAATTGCGCCGTTCTCTCTGAGAGAAACCTTCGCAATCTCATTGTTGTCTGCGGCGAGCTTTACTTCGGCAGCCACTTTTTCTGCCAGAGGAGTTGAGGACGTGATGAAAACCGCGAGCGCGTCCGGATCGTGTTCCGCTTGGGCGGCGAGGTCGGCGGCGATGAAACGTGGATCGCCGCGCTCACTCAGAATCACGACTTCAGTTGGTCCGGCGAGAAAGTCTATGCTGCAATCAAAGGCGACCATCTTCTTTGCCGCCGTTACAAATAGATTGCCGGGACCAACGATCTTATCAACCCTCGGGATAGTTGCCGTGCCATAGGCAAGCGCAGCAACGGCCTGCGCGCCACCGATTCTGTAGAATTCGCGCACGCCAAGAAAGTGTGCGGTAGCCAGAGTTTCCGGCGCAGATCGAGGAGAAACCACGCGGATCTCCGGAACTCCAGCCACCTGAGCCGGAATCACGGTCATGAGCATGGTAGATGGCAGCGGATAGCGGCCGCCGGGAACGTAGCATCCGGCAGACTGCACCGGCCGCACCACCTGGCCGACATTAATTCCCGGGGCCACGGCGTTACGCCACTGCTGCGGCTTTTGCCATTCGCAATACTGTCGGATATTGCCGGCCGCGATTTTCAATGCCTGCTTGAATTGTTCTGACACTGCGCTCCAGGCCTGCTCAAGTTCTGCATTGGCAATGCGGAGCGACTGCTTCGATTTCAGACCATCCAGTTGTTCGGCGTACCAGCGCAAAGCCCGGTCGCCATTCTTGCGAACGTCGGCAACGATCCGGCCCACCTTTTTTTCCACGCGGGCCAGATTAGAGGCGCCACGCTGTTCCAGCGTGTGCACAAAGGCCTCTGCTTTGCGCCCACGCAGCGTGCGCATTACAGCACCACCTTGTTCAGGGGATACTCAACAATTCCTTCGGCTTTGGCGGCCTTGAGCTGGGGCATGATTTTCCACGCAGTAGATTCCTCGATGATTGTATTCACCGCCACCCACTCGCCATCGCTCAAAGTCGAAATTGTGGGCTTTTGTAGTGCGGGCAACACAGACAAGACGCCGGCCAAGTCGTGTTTGCGGACATTGAGCATCAGCCCCACGCGTCCTTGCGCGTAGATAGCGCCCGAAAGCATCAACGCAAGGTTTTCAATCTTGCGGTGCTTCTCTTCAGAGGCCCATGCCATTTTATTGGCGATGAGCTGCGTAGTGGATTCCATGACGGTTTCGATGATGCGCAGGCGGTTAGCCCGGAGCGAACTGCCGGTTTCAGTGATCTCAACGATGGCGTCAGCCAGAGTGGGAGGCTTTACTTCAGTCGCGCCCCAGGAGAATTCAACTTTTGCCGGAACATTGCGGGCGGCAAAGAAGTTGCGCGTCACATTCACCAACTCAGTCGCAATAATCTTTCCGGCCAGGTCTTCAGCCTTCTTGAACGCCGAGTCTTCCGGCACGGCAAGCACCCAGCGTACCTTGCCCAATCCCTGTTTCGCGTAGGTCAGTTCTGCGGCGGTTTGTAGTTCCAGGCCGCTTTCAATCACCCAGTCTCTGCCGGTAAGACCACAATCGAGCGCACCGTGATCAACGTATCGGGCCATTTCCTGCGCCCGGATGAGCATGCATTCAATTTCAGGATCGTCAGTGGCGGCAAAATACGAGCGGCTGCTGGTGTAAACATTTAAACCGGCGCGTTTGAACAGGGCAATAGTGGACTCCTGCAAACTTCCTTTGGGTAACCCGACGCGCAGCTTCATCGCGGCGCCTCCACGGTGTTGATCAAAAGCGGCTCAGTGAAACAGGATTTTGTGCCGGTGTGGCACACCAGGCCATCGCCTTCCACGTGCACGCGGAACAGAACAGTGTCGCGGTCGCAATCGGTAAGGGCGGAAATCACGCGCAGACGATTGCCGGAAGTCTCGCCCTTCATCCAAAGTTTTTGCCGGGTGCGCGAATAAAACGTGACGTAGCCGGTTTCAACCGTGCGCGAGTAGGCTTCAGAGTTCATGAATCCCACCATCAATACCTGCCCCGTGGAATCCTCCTGTACGATAGCAGGCGCCAAGCCGTCCATTTTGTCAAAATCGATCTGCATGTGTCCTCACAAAAGTGTTTACTCCAAATGAGCTGCAAAACAAAAAGCCCGCCGATTTCGTTGCCGGCGGGCCTTTAATCTTTATAGTGCGCTGTATTTAACTCTTACAGGCCTCCGCCGACACGTTGCGCCGCGTGATGATGGTGATGGCGATGTGCGAAGGAAAGCATGGTTCGGTTATGCTAGCGAACCTGCCGCGGATGTGTCAATTGGAAAAGCGCCGACCAGCAATGCGCGCAGACTTTACTCCGTATAGCCACGGACGCGCCGGCCGGCCAGAACCAGTCGAATGGCTGAAATCAGTTCCTGGGGTGAGTCACTCAAGATAAAATCAGCGCCGGGAATTTCAGGCGAATGGAAACACATCTCCAGAATCGGCAGGCCGGGATAAAAATGGTTCACAGCGTGGGCAATCTTTCGCTTCTCCAGGCCGCGAAAGCCATGGCCGATCAGGGCCAGGTCCACTTTTTCGCTTTTGCCCAGAGCTTCAACTTCCGCCAGGGTCAGCGCGGAACAAACGGCAAATCCCTGTTGTTCCAGCAGCAGTTGGCGGGTTGTCTGGAGCACTTCACTGGAAGCAACGGACAGTATTTTGGCCATGAAATGGGTGAACTAGATTGAGCCTTGGTTTTTAGGGATTATACCCAAAGCTGCTGGCTTTGCAATGCATGCTTGCGGGCTGCATGAAGGCCAGGAATGGGAAATGTTTCATAACCACTGGATATGTCTTTGGGACAGGGGTCTTGTCATGAACGTTAGAAATCTTTTACCATCAACACCGATTCCCGAAGGCGGGCGAATTGAATCCAGTCAAGGACAGATTGTGCGAAAGAAATATCGGCCGGGAGAAGTAGTACCGGAAAGCGGAATCTATCGAGTTATGCACGAATCGCATCGCTTGATGCATGAAGCAACACTGCTGGAGGGTACCCGATTCCCGCTTTGCCGGCAGTGCAAGCACAGTGTCCGTTTTGACCTGCGTCGCGGGGTCAAAAATCCTACGCGAATCTCCTCCGGTTACCACGCCATCCTGGAAGATTATCCTGACACAGAACCTTTTATCGTCAACTGATCGAATTCAGAATTCGCCCGCCGCTTAGCCTCTGCGACGGCGCCTCAGTCCACAAGTCACTCCATCATGCCGCGCTCGGCCGTTGTGTTTAAATCATTCAGTGGACACGCGCGAGATCGGTCAGGAATTTCGTCCCATGCTGCGGCTGGCGGCGCCGCTCGCCCTCACGGAGCTGGGCTGGCTGGCCATGGCATTTACTGACACGGTCATGGTGGGCCGTTTGCCAGACAGCGCAATCGCGATTGGCGCAGTTAGCCTGGGAAGCACATTGTTTTACACCATCGGAATTTTTGGCAGCGGAATCATGCTGGGCATGGACACGCTGGTGGCGCAGGCTTATGGCGCGGGGCGGCTGGAAGAGTGCCATCGCACCATGTGGAACTCAGTCTATCTGGCATGCATCCTGTCACCCATTTTGATGGCGTCGATGTTAGTATTTCTTCCGCTGTTTGGCCATTTAGGACTTGCTCCCGCACTGGTGAGTGCGACCCTCCCATTTCTAAAGGCGCTGGTTTGGAGCACGCTCCCGCTTGCGCTCTACTTTGCTTTGCGCCGCTATCTTCAGGCCATGCACATTGTGAAACCTGTGGCATTCGCCCTGATCTCAGCGAATTTAGTAAACCTGGCAGGGAACTGGGCGCTGGTTTACGGGCATCTGGGGGCGCGGGCATTTGGAGTGGCGGGCAGCGGATGGTCCACCTGCATTTCGCGTGCATACATGGTCGTGGTGCTCGCGATTGCAACGGTTTACTATGACCGAAAACGATCAAGCGGGTTGTGGAGCGCATCGCGACGTCTTGAATTAGATCGCATACGCTTGTTGCTGCGGCTGGGACTTCCGGCGGCGGCGCAGCTGTTACTGGAGATCGGCGCTTTTGCAATGGCAACTTTCCTTATCGGCAAACTGGGAGCCGTTCAGCTTGCCGGACACCAGATTGCGCTGAATGTCGCCAGCTTCACCTATATGGTCCCGCTTGGCATTTGCTCTGCTGCTGCGGTACGGGTGGGCCATGCCATGGGCGCTCGTGACGCTCACGCCGCCGCCCGCGCCGGGTGGATGGCAATCTTTTTTGGCGCGCTTTTCATGTCTTGCTCAGGGCTGATGCTATTTTTCTTTGCCAAACCGATAGCGCGCATGTACACACCTGAAATCGACGTGGTCAATGCCGGAGCAACGCTGCTGCTGGTGGCGGCGGTATTCCAATTATTCGACGGATTACAGGTGGTGGCGACCGGCGCTCTTCGGGGCGCAGGCAACACGCGCATTCCCATGCTGGCCAATCTTGTTGGTTATTGGGTGATCGGTCTGCCGCTGGGCGCGTTCCTGTGCTTCAAGATGAAGATGGGCGCGCTCGGGATGTGGCTAGGCTTGTGTCTGGCACTAGTGCTGATTGGCAGCGCTCTGCTTGCGGTGTGGCAAGCGGTGGTTAAGAACCTTACGGTCACGAGTTCTGCAGCGACTGGATTGTAATCATCTTCATCCCAAATTAAAAGGCGGGCCCGAAAGCCCGCCTTTTGGTTTGTACACGTGCGCGGTTAGAAGCGAACGTGGAATGAGAGTTGGAGTCTCCTTGGAGCATCATCGGCAGCAGGATCGCCCAGTCCACCAAATGTTGGATTGGTAAAGTCCTTGCTCACTTTGCCCTGACGCAGGTCTGCGATATGCAGAGTCTGGCCATTATTGCCGGCGAACGTGCCATTGAGCCGCTGGCAATTTGTGCAGTTAGGATCGAATGAAAGACCCAGAGCTGTAAGGACGTCATTGCTGTTGAAGGAAGTCCAGTTGGTGTGGTTGAACACGTTGAAAGCGTCAAAACGGAAATCCAGCTTTACATTTTCACGTACCGTGAACTGCTTGTGCAGCGAGGCATCAAACTTCACGAATGGGGATCCCCTTGCCGCGTTTCGTTCCAGGCTTCCATTGGCCAGCTTGAAGTCCACGACATCTCCCGTGAGGGCATCAATTGGACCAAATGGGGAAGCTCCGGCAGGGGCAAGGAACGTGTTCTGAATTCCGTTGCAGATTGTTGCTGGGTTGCCAGCTGCTATACAAGCGGCCGGAGCATTGGGGCCAAAGTTCCCAACAACGCCACCGGCAGAGCCAATTCCGGCGACGGAAATGGTACCGTCGGGCAGAACATTGGGACGCTGCTGGGTTTCGCTGCCTGCGCCGAAGAACCGGCTCCCGTTACCAAACGCTGTATCACCGGTAGACAACGGATAGGGACGTCCAGATTGGATCTGACCCACCCAGCTAAAGCCCAGATTATTGGTGGCCCATCCCATGAACCGATTGGTGGTTAGCTTTCCTGAATCCAGAACCACGCCCATATTGGCGGCATGGCGGATGTCATTATATGCAGGTCCCATTTCAGCGCTGATCGTTCTGAAATCGCCAGGTTCGGAGATGCCAAAGAAGTCTTCAGACGACGCCGTGGCGTGCGACCAGGTGTAACTAGCGTTAAATTGAATGTGGTGAGCAAATGTTTTGTTGGTGCTGACCAGCAATCCATTGTAGTGCGAGGTACGCGAGTTTTCGTTGGTGCGGATGGCTCCGAACCGGGCGTTAGGCCGAGGTCCGTAGAAGAAGAAGCCAGCATGGGCTGGATCGGGAAGCAACGGAGGAGCATTGGTATCGCGCTCGCCGAAGAGACCGAAGCCAAACTGGCCGATGTATTGAATTTCGCCTTTGAGCGTGGGGGTAAGCTGTTGCTCGATGCCGAAATTGACCATGCGCATTTCAGGATTGCGCAGGTTCGCGGCAATCGGACGGATGCGGCCAAAGTTCGCGGGGTTTGCAGAAGGCGCGAAAGGAGCCAACAGCGCCGGACTAGGTGCGTTGGGGAATGCATTCAATACCGCTTGACCCGCGGGTGTGCTGCCATCAATGGTCACGGTAAACAATGTCGTGCCATCGAAGTTCAGTGAATCCAGCACAACGTTGTTGAATGCAAGCATCGTGGTTTCAGCAAATCCGGCATGGATCAGGGTCTTGCTCCAGGGGGCATAGGTAAAGCCCAGACGCGGCTGGAAATTATTCTTATCAGACGAGCAGGCGGAGATAAGACCGTTGCCCATTAGACAAGTTCCGTTCGGTCCGTGAATCTTTCCTCCTTTGAACGCTCCGGCCTCATAATCCCAGCGCAAGCCGGCATTCACCGTCAATTTGTGCGTGAGCTTCCAGGTGTCCTGCGCGTAAAAGCCGTAAATGTTGTCCTTGGATGTGACTTCTCCCGGGCCAAATGCAACTGTGAAGTTGACAGCCGCATTGTCCGCGGCATTAGCCACAAACTGTCCAAAGTGGAACTGCGGGAACAGAGAGTTCCACGGATAGTAACTGATGTTGAATCCAAATTTGGAAGTATGCGAGCCGTGAGACCAGGTCATGTTGTCAATGTACTGGTACCGTTTCTGCAAACCGCCCTGGGGACAGCAAAAATCAGCGCCTGTCTGCGTGCCGTCAGGATGAATTACACCAGGTACGGAGCTGTTGTCTGAAGTCGCGGTAACGAAGCGATAGAAAACAAAACGAGCTTCATTAATCAAAGTTGGCCGCAATGTCGAAACCAGGCCGACATTCAAGCTGGCGTTGTTGATCGTGCTGCTGGTGAGATCATCGGGGGTAACGTTCAGTCCCGTTTGAACGATGACGTTGGCCGAGCGGAATCGGTCCACCGCATACCGCATCGTAAGAAGTTCGTTGTCGGAGATCTTGTAATCAAGTTTGCCTGAGTAGAGAAGATTGTTGTTGGGTGATTGCACGGTGACCGCAGAGCCGAAAGGTGTGAGAATCAAGGGAACGGCCTGGCGGCTCATCTCAAAGCTCGTAAACCAAAAGAGCTTGTTCTTGACGAACGGACCGCCGACGGTAAAGCCGCCTTCTTTGCGGTGGAAGGGAGCGCGATCGCAACCATCCAGCTTCGTCAACGTTTGCCCCGGGGTCCCAATGCCGATGAAATCTGCATCTGGGCAGTGAGGGGCGGTGATTGAGGGCTGCGACCGGGGAAGCGCGCCGGCAAACAGGCCATCATTGTAAAACGGATCTGACGCTGCAAGGTTGCGGCCGCGGAAATACATGTGGCCTTCACCGTGCACACCATTTGTTCCCGATTTTGTGACTACATTCATCACCAAGCCAGTGGCCTGGCCGTATTCGGCATTGTAATTATTTGTGATGACCTGAAATTCCTGGACTTCGTCAACAGACGCGCCTGTGCTGTCACGTCCTGAAACCAGCTGGTCTGTGATGTTGGCCCCATCCACGTTATAAAGATTGCCGCGATTATTGATAGATCCGGGCGCAATCAGATCAGTGGTAAGTCCGCTGGTGTCCGACTTTACGCCCGGGGCGGTCAGCGCCAACTGGGCATAATCATTGACCGTACCGCCAGTTCCGGCGATGGTCGGCAATCTTTCCATGTCGAGACTGGTCACAGAACTGGAAACATCAGTTTTGGTGGTCTCAATCAGCGGAGCTTGCGTTGTCACTTCAATGTTCTCCGTGGATCCGGCAACGTTCAACTTAAAGCCGAGATCTCTCTGATCGCCTAGGTTCAAAACCACGTTTTCGGTTGCGCCCTTGGCGAAGCCTTTGGATTCAACAGCAACACTGTAGTTTCCGGGTTGCAAATTCGGAATGACATAGTTGCCGGTAGAGGTTGTAGTGACTGATCGCCCTACACCCGTAGCTTGGTTGGTAGCGGTTACCTTGGCGCCCGGGACGACCGCTCCCTGCGGGTCAACCACGGTACCCGAGATTTGTGCGCTGGATGCGCTCTGCGCGTTTGCCATAGCCAATGGCAAACAACAACATAAGAATGCGATCGTGCAGAACTGCTGTAAACGCTTCATCGAGGATCTCCTTGAATCGAGCTTCATCTCCCTCTCCATGGCTTAAGCAACGCCCGCTGGTTCAAGGCTGCGAGTTCCAGCGTCGCGGAATGCCGAAACCGAGAGACGCGGAGAATTCTAAACTCTTTTAACCACACGTCCAGCGAAAAGGAATGGTTTTCAATGAAATCGGTATCGGTTTGCCGTTCGTCCCGGTATAGGGACTTTCCATAACGAAATGGGGGATTCACCTGGAGCAAACCAAGCCTGGACTTTCGGCGCATCGCACAGTGGCTGAGCAGGCAATGCCCGGGATGAGAAAATCGCCAACTTCGTATTGTCCGATTATTTGGTTTTGTGAATCGCGTCCGGTCCTGTTGCAACAAACCTTCGAAGCACGCGAAGTGAGGTTACGAAGGTAATAGGCAGTTCCACATCGGGAAAGGGGCGGAAGAAGTGCGCTCGCATTCGCCCTCTAATTTCGGTTTTTGCCTGGTTTCATCACTTTTTCACCGGCTTTTCCCGGAAAGTGGCCGGAGTATCAGCCTCTCGGGTACATGTACTAAAGTGTTGATTCTTAAGGTGTATGACTGAACCTATGTACCTGGGTCATGATTGACTTTCGCACAGTAGTTGCTATATTCGCGCCTGAGGCCGGTAAACAATGAACAATATATATGACGCGATAAAAGAGAAGGAAAACCAAATTGCCATTTTCCAGGCACAGATCTCGGGTTTGAATGCGGAGATCGAAGCGTTGCGGGTAGCGGCGCGCATCCTGGAAGGCGGCGGCGCTCCAGTTTCGGAAGCGGCACGTCCGGTGGCAGTGCAGACCACAAGCAATGGTGGTGACAAAACAAAACGGGTCTGGCCGTAAAGACAGGCTGTTCGTCGACGCACGCGTTTCCCTCGCTCATCAGGCGAGTCCCCCACTCAACGCGGCGCGGCATAAAACGCCCACGTCTGAACTTCGCCGATCCATCAATTTTGACGCCATTGATTTGACAACAAATTTTGATCGTTGAGCCATCTTGCCAAGTTCGGCGCAAGTTACCGGCAGGATTTTTAGAACGTCCAGGGCGCATCTTGATGCCGATATGTTCAGTTGCGTTTTCGGAATATTACCAGTGATGTTTTCCGGCGAGTCCGGAAGAAATAAAAATAGCTTTGAGGGACGGCGTACACATGGCAACCCAAGCTTCAGATACTGCTAACAGCAGCGCTAGCAAGAGAGCGCGTGGCGCCTCGCCGGACGATCTGGCGGTAGTTGCGCAGCGCGCCCAAGCCTTCACCAATGCTTCCGGAGTGGCCATCGCACTGAGCGAAGGCAACGCCGATGAGATTGTCTGCCGCGCCCGCAGTGGCGGCAGCGCGCCTGACGTCGGCGCCGCTTTGCGCGTGGAAGGCTCCTTTACCGGGCTCTGTATTCAGACCGGCAAAGAACTACGCTGCGATGATTGTGAGACTGATACACGGGTTGACACCGCCGCTATCCGCGCGCTGGGAATCCGGTCCATGGTGGTTACGCCGATCCGGGAAGATAACCGCGTTGTTGGCGTGCTGGCGGCATTTGCGCCCACGCCGCACGCATTCACCATCACGCATGTCGCCGTATTAAAAACCATGGCTGACCAGATTTCTGCTTTGCTGCAAAAAGAGCGCCGCGCCCGCGAGGAGAATCCGCAGGCCGAAGCTCCGAGGCCAGCCGCGCCCGCAATCACCGCCAAGCCGGTGGTCGCCGCGACGCAGGCGCCGCCAACGCCTCCTGCAGTGGTAATCAAACCTTCATCGCCAGCCCCGCGCGCCGCTGCCCCGCCGATGGCGAAGATTGAAACGATTAAGAGTGTCCCGTTGGAAGTGGTTCCTCTGGCCACGCCGCCGAAGAAAGAAGAGAGGCGGTTTGACGCCGCATCTCGGGCGAACTTTGGCACGTTCGATTCAGTGGCTGCCGAAGACAAGAAGCCGGGCAACCGGTTCATGATGGTCGGCGTAGTCGCGGTGCTGGTAATTGCCGCCGTGGCAACCTTTGCATTTCTCAAGATGCAGAAGCCAAAAACTGCGGCGCCGCAGCAAACGCAAGAAGCTGCCAACGTGCCGTCGACCACGAGTTTGCCGCCTTCTGCCAGCACGCAGCCGGCTTCGCCCACAGCAAGCGGAACGGCATCATTCGCCGCTCCGAACACTGTGCCTGTGAACACGAAGCCTGTCGCGGAGAAAGCAGCAGGCAAGACAGTTGCAGAGAAGAATTCAGTGCAGGTAGAAAAGCCTGTTCCCGCGGAGAAACCGGCACCTGTGGCGACTCTGGGCAGCACTGGCACCTCGAGGATAGCCCACAACTCGGCACAAGCGGCTCCAGAAGTCGCGCCTTCATTTACAGCAGACAGCGCGAACACGTCGACGCCTTTATCGAGTCTGGCGCGTCCGGTAGCATCCTCAACACCTTCGGCAGCGGCGATTGAGCAATCGCAGCTTGAGCCCTTGCAGGTGCTCAGAACCGGCCCGCTGGTTTACCCTGCCATTGCCAAAGCGCGTGGAATAACCGGCGCGGTGGTTGTGCAGGTGACGGTGGGCAAGGACGGCAAGCCATCCAATCCGAAATTTATCAGTGGTCAGCCCATCTTCAAAGACGCCGCGTTTCAAGCGGTAATGGGCTATCAGTTCAAGGCGGCCAAGCTCAATGGTCAGCCGATTGAGCAGGCAACCACGATCAGACTGAATTTTCACTGATCGATTCTGATTCAACTACCAAAGGCGCATCCTCAGGATGCGCCTTTGGTATTTTGAGACGGAATCGGAATGAGAGGCAGATAGCTAGGCGCGGGCTATTTGTTGGCCAGCCATGGTGCGTCGGGCGCGCGCCCTCAATATCAGCCAGGCAATCACTCGATAGGCGAGAAGTGCTGCCAGGATCGCGCCATAAGTAAACGGGCGGCGCAAGTCTGCCTTGACCAGCCATATAAAGTGGACCACTCCAGCAGCAGCACTGAAATAGATGAGGCGGTGCAGCTTTTGCCAGCGCTTGCCGCCCATACGTCGAATCCAGCCGGTGGTGGAGGTAAGGGCCAGCGGCAGCATCAGGAACCATGCGGTCATTCCGGCGGTGATGAACCGGCGTTTGGCGATATCATGCAGCATTTCGTGGACGTTGAAAAACTTGTCCAGCCAGACATACGTCATCAAGTGCAGTGATCCGTAAAAAAACGCAAAGAGTCCGAGCATGCGGCGGAAGCGAATGAGCCAAGTCAGGCCGCTGAGTTTCCGCACCGGGGTGACGCTGAGCGTGATCAGCAGGAACGTGAGCGTCCACCTGCCGGTGGTGCGTGTAATGATATCAATGGGATTGGCGCCCAGGCCGTCGTGAAAGCCTTTCCAGGTGAGCACGAAGGCCGGCCCCAGGCACAGGAGAAATACCGGCACTTTCAATGCTCGGACGAACTTTTCCGGCAGCGGTTTCATCAGTAATTTTTTTGCAGATCCATGCCGGAGTAAAGGCTTGCCACCTGGTCAGCGTAGCCGTTGAACATCAGCGTTGGACGCTTCCGGAATTCGCCAATGCGGCGCTCGCTGGCCTGGCTCCAGCGGGGATGGTCCTTCTGCGGATTCACGTTGGAATAAAACCCATATTCATTTGCGGCCATTTTGTTCCACGTTGTCGGAGGCATGGAGTCAGTAAAGCTGATCTTCACGATTGCCTTAATGCCTTTGAACCCATATTTCCACGGCACCACCAGGCGCAAGGGCGCGCCGTCAACGTTGGGAAGAACTTCGTCATAGAGGCCGACCGCCATGATGGCCAGCGGATGCATGGCTTCGTCCATGCGTAAGCCTTCGACATACGGCCAATCCAAAACACCGCTGCGCTTCTGGTTCGGCATCTGGTCCGGCGCAACGATGGTCTGGAGGGCAACAAACTTTGCGCTGGGGAGTGGGTCTGCGGCCTTGATGAGCGCGCTCAAAGGAAAGCCAACCCAGGGAATGACCATGGACCAGCCTTCGACGCAGCGATGGCGGTAGATGCGTTCTTCCAGAGGCGCCAGCTTCATGATGGCGTCGATGTCCAGTTTCTTAGGCTTCTTGACCATGCCGTCAATCGCGACTGTCCAGGGTCGCGCGCGGAAATTCTTTGACAGCCCGTTCGGCTCATATTTATCTGTGCTGAATTCGTAGTAATTGTTGTAATTCGTTATGTCTTTGAAAGAGGTCGGTGTCTCCGATGTGCTGAGCGGGCTTTTCACTATGCCGTTGAGTTTTTGGCCCTGAGCGTGGACGGTGTTTTCGGTATCCAGGTGTTCGCGCAGGTAAAGGCCACCGGCCAGTGCCGCGCCAGCCGCAGCCGCTCCAGTAATAAACTTGCGCCGTGTCAGATAGCTCTGTTTGGGAGTGATCTCCGAGGAAGGTATGTCGCCTGGTTTCTTGATCAGCATATTCTTGGGTTTACCCTACTTCTATTTTAAGTCCTGCGGTGGCCGGATTTCCCGGCATTCTTTATGATGAACCCATTCGCAGAAAGATACATTTGAAGTACGGAATCGGGTAGAAATTGGATTGCACGGGAATATTGGCAGCAATTAAGCCAAATAAAAGTTCGTCATCCCGAAGGGCGTGAGCGAGCCCGCGCAGTCTTCAGCGGGCGAGTAGCCCTGAGGGACCTTATGTTTTTATCTTGCTGAAATCTATCGGCACTCCATCCTTCAGAAGTCGTTCTGGATACCAATCCGCAGCCAGATCTTTCCAGCCTGGGTTCACCGACTCGACAAGCTTGTTCTTCTTTTCCCTGCGCCAGCCCTTGATTTCCTTTTCCCGGGGCGATTGCCGCTTCCACATTCGTGAATTGCTCAAAGTAGACCAGACGATAACATTTGTATTTCGTAGTGAAATATCCGCCTTGATTGTTCTTGTGCTGCCAGACACGCTGATAGAAAACCGCTGTCACACCCGTATACAGCGCACGGCATGAAGTGCTGCCCATCATGTAAACGTATGAGACCTTTTCCATGGCTAAGCACAAGTCCCTCAGGGCTACTCGCCCGCTGAAGACTGCGCGGGCTCGCTCACGCCCTTTGGGATGACGTTCTAAGTAAATGAGGACACATTACACCATGTAATAGCTTTTCTTTGCGCCTACGGCTGGCTGATGAATCGCGCAATTTACAAAACGCCTTTATTACGCAAGGTCCACCACTTAAAAGCCCACAAACACCGGCTCTGGCTGCAATGGCACTCCCCAGATGTCGAATACCTTTTTCTCGATTTCGTCTTTAAGAGCAAGGATGTCTCTTGCTTTTGCGCCGCCGCGGTTCACGATCGCCAAGGTATGTTTGTGGGAAATCCCAACCGGTCCCAGCGTGTAGCCTTTGGAAAATCCTGACTGCTCCACCAGCCATGCTGCGGCGAGTTTCACCTGGCCATCGGCTGCGGGATAGCGTGGCATCGTCTTGCCGGGAGCGCGCTGCTCCGCCACGGCCTGAATGCGGTCTGCTTCGGCGGCGCTGACGACGGGATTCTTGAAAAACGATCCCGCGCTTCGGCAGTCTTCGTCACCATCTAAGAGCAGCATGGCCTTGCTCTGGCGGATGGAACGCACGGCGTCGCGTACTTGTTGAAGCGTGGGTTTTTCGGGATCAGCAGCGAAGAATTTCTTTAAATCGGCGTATTCGATCTTTGCGTCGCCATTCCGGCAAAGGCGGTAGGACACTTCAAGCACGATGAACTGGCCGCGGCGCGTGCTATTGAAAACGCTGGAACGATAGGAAAAATCACAATCGCCGTTGCTCATGTCCAAGAACTTGCCAGTGGCGATCTCCAGCGCATGAACGCGGGTGATGGTCTCTGACACTTCCTGGCCGTAAGCGCCCACGTTTTGTACCGGCGTTCCGCCGACTGTGCCGGGAACTCCGCTCAGGCATTCAATACCACCGCAATTCTTGCTGACGGCGAGAGCGACGAGGTCATCCCAGTTTTCACCAGCGCCGGCGTGAAACAGCATTTTCTGGAGGTCGCCTTCAAATTCCACGCCAGCGAGGGACACTTTCAGGACCAGGCCGGGCCAGCCTTCATCCGATACCAGAAGATTGCTTCCGCCGCCCAGAACGAACAAGGGAAGCTTGCGGGCAAAGGCAAAGGCCACGGCTTCGGAAACTTCATGTTCCGAATGGGCGTCAACAAAATAGCGGGCAGGACCACCCACTTGAAAAGTGGTCAGCGGTGCAAGGGGGATGTTTTCCTGGGTGCTCAAAAGATTGGTACCAGCCTACAGCACAGACGCGAACTAGGGAAATGACTTTTTACTTGGTAGAATGGAGGCAGACCAATCGGGAGGAAAAGAAATGTATCCAGAGGGAATGGTGGCGCCCATGCGCCAGGAGTTGACGGCGGGCGGCATTGAAGAGGCGCGCACCGCGGCCGACGTGGAGAATGCAATCAATCAGAAAGGCACGCTGATGGTAGTGGTGAATTCCATTTGCGGATGCGCCGCCGGAAGAATGCGTCCCGGTGTGCGCGCGGCCATTCAGAGCGGCGTGCGTCCGGACCGTATGATCACAGTCTTTGCCGGTCAGGACCGGGAAGCGACCGACGCTGCCCGGAGCCATTTCACCGGCTTTCCTCCGACATCGCCTTCCATCGCCCTGATGCGCGACGGAAAACTCGTGTACATGATGCAGCGGCATGACATTGAAGTGAGCGATCCGAACACGATTGCCACCCGGCTGAAGCAGGCTTTTGAGAAGCACTGCTCCGCAACGCCCGTCAACAGCTAAGAAGATGAGTTTTGCAACGAAGGGCACGCGGAAAACGCGTGCCTTTTGCTTTTGGGATCTCGCCTTTGCCCGCCGCGTCTCTGTTACTTTTTGGACTTCGGCGGCGGAATACTGATATCGATCGTATTGACCTTGCCGAAAGTTGAAAGTTCGCGGTCAAAGTCCTTGGCGTTGCCGACCACCAGCACCGCCATCTTGTCAGGATGGACATACTTCCGGGCGACGCGATCAACGTCAGGGGCCGTGACTTTCTCAATGCCGGCACGGAATTGCTCCAGAAAATCCGGGGGATAGCCATAGAACTCATAGCGCATGCGCTCAGCCAGGACCTTCTGCTTCGAATCAAACTCAAAGATGAAGGAATTCAAGATGGCGTCTTTGGCTTTCTTCAATTCGATGGGCTGGACTGTGCCGGTAATCAGCTTGTCCATCTCTTTGCGCAGGGCGTCAATACCAGCGGCGGTGGTGCCACTTTTGGTGCCCATGGCGAAGCGCGCGATGCCAGGATGATCAAAAGCCGTTCCCACGCCGCCGCCCACGGAATAGGCCAGCCCCAGTTTGGTACGAATGTTCACGAATAGCCGGGAGGAAAATCCGCCACCGAACAACTCATTCATCACCTCAAGAGCGTAGTAGTCCGGATTGCGGCGATCGATGCCGAGGTCAACCATCTCAATCGAGCTTTGGTTGACATCATTTTTCTCTACAAAATAAATCCCCTGTTTGGGCGGGTTGAAATTGATCTTGGCGGGAACAAAAGGATCGCCTTTGGGCATGCTGCCGAAGGCCTGGCGCAACTTTTGTTCCATGGCGGCAGGGTCAAAGTCACCGGCGAGACCCAGAATCATGTTGGCCGGTGCGATGGTGCGTTTATGCCATTGCAGAAGGTCTTCGCGCGTAATGGCGTCCACGGTGTCGTACTCGGCTGAGCGGGAATACGGATTGTCCGGGCCGTAAGCCAGCTTGGTGGATTCACGTTGCGCGATGTCATCCAGGTCGTCATTCCGGCGCGAGATCAGGCTGGCAAACTGCTGCTTGGCCAGATCGATCTTGTCCTGGCGAAACTCCGGATTTTCCAGCAGATCGAGAACGACGGGAAAAACCTGATCGTAGTTTTCTTTTAGAGAGGACCAGGAGAGGAATGTTGAATCCGCAATCTCTGAAGCTTCAACGCGTGCGGCATGGGCTTCCAGGAAGTCATCCAGCTCGTCCCCGGTCTTGCTTTTGGTGCCGCCAGTGCGCCACACGTCGGCATAAAGGGCGATCATGCCGACCTTGTCTGCCGGTTCTTCGCGCGATCCACCACGGATGCGAATGGTGCCATCGATCAGGGGCAGTTCGTGGTCTTCCTGAAGGAAAATGACCATTCCGTTAGGCAGTTCGACGCGGCGCGGTTCTTGCGGCTTAAATTGACGCAGCGGTGGAATGGGAACCTTTTGCCACGAAGTGGCAGGGGCAGCGGAAGGCTTGGCTGTTGCTTGTGGAACTTTCGGCGGAATTGGTTTCGCTTTTTGGGCAACGGCGCTGAGCACCAAGCCGTTCATTATCAAACCATTCATCATTAAGCCCACAGTTACGAAGAGCAAAAATCTCACCTTATTCATTTCTGCTCTCCTTTGGCGGGTTCGGTTGGCTTTGGTTTCGGGGCTTCAGTTTCCATGGTGGCGACGGTACGATTTTCCTCGCGGAAAGTTTTGTTGGCGACGCGGCGAATGTCGGCCTTGGTGACTTTTTCAATTTCGTCGATCTGGCGGAAAAGCTCTCGCCAGTCGCCATAGAGCGCCTGATACTCGCCCAACTGGAAAGCCAATCCCTGATCATTGCCGAGGCCGCGAATCAGGTCAGCCTTGGCGCGGGTCTTGATCGACTGAAGTTCGTCATCGGTTACGTCCTGCGTCTTCAGCTTCTCAATCTCTTCATGTATGGGCGCGGCAATATCTTCCGCGGTGTGTCCCTGGCTGGGCGCGGCAAAGAAGAAAAACAGGCTGGGATATTTGGTGCCGGGGAACGAACCGCCCTGAGCGGCGATGGCAATGCGTTTGTCGCGCACCAGAGAACGATAGAGTCGCGAGGTGCGGCCCTTGGAGAGCAAATCCGCCAGCACGTCATAGACGGCATCGTCCGGATCGCGAAAATCGGGGCGGTGATAGCCTTCAACGTAGAGCGGCTGGCTGCGGTCGCGTAACAATACGCTGCGCAGTGCTTGTTGCGGAGGCTCCTGCGTACGCAAGGGCTCGGGCGCCGGGCGAGCAGGAATTCGGCCAAAGTATTTTTCGATGATCGGCATCGCTTCCGCGGCCTTTACGTCGCCCACCACGGTAACTACCACGTTGGCAGGAACGTAATATTTCTTGAAGAAATTTGCGGCATCGGTTGCGGAAAAGGCACGCAGATCAGAAGGCCAGCCAATTACCGGACGTCCATAGGGATGAGCGATGAATGCAGCACGCAGGAACTGTTCCAGAAGACGGCCTTGCGGAGAACTGTCGACGCTCATGCGCCGCTCTTCATACACCACATCACGCTCTTTATAAAACTGACGCATCACCGGTTCCAGAAAACGCTCTGACTCAAGATAAGCCCAGAGCTCCAGGCGGTTCTGCGGAAATGAGTAGAAATACGTGGTTTCGTCTCGGTCCGTCGACGCGTTGAGCCCTACGCCGCCCTGGCTTTCCACGATCTCGCCAAACTCGTTGGGGACAACATACTCGTCGGCGGCGGCTGCGGCAGCTTGCCAGATTTTTTCCAACTCGGCGACTTTTTTTTCGTCGCGCCCAACTTCCTTCAGCTTCTCTTTGAGATACGTGGCATATGCGCTCTCTACTTTTTCCAGCGCCACTTTTTCTGCCGGCCAGTTCGTGGTCCCAATTTCCTGCGTGCCTTTAAAAGCCATGTGCTCAAACATGTGGGCCAGTCCGGTGATGCCGGGGACTTCCTGGACTGAGCCCGCATTCACGCGCGTATAAAACGAAAAGACCGGCGCTTCCGGGCGCTCCATAAGCACGATGGTCAGGCCGTTAGCCAGCTTCTTGACCGTGATCCGCTTTTCAAAAGAAACGATGTCCTGAGCGTGAAGGGTGAGAGCGATCGAGAAAAATACAAGGATGATTGCGAGCTTGCGGAAACGAGAAATCTTCATAGGCTGTCCCAATCAAGGGTAAAGGGTGGAGCAGATGTTTTCAAATTGGACGCACAGTTGAGACAGAAGTGAGCCGTCTTGAGCAATGAACCCAGTGCGGCGCGGCTAGAATTACGTTGCTCCCCTGCAGCCTTGAAATGTATAACAGGGGCAATCTTTTGGAAGGCCCAGGACACTACTAAACATGTCAAAACACCAGGAACTGATGCAGGCGTTCCGTCTGTTTGCTGAGAGCGCTGCGACAGCGTCGGCGCTGATGAGCCATATTTCACAACAGCTTCATGATGAGTTTTCACGCTACAACTGGGTCGGCTTTTACTTGGTGGACCAGGCCGATCCCGGTATGCTGGTGGTTGGACCTTACGTGGGCAGCTTCAGCCCCAATGTGCGTATTCCCATCAATAAAGGACTGTGCGGCGCCGCCGCGACAACGCGCAAGACCGTGGTGGTGAACGATGTTGCCAAGGACCCGAGATATCTTTCAGGATCGGAAATTGTAAAGGCGAACATGGTAATTCCCATCCTGGCTAAAAATGACCTGGTGGCTGAACTCGACATTGAAAGCTATTTCACCAACACATTCACCAAAGCGGAGCAGACCTTCGCGGAAGAGGTGGCGCAACTGGTGGGGAAGTACATGGAAAAGAAGCGCTAGGCTAAAGTCCGTGTCCGCTTGCTGTGACTCCCTGTTGCTTTAGTACCCGCAAATGAACCCACAATGCCATTGCCGCTCGCGACGGGTGACTATATAAAAGCATCAGGGCCGTCCATGAGTCCGCGCAGGCCCGTGCCCGGCAATGGCCAAACATACAGAGTTGCTCAAAGACTTCGGATACGTAGCGCAGTCAGCGCGCACCGTGGATGCGTTGATGGACCAGATCGTCCAGAAGTTGCATGACACCATGACGCGCTATAACTGGGTGGGATTTTATCTGGTGGACAAGGCGCGCCCGGGCAGCCTGAATCTGGGCCCGCATGTGGGCAGCTTTGAGCCGCATGAAAACGTTTCTCTGGATAAAGGACTGTGCGGCGCGGCGGCTTCCAGCAAAAAAACCGTGGTGGTAAACAATGCGGCTGATGATCCGCGGTACAAAGCTTCGTCGGCGCTGGTGAAATCGGAGATCGTTGTCCCTGTCTTTGTCCGAGGCGCGCTGTACGGCGAGATCGACATCAACAGCTATTTTGCCAATACGTTTACTTTCGAAGAGCAGCAGTTTGTGGAAGCGTGCGCGACGGTGGTGAGCAGCTATCTGGAAAAACCGCGCTAGCATTTCCGAAACCGGCGAAATAGGCTGGAGCAGGCTGCTATGATGTCGGCTTTATGAACCTCCTTCGACTTCCTCTGCTCATTCTGATCTTTGCCGTTTCCTCTATTGCGCAAACACCCGGCTTCACTCTGGAACAGGTGATGAGTTCTCCGTTCCCGACGGCGTTGACTGCGGCGGCAAAGGCCAACCGCATTGCCTGGGTCTTTAACAGTAAAGGTGAGCGCAACATTTGGGTGGCGGACGCGCCGGACTTTACTGCGCGGCAGGTCACACACTATCAAGGTGACGACGGCCAGGACATTTTTGCAGTGAAGCTTATGCCGGACGGCAAGACTGTGGTTTTCGCTCGCGGGTCTGAAGTGAATGGTGAAGGCCACGTTGCCAATCCCTCGACGGAGACGAAAGAACCGAAGCAGCAAGTGTGGGCTGCGGATGTGGAAACAGGCAAGCCGCGTCTGCTGGGTGATATGGGATGCCCGGAGGAAGACTGCGAAGACATCCAGATCTCGCCCGATGGCGCAACTGCGGGTTGGGTGGGGCCAAAGAATCATCTCTGGATATCCAACGTTGCTGCCGACAAACCTGCGCACCAGCTTACGGAACTGCGCGGTGAAGAAAGCGAGCCGCAATGGTCGCCCGACGGAAAACATCTCGCGTTCAGGACAGGCAGAAAGGACCACGCATTTATCGCAATCTTTGATCTGGCTGAGCAGCGCGTGCGTTACGTTGCCCCCAGCGTCGATCGTGACTTTGCGCCGCGATGGTCGCCTGACGGAAAGCAGCTGGTATTTATCCGCACGCCCGGAACCGAGGCCCATCAGCCGTTGATTCCACGTCGTCCAGAGCCGTGGGCCATCTGGCTGGCCGATGCCGCGACAGCCGAAGCGCGTGAGCTGTGGCACAGCGGCCAGCAGATGAATGATTCGCTGCCGCCGTTTGCCAGTGAATCGCTGAAGTTTGCTGAAGGCGGCCGAATTGTTTTTTGCTCTGAGCAGGATGGAAGAAACCATCTTTACATTCTCTATGCGGCTACCGGCAAAGCCAGCTTGCTTACGCCGGGAGACTTTGACGTAGAAGATGTCGAGCTCGCTCCCGACCAAACTTCATTGTTCTATACATCGAACGCGGACGACGTAGAGCGGCGCCACATCTTCAAGATCATGCTGGCATGGTTTGATCCCGTGCCGAAGGCGGGGATGGTGACCACGCATTTTAATATCACCTCCGGTAAGACCATTGAATGGCATCCGCTGATGCTGGCAGACGGTAAGACCATCGTCTGTTTCGGCTCGACCGCTACTTCACCGGCAATGCCGTATCGTCTCACCGAAAAGGGACGCGAGATGATTGGCGCTAGCGCTCTGCCGAAAGATTTCCCGTCGAGCCAACTGGTTGAGCCGCAAACAGTGACGTTTAAAAGCGAAGACGGACTGGAAATCCATGGGCAGCTTTTTGTTCCGCGCAATCATACGCAGTCGGCGCCGGCTGTGATCTTTGTTCATGGCGGCCCGCCGCGGCAGATGATGCCCGGCTTCCACTACATGTACTACTACCACAACGCTTACGCGGAAAATCAGTATCTGGCCAGCCGGGGCTATGTGGTGCTTTCAGTGAATTACCGCCTTGGCTTGATGTATGGACGCGCCTTCCGTGAACCCGCCAATAGCGGATGGCGTGGCTCGGCCGAGTATAAAGACGTGGTGGCGGGGGCGAAGTATCTGCAAGGGCTGGCTTACGTCGATCGCAAGAGCATCGGCATCTGGGGAGGTTCTTATGGCGGGCTGCTTACGGCGCTGGCGCTGGCGCGCAACTCAGATATTTTTGCCGCCGGCGTGGATTTCCACGGCGTGCATGACTGGTCGGTCTTTATGGCCCAGCGCGGAGCTGACGCGCCGGACGCCAAAGAAGCTGCCAAGCTGGCGTTTGATTCGTCGCCGGTGGCGTCAGTGGCGGGATGGAAGTCTCCCGTGCTCTTCATGCACGGCGACGATGACCGCAACGTTCCTTTTCAGCAGACGACTGACCTCATTCAGCGCCTGCGCCGGCAGAACGTTGAGCTCGAGCAAATCATCTTTCCCGACGAGATCCACGACTTTCTCCTGTGGCGAACGTGGGTGAAGGGTTACAAGGCCGCGGCAGAATTCTTTGACAGGAAGCTGCGGGGCGACGGGCAGGGCAAGTGAGGATGGATTGTGACAGACGACCTGTGGCAGCCCGAGAAGACGCAGGCGAGGGCGCCTGCGCTCCACGGTTTAATAAGCGAGGCAGCGAAGAACTTTTTCGTCATGGCCGGCGCGGGGCCATCGTGCCGAAAATTCTGGTGAAAAACATAGTTCCGCACCGCACACAGTATCGAAACCCTCTAACGATTTGCAGCCAGTCCGTCATCGACATGTGGTCTCCTCTCGCTTGATCGCAGCTTAAGAGAGGCGGCACACAGCTCCAAGCGACAAGGCGCGTCAGGGAAGCGCTGCCGCAGATTGTCGTGAGGGAAAACGGTGAAAAAACTTTGTCTTTTTCGATCCTGTCTTTGTCACGATGCGGCGCGTTTCATTTAATATGCATCCGTGGCCATACGTGAAATTCATGTAACCGGGTACCGGTCCGTGCGCAGTCTGCGCTTGCACTTGAGCCAGATCAACGTGCTGACCGGCGCGAACGCTACAGGCAAGACCAACCTTTATAATTCCGTCTTCCTGCTGGCCAAGGCGGCCGCAGGCGGATTTGCCCAGGTGATTGCTGAAGAAGGCGGCATGCCTTCAGTGTTGTGGGCGGGTGCGCGCAAGAGCCGGTCAATGGGGACCATACGCATGGAAGGCGTGCGCATGACGCTGGGCATCAAGACCGACACGTTTTCTTACGAGCTGGTCTGCGGCCTGCCCAAGCAGGGTTCGGGAGAGAAGTCGGCGTTTTCGCTGGATCCGGAAGTGAAGGAAGAGCGCGTCTGGATGGACGCGCCGCACGGACTCAAAGTCACGTTCTTTGAGCGCTCGCCCAAAGGAGCATGGATTCTGGACAACGACGAGCGGTTGTCCGACTACTCCGGCGAACTGCTGCCTACGGAATCCGTGCTTTCCCAGCTGCGCGAGCCGCATCTTTATCCTGAACTGTCCTCACTGCGCACGGAGATGAGCCGCTGGCGCTTCTATCATCACTTCCGCACCGATCCCGAATCTCCGCTGCGGCATCCGCAAGTGGGGGTTCGCACGCCGGTGCTGGCGCATGACGGGCGCGATCTGGCTGCGGCGCTTCAGACGATCAACGAAGTAGGGCAGTCACAAGATCTGCACGAGGCGATACGCCAGGCATTTCCCGGCGCGTCGCTTGAGATCGAGCATGATGAAGACAACGGAATGTTTGCCGTGCTGCTGCGCATGCCAGGATTGCGGCGTCCGTTGCGCGCGCGCGAGCTCTCTGACGGCACGCTGCGATATCTCTGTCTGCTGGCTGCGCTGCTCAGCCCGCACCCGCCATCACTGCTGGCGCTGAATGAGCCGGAGACGAGCCTGCATCCTGACTTGCTGGAGCCCCTGGCGAAGCAACTGGTGCATGCCGGGAAGTATTCGCAGCTCTGGGTGGTGACGCATTCCCAGCGCCTAGCCGAACTGGTGGAAAAGTTTTCCGGCGAAGCGCCGATCAACCTGGAACTTGTCGGCGGCGAAACTCGTGTGCTGGGCCAGCGAGCGATTGATGACAGCGAGGAAGAAGCAGGGTGAAAAAGCAGCTCTTAGCCATTGGCCCTTAGCCTTTGGCTTTGTGTTTTAGCTCGGGACTCTTACTTCGCTTCTGAAGCTTCACTTTAACGCTGCGGCGCTCGGTTAAAGGGAATTATGATCGGGTCAAAGCAACTGCCGAGATCCAAAAAACAAAGCCAAGGGCTAAGAGCCAATGGCTAAGAGCTGATGTTCTACTTTAAGTGCTTCAACATCTCCTTGAACGCCGGTGTTCCCGACTTGCGCAGCAGCTCATAGATCATCATCTCTGTCGAAGAGAGCACCGCGCCAGCGGCCTGCATGCGGTTCAAGCCTAGCTTCCAGCTGAGTTCGGTGCGGGAGCTCACGGCGTCGGCGGCGACATGAACGTTCAAGCCCTGGTTTAAGGCTCCAAGCGCGGTCTGGGTTACGCAGATGTGGGATTCCATGCCGCAGAGCAGCAGCGTATTGCGGTTCGCCAGATTCCCGACCGTGGAGCAGTATTCGCTATTGTCGAAGCAGCCGAACTCCAGCTTGTCCACGGGCTTGGTTTCAGGAAGAAGCGAATTGATCTCTTCGACCGTCTTGCCCAGACCTTTTTCATATTGGGTGCTCACGATCACGGGCAATGACAGGATATCGGCCAAGCGAACCAGCAGCTGTGCGTTGCGCACCAGGCGTTCTTTTTCAAAGATCGGCGGCAGGAGTTTTTCCTGAATGTCGATGACGGCGAGCGCGCAGTCTTCTGGACGGAGCATGCGCCGCGCAGCTTCAGAGTATGGGGCGGTGTCGATGGGAGCGGTGACCATGAAGAAATTGTATATCGGTCCCCTAGGCCTTGCCGCAGCGGGTTTCTAGCGTCAGAAGTCAGTTTCGGTTGGATAGAAAACGCATTTGTTTAACAGCCATTTGTATGCTCCATTGACTTGCCAAGTTCACACACGTAGGATTCTGCTTCAGTGATCGGGCAGACAATTTCGCACTACCGCGTCCTCGAAAAGCTCGGCGGAGGCGGAATGGGAATCGTCTACAAAGCTGAAGACCTGCGCCTGCATCGCTTTGTGGCCCTGAAGTTCTTGCCCGATGATGTCGCCCGCGACCCGCAGGTCCTGGCCCGCTTTCAGCGTGAAGCGCAGGCAGCCTCGGCGCTGAATCATCCCAATATCTGCACCATCTACGACATCGGAGAAGAGAACGGCCGCACCTTTCTGGCGATGGAGTTCCTCGACGGCTCCACCCTTAAACATTTGATTAGCGGGCGGGCGATGGAACTGGAAACGTGCCTGTCACTGGGAATTGAGATCGCCGAGGGGCTGGACGCGGCGCACAGCGAAGGAATTGTCCATCGAGATATCAAGCCGGCCAATATCTTCGTTACCAAGCGCGGGCACGCGAAAATTCTCGACTTCGGGCTGGCAAAAGTGGCGGAGCGAAGTTCCTCGGCCAGCCTCATTGCCGGCGCGAACACGCTGTCAGAAGCCGACCATCTCACCAGCCCGGGGTCGACTTTGGGAACGGTGGCGTATATGTCACCCGAGCAGGTGCTGGGTAAGGAACTCGACACCCGAACTGATCTGTTTTCCTTCGGCATAGTGCTCTATGAGATGGCGACAGGTAAGCTCCCCTTCGCCGGAGATACTTCTGGAGCGATTACGGACGCAATCCTGCACGGCGCTCCACCGGCGGCGGGACGATTGAATCCACAAGTTCCGGCAGAACTCGACAGGGTGATTCAGAAGGGCCTGGAGAAGGACCGTGCGGTGCGGTACCAGCACGCCTCAGAGATTAGAGCCGATCTTGCGCGAGCGCGCAGGGATTCAGACTCTGCTTCGTCATCGAGGAGCCTATCGGCTGCAACTCCGCCGATGCAAAGGAAGCGTTGGATATGGGGTTTGAGTGCTGCGGCGCTCTTGGTCCTGGTTGGATTGCTGGCGTGGCGCTGGAGAGAGACATCGGCTCCGGCGGCGGGAAAAATGTCAGCTGCTCCGGTGACGATTGCCGTTTTACCCTTTCAGAATCTTGGCGCAGACAAGGGTGAAGATTTCCTGCGCATGGCGTTGCCGGATGAGGTCGCGACGACATTGAGTTCAGTGCGGACTTTGTCGATTCGCCCATTTGCGACCACGGCAAAGTACGCCAAGCCGGATGTGGACTTGCAGCAGGCTGGAAAAGAGATGCACGTGGGCCGGATCGTGACCGGACACTACCAGCGGATTCGCGATACGCTCCAGTTGACCCTGGAAGCTGTTGATGTGGGTGATGATCGCGTGCTGTGGCAAGAAACAATGAACCTGCCTGCCGGAGACCTTGTGGCGACGAGGGAGCAGATAACCTCCAAGGTGCGGCAGGGTCTGATCCAGGCCCTGGGCGCTAGAAATGAAGCGAATGACAAAGGAACGCGGCCTACAAACGAAGAGGCCTATGACTTGTACTTGCGCAGCGTCGCGCTGGCGCATGATGGCGAGCAGAACCGCGAAGCAGTCCGGATGCTGGAACGCTCCGTAGGCCTCGATCCGGCATTCGCGCCTGCCTGGGCCGCTCTGGGAAAGCGCTATTACTACGAAGAGGAATACGGACCCGGTGCCACGGGCACCATGTCGCGCACCGTCCCTGCACTGCGGCGTGCACTTAGTCTGGATCCAAACCTTGAGGACGCCGCGCAGCAGATCGTGAGTATTGACACTGATGCAGGAAAACTGGTTGAGGCCTACAAGGAAGCAAAGACATTGGTGGAAAAGCGACCGCAAAGCGGTTTTGCACACTTTACCCTGGCTTATGTGCTGAGATATGCGGGTTTGGCCAAAGATTCTGCACATGAGTGCGAAACGGCGATGCGGCTTGATCCCGGTAACTACCAGTTCCGCTCATGCGCGTCTGTATTCTTCTCGAGCGGGCAGTACGAGCGAGCGAGGGAATTTCTGAAACTGGATGCAGGATCAGAGTGGTCGAATAACGTGGAGATAAACATCCTGGTGCACGAAGGAAAAATCAGCGAGGCTTTGGAGCGTTTGCGCAAAATGCCGGAAAGTCCTTTCTTCCACACGCGCGCGCTACAGGCTTGTTATGAAGCGCCCCGGCTCCCGGGGTCCCAACAAGTTTTGGAGCGGTTCGAAAAGGAAATCTTCGCCTACCGCGACCCGGAACCCAGATTCGGTCAGGCAGTGGTGTTCAACCCTTGCATGGGGAATACGTTCACGGCGCGACTGATCAAGTCCGCGATCGAAGGCGGATTCTGTGCGTACGACAGCTTGCAACGCGATACGATTTTGGCAGCGTTTCGCAAAGGGCCGGAATACCCCGCGTTGCTCACTCAGGCCAAACAATGTCAGGATCGATTTCTGGCGGAGCGAGATCGCCCCTAGCAGACCAGAACCGAGCGCTGGCGCGCTTACGTGTGCTCATCATGCGCCGGTATTGCCTGCTGTTTTGCCTGACTCAACTGCCACGCTGTGGTCTGCCAATTGTCTTTTGCCACGATGCCTTTGATCCATGGCGGCAGATCCAGGCGCAAATAAGCAGCCAGAGAAAGAGCGTATGGTTCATAGAGGCTGCGGAGGCGGCGTAGTTCTTCCAAAGCGTGGTCGCTATCGGCCAGAATAAAGCCTTCTATGTGCAGGCGCTTGCGTAATTCGTCCAAAGCTTCCGCGGGAAGGCGGTTGATTTTTTCTTCTTTCGCCGGTGGGGCGCTAAAGACCTGGCTCAGATCGACGAGCGCGTGCCGTGCGATGGCGAAGGTCATCCGCGCCTGGTATTGGCACATCCCTTCCAGTCCGACCATGGCCAGAGCGCAAACGTCGAGGATGGCGGTGAGCGAAGCGATCCACGACTGGTTGTCATGCTGAGAGCGGAAGTACGCCAGCACGGGGTAAGAAAGGTGGCTTTCCATCAAATCCGCTGACCAGATTTCCCAGTCTTCCAGCAATTGAGTGAGCGCTTCCAGGCCGTGGACACCGCTTTGACGGCGCAGCAATTCATAGGCTGTGGGCGGCGAGCCTGCTCGGGCGTCGAGCAATGAGATTGTGACCTCGCGGCGCGAAAACGCCTGATACAGCACAGGCAGGTAGCCGATCACAAGAGCCAGGTAACCAAACCCGATCCCCGCTTCGAGGACGGTAATAAAGCGTCCAAGCGGCGAGGCGGGCAGGACGTCGCCCAGACCGAGGGTAAACAACGTGGTACCGCTCAGGTACATGGCATTGCCGAAGTCGCTGGCAAATAGAGCGCCGGAAAGCTTATCGTGGAGGCCGTAATGTAGCAGCCCGAATCCCACAACCAGCGTGACGGCCCACAGGGCGAGAAGCAGCAACAGTGATAATGGTCCGTAATAGCTGAGCAGGGAATCGTGCTTTTTCTTGTTGCTGCGCAGGGCAGCAAGCCACGTCCATGGCCGCCACGTTGAGCGATAAAAGAACCTGGTAAGGCGGAACTGGCGCGTGACGCGGCGAGGGAGCACAATGGTCTCAAAGGTCTCCCACAAGACCATGAGGATGAGCAACAGACCGAGAATGACCGCAAAAATTTTTAGCAACCGGAATCTCCGCAGGCATTAGAGTATCTAAAAAGCGGAAAGAACTCAGCTTTTTGTAACTTAGGTAAACCCAAAGGACTCAACTTCCAAGTGAAATCGTTCATGCATCTGGTGGTAGGCCATCCATATCTTGTGCTGCTGGCCTCCGGCTTACTGGAGCGCGTTGGCGCGCCGCTGCTGTTTTCTCCCGTTCTGGTGGCCGCAGGAGCGCTGGCTGCCGGCGGCCAGTTGCGCTTTGATGTAGCCGTCTGGATCGCCCTTGCCACCTGCCTGGTGGGCGACACGCTATGGTACGAGATTGGCAGGAAAAAAGGTGATCGCGTTCTTTCCATGCTTTGCCGCATCTCCCTGGAGCCGGATAGCTGCGTGCGCCGGTCAAAAGTGTTCTTCGAAAAAGGCGCCAACCGCACACTGATTTTTTCCAAGTGGCTGCCGGGTGTTTCCCACGTGGTACCCGCTGTGGCGGGCTTGTCCGGCATTGAGCGCCAGCATTTCTTTGTTACCAATACAGCAGGGTCCGCCCTGTGGATTGTGGCGCTGATGCTTGCCGGATATCTTCCCGTGGAGCGCTTGCACGTGGCTTCCGCGGTGGGGCCAATTCTGTTTGAAGCCAGCCTTGTCGCGCTTGCGTTGAACGTCGGCATAAAGTACATGCAGCGCCGCCAGTTCCTGAACGCGCTCTACAAATCGCGAATCACGCCGGAAGAAGTGCGCCAGATGCTGGACACGGACGAAAAATTTGTGATCCTGGATCTGCGCCATCCGCTCGATTCTCTTGTTGATCCGCGAACACTGCCGGGCGCCATCCGCGTGCTGCCCGATGAAGTCACCAGCCGCGCGGACCTCCTTCCCAAAGACGAGGAGATTATTCTCTACTGCACTTGACCCAACGAAGCCACCAGTGCCCGTGTGGCACAGCAACTTCAGAAACTTGGCATTACACGCGTGCGACCTTTGCAGGGCGGCTTTCACGGTTGGAAGGATCTTGGCTATCCTCTGGTCGATGCCACCGATGTTGCGTGGGCGGCGGCGCTGCGTTGAAGCTTTACCCGACAAGGTTTCCTTTCATGTCCTGCTCGGCTTGACGGATATTTTCTGGCTTGCCCAGGTCCCGCCAGTAATACTGGTCGGCGCGGAAAGCCAGAAGTTTTTCGCCTTGCGCGGACAGCCGCAGATAAGCGGGCACAATGGAGAAAACTCCTTCTTCCGCGAGCAGAGGAAATATCCGCGGCGAGATGACGTGAATGCCGGTGAATGCCAACTCAGTCATGTGCTGCGCGGGCCGAACCATCTCAGTCTTTTCTTCTTTGACGAATCGGCGGCCGCAGAGTTGAAGCTGCTCGTCGAAGAGGAGGTAACGCGAAGTCTTGCGCTCCTGGACTGCGAGCGTCGCCAGAGCTTTGCTTTCTTTGTGAACTTCAACCATGCGTTGAAGGTCGATGGTGCTGATGACGTCGACGTTGTGCAGAATAAAGGGTTCGTCTTTGTGGGAGTCGGCGCTGGAGTCGTCGCCGAGAAACCATGCTGCCTTTTTCAGGCCGCCGCCGGTGTCGAGCAAAAGATCCTCGCGGGAAAACTCAATGTGCATGCCGAAATTGCCGGCGGCTTTCACATGATCGATCACCATGTCAGCATAATGATGAACGTTGATGATGACATCGTGAATGCCGAAGTCGCGCAGGCGGGTGAGCGTGATTTCCAGCAACGTTCGTCCGCCGACCTCAACCAGCGCTTTAGGACGGTCATTCGTCAGCGGACGCAGTCGCGTGCCCAGGCCCGCCGCCAGCACCATGGCTTTCATCGGCCCCGTTTCTCCAGCCCCATTTTCTCCAACTCCATTTTCTCTAATTCGATGTGGCGGAGCACGACTTCAACTCCGTCTTTCGCGCGCAGATGTTTGGCCAGCTGTTCCGCCAGATACACGGAGCGATGCTGGCCGCCGGTGCAGCCGAAAGAAGCGGTCAGGCTCTTGAAGCCGCGGCTCTGGTAATTGCTGATGCTGGCGTCCACCAGCGCCTCGGCATTTTTCAGGTATTCATCCACGCTTTTGTGCTGCCGCAAGTAGTCGATCACCGGAGTGTCCTTGCCGGTGAGGGCCTTGAAGCGTTCTTCGCGTCCGGGATTGGGCAGGCTGCGGGCATCGAAGATAAATCCGCCGCCGTGGCCGGTCTCGTCTTTGGGCGGGCCGCCGCGATGGAACGAGAAACTAAAAATCCGCGCCACAAGTTTGTCTGTCGCGGCAGCGGGCAAAGGCGGCTGCGGCTTGTCAGGTGTTGCGGTGCGGCCGCGCCGGTCGCCGTCCGCCACAAGGGCCAGCAACTTTTGTGAGTCCACAATGCCTTTGAATGCACTGGTTAGCGCGGGCAACGCGATGGGCAAAGTGGCATGCTCCAGCAGCCAGCGCAGGTTCTTGATCGCGTAAGGCACGCTTTGCAGGAAGTGCGGCTTGCGTTCATAGAATCCGCGAAAGCCGTACGCGCCCAGCGCCTGCATGATGCGCGCGTAAACGAACGCATAGTAATGATGCATGAAGGCGTCGCGCTCAATGCCCGCCATGCCGCGCAACGCTTCCAGGTAATGATCGAGCAACTGCTGCCGCAGCGCCGGAGGCAGGTCAGCCTTGGCGTCATAGAGCAGGGAAGCGATGTCATAGTGCAAAGCGCCTTTGCGTCCGCCTTGATAGTCGAGAAAGAACGGCGCGCCATTCAGCAGCATCACGTTGCGGGACTGGTAATCGCGATAGAGAAAATAATCGCGCGGCGCGGTCAGCAGAAACCTGGTCAGACGGCTGAAATCGTTTTCCAGCGCCTGCTCGTTGAACGTGATCCCGGCCAGCCGCAGAAAATAATATTTGAAATAATTCAGGTCCCAGGCAATCGACTGCCGATCAAAGCTCGCGCGCGGGTAGCAGACTTTGTAATTCACGTCGCGCCCGGCTTCCACCTGAAAGCGCGGCAGCATCTGCACCACCTTTATATAGGCGTCCACCACGGCGGGGGCAATGTTTTCGCCCCCGCGATTCGCCACCAGAAACTCAAACAGCGTGGTGTCGCCCAGATCCTGTTCGATGTAAGCGCCGTGGCGCAGATCGTCGGCATAGATCTCCGGGACGGGCAGGCCGTGGCGGCGGAAATGGCGCGAGAACTCAATAAACGCAACATTCTCTTCGCGCACGTCATACAAAATGCCGATCGCGCTGGGACTGCTTTGGAAATCGCTTTGTCCGCCGCTTTCCAGCCGGACGATGACGCGCCCCGAGCCTCCAAGCTGGCCCTGCAGCGGCTGCACGCGCTCCGGCGGCGTGTGAAAATGCTGCTCAAAGAGGCCTTTAAGAACGTCAATCGACATGGTTTCAGAGGGTCCCGGGTCAATTCTTGCAGCCTCCAAGATAACATTCGCGGGGATTGGCTACCCCCGATTACTTCAGCTCGGTGATGATGGCGCGCTGTTTTCCCCGGATGAGCGTTTCGGTGTGTGTGCGACCGCCAAGGTTGAAGCGGGTCGTCCCCGGCTTATATTCATTCACTGTTTCCTTGCCGTCCGGCGTGGTCGATTTCAAGTCGCCATCGTCCAGGAACACCACCACAACGTCTTTATCGTGGAA
>Ga0137403_10000650_pt1 | contig 44940 bp, 42 predicted proteins | sample CZOMad2_1_16fung_FD_122057 | JGI IMG/M metagenome (GOLD analysis project Ga0137403, IMG submission 122057) | Vadose zone soil fungal communities from Angelo Coast Range Reserve, California, USA - CZOMad2_1_16fungal (Hybrid Assembly) | ecosystem: Environmental > Terrestrial > Soil > Vadose zone...
CTTCATCCTCCACGCGGCGTTGCTGCGTCAGGGTTTCCCCCATTGCGCAAAATTCCCCACTGCTGCCTCCCGTAGGAGTCTGGACCGTGTTTCAGTTCCAGTGTGGCCGTGCGCCCTCTCAGGCCGGCTACCGATCTTTGCCTTGGTGGGCCATTACCCCGCCAACTAGCTAATCAGCCGCGACCTCCTCCTTAAGCGAATTGCTCCTTTGATCTTCAGCACTTCCGTCCCGAAGATTTTATGCGGTATTAGCCCCGGTTTCCCGAGGTTATCCCCCACTCAAGGGTAGATTGGTCACGTGTTACTCACCCGGTCGCCACTTTACTCATGGATTGCTCCACTTTCTCGTTCGACTTGCATGTGTTAGGCACGCCGCCAGCGTTGATTCTGAGCCAGGATCAAACTCTCATTTGAAACCTGTCGTCTGCCGACGGGTAGTTGGCAGACTGCCGTCACGCCCTCGAAGAGGCATGACGGATCTATCTTGTGAGATCGCTCGGATTTCAACCCGAGCCTTCCTCTCACGACTGGCACGTTCAACCTAGTTGTCAAAGAACCGATCCGCTACCGCCTGAGCGGGCGCTTTCAGTTCAGAGCAGACTTGCACTCACGCGAGCGAGTCGCGATCACACAAATCTGCCTGTCCTCGAAACTTGTACAAGCTACGCGTCTTGCGCAGCCACTGTCAACCCATTGCTGGCACAGGATATTCACCTGTTTTCCACAGCCGGGGAGCGCACCCAGATTAAGGGGCTTGTCTAGCAGTCTGTCATTCCGAACGGCTTCAGCCGTGGGGAATCTGCTTTTGGCGCTTTATAAGCACGCGACAGAACGCGTCTCCCACACCGCACCCATGCCATTTCGGCACAAGCCGAGGCGGAAGACCATTAGTTTGATAAAAGATCACTTGGAGGTTTCTGCGAACAACGCATTCAACCCTTCGAGGAACCTTGTCCCCGAATGAAGCCCCGTGGCCGGGACTGATTTGCAGGTTTTACCTGTATTTAAATATCAGATGCCGGACGAGCGACGAGAGTTTCACAAAATACGCCCGGCTAGCCACACGCTGCTCTCGGTGAATTGTTTATATCAGATGAATACGGCGGAACGCAAGCGGGTGTTTACGAAGTTGGGTAGGGGTGACCAATTTCCATCTGCGCGCTGATGACTCGGCCTCCAGACGCTCAAGCGATGGAGAAGATCGCAAAGGACGAAAGAATATGGATCACTCGGGATCTCGACTCCGGGCGCTTTCACCTCAACGAGGAATTGGCTTCGCTCTGGCTTAACCCGGAGCCACCTGACGAGGACGAAGCTCCGCAGGGATGGCGTTGCAACGGGCGACTCAGATGCGGAGTCGGAGACGAAGACGGCCCATCTTCTCCACCCGTCCGACTTTGCGACGATGCTACGCGACTCCTGGCCACTTTTGTGTATTTCGATTCGTTCGAAGACATTCTTCCGAGAAACGTTCTATTCTCCGAACTTCGACCCGCTAAGAAAGCAACCGTCTGTGATAGATGTCACAGTTTTGTGTGGGCCCTGGACAAACACAAGATCCCTCGCCTGCTGCGCTCGGGATGACACTGCAAAATGGCTGGAGAGTTTGATCTACTTTGGCGCCGGCAGGCGCCACACTTTTGTCACCAGTAGCGCTACCGCGATTCCGAGCGACACTTCGACGAAACGGTGGTAGGCGACGATCCCGGGCGGGGCCGCGTGCGCGACCAGCAGGACGATGGTCAGCGTGATCGCAGCAAAACGATAGGCGCCGCCCAGGCGCAGTATGGCGGAGAGGACTCCGCAGAGCAGGATTCCGGCTCCGTACACCATCCAGGTCATCGGGAGGAAAGTCGCGATCAGAGCGCCTACCGTAGCGCCCAGGGCTGTCCCGGCGAAGCGCTGCCAGGCGAGGGTGAACGGATCGGAAGGGGAGAGCAGGATCACTATGGTTGAAATGGGCGCCCAATAAAATTCCGGAAGCTTCAGGGCGCGCGCCAGCATTGTGGACAGAACCGCGGCAACGGCGGTTCTGGCCGAGTGCAAGAGAGCTTCGCCGGTGAGGCCCAGGCGGGTTGTCCATGCAGACATATGGCGGCTGATTGTATCGTGACCGATGGGGGAACTCTCGCTGGCGAGTCGCCCGCGACTACCAAAGCTTATGCAAAGCCAAAGCGTGGAGGGGCTGAGTATTCAGCAGCAGTGAAGGTTGCGGCCGTCACAAAACACCTCGCCGGAAGAACATCACAATGAGACATTCGTTGCGGATGAATGGACCCACGAAGCGTCTCGTGATTGATACTCGTTCTCCCCCGACAAAGCGCGCTACAATCGCGCCCAATACCGTGGAACTCAAACGCATCATCAGCACGTTCACTTACCGCATCGAGGCCCAGCCTGAAGGTGGATTCGTTGCCCATGCCAGCGATCCCAACCTCCCGGCGCTGCAGGCTCCTACGCGCCAGGAGCTGCAGCAAAAGATTCAGGCCAACATCGGCGCCGCGTTGGCCGCGGAGTTTCCCGGACTAAATCTTCCTTCCGGAGATCATGCCTCGGGAAACAGGGAACTCAAGTTCGACTTCCACATTGAAGCCAAGCCTGGCGGTGGATTCACGCTCCATTCCAGCGATCCGAACACCGCACCAATCGAAGGAGCCAGCCACGAGGAGATCGCGCACCCATTCGCAGAAAAGCTTGCGGGCATAGTCGGCAGCTACCTTCTGCCCCAGGAGCTGGCGGAAGCACTGGCGAAGCAGGGAGGCGGAGACATGCAGGTATCGGTGGACCGGAAGGTAAGCTTCACCACAAAAGGCTTCGCCAAAACGACTTTCAACAATACCCAAGACCCCCAATCGCTGGGCACGCTTCAATCCCAAGGCGCGGACAGTCAGGGCCTGCTGAACCCAGCAGACAGCTCGCCCATCACGGGTGAGACCAGCAAGAGCTGGCCCATCATCCGTTTCTTGCTTACCTTGCTGATGGTTGCCGCGCTGATGTACTTCTTCCTTCACCGCTGAAACGGCGGACACCAAGGGAAATCATTCGGGTTTAGCCAGGGTGGGACCGCGGCGGAGCCTGCCGAGCTGGCCCGGCTGGTCAGGTGAGGACATGCTTCGACTTCGCTCAGGACAGGCTCTGCCCCTATGGGGCTGTGCTGGTTTCTACTTAGTTCATGGGAATTCCAGGGTGATGAGCTTGGCGTTTTGTTTGCCTATGTTGGTCAGGGCGTGGGTGCTGCCGGCTTTTGCCCAGGCTACCTCTCCGGCCTTCAGTTGAACGTGCGCCGGGGCTTGGCCTTCGAGGTCGCTGCGCAAATCGAGATCCGTTACAGCTACGACAAGGTGGGGGCCGGCGTGGTGGTGTTTGGGGACGACTCCACCAGGTTGCAGTTCAAGGTCTGAGGCGCGGACGCCGTCTTTTACGAAGAGAATGTCGCGAGTGCCGCCGTTCAGGATGTGCAGGCCGCGGTCTTCGTCCCACTTCTGCTCGATTTGCGCCTTATCGTTTTGCATGAGTTCGACGGCTACGACCTGGAAGGTCTGGTCGGAGAGATTTTTTGCGGTGTGGGCGAAGTCTCCGGGTACGAAGAAGGTTTCGCCATCGTGAAAGGTGCGCAGGGCCGGCGGCTTGCCGACGACGTCGTTTTCGATGTGCGATTCTCCCAGGACGGTGAAGAAATAGTCGTGTCGGTGGTTATGCACGATCATGGCCGCATGGGGCGCGAGCACTACCTTGAACACGCGAACGAACTGGTTTTCCAGCATCAGGTGATGGTTGGGCTCAGCTGTGATCTCGATCGTGGGGGGCGGTGAAACCTGCCCGGCGGCGAGGACCGCGAAGGTCAACAGGGGAAAGAAAAGGCGGCGTTGTCTCATCGGGCGAGATTCTAGCATTTTGCGCAGGGATGGTTTTCCGGCCCCTGGTGCTGAATTGAAGCACTGAGGAGCGGCGGCGTCAGGCCAGGGTTTAGACTGGACCAGGATGAGCGATCTGGGGAAGATGCTGGTATTGGCCGGGGCGGTTGTCATCGTGGCGGGAATAGCGCTGATGCTAGTTGGGAGGGCGAACATCCCTCTGGGGCGGCTTCCCGGGGACATTGTTTATCGCGGCAAGAACACTACGTTTTATTTTCCGTTGGCCACGTCAATACTGATCAGCGTGGTGCTTTCGGTGGTGCTTTACCTGATTGGACGCTTCCGGCATTAGAACTTCCTACCGTCTGTCTGAAAATCCCCGCCCAAGCGTAGCTTGGACAGGGCACCCTTCCGACACTCTCGTCGGCTACAATGAGGGTTGACGCGAATAACGACCTTAAGGACTCACGACTAGCGACCCATCCCGCATGATGATAAAGAACGATTCGAAATCTCAGGTCTCAGAAGCTATCCGTGCCTGCCTAGAAAAGAAGGCAGAAGAAATCACCGTACTGGAATTGGAAAAAGGGTCGGGAGCGTTTACCGACTATTTCCTGGTGTGCAGCGGAACCAATCCGCGGCAGGTACAGGCCATTTCCGACGAAGTTGAACTACGTTTGAAGGGTGCAGGGTTACGACCAACTCATATCGAGGGCTACCGGCAGGCTGAGTGGGTGCTGCTCGACTATGTCGATTTCGTGGTCCATATTTTCTCCGAGAAGGCGCGCAAGTTTTATGACCTGGAGCGCTTATGGAAATCGGCGCGGCGAATGGAGCCAGCCGAGCTTGTAGCGCTGCCGGCCAGGCAACGAGGGGCTCCGGTGCGTGGCGTCAGGAAGAAGCGGGCTTAGACGTTCCTTATTTCTTGGACGAGTTTCAGAGAAAAGCTTTAACCGCAAAGGGACCGCGAACGTCGCAAAGAAGATCCGGAACAGTCGAATCTATTTGCGGTATCTAGCGTGATTGAACCTTTCGTGAAAATCAAAGTTGCTTGGATCGGCAAGACGAAAGACGCGGCCATTCAGTCTCTGACGGATGAATACCTGAAGCGCCTGTCGCGGTACGCCGAAATCGAAGGCGGCGCGCTCAAGGACGAGACTGCATTACTTAAACTGTGCAGGCGGGACGCGCGCCCCGGCCGGCACACGTTGGTCCTGCTTGACCAGCGGGGCAAGCAACTGTCTTCGGAAGAGCTGGCTAAGTTTCTGGGAGACTATCAGGACCGGAATCCTCTTCCGTTGCTGTTCGCCGTGGGCGCCCCGGATGGATTCACCGACCAGACACGGCAGGCAGCGACGCTGGTGCTATCCCTGGGCAAGATGACGCTGGCGCACGAACTGGCGCGGGTCGTTCTGCTGGAACAACTCTACCGGGCGTTCACCATTCTAAAGGGTCATCCCTATCATCTAGGACACTGAGAAAATACAGGAATTCAGACGTGTACCTTCGTGATGTTCCATCTCGTCCGCGAGAGGCCTAGAGTCGGGGTGTCAGCGGAAGATCGCTGGGAATTCAGCCCTCCCCTTTAAAGGACTCATGGCTATGAAGAATCCGTTTGAAGTGTTGAAGAGCAAGGAACAGGAAGTCGCTCAGGTCAAGAAAGAGATCAATGCGTTGCGGGTCACCATACAGTTGATCGGCGACGAGAAATCGCCGGGGCCTGATCCCAAGGTGGATCTGCGCTCCGTTATCGAGATGCCGTAGGCTGTGGTTCCTCTTCTCTCCAGTACAAGCTAATATTTGAAGACCGATGGAGCGCGGGCGTCACCGCCCGTGCTTTTTACTTTCCAGCCAGGTTTCACTCGCGGCCGTTTCCTGTTTAGCATCAGTGGGATAGCGCGGCACGAGCGGGGCGCTCGCGCCCACATTTCTCGGGGAACATATACAATCGAAGATTCGCGCGTATGACGGACATCCGCCGTGGTCTCATCATCGTAAATACCGGGCCGGGCAAGGGCAAAACTACCGCGGCCATGGGCACTGGGTTGCGAGCAGTGGGGCAGGGCATGCGGGTCCTTATGCTGCAGTTTCTAAAAGGCTCCTGGCACTACGGCGAGCTCGATGCGGTGCAGGCTTTTGGCGACAAGTTTGTCATGAAGCAGATGGGCCGGGGTTTCGTGAAGGTTGGGACCGAGAAGCCCGATCCCGAGGACGTTCGGATGGTAGAAGAGGCCTGGGCGGAAGGCGTGACGGCGATCAACTCTGGCGCTTGGGACCTGGTCATCCTGGATGAGATTAACTACGCCATCAGTTACGGAATGCTTGACCCGGCCAAGGTGGTGGAGACTCTGAAGAGCAAACCTGAAATGGTGCACATTATCTTGACCGGGCGGAATGCGCATCCGACAATTGTCGAGGTCGCAGATACGGTGACCGAGATGCGCCAGGTCAAGCACGCCTACGAGAAGGGCGTGATGGCGCAGAGAGGGATTGAGTACTGAAAATCGTCGTTCGTCGTTGGCCTTTCGTGGTTTGGCATTCTGGAACAACGTGAGTGGCTACCTCAGGATTTTGACCAACGACTAGCGACCAACGACTGACTTATGGCATGGTTCAAGCGACAAGCCGGTGAGCTCGATACTTCGGGCGAGCGCAAGGTCCGCACTGAAGGGCTATGGGTGAAGTGTGACACTTGCCGGCAGATCATCTGGAAGAAAGACCTGGAAGAGAATTTCAATGTTTGCCCCAAATGCGACCGGCATTTCCGAATTGATGCGCGTAGCCGTCTGGCCCAACTTCTGGATGACAACGAATATGAGATCTCCGACGCCAACCTGACCTCGACCGACCCCCTGAAATTCGTGGACCTAAAGGCATACTCGTCGCGTCTGAAGCAGGCGCAGGCCGACACCGGACTGAAGGACGCGGTGATTAATGCCCGCGGCAAATTGAATGGCCGCACCGTAATCGTGAGTTCGATGGAGTACTCCTTCATCGGCGGAAGCATGGGGGCGGTGGTGGGTGAGGCGATCACTCGGGCCATCGAGCAAGCGACAGAAACGCGAGTGCCCATCGTCATCGTTTCCGCTTCGGGTGGGGCGCGCATGATGGAAGGCGTGGTCAGCCTGATGCAACTGGCGAAGATTTCGGCCGCGCTGGCGCGCTTGGACGAAGCCACGGTCCCGTTTATTTCGGTCCTGACCGACCCCACTACCGGGGGCGTGACCGCTTCCTTTGCCATGCTCGGAGATCTGAATATCGCCGAACCTGGGGCTCTGATCGGATTCGCCGGTCCCCGAGTAATTGAGCAGACCATACGCCAGAAGCTTCCCCAAGGTTTCCAGCGCAGCGAATTTCTGCTTGAGCACGGCATGCTCGACGCGGTGGTCCACCGGCGTCAGCTAAAGGCTTACATTTCGCGGGCGCTCGAGTTTATGGATCAGTCTTCAGTCGCCAGGCGGCAGGCTTCAGCTTAAAACCAGACGTCAGTCGTCGGTGGTCAGGCTTGAGGCGTCAGCTTAAAACCCAGTGGCCAGCTCTCCGTTCTCCCTTCTCAGTTCTCAGTTGCTCCGTCGAGCTGGGCCCTTCCCCAGTTCGGCCCTCCAGTTCGACCTTTCGACGGCATGATCTCGAAGGCCTAGAGTTGAAGCTGTTAACCTAGGATTGAGCTTCAGACCGACGACTGACGCCCGATGTCTTCCTACGAAATTGCCATCGCCCGCATGTACGCACTGGGCCATGAACTGGCCCAGACGCCTTCGCACAAGTTCGATCTGGCGCACATGCGGGTCTTGCTGGCGGCACTGGACAATCCGGAGCGGCATTTCCCAAGCGTGCTCATCGCAGGGACGAACGGCAAGGGATCGACCGCGTCGACTCTGGCTTCGATCTTACGCGTATCGGGGTTGCGCACCGGGCTCTACACCTCTCCCCACCTGGTGCGGATCAACGAGCGTATACAGATCGACGGAGAACAGATCAGCGACAGCGATTTTGCCCTGGTGCACGATTTGGTCGACCGCACCGCCGATCGCCTGGTTGGTGAAGGCGAACTGCCGTGGCATCCCAGCTTTTTCGAGATGCTGACCGCGATCGCCTTTGAGTACTTTTCGCGCCGGAAAGTGGGAATTGCGGTGCTCGAGGTCGGCATGGGCGGGCGGCTGGATGCGACCAATGTGGTGGAGCCGCGACTCAGTGTCATCACCGATATCTCGCTCGACCATCAGAAATTTCTGGGCGACACAGTGGCTGAGATCGCGGCGGAAAAGGCGGGGATTATACGTCCCGGAGGAGTGGTGGTGACGCTGCCCCAGCAGCCTCAGGCCAACGATGTGATCGGAAACACGATTCTGGACTTGGGAGCGCGGGCAGTGAATGCAGTGCCATATGTGCCGCCGGTGAGTCCGGCCAGCAGCGAATATCGGGCAGCCAGTTCGGACACCACACCGGTGTCCCGCTATCCCTTGCAGGTGATGGGCGAGCAGATTATGGTCGAAAGTCGGCTGCTCGGGCGCCACCAGTTGAGAAATGTTGCTCTCGCGATCGCGGCGGCGGAAGAGCTCGGTCGGCAGGGTTTTCCGGTGACCGCAGCTTCGATTGAGCAAGGGATAGGGCAGACCCATTGGCCGGGGCGATTCCAGGCTCTGCCCGCCACCGGAGGCGCGCCGGAATATGTGTTCGACGTGGCCCATAATCCGGCCGGAGTATGGGCGCTACGCTCCACGCTTTCGGCTAGCTATCCCGATCGCCCACTGACATTCATTTTTGGTGCGATGAGGGACAAAGCAATCGCAGAAATGGCGGAAATTCTGTTTCCGCTAGCGGAGCGGGTGATTGCGACTCGCGCCGACAATCCCCGCTCGGCCAGTCCCGAGGAGATTCGCGTAGCGGCATCGCGTGTTTCCAATCCGATTGAAGAGGCGGCGGATGTGGCTGCCGCCATTAAACTGGCGCAAACTTCGACACTACCCGACACGGTGGTGGTTATTACCGGATCGATATACATTGTAGGAGAGGCGATGCGAAGGCTCGGCGCGCGCATCTAAAAAAGCAGTGCCATCCGCGAAAACACCGATCGAGATGGACAACGCGACGGAACTGCCAGCGGTTGCCACCCCGGCCCAACCCGCGACAGCGGCCGATCCCCGACGCTACGGCTGGCCAAGCCGCCTGCGCTCGTACTTCATCTTCGATCCACTCATCTGGGCATATACGATTGTCCTTGGAATTATTTCCATCCCGGTGTCCCTGTTCGGAGACAAGGGCCGCATCCTGCACGGGTTCGCGCGCTTTTGGTCGAAACTGATCATGGCGACGATTTCGTCGCCCACGAAGGTGAATGGACTCGAATCAATCGATACTTCGAAGCCTTATGTTTACGCGGTGAATCACGCCTCCGCGCTCGATATTCCCGTGTTGTATGTGTATCTGCCTTTCGAGTTCCGCATCGCGTTCAAGAAAGAATTGCTGGCGTATCCGATCGTGGGGTGGCACCTCAAACGCTCGGGACAAATTTGCGTGGACCAGCAGAACCCGGCGCGGTCGATCGGCAGCATCCGTGCCGCGCTGAAGAGTCTGAAGAGCGGCCTGCCGCTGGTCATCTTTCCGGAAGGAGGACGCACGCCTGATGGGGAGATCAAACCGTTCTTGCCGGGAGCGCTATTTCTGGCGATCAAGGCGCAGGTGGATATTGTGCCGGTGGCCTTGGTTGGGACCTTCGAGCTGCTACCGATGAATACCTACCACATCAAGTGCCGGCCGCTGGAGATGCGCGTAGGGCAGCCTATTTCGACCTCCGGATACACCTTGCGAAGCATGGACGCGCTTTCGGATCGGGTGCACAAGGCCGTTGTGGACTTGCACAAGAGACGGGTTCAATAAGAGCAAATCTCAGTTGCCAGTTGTCAGATCTTAGTTAGCCGGTGCTTCGCTGGGCTGCAGGCGAAGCTCTTCTACTTTTTCGGCGATAGCGTACGTCAGGTCATCAATCCCTTTGCCGGTCACGGCTGAGACGGGGAACAACTCCAAATCATTTTTCTTGCAATAGCGCTTGAGCTTGGCCAATTTTTCTTTGTTCGCTACGTCGATCTTAGAGGCCACCATGATCACGGGCTTGTCTTCCAGATGGGCTCCGAAGCTGGCCAGTTCTTCGGCGATGACTTCGACATCTTTGACTGGATCGGGGCGTCCACTGGAGTCCGAGACATCCACCAAGTGCACCAAGAGGCGATTGCGCTCGATGTGCCGCAGGAACTGGGTGCCGAGACCCGCTCCGGTGTGCGCGCCTTCGATCAATCCGGGGATATCGGCCACCACGAAACTCTTCTCGTCGGGCGGTTGGCCAACGACGGCCACGCCCAGGTTGGGTTGCAGCGTGGTGAAGGGATAGTCCGCAATCTTCGGCCGGGCCGCCGAGATTCTTGAGATCAGCGTGGACTTGCCTACGTTGGGATAACCTACCAGTCCGACATCGGCCAGAAGTTTCAGTTCCAGGCGGAAGACCCGCTCTTCGCCGGGACGGCCCGGTTCGTGTTCGCGGGGGGCCTGGTGAGTTGAAGTGGCGAAACGAGCGTTCCCGCGACCGCCGCGACCGCCGCAGGCAATGACGATGCGGTCATCCGGGTGAGAAAAGTCGTGCACTTTTTCTCCGGTTTCGTCGTCGTAGACGATGGTGCCGACCGGGACTTTCAGCAGGACATCCACACCCTCACGGCCGGTTCGGTTGGAGCCTTCGCCGTGACGTCCACGCTGTGCTTTGTATTCCGGATTGAAGCGGAAGTGCACCAGCGTGTTGTGGCGTTCGCTGGACTCCATAATCACATCGCCACCCTTGCCGCCGTCGCCGCCCGAGGGGCCGCCGCGCGGGACGTACTTCTCCCTGCGGAAGGCCATGCAACCGTTGCCGCCGTCGCCGGCTTTGACTCGGATTTTTGCCTCGTCGATGAACATCAGTCGTCAATCTTCGGTCGTCAGTCTTCAGCCGACCACAAACCGCGTGGGAACAGCGGCTGTCCTAGCCGAGCGGAGCTTGGCAGAGAGTTTGCGTCCGCTGAGAGCTGATAGTTCAAACAAAAATGCCCCGGCCCGCGCCGAGGCTTCGGGCCGCTGGCTGCTTGCGACCCTGCTTTGATCTTCGGACCCCTACTTCGCTTCCAGCGGTTCGATCATGACGAACTTGCCCATGGAGCCTTTGTCCATGAACTTGATGCGTCCGCTGATTTTGGCGAAGAGGGTGTCGTCTTTGCCGCGACCGACGTTAAGGCCGGGTTTGACCCGGGTGCCGCGCTGGCGCACGATGATGGTGCCGCCGGGGACCACTTGTCCACCAAAAGCCTTGAAGCCTAACCGTTGCGCGTTGGAGTCGCGTCCGTTTCGTGAACTGCCTAGACCTTTTTTGTGTGCCATTGATTTTCAGTTTCCAGTTTCTGGTTTCTAGTTTCAAATTCTGCTGGCCGTCGGTCCTGCTCGGCGGGCAGGATGCCCGCCGGACAGCCGGCGGGACGCCGGCGCTACTTCTTCTTTTTTGGCACGGCTTTCTTGGCCGCTGGCTTCTTGGTTGCTGTCTTTTTGGCTGAGGACTTTGCCTTCGCCTCGACCTTCGGAGAGTCTTCTTCCTCCACCGGCTTAACTTTCTTGGGTTTTGCTTCTTTCTTCGGAAGCTCGGGGGCGGTGAATTTCTGCCCACCGAACGCGATTTCGGTGATACGCACCGCGGTGTATCCCTGGCGATGTCCGCGCAGCTTTTTGTATTGCTTCTTTCGCTTGTAATGGAAAACCAGAATCTTCGCAGCCCGGCCCTGCTCCACAACTTCACCGGTCACGAGTGCGGCGGACTCGGGCCGGCCGATCTGACCGGGTTCGCCGGAGACGGCCAGGACGTCGTTGAACTCGATTTTTCCGTCGGTGCCGTTGCCCTGGTTCTCAAGCCGAATCACATCGCCGGGCGCCACCCGGTACTGTTTGCCGCCGGCGCGGATGACCGCGTACATACTTATGCCTCCGTCCAATCTTGTGCCCGTCGCGGCCTGGCGCGATTGCGGGGAGCCTGCTGAATTTCCTGTGCTTGCTTTCCGCGTCGGCGCTTTGGGGCAACGAATGCGGGGCGGCTCCAGAACGGAACCGTGAGTACAGGCAAACCCAACTATTCTAGCGTGTGCTGTAGAAACGCGTCAAACCGGCGGGGAGGGTTGGGCAGTGAAAAGCGATATGAGGATTGATCTGTCCGAAGGGTGGAGCAGGCCTTCAGGCCTGCATACACCTGCCGTCAAGCGCTCGTCTCTACCTCAGCGGCTGATGCTGCGCCGAAGCGCTATCTTTAACGCGGCGCTAAGCGCTGCTCCACCCAAGATCTATCTGCAGATTTACTGCCAAGCTGGGCCTCTGATCGCGGTTCGGCATGCATCTAGTTAATTGAATGCTTAATCTAGTCAAGTCTGGGGGCATTCCTGGTCTTATCTTGTGTATTCCCGTCAGGTCACAAAAACCGTTCTTGTCTTGAAGGTCAGCCATGAGAGCGGTTATAACTGCGCTAGTCGCGTTTCCTGACGGGCGGGGGCGTTATGAGTCTTCGTAGGAATGTTGAGGTCCCAGCGCAAGTTGTCATTGTTATCTGGCTTTTGGCGCTGACCGCCGCGGCACAGGAAAAGAAGGAATTCACCTATAACGTCGGGCCCAGGGCAGTCGTCTCGATCACCAACAACTATGGTCCGATCACGGTCAAGCCTTCGCGAAACCGGCAGGTTGTAGTCGAGACCGTATCGCATTCCGACGCGGTGGGCCTGGTGAACGAGCAGCACGGTGATCGCATCGAGCTGCGGGCGATTTCTTCCCGTCCGGGTACCGACCTGGTGGACTACACGGTGCTGGTGCCGGTGGATGCGTTCGTGAGCCTGCGTTCTTCCGACGGGACCCTGCGCGCACAAGGACTGCGTGGCGACGTGATTCTGGAAGCTGCGGCAGCCTCGGTCGAAGTCACGGACATCAGCGATGCCCACCTGCATGTGAAAACTCTCAGCGGGCCGATCACCCTGACTGACATTCGCAACAGCCATCTGGACATCCACTCGGTAAGCGGCAACGTAACCATCCGCAATGTGACGGGACCATCGGTCGAGGTAAATTCTGGAAGCGGGCGAATTTCCTATCAAGGCGATCCCGGGTCCACGGGAGAATATTTGCTCACCAGTCATTCGGGAGACCTCGACATCTCGATTCCCGCCAGTGCTTTGGTCGACATCAGGGCCCGCTCGATCAAGGGCCAGTCCGACCCGGATTTCCCCATTGCCAACGGTTTTTCCGCGGCCGGCACCGGGAATTTGCTGCTGAAACCAGGAACGGTTACCGGATCCCGCTTTGACTTGCGTTCGTTCCGAGGCAAGATCCGCCTCAAGCGCCCGTAGTCAACACCTCCAGGGTTGCCACCGACGGTTCCAGTTACCATGGTGCCAACACCATTGCGAGCGTCAGCGGTTCGATGCTTCGGAATGCCGGTTGCGTTGGTTTCCGTTCTCAGTGTAGATTTTAGAAACCTGTTCTTGCGGTAATCGTTATGCGGTCATTCTCGAAACGGATCGCGTTGCTGTGCCTGCTGCTGACGTTGTGCTCAGCCGTGGCAACCATCACGCATCACCACTCGAGCGCGAACGATGCTGCGAAATGTACGGTGTGTGTGGCCGCGCACTCGGCTGCTCCGCAAGCGGCTTCAGTCCTTCCCAACCAGGCAAATGTTCGGGCTGCTGTTCGGCAGTCTGAACCGGTTTCTGCCAAGCAGCGCCTGGTGGCGTTCGCGCTCAGCGTTCGCCCGCCCCCCGCAGTCTAGAAATCCAAAGAGCTGAATCAAAACTCAGTGCGCCTTGAGCGCACCTCTTTCCATTTTCCTAGACTTTTGGAGGAATCATGCTGGCTTTCTATAGGAAGTCGTCCTTTTCGGCATTCATAACGGTTTTGTTTTTGTCTCTGGGTCTTCAGGCCTACGCGCAGTCGGGTGGAAGCTCGACATCAGTGACCGGTACCGTGGTTGATCCAACCGGGGCCGTGGTAGCCAACGCAACCGTAGAAATTCAAAACCCGGTCAGCCATTTTCAGCGAACCACCAGCACCGATAACGCGGGAAAGTTCACCATCCCAAACATTCCCTTTAATCCTTATCACCTCACCGTAGGGGGGCCAGGTTTTGCTCCTTACGCACAGGACGTGGATGTTCGGTCCATTGTTCCCGTCAATATCAACGTTACCCTGCAGATAAAAGGCTCGTCGGAGTCGGTGACGGTGGAGGCTTCAGGAGAAGATCTGCTGGAGAACGATCCCACGTTCCATACCGATGTGTCGAAAGAACTGTTCGACAAGATGCCTCTGGAAAGCCAGTCGTCCTCGGTGAGCTCCCTGGTCACGCTGTCTACCCCGGGAATTGCCGCTGATTCCAACGGCCTCTTCCACGGATTGGGAGACCACGCGGAAAACTCATTTTCGGTGGATGGCCAGCCCATCACCGACCAGCAGAGCAAGGTCTTTTCCAACCAGATTCCGCTCGATTCGATTGAGTCCATGGAAGTGATCGCGGGAGCGCCGCCCGCCGAGTATGGCGACAAGACCAGCGTCGTGATCAACGTGACCACGCGCTCAGGCCAGGGAATGACGACACCCCACGGCTCGGTCACAGCTTCCTACGGCAGCTTCGGCACTTCCGGTGCTGGAATCAACTTCGGATACGGCGGCCAGAAGTGGGGCAACTTCATCTCGGCGAACGGGCTGAGCAGCAGCCGCTTTCTCGATCCTCCGGAGTTCACCATCTTCCACGACAAGGGTAATGAGGAAAACGTATTCGATCGCCTGGATTTCCAGCTTTCCCAGTCGGACTCGATCCATCTGAACCTGGGGTTCACGCGCTCCTGGTTCCAAACTCCCAATTCCTTCGACACCCAGGAGGCAACCGCCTGGAAGGGACTGACGGTGGACAATGGCGGCCTTGATCCCAACGGCAATGTGGTGGGTCCGGCGGACCAGCGTTCGCAGATCAAATCCTTCAATATCGCACCGTCGTGGACCCGCGCGCTTAACAACAATGCGGTGTTCACGCTGGGGGCCTTCGTACGGCGGGACCAGTACAACTACTATCCCAGTGCCAATCCATTTGCCGATCTCGCTCCCGATCTGCAGGCGCAGACGGTGGGGCAGGATAGAACGCTGACCAACGCCGGCATCCGTTCCACGATCTCGTACGTGAAAGGCATTCACAACATCAAGGTGGGAGCCACTTACCAGCAGACCTTCCTGGACGAGAACAATAGGTTAGGCATCGTCGACCCGACCTTCAACTTCGTATGTTTCAATGCCGACAGAACTCCTAATACCAGTCGTTCGGTGACCGATCCGGCACAATGCGGTGGCGCGCAGAACCCGGGCGGCAGCGTTAATCCGGGCTTTAACAGTCTTCTTCTTCCTTTTGACCTGACGCGTGGAGGAGGATTATTTCCGTTTCACGGCCATACCGACGTCAAGCAACTCGGCCTTTACGTGCAGGACTCGATCACCAAGGGGAACTGGGCCTTGAATCTCGGTTTACGCGGCGACTTTTACAATGGCCTAACTACTCATCGGGAAGCCGAGCCCCGCGTTGGGATTGCCTATAACGTCAAGAAGACCAGCACTATTCTTCGAGTTTCCTACGCCCGACTGCTGGAAACTCCCTTCAATGAAAATCTGGTGCTCTCCAGCATCGGATGCGCCGATCCAGTTCTGAATCCGATGCTGGCCTGTTCGGCGCCGGGAGCTACGCCGTTCAGTCCGGGCTGGCGCAATGAGTTTCACGCCGGACTGCAGCAAGCTTTTGGGAAGTATCTGGTGTTTTCCGGCGAGTACATCTGGAAGTACACGCATAATGCTTACGACTTCAGCGTGCTGGGCAGCACCCCGATTACATTTCCCATCGCCTGGCACAACTCCAAGATCCCGGCGGTGGCTGGCCGCGTGAGCGTGCCCGACTTCCACGGGTTCTCGGCGCTATTCGTATTCTCCAGCGTGGCGGCCCGGTTCTTCAACCCGCAACTGGGGGGAGCCGGCGCGGTTCCTCCGGGAGCGGGAACTACGGGGTTCGCGCCGTTTCGTATTGATCACGACGAGAAATTCAACCAAACCACCCACGTGCAATATCAGCCCTGGAAGCGCGGACCCTGGATGGGCTTCAACTGGCGTTACGACAGCGGGCTGGTCGCAGGAGCGGTTCCGTGCGTTGCGTTAACTGACACTTGCGGAAGCGCAGACCTGACGCAGGTGGACGTTTCAGGCCTCACTCCCGACCAGCAGTTCCAGGCGGGACTATTCTGCGGCTCGGTGCATGCGGCGCCTCCAAGTGCAACAAGCGGGTTGGGCGTTCCGATATCCCCGACCGGCTTTTGCCCTGCTGCCCAGTATGGATCGACTCTGGTAACCATCCCCGCGACGGGAACCCAGAATGACGACAAGAACCCGCAGCGCATCGCTCCTCGCAATCTGTTTGACCTTTCGGTGGGCGATGACAACCTCTTTCATGGTGAGAAATACAAGTGGAGTCTGCAACTCACCGCTATCAATCTGACCAACAAGGTTGCGCTGTACAACTTCCTGTCAACGTTCAGCGGGACGCACTACGTAACACCCCGCGCGCTGACGGCTGAGATTGGCTTTCACTTCTAACGGCACACGTACGCCCGGGCGCCCGTTCGACTTCGCTCGTGGGCAGACTCTCGTCCGGGCGGGCGCAAGCTCGCCTCTGTTTTTTGGGCGAGCCTTGATTTGGTTGCAGGGGTCGTGCGGCCGGGCTTTGCCCGGCCCGGCAGGTGGGACACCTGCCCCTACGTGGTTCGTGGCGGGTCGGTATCGCGACGGGCGGGTTAACATAGCAGCATGAAACGAGCCGCGCTTGGCCTGTTGCTGGTGCTGATCCTGGCTGCGGTTGCAGTTCGTGGCGCGGGCCGGTGGCTTGAACGCGAAGATCCCCTGTCCCATGCGGACGTGATTTTCGTCCTGAGTGGAGGCCTGCCGCAACGCGCCGTGGAAGGCGGCAAGGTCTATGCTATGGGCTACGCCCCCGAAGTCTGGCTCAGCCGGCCTGACGGCCCGGCAAACGAACTGGCCAAACTCGGAATCCACTTTTCCAACGAAGAAGACTATAACCGCCAAGTCCTGATTCACGCGGGCGTCCCAGAAAGCGCAATTCATGTTCTTCCCGTGCCCGTCGTGAATACTGAGGAAGAACTGCTGGAAGTGGGAAGCGAGATGCAGCGCAACGGAAAGACATCCATCATTCTGGTCACTTCACCGCAACATACCCGGCGGGTCTGGACTTTGTGGCGAAAGCTTGTGGGAAGCAATCCCAAGGCGATGATTCGCGCCGCTCACGATGATCCGTTCGATGCGGACCACTGGTGGCGCAACACGCGTGACGTTTTTTCGGTGGTGCGCGAAACCCTCGGCCTGGTGAACGCCTGGATAGGCCTCCCGGTGCCGCCCCACTTGAAGCGAAGTGTCGAGCCATGACCGGCGAGCAGAATCCAGCCCTCCTCTCCACCATGGGCCGATACTGGAAGGAGAGTTTGGCATGCTGCGGATTTTTGCCGGCCGCCAGGAGTTTTGCCAATCTCATCCGTGAATTCCTGTGGGAGTCGACGCCTGCACAGCGGCGGCGTCGCTATGGGGACGCCGAATATGACTGGGATTACCGCGTGGACACCACCAGCGCGACCGTGGGATGGCGCGAGCGCCTGATTGGGCAGTTTCATTCTGCCTACCAACCCACCGAGCCCGCACTCTTCAAGGAGATGATGGCGAGCCTGAAGATTGATTTTCAGGAGTTTACTTTTATTGACATAGGCTCGGGCAAAGGGCGAGTTCTGCTGATGGCTGCGGATTACCCTTTCCGCCGCATTCTTGGAATCGAACTGCTTCCCGCTCTACATCGCGTGGCCCAAGAAAACTTGAGCGCTTACAAGAGCGATTCGCAGCAATGCTTTGCGCTGGAGACCGTGTGTGGCGATGCTCGGGAATTTGTTTTTCCGGCGGAGCCGATCCTGCTTTATCTGTTTAACCCTCTGCCGGAGCTTGCCTTGATCGAAGTGATGGCCAATCTCGAAAATTCCCTGAGGCAATTTCCGCGGGTGGTGTATTTGCTCTATCACAATCCGTTGCTGGAACACGTGCTGGCGAAGCACCCGGCGTTCACCAAGATTGGAGGCACTCCCTTGCACTCACTGTTTCGAGCGGGCGTGTAGATTATTCAGCTGCCCAGTCCTGGCTCGGCCTTGGCCGAGTCTTTCCGTTCCAGTTCCGATTGCGCCGGGGACAGTCACAAATGGGTCAGCGTGCCGGTGATCTTGGTCCTGCGCAACGCCCAGGCAAATACCAGACTCGAAAGCGGCAGCAGGATTACGGCGAAGAGAAGCAGCGCCCGCACCGTCGGCCAGAGTTGCGCGAAACTGGCGCCCGCCAGCAACGCCTGCCTCATTCCCTCGAGTGAGTAGGTGACTGGAAGCAGCCGCGCCATCCATTGCAGGGACGTCGGGAGCACAGACACCGGATACATCATGCCGCCAAGCAAACTGGATGCTCCCACGATCAGCCACTTTGCCGGGTTGCCGCGCTTGAACAGCAGAAGATAGCTGGTCGAAATAACTCCCAGCCCGGCGAAGGCCAGAATCGAAACGATCAGAATCGTTGCCGCCCCCAGCCAGTTGGCTTCGTGAATGGGAAAGTGAAACAACAGAACTCCCCAAGCCAGGTAGATCACCGTCCGCATGGCCAGCAGGACAAACGGGTATGCGGCGGATGCGATGAGAATCATGGTGAGCGGCGTTTCCGTAACCAGCATGGCCTCGAGGGTGCCATTCTGCTGCGCCTCCGTGATGCTGCTGTCAAAGGCGCTCAATGAGACCGTCAGATAATCAAAGAAGGCAAAGCCGACGAGAGCGAAGCCGAAGTAGTCGCTGCCGGCAGGAAGCGCGTGGGTGAGCTCGCCGTTCGAAACAAATCGGGACAGGTAGTAAAAAGTCGCGACCCCGAAGAACGCTTCCAGAATCTCGAGTCCAAAGGCCATGCGGTAACTGCGGGCGATGGCGACGTCGCGCCGGAAGAATGCGAGGGCTTTTCGCCACATGCATTGCGAGCTCACGAGGACACCTCGGCCAGAGAGCCGGGAGGAGTCAGCCGCTCCAGCGCCTCCTCGAGCGTAGGCGCGCCGGTTGCCGCGCGCAGGCCGCGCGGCGAATCGAAGGCCAGTATGCGTCCCTTGTCCAGCAGCACTACGCGGTCCGCCAGTTGCTCGACTTCCGCCAGGGTGTGCGAAGCAAACAGAATGGTCGTGCCATGGCGTTCGACCAGTTGAGTTTTTAAAAACCTTCTGAAATCTGCGGCGGCGATGGGATCGAGACTGCGCGTCGGCTCATCGAGCAGCAGCACGCTGGGACGGTGGATCATCGCCCGCGCCAGTCCCAGACGATGCACTTGGCCGGTGGAGAGGGTTCGCACCTGGCGGTCGATGAATGTGCCCATCCCCATCAGATCGGCCAATTCTTCGAGGCGCCCGGCAGCCTCGGCGTCGAACAGATTGTTCATAGCGGCGAAGAATTGCAGGTTCTCGCGCGCGCTGAGGCGATCGTAGAAGCCGCCGTCGGTAGCGGAGTGAAACCCAAGCTGGGCGCGGACTTGCGAGCCCTGCCGTTCGACGTCGTATCCGGAGACGCGGGCGCTGCCGCGGGTCGGCACGAGCAACGTGGCCAGAATGCGTAAGAGAGTCGACTTCCCAGAGCCGTTGGCCCCGATCAGGGCCGCAACTTCACCGGGTTCCACATGGAACGAAACGCCCAACAAAGCGGGATGGGTAAGCGGCGAAAAAGGATTGAGAAAGGCCCGCACTCCGGTTTGCGGCACCGGGAAATACTTCACAACTTCTTCAATCGCAAGGGCGCTGGCTGCCATGTTTTATCGTATACCCAGAGTGTACGATGACCGGGACAGAGCGGCACCCAGCCCTTTCGAGAAAATCATGCGTGAGATCGTGATCCGACCATGACTCCCGTCCGGAGCCGAGAGGACGAGCTCTGCCTGCTGCTCGCCCGCGGAAAACTCAGTTCCGAAGAACGGGCTCGAACTGTGCAATTCCTCGCGACCCCGCTGCAGTGGCCTCTGATTCTGGAACGCGCCTACAGTCACCAGGTGTACCCGCTGCTCTATCGCAACCTGCTTGAACTCGGATTTCCCGGCGTCCCGCACGAGGTTCAAACTGAACTGAAGAGCGCCTACCTGGCCAATGGATTCCGCAACCAACTGTTGGCTGAAGAATTAGCTCGTCTGCTCAAGTTGTTGGGTGAGGCTGGAATCCCTGTGATCCCGCTCAAGGGCGTCACCCTGGCGCAGTCACTCTTTGGGGATCCCGCAGCCCGGGTTTGCTCCGATATCGATATTCTGGTGCCGCCGGGCGATGCGGTACGGGCGCGCGGTGTCATTCTCAGGAATGGATACTCCAGTCAGTTCACCGAGGAATTTTTCGTCAATCACCAACTCCGCACGTCGCCAGATTGTCCACTGGTCTCTGAAACCAAGGTGTTGACGTACCTGGTCGAACTCCACTGGACACTGTTGTACAGTTCGTCCAAAAATCAGGAGATTACGGAAAATCTATGGTCCCAGGCCCGCCCTCACGAGTTCTACGGGGTCCGCACCTGGAACCTAACCCCAGAGTGGGAGTTTGTCTTTCTGGCGCTCCACGCCGCCAGCCACAAGTGGAGCAGTCTGAAGTGGCTGACCGACATTCACGAGCTTTGTGAGTCGCGTACGGTCGATTGGAATAGGGTGAAAAAAACAGTCGAACGTTTTGAACTCGACAACTTCGTCGGACCCACCCTGACCGCCTGCTCGCTGCTTTTCGGGACGCGTGTCCCGGCGCAGATTCCCTGGCTGCCGGTCCCTCCCGATGTTCGCCTTTTCCCCAACTCGCTGGCGGCGTCGGAAGCCTGGAAAGTGCCGCTGTTCTATCCTCATCTTTTGAAACGGCGGTCGGATAAGCTGCGCTGGTTCGCGCGAGGGCTTTTCGTACCCAACCTGGCGGACCAGATCTTTCTGCGGTTGCCCGCACCGCTGAGCTTCCTTTACTTCGTTCTGCGCCCCCTTCGTCTGACCGGCAAATGGAGTTGGCGGTTGGTGCGCGCCGGCTTCGACAGGGTTGCCGATAGAAAGTAATAGAAAGTAGTAGTTGTGTAGCATCTCAGCCACCGCTCCTGCGCGGCCTTAGCCGACGGGACCGAAGACTATCCGCGGCCTGTTAGCTTCAGGAATGAGTCCGATTCGAGGGAGTGGTCCCGCCATCAGCGGTACCTTTGTCGCCTACGTTTTGAGTGATCTCCCTCAGGTTGCCATAGAACTGCAGTTCGGGCTGCTTGTAGGCCTTTTTGGATTGGCTATTCTCAGGTAGTGGTTGCTCATCATTATCGTTCATCATTGACCTCCGGCTTGGCTTCATTCGCGGATAAGGAATCCTACGGCGGCGCAAAGCTAGATAAACCGTGCTAGCTCGCAGCCTTTAGTATTTCCTTGCCGCTCCGTCCGCCATCACGTTTTGCAGAAAATTTTTGGAGAGGCGCGTCTTCTACATCACCCGACTTGATCTGCATGTTGCGCAACCAGTAGTTCAGTGTCCGCGGACGCAAGTCAGCCCAGAAAGTCATCGTATCCTGATCGGCCCGGTCGGGCACTCGAACGAAATCCACATATTGTTCCATGCCAGCCGCAGGGAGAAGCGGCGGCAAACCGAGAAGGCGCGCACCCTGCCATTGAGGGTCGCCCGTCAAGGGGGACTTGCGGCGGCGGACTACCGGGGCGGGCAGCACCCCACGCATGGCACGACGTAAAAGGTATTTTTCCCTGGCCCACGGGATGGGGGGGACTGCCAGCATGTAGCGGAGCAGGCGTAGATCCACAAACGGGTGCCTGAATTCAGCGGCAGCGCCCATGGCTTCGGCGTCATACTGGCTAAACAGATGTTCCCAGAGTGGACTCTCGAATGACCGGTAAGCCTCAGGCCGCATGGGATGTGGACATCGTGGCGCCGACTGCTCTGTATCTTCCCAGCGCGCGCGCAAGTGCAGGCGGGAGGCGAAATCCTGATTGAGCCACTTCGGAAAGAGAGAGCGCTCTGTTTGTCTTCTCCATCGCGCCTGTAACGGACGCACCAACCGGCCAAGAAATGGAACACGCCGCGACTGGACAACCAGCTCCCAAAGGGTTTTCGCCAGCCGGCCAAAATGCCGCCGCCCTATCAGGTACGCGAGATATGGCTGCCATTCGGGGCGGAGCGCATTGTCGGGGCCTTCGCCGTAGAACCATACCCGGCTATATCCGGCCATGGCCTGGTATTGCTGTCGATCGGAGACGAGGTTCAAGGGATTGGCGGTGGGCTCGGCAGTGTGGATGCCAGCCTCAGCCCAGGTGGGATCGAACATTTTTCCGCTCAAATCCCGGAATTGGATCGGGATTCCCAGGCGCTCTGCCACCAGGCCGGCATAGTAACGCTCGTTGCGGTCAAATCCATCGATCACAATGGTAAAGGCGCGCACCTCGCATTCCGCCGATCGGGCGCGAAGCATCCTGCAGGCGGTCGCGGCCAGGGTCGGTGAATCAACGCCACCGCTCATCATGACCCCAACCTTGCTGGTTCGCAAGCGGTCCGCTACTGCGTGGTCGAGCAACTCCCGGAAGCGATCCACATAGTCATCGGTCTTAGAGAAGTACAGCGGCTGGTCGATGGGCAGCGTCCAGTAGCGGCACAGCTGCGCCCCGCCGGCTGACCACTTTTTCGAGTGGGCCGGCGGGACGCGTTGAATGTCGGCAAAGCTGGTGGTAGCCAGGTCGTGGTTCAGATCGAACAGCAGAAAGTCGGCGATGGCCAGGTCGTTCAGCCGGTCAGACACGGCAGGATGCTGGCGGATGCAGTCCAGGGTATTGCTGAAGATGAGTTTCTGGCCGAGGTGGGCGTAGAAGAGCGGCTTGACGCCCAGGTGATCGCGGGCGCAGAAGAGGCGCTGCTTCGACCCGTCCCAGATGGCGAAGGCGAAGTCGCCCAGCAGGTGCTCGACGCAATTCTCTCCCCAGGTCTGGTAGGCGCGCAGAATCAGCTCGATATCGGTAGCGCCCGGAGCGAGGCCGGCGTGACCGTGGGCCTGAAGTTGAGGGACCAGTTCGCGGCGCGCATCCACGCGGGCGTCGGCGACGATCCAGACCTGGCCGTCCAGGGTAAACGGTTGGCGCTCGTGCTCGGACTCGTCGGTCGTCTTCAGAAGCGTGTGGCCGAGGCCGACATGGCCTTCAATCCAGATTTCCTGGGCGTCGGGGCCGCGGAACGCTATGGAGGCGGTCATCTCTCCAAGCAGATGGCGATCCACGGGCGATCCATCGAAATGTACGATGCCAACGATTCCGCTCATTCAGGACTTCCTGCCGGGAAGGACCTAGCTGGCTATGGCCTCGCCGGGATGCAACTCGATGAGTCCCTGCGCGAGCATCTGGTCGAGAAGGCGGTCCATATCCTGGCGGAGGCGTTCCGGCTCGACCTCGAACTCGTCGAGCAAGGATGCATGGGCGGCCTGGATCGAGGGGGAGCCCTGGAGAACAGTCCAGATGCGGGTCCCGATCGGGTCGAGGCCGAGATAGAGTTCGCTCTTCAGGTTCAGAATCACGGCTTCGTCGCCGATAATGCGGAGCAACACATCCGGGGACGTGGTTACACGGGATGAAAAATGGCGTGACATCTTCAACTCCTATTAGTCCAGAACTATGATGGAATTGTAGTGACTTGGCTGCGGCCCGCCTAGCACCACTTGGCCGTGGCAAACCACCCAGGCATGAGCCTGAAGGCGGCGCAGGTCATCCTTGGCAACGCCGATTTCCACCTGCGATGGGAAACCGGACTGGCTCAGCAGGGCTTGCGCGGCCAGGGCCTGGGTCAGGCAGGTAGCGCCGGGCAGGTAGCGGCTCACGACTTTTACCGCCCACACCATTTGATCGAGCGATGCCGCGGCGCCGGTGGCAGCTTTAGCTGTCAGTCTCCGGGCAGTGTCCGTGGACAGCACGCAGAGCGCAGCGCGAGCCACGCCTACCACGAACAGGACGCGAATCAGAATGCGCCTCTCGGCCGCCGTGAGTTGGGCAAAACGCTTCAGTCGCCGCATGCTGCCTGCCAGTCGTCGGCGGAATTCAAATCCGCCAAGAGGGCGTTCCGGACCACGGGAAGACGGGCCAGGGTCCGCGGGTACGATACCTTCTTTACCGGCAGGACGCTGACCACCCGGGCAGCGGCGTCGAACTGGCGTTCCAGGCGGGCCGGGTCCACGATTCTATAGTTGAAGGTGTTCTTTACCAGCGCGATGAAACTTTCGCGAGGTGGCAGGGCGGAGATACGGACGGTGTGCCTGCGCGAGGACGAACGGGGTGGAAGCAGCGCGTAAATTCCCCTCAGCGGTACCGGCTCTCGGAAACTCTGGGCGTGATGTAGCGGAAGGATCAGCTTCTTGCTCTCCAGGTTCATGGCGACCCCTCTGCTCGCTTCATGCAGGAAGCGACGAGCCAGCTTGGGAAAGAGTTTGATGCGCGGCGGCCCGGGGTAGGCCATGATCCCTCGGCGGGTAGGCCAAAGAATAAGCAGATCGTCGGTCAGAAGACGATGGCCATCCTCGAGAAAGCATGCCGCCAGGCTGGACTTTCCAAAGCCGCTGCTGCCCAGGAGCACTGCAGCTTCTCCATTAACCACGATCGCGGTAGCGTGGAGAGGCTCAAAACCTAGCTTGACCAGAGCGTAAGAAAGGGCTTGGCCTAGCAGGTACACCTCGAATGACTCCTCGCGGGCCTCAGCGCACCGTCGGCCTCTGATTCGACGACCATCGGGGGAAATCAGAAACTCTCCCACCCCCTCCCAGCGGACATAGGTTGAGCCGTCTCGCAGGAATCTCGTCTGGTAGAACGATTCTGAATCCGGGTGCAGGGGAAGGCTGCGTGCCGCTTCGGAAAAACAGGAAGCGGGTGCGAGGCGAAGCTCGATCTGTCCCAGGTCGCCGTGCCCCTGCTCCGGTAATGCCAATGGGATCTCGCTGTGAAGTGTGATGCCGTAAACGAAATAACGATAGGCGGAAGGTGGGCCGAGATGCGACGAAGCCCCCAACACGATACTGTGACCCGGCGACATCTTCTCGGCCTCGCGGAAAGGACAAACCCCTGGAATCGCTAATATACCGCAATGACCGGAACGGCCGTCGAACTGGTTGGGCCTAGGCGTGGGCGTTCTGCTCGTCAATCCTTACTTCCGCCGATGCTTTCAAAGACTTTAACCGCAAAGGTCGCAAAGAAAATCCGGGAGATCAACAACATAAAAGCTAACCGCGCAGCCTTGTCTGCGGGCGCGGATATAATGCCCTGCAATGCTCTTCCGTCTTGGGGAAACTTTGCGTGCTTTCGGCTTGGTTGGCACGTTGGCGGCGGCCACGATGGCCAGCGGTTTTTCGCTGGCATCCTGGCGGGGAGTGGTGCGGGACGATGCCGGCAAGCCCGTGGCCACCGCAACCGTCAAGCTGACCTCGATCGCCGGAGGACGCTACTACGTTGGCGGAACTTCGGCCAACGGCGCGTTTGCCTTCCCTGAAATTGTTGCCGGGGAGTACGAGCTTTTGGTGGAAAGCGGCGGCAAGACATGGGGCGCGGAGAGGCCGGTCGTTGTCGTCGTCAAGGACGGGGCCTTGCTCAGCAGCGGGCTCGAACTGTCGTCCCATACCCGACAGGTACGCTTGGTGGCGTCCGTCGAAGCAATTTCAGTGCAGGGCAGCGGGGGCGAACATCTTTCCAGCGGAGAGGTTTCCAGCCTGCCGCTCAACGCGAGGGACTTCAGCAAGTTGCTACTGCTGGCCGCCGGCACCATGACCGACACCAATGGCGCCGCCAACTTTACCGCGCAATTCGCCGTGAACGGACAGCGTGGGACCGCCACCGTCTTCGCCCTGGACGGGTTCGACACCACCGATCCGGAGATGGGCGGCGCCACCTTTTCAAATTTCAATGTGGATGCCATTCAGGAAGTGCAGGCCAGTTCGGGCGTGATGCTGGCGGAGCTCGGGCACGGAGCCGCGAGCTTCACTAACGTTGTGACCAAGTCCGGCACCAACCAGGTGCACGGCAGCTTTTTCGAATTTGCCCGCAATGCCGCCTTCGATGCGCGCAACTATTTTGATCACAAAAGCGTGGCCGACGAGCGCCGTATTCCGCCCTTTGTGCGCAATGAATTTGGATTTACCAACGGCGGCCCCCTAGTGCTTCCACGGATCTACAACGGCCGCGACCGCACCTTCTATTTCGGCCAGTACCAGGGCTTTCGCCAGGTGCTGGGCACCACGCAGGTGTTTCCCGTTCCCACCGCCGCGGAGCGCCAGGGGATCGACACCGAGACTTTTCCTGGCGACACGCTGACCGTACCGGTGAACCCGGCCATTTCCCCGACGCTCAACCGCTATCCTTTGCCCAACGATCCGAAGGGGGCTTACGGCGACCGCACTTACGCCGCCTCTTCCAAAATTTACACGCGCACCGACCAGTTTTCGGTGCGCGTTGACCATAGGATCTCCGGCAAGGCCGCACTGATGACCCGGTTTAGCTTCAACCAGGTGACTGGCCCGCTGACCAATCCTGATCAGACCGCAATCGATCCCAGTTTCGCAGTGCAGTTTTTCGATCATCAGAGGAATGCCGGGGTGAGATATACGCGGACACTTTCTCCTCACTTTATCTCCGACACCTCGTTCAGCTACATTCGCAGCACGCCATTTTTCCCCACCATCAATCACACTCAGCCGGCCTTGCAATTCGGCGACGGACTCTTTCAGGGCTTCAACTCGGCGGACGGCTCGATTTTCGGATCGTTTGGCAATCTCTACCAGCTTAAACAGGACATGAGTTACGTGCGTGCCAAGCACGCCCTCAAATGGGGCGTGGAAATACGGGCCAATCGCGATGCCACGATTTTTGGGAGCAATCCGAACGGGAGTTACACGTTCGGTGGAGGCACGGCCTTTTCCCCCGTCCTGATCAGTTCGGCCAGCGGGACCCATGACATTGAGCCAGGAGATCCGCTGCCGGATTCGCTGACCGGCCTGCTCACGGCAACCCCGTATTCGTTCAGCATCATCGCCCCCGCTGACGTCACCCCTAAAGGCGACAGGTTCGATGAAGCCGCAGTCCGCCGCGAGGCCTACAACTTTTATTTCCAGGACACGTGGAAGGCCCGGGCAAACCTGACCGTCAACTACGGATTCCGCTACGAAGTAAACAGCCGTATCCACGAGGCCCAGAACCGGACTTCGCTGCCGAGATTCGTCGACGCAAATGGGAAAGATGTTCCGTACTCAGACCACCAGGCGAAGCAGGTTTTCCTGTACAACCCACAACCTCCGTATAACCAGGATTGGAACGGCTGGGGACCGCGGCTTTCGGTGGACTACGGCGTAACCAGCCACACCATGCTGCACGCCGGGGGCGCGATTGCGACCATTGTTCCCAACTTGTGGCAGGACAATTTCGTTACCGGGAGCATCCCGCTTGCGACCAGCCTTTATGCCAACGCGTTGCCCAATGTTCCGTTGCCCTTCCAGAACACGTTCGTGCCGGTAAATCTGCCGCCTCCGTACACCACCGCGGGCAAGCTTCTGTTTCCTAACGGAGACGCCAATCACGTGGCCCCGAACACGCAAGTGGACTTGCAGCGTTATCAGGACGATCTGCGGGGGCTCACGCCGGGGAACCAGGTCCAGTTGCTCACCATGCTTGGCTTCGCCAACGATTTCCGAAACGGTTACATCGAGAGCTTCACTGCGGGCATCGACCACGACTTTAAAGATGTGAAACTGAGCGCGGCGTACGTGGGCACCGCCGGCATTCATCTGGCCAGCGTCTATTCGCCGAACAGCTATGGTGGTGCCGATCCTGCGTTCGCCCCCTTCACCCAGTTCGACTCCGCCGGAAATGCCATTGGAGGTTTCGGGCCGGAGCTGGTGATGACCAGCCGATCTCACTCGACCTACCACGCCCTGCAAGCCAGCGTCACCAAGAATTCCGCCCGCGCCGGCCTGGGAATTCAGGCCAGCTACACCTATTCCAAATCTCTGGATGACACCAGCTCGGTGCTGGGCGGAGTACTGGGAGGCGCGGGCGTCGTGCTGCAGACTCTGCCCCAGAATCCGTGGGATCCCGGCGCCGAAAAGGGTCCGTCGACTTTTGACGCGACCCACTCGTTCACCCTTAGTCTGATCCAGGTGCTGCCGCTCGATCAGGTAGGTTTCTTGCGGCCCCTGGGACGAACGCTCACCCGGGGCTGGCAGTTCCTGAATATCACCACGCTGACCAGCGGACCGCCATTTACCGTGTATTCCGGAGTGCAGCAAACCGGCGTGGGAGCAGGCGGGACGGACCGTCCCGACCTGGTGGAAAAGCCCCACTTTTCGACCAGCGGGCCGGTGCGCGAAGACTATTTTGGGCGAGGCCCCGACAATGCCTCATTCTTCTCGATTCCGATCAACGTTCCTGGCGGCACCGGCCCCAACCACGGCCGTTTTGGCAGGTTGGGGCGCAACACCTTTCGCGGACCGGGATTCAAGGACTTCGACATCGCGCTGATCAAAGACACTCCGTTCGGGCATCGGGGAGGCGCGGAGTTGGGGACGGTGGAATTTCGTGCCGAGTTCTTCAATATTTTCAACTTGATAGATTTCGGGCTGCCGTCCAACATTCTGCGCGGAAGCGGCTTTGGCGTCATCAGCAAGACCTCCGGACCTTCGCGCCAGATTCAGTTCTCCCTGAAGCTGATTTACTGACAACGGGGAAACAGGTCGGGAGGCAAAGCAACATACCCTTGCGCCCATCGCCCATGCGGTTCCGCGATATACTTTCGGGCCGACCTCCCGGAAGGCCACAGGCGAAATGGAAACAACCAAGCGAGTTTGGGTTGCGGCCACCCTCGACACCAAGAGCGACGAAGCCAACTACGTATGCACTCTGCTCGAAGCTGCCGGAGTACCTGTAGCACTGGCCGATCTCTCGACGTCGGGCAGTTCGGTCCCTGCAGCGACGCGCCTACAGATTTCGCCAGAAGACATCGCGGCGTACCACCCACAGTCCAGGAGCGCGGTATTCACCGGCGACCGGGGAACTGCAGTTGCTGCCATGAGCGATGCGTTTGAGCGTTTCGTTAAGAGTCGTGATGACATCGGCGGCATGCTGGGCCTGGGCGGGTCCGGCGGCACAGCTTTGATCACGCGTGCCATGCGAGCCCTACCCTCCGGTGTGCCCAAGCTGATGGTTTCGACGATGGCCTCGGGCAATGTTTCCGCCTATGTCGGTGCCTGTGATATCACGATGGCATATTCCGTGACTGACATGACCGGCCTGAACCGGATCTCCCGCCGCGTGCTGGGCAATGCAGCCCACGCGGTCGCGGGCATGATGCTGCACTCTGTCCCGGAGGCAAGTGAGGATCGCCCCGCCATCGGGCTCACCATGTTCGGCGTGACTACGGCCTGCGTTCAGCAGATCTCTCGTCTGCTCGCTGACCGCTTCGACTGCATCGTCTTTCACGCCACCGGCAGCGGCGGCCAGTCAATGGAAAAGCTGCTGGAAGATGGCTATCTTGGCGGTGTGCTCGACATTACCACTACCGAGGTGTGCGATCACTTGTTCGGCGGCGTGCTAGCCTGCACCGACGACCGCTTTGGTGCTGTCGCTCGCACACAGACGCCCTATGTTGGTTCCTGCGGGGCCCTCGACATGGTGAACTTCGGAGCGCCAGAGACCGTGCCCGAACGCTATCGGGCCCGGAAGTTTTACCGGCACAACCCGCAGATCACGCTGATGCGTACTACGGTTGAGGAAAATATCCGCCAGGCCCGGTGGATCGCCGAGCGGCTCAATCAATGTGAGGGGGAAGTGAGGTGTCTGTTGCCCACAGGCGGCGTTTCGGCGTTGGATGCGCCTGGACAACCCTTCTGGGATCCAGCTGCGGATGCGGCGTTGTTCGAGACGCTGACCGCCGAACTGAAGCAGACGGGCCGGCGGAAACTGCGGCAGATTCCGTATCACATTAACGATCCTCAGTTCGCGCAGGCGGCAGCCAAAGAATTCCTGGCGATTGCCCAGCCGAACACCGCCTTAAGGAAATAATGCATGCCACACTTTGCGCGTGAGGAATTGCTGGCGAAGTATCGGGAAATGATTCGCCGCCGCCAGCCGATTGTCGGCGGCGGAGCCGGCACGGGGCTCTCCGCCAAGTGCGAAGAAGCTGGAGGCATTGATCTGATTGTGATCTATAACTCTGGCCGCTACCGCATGGCAGGCCGGGGTTCGCTCTCCGGACTGCTGGCTTACGGCAATGCCAACGACATCGTGATAGAAATGGCTAAGGAAGTCTTACCCGTAGTCAAGAAAACACCCGTGCTCGCGGGGGTAAATGGCACCGACCCTTTTTGCCAGTTCGATAACTTCCTCGACACCGTCGCTGCGATCGGCTTTTCTGGCGTGCAAAACTTTCCCACTGTCGGATTGATCGACGGAGTCTTCCGCCAGAATCTGGAAGAAACCGGAATGAGCTACGCGCTGGAGGTTGAGATGATCCGGCTGGCCCACGAAAAGAACCTCCTGACGACTCCTTATGTTTTCGACTCGTCGCAAGCGGTCACCATGGCGAAGGCTGGCGCGGACATTCTCGTCGCCCACATGGGCCTCACCACTGGCGGCACGATCGGTGCAGAAACAGCACTGGCACTCGAAACCTGCGCCGGCCGGATCGATGCCATCGCCGAAGCTGCGCTCGACGTACGCTCCGATATCATTGTGCTTTGCCACGGAGGCCCGATCGCTGAGCCCGCCGACGCCGCACTCGTACTCAACAAAACTCGCCATTGTCATGGCTTCTACGGCGCGAGTTCCATGGAGCGTCTCCCCACCGAAAAGGCCATCACCAAGCAAATCCAGGATTTCAAGCGAATCAGCTTTTAACGCCGGAGGGAAAATGTCGAACACGGTTTACATCAGTGCGGTGATCGATGCGCCGGTTGAAGAGGTATGGAAGATCATGCGCGATTACAACGGTATGCCTTCGTATCATCCCGGAATCAAACACAGTCTGATCGAAGATGGCCGGCCGAGCGATCAGCTGGGTTGCGTGCGCCGTCTCACGTTGGCGGAGGGTTTTGTGCGAGAAGTTCTGCTCTGCATGGACGACCGAAATTACATCTTCACCTACGAAATAGTGGAAGGCACTCTGCCGGTTCGCGGCTACGTGGCGGGCGTCCGCCTACATCGCGTTACCCAGGGCAACCTGACGTTCGCGGAGTGGTGGGCCGATTTCGAAGTCGTGGGAGCCGACCGCGACTCCGTGGTTGCACAGATCGGAAACAACGTCTTCGCTGCCGGCTTTACCGCGGTCGCAGCGAAACTGGCTGGAAAGCGTTCCCAGTGATTGATTTAGAACAGACGTAATATTTCTTTACTATTGCCGTAGTCGTCGCTGACTCATAGAGTGTTCGCTGCCAATGCGCTGGGACAAGTTTAAGACTCGCATGACTCCGAGCCCGACCACCCGGAAGCGGCTCGGCATCGCCGCCGTCGTCCTGGCCTTTGCCTACCTGGCTTTTGGAAGCTATATCTGGTGGGCCATGAACCAGCCCCCAGAGACGTTCGGCCGGGTCATGGCAAAAATGCCGGGGCCGGTGCCCTTTCTTTTATTTCCATTTGAAACGTTTTGGATGCGCGCCCGCGCGGGAAATCTGGAGGTGGGAGATGCAGCGCCAGACTTCTCGCTGCTGAAGCTGGACAAGACTGAGCGCGTGCAGTTTGCTGCTTTAAACAAACAACATCCGGTGGTGCTGGTTTTCGGAAGCTATACCTGACCGCCATTCCGGCGGGAGGTTCCTGCCCTCAACAAACTCTACGAGCAGTATCGCGATCGGGTGGGGTTCCTGGTGGTGTATATCACGGAAGCTCATCCCAGCGATGTCTGGCAGATGCAGAGCAACATCAAAGACCAGGTGGTATTCGCCAGTCCGAAAAATGAGGATGAGCGGGCGTACATCGCTGGGGCGTGTGTGCGCAAGCTAGGCATAAAGTTCCCCAGCGTGCTCGACGAGTTTGGCAACTCGACCGAGCAGGCCTACACAGGCTGGCCTGATCGCATCTATCTGATTGATGGTCTAGGCCGGGTTGCTTATAAAAGCAAGCCCGGCCCGTTCGGATTCCTGCCCGATGAGTTGAGTGCGGCGTTGGTTCACACGCTGGCAACCCCGCAGAACCACTAGGCCGGTATTGGGGATTCGCAGCGCTCCCGGCTGCGTGGCGTCTACTCGTTGGCGGCGCGGTCTCGCAGTTCTTCGGCTTCGTCCGTTTCGACTTGATCCTGGTCGGCTTGACTTGTGCTGGGCTTCTTCACGGCGTCCTTCGCCTTGCCCCAGGCATTCTGGACCTTTCCTTCCACCTGTTTGGCTGCGCCTTTTACCTGAGCTTCCGTGTCGCCGGTCCACTCTCCGACCTGGCGCTCGACTCGACCCGCGATGTCCTTGGCTTTCCCTTTTACCTGATCATTGCTCATATGATTCCTCCGCGTAAAATTAGACGGCACCACCAAGCTAGCCGACTGGGGTGGGGCAGGACATCGGGGAGAATCTGTAGGGGGGATTGGGGAGGTGCTGTATTGGAGATCAGTTGTCAGATTTCAGTTCTCAGATCTCAGTTAAGGCGCGACTTTGAGCATTACTGCGGAATGGGGAGCAACTGTGGCGGAGAATTTTTGTTTGAATTGTCCCAGGTCCCGGGATCGCCACAGGTCGCGAACGCTGGCGGTCACGTGGCTTGGATAACCCAGGGTTTCCCAGGAGAAGCCCATTTCCTTTTCGGTGACAGCGCGATTCAGCAGGACCACGGCGCGGCTTCCATCCTGCATCTGCTTGGCCCAGACTTCCAGATCGCCATCTTTGAGCACGCGGCGGCCCTCGCTGCCCAGGGGATCCTGATTCACCGCGATCACTTCCTTGTTGGTAAGGATGTCGTGGATCTCGGGCTTCATGTCACGCAAATCGTTGCCCGCAATCAGAGGCGCGGCGAGGAGGGACCACAGGCTGAAGTGGGCGCGGTATTCCTCCGTGGTCATGCCGCCGTTGCCTACTTCGAGCATGTCAGGATCGTTCCAGTGTCCCGGCCCAGCGTAACTTTCGATTCCATTTTGAAGGTCGAGGATGTCGAGCATGCCGAGGCGATGCTTGTCTTTGCTCTCCCACTGGTCGCGAATATCGCCTGTGGTGCGCCAAAGATTTCCGCCTACAGTTTTGCCCCAGAGCCACGGCTTAGCGGTGCCCCACTCGCAGATGCTCAATACAATGGGGCGACCCGTCGCATTCAGCGCATTGCGGATGAGTGCGTATGCGGCCTGGGCCTCCTGGGTGGACGTGTTGCACCAGTCGTACTTCAGGTAGTCGACATCCCACGCGGCGTATTTCAGAGCGTCCTGATATTCATGGCCTAGGCTACCGGGGCGCTTGGCGCAAGTCATGCTGCCAGCATCGGAATAGATCCCGAACTTGAGACCCCGGGAGTGAACGTAATCGGACAGCGCCTTGATTCCCGAGGGAAAGGTTTTTGGATCGGGCACGATGTTGCCGCTGGCGTCGCGATCCACTTGCCAGCAATCGTCGATCACGATGTATTGATAGCCCGCATCCTTCATACCGGACTTGACCATGGCGTCGGCCATTTGCCGGACCAGGTCTTCGCTGACCTTGCATCCGAATTTGTTCCAGCTGTTCCACCCCATGGGCGGAGTGGGGGCGAGCGGCTTGTCCTGGGCCACGAGCAGCGCTGGCGCGACCAGCAAGCTCAACACAGCGATCAGAATTCGCGGCATCCGCTTACATCCTCTCTGATGGCGCCGCAGCAGCAGCGTCTTCACGGCCTGGACCTCGCCTGGTCGACTGCCGCACCACCAGCCTGGGCACGATGAGTACTTTGCGGGGTCGAAGAGGGCGCTTCGAAGCAATGCGCTCCAGTAAAAGGTTGGCGGCGCGTTTGCCGATTTCGGAGGTTCCCTGATCGACCGTGGTAAGTGGCACAGCCAGAAAGTCCGAGTAGTGGACGTTGCCCGCGCCCACGACTGCAATGTCCTCGGGCACTCTGAGCCCGGACTCGGAAATGGCCCGCATGGCGCCAATCGCGACCGGGTCGTTGTAGCAAAAGACGCCATCGGGCGCAGGTCCCTTGCGCAGCAACTTCAGCATGGCTTCGTGGCCGGTCTCGTCTTGATAACCGGCGTCCACGACGTATCCGGGACAGAAATCCAGCCCAGCCTTGGCCAGCGCGCTGCGGTAGCCCTGCATGCGCCGGGTGGCAATGCCAATTCCCGGGCCGCGCAGATGCGCAATGCGACAGCACCCTCGCTCGATGAGGTGGGCCGTAGCCAACCGGCCGATGGCCTGGTTGTCGGCACCTACGAAACTGGCGTGCACTCCTGCAATGGGGCGATCGATAAGGATGAACGGCACTTTGCGCCTTTGCATGTCCGCGAAGGCCTTGGCTCCGGGCTGCGCCGATGCCAGGATTAGTCCGTCTACTTGCCGGGCCAAGAGTGACTCGGCTTCGTTTCTCTCCAATTCCGGATTCTCGTCGAAATACGAAATGACGACGTGATAGCCATGCGGCCGCACCGTCTCCGCCACCGCTTTAGCGATTTCCGCAAAGAAGGGATGGGTAAAATCGGGCAGCAGCAGTCCGATGGTGAAGGTGCGGCGGGTGACCAGACTGCGGGCAATCCAGTTGGTCTGGTAGTTCAATGCCTTGGCCCGGCGCAACACTCGCTTCCGGGTGGCGACGCTGATCTCGCCCTTGTTGCGTAATACTTTCGAGACGGTAACAACCGATACGCCCACGTCCCGGGCGATGTCCTGCATGGTCACGGCCATGGTCGTGAAGGATATCATTTACCGACGGTGGCCGTCGGTCCGAAGGGACAACATCGCGACCTTCCGCAAACTGTCAGGTAGGCATTGCCAGAACAATTTTCGCGGTTGTGACGGCCTGCCCCACGTGGCGCTGAGTATGGTCGGCGACGTGGACCAGCAATCCTGCGACGGTCGTGGGCAATCGCCTTCGCCCCACGACCCTGATCTGTTCGAATGCGCTCACGTCGAACGCCTGGACCCGGAGCACGCTGTCCGCGAGGGCGGAACTCAGTTCCGAGAAAAGGGCGTCCCGGCTCGCTCCTCTATCCATCTCGGATTTCAGCGCAGCCAGTTGCTGCTCACTCAGGTCTCGCCCCTCGGCGTAGGTGAGTAGGCGACCCAGGCTTCTCGCTATGTGGCGCAAGTGAAAGGCCACCGGCGGCAATCCGCCGGGTCGCGCATTGACCTGTTCGTCGCTCAAACTGCCGCACCAGCGCTGCAAGTCTTCTGTCGCAAGTTCCAGCGCGTGCACGACCGCGCGCTGCACGGCGGGAACTTTGTGCAGCGTGCCCCGCAGCCATGGCTCTGGTAGTCCGGTGTCGGACATCGTTCCACCTCGGTGAACGATCAGTTTATCCGTTGTGGGCGATTCATCACGAACGACATGGGAACGGCCGCCTGTTATGTAGGCGGGAGCGTCCCGGTCGTGCAGGGAGTTATCACGAACCGCGTGGGGACAGCCGCCCGCGCGCAGCCGGTCAAGCTTCGCGCACCAGCGAGGCCGCTCGCGCCTACATCACAAGCTGGCTCCGCACCCGGTTTGTGACGAAGTTTAGCTGGCTGCACTACAATGTTGGCGGCACAAGTCTGCCGAAGGGGACCCGTAGCTCAACTGGATAGAGCACTGCGCTTCGAACGCAGGGGTTGGGAGTTCAAGTCTCTCCGGGTCCACCACTCGACCGTTGTCAGAACATCAGGACCTGCCGCATAAATAAAATAATCAGACCAAGAAAAGCGCACATATGCCACGTTTTGACGTGACCATTGCCGGAGAACTGAACCTCGACCTCATCTTCTACGGACTGCCCGACGAACTTCCGCCGGAGCGGGAGCTGCTGGCCGACCGCATGATGCTTACGCTCGGCAGCTCTTCCGCCATCGTTGCCCACAATCTCGCGGCGCTGGGAAGCCGCGTCGGGTTTCAGTCGTTGATTGGCGAAGACTCGCTGGGAACGATTGCACTCGACCGCCTGGCGGAAGGTGGCGTCGACATCTCCCGCGTGCGGAAGGTGCCGGGACCGACCACAAGCGGGCTTACCATTATTTTGCAACGCGCGGGCTGGCGCAACATACTGACCTACTCGGGGACGATCGCCGAACTTTCGCTGAAAGATCTCGACGTTGACTACCTCGCGGATTCCCGCCACTTTCATCTGTCTTCACTCTATTTGCAGCAGGGCTTGCGGCCTGATGTCGGCGAACTGTTTCGCCGGCTGAAAGCGGCCGGGCTCACCATTTCGCTTGACACCAACGACGATCCGCAAGATCTCTGGGGTGGAGGCTTGAAAGACTTGTTGAAGTACGTCGATGTGCTGCTCCCCAACGCGCGCGAAGCCACGAGGATCACCGGCACCCACGATCCGGAACTCGCCATCCGGCAGCTGGCCGAGATGGTTCCCTTGGTAGTGGTGAAACTCGGTCACGAGGGCGCGCTGGCGCAGCGGGGAAAAGAGCGCTTCACCAGTCCCTCACGGAAGGTCACGGCAGTTGATGCGGTGGGAGCCGGGGACAGCTTTGACGCTGGTTTCTTGCATGAATATCTTCGCGGCTCCAATCTTCAAACCTGCCTGGCCAGCGGCAACCGCGCGGGTGCGCTTTCCGTGACGCAGCCAGGAGGAACAGAAGCTTTCCGGGACAAAGACTATCGCGAGCGCTTCTTGCGGGAACACTGAGTCCGCGTGGCTGGGGCGGACACTCTTGTCCGCCCCACCTACTCTCTACCGCGCCACTTCTAGCAGCAGGTGGTCTTTGAATTCTGTTTTTAGCTTGGGAGCCGCGTCCGCCTTGACTTCTAACCTCCCCAGGTCTTTACCCTCCGCGTAGTCGCGTACGTGATAGCTGCCGGGTGCGAGGCCGCGCAGTTCGAGCTCGCCTTTCCACGGGCCCGTCGACGGCGCGAAGAAGGCGTAATACATCTTTCCGTCTTTTTCGATGGCGTACCCTTCCGGCGTGTCGTACCCGGAGACATAGAGATTGCGGAACGTCCCCTTCGACAGCATTTTCTGGTTGTAGATGTCGATCCACTTCTTCCAGTGCTCCTCTTTTTCCTGGGTCAGTGCTACGGCCTTGAATTTTGGGCCGGGATCGGGCCAGACGAATTTTGTCCCTACAACGCCGCCTGCGCCGATGGTCGAAGCGAAATCTTCGCCATGCTCGCGCCAGTGGTTGCCGATGCGATCCATGGAGGAGAGTTCTACGTGATCGCCATAAACTGCAGACTCGGGCCCCAGCAGCGCTTTGTACATCTTGATGCGGCGCCGCACCTGCACCGCGCCCACCGGGTCGGCGGTGACTGCCTGGTCGATAAAGGGCAGCCAGGCCAGTGAGGGCGGCGTACCGCAGGGACAACTCTGGGTCACGCTCTCGGGCTTGAGGGCGCGGCTGGTTTGGAAGATTGTTTTGTAGACATCGGCCATGGCATTGACCGAATCCTGCGGCGACTTGTGATGGTGCGCCGGGTTATAGCACATGGGCACGCTGTAAATATTGTCCAGCTTCGAACCATCAAAGCCCCACTCGCCGATAAATTTCTCAGTCAACTTCTTGAAGTATGCCTGCACCTCAGGCACAGCCGGACAAAGCGTCGCCAGGTCGCGGGTCATGCGCCCGTGCGTTCCGTCTTTGTTTAGGAGCAGCCACTCCGGATGCTCCTGGACCACTTTGGAGACGATGTACTTGTGCGACTCCCACTTGCCCTGGCCGTCTTCCACACCCAGGGGCAGCCACCAGAGTTGCACCAGAATTCCCTGTTTATGGAAGTCATCCGTCATCTTCTTGATGGAGTCGCCGGGGAAGGTGTCGGCGCGCGGCTCCCAGTCGCCATAAGTGTTGAACCAGCGATCGTCGAGCGTCGCCCACTTGATACCGAACTCTTTTAACTTCGGGACCGTGCCCAGCATCTGCGCCGGAGTCACATTGAATTCGTAACCCCATCCACACCAGCTCACGTTGTAGGCTTCGCCGGAAGGCTTGGGAATTTCCCATCCTTCTTTCTGCAGCACGCTCGACCACAGGTGCAGCGGCTCGTAAAAATCACCCGCGTAGACGGAAATAAAACTGCGCGGCGTGGAGTACGTTTCCCCGGGCTTGAGGGTAGTGTTCGCGGCAATGTCCACGCCGGCGTTGACCCCGTCTGCGTCAACTTTGACCGGCAGCGAGAGCGTCAACGGCAACGTCTCCACGTGGCCCACCGCTTCACCGACCTGCCCCGTCCAGAACGCAATGACCGGGATGCCGCCACCATAGCCGCCTTTGACCACGGCGCCCATTACGTTAGGTTGAGTGAAGTTGTGGCCAAGCTTTATGACATCGTCCTTGCCCCAGTCATAGCTCGCCCCGTGAAAACTCCACATGTCATAAGGCTGTGCCTTGTTTTGCGCCAGGCTGGCGTTGAATTTGTGTTGCTGCTCAATGACACGGTCAATCAAAAAGTCTTGCGTGCCGGCGTTCTTGTATTCCGCGCTGGAGAGCAGCAGGTTGGGGAAATCGTCGTAGACCTCCACTTCAACCATGCGCTGGATGCTGGCAGCCGCAGGATCGGAAGTCCGGGCCGGAATTTCTACTCGCTTGCCTCGACCCAGCTTGCCGGGACTGTTCTCAACCTTGGCCGCTTCGAAGTCCAATGTGAACTGAACTGGCTTGCCGTTCTGCAGCAAAAGGTCACTGCTGTTCGCGCCCGGCTGGTCGAGACTGAGCCGCTGATCGCCTTTGAGCAGCGATGCCTGTATGTATCCCGAAGGCAGTATCTCGAACTCGGCTGAACTCGTGGTCAGGACAATCGGTCCGCCCGGCTTCACTTCCACTTTGATGTGAGAGGGTTCTGGTGCCGGAGTTTCTGCTGGGGGGTGAGAACGGCTACAGCTCAGGAGGAAGAGGCCCACCAGGACCAGGATCATGCAAGTCATGCGAGTTCCGTGAAATAAGTTTCTTATGTGCTCCGTTTTCATTGTGCTCCTCCCGTAGTCACGCCCTTGAAGTGGCTGAACATCCTCTCTGCATTCAGGTGATAAATCTTTTCCAGGACCGGATCCGGCAGGTCGAGACCGTAGATCTCCCAGCGACCCTGCGCGGGATATCCCCAGTAGTCGAACGATTCGTCCGCGGTTTCGAGCCAGCGGAAGTGATTGCGGTACATCTCTTCCTCCATCCCGTTGTCGGTGCCGAACATGATGCGGTCTTGATATTTCAGGAAGAATTCGCGGGTCTGCCGGGGCTGGCGCCCCAACTCGGCCTCCCGCGCGCCAAACTCCACCATCACGTTGGGATGCTCATCGAGCATGCGCGACACCCAGCCCAGATTTTCCGGCCAGCCCATATGAAGCGAAACGAAACGCGTTTCCGGATGCCGGGCAAAGACGCGATTGCGCGCCTCCAGCAACTCCTCCAGCTTGGGATACCGCGGACCGTAAAAACTCCAGTCGGGATGCTCGGTCAACTCTTCGTAACGTTCGTTGCGAGCATCGGTGGGGAGAAAGAAAGCCTCGGGATCGGCGGTATGGATCGAAACTGGAATGCCGAGGCGCCCGCATTCATGCCAGACTGGATCCATCCGCGAATCGTCGATTGCAACCAGCTTGCCCGACTTGTCACGAACGCCCAGACCCCAATCTTTCAACAGCTTTAGGCCGCGGGCCCCGCGGGCGACGGCGTCGTCGAGTTGGCGCACCATCTTCTGGCTGAAATCCGGATCGTCAATCTTGCTCCAATCCATCTGGGTGAAGACGATGAAGCGGCCGGGATAAGGCCGTACCATCTCGTCGATCACACGCTGCAACTTCTCGCCCCACAAGCCGGTCAGTATGACCACAGTCTTCACGTTGGTCTTGTCCATGATCTCAATCACGCGCTGGGGGGGCATATGCTCGTCTATGCCAAGGGCATCGTTGGTGTGATTGTGGACATCGATAACGTAAAACTTGGCCCGGGGTACCGAGTGCGCGGGGACGTGAAGCATTGCGGCAGGGTGAAAATCGCGCAGCAGAAGCGTTTTCTTCTGCTCCGCATCCGCAGCCGATTTGTATCCGATCTGGGATGGCGCGGGCGCCTCCGCAGGGCCGGCAGCCTGCGTCCTAATCCCAGGAACGCAGAGAAGAAGCGCCAGTAAGCACTTGAGAATATTCGACGCCATGTGGACCTTCCGTCTCCCTTTAGATTTCTGGCTTTGAGTTTCTGACTTCCCCGTCGCCGCTAACCGAACGAAAGCAAAAGTAAGTAATCGGAACTATACAACAGTCGGCCTGTCTGATTCCCAAAAAAGTACCGAGGGTCGCCGGTCGGATTGGACCCTGTGCAAAAAAAGCCTGCCAACCACCGCCCTAACTCTGGCATCTTGGTAGCAGCAACTTTATTTCTATGAAGAGGCAAAGCAATGGGAACGCGCAAAGATAAGGTTCTTTTGAACATTCTGCTGGGGACGGGCGTCTATCTGCTCGATTCCTGGCGCAATCGTATGGGTGGAACGGTGGACGATCTGCGCGCGAAGGCGCAGGACACGTATGAGACGGCGGCCGACCGGGTCAGCCGTGCCACCGATGTGATCCGTGGCGAAGACAGTCACCTTCTGGGCACCGCGGCCGCGGCGCTGCTGGGACTTGGGATCGGCATCGGGGTTGGCCTGCTGCTGGCTCCCGCCAGTGGCGAAGAGACTCGCAGCAACCTTGCCAGCAAGGCGCGAGACATTCGCGACCGCGTTTCGTCGCGCGAAGGTGCGGCCGCCAGCTACGGAACGTAGAATCGGGCGTCGTCCCTCGGACGTCGGCTGGAACCTGGAACCGAAGTCCGAGGTCTGACGTCTGAGGTCCGCCTTTCACTTCCGCTTGTAATGAATCGGCCAGATCACGGTCCAGGACTTGCCGCCGTCCTTCGATGCTTCCCAGCTCCAGTCAAACTCTTCGTGGGTGATGTTCTTGAACACCATGCGCTGCAGGGCTTTGGTGCCGTCGGGACGGATGGCTTCGCGAGCAAGGACCATCTGCCTGTCTTTGAATTCGCCAACAAAATCGAGATAGGCGCCTTCGTTGTCCACCCAGGTCTGTTTCCATTTTCGCGCGCTCGCGTCGAAAATTGAGACGCTCTGGCCGCGCAGATGCATGGCTTCGGCGCCGGAGAAATTCTCCTGGACGATGCAGCCTTCGAGAATTCGTTGGACGCTGTTCGTCCCATGGTCAGTCTGACCCGGATTATTTCCCGGCCAGGTCAGGTCCCACTCGCCGACCCAGAACTCGAACTGCTTCTGCTCCGGCTCCGCACAGGGCTTGGGTTGCGCCGCAGAATTGTTCTGCCGGGCGCCGGCGAGGCAGGTCAAGAGCAGGACGACAACAGCCAGCCGGATCTGCATTGATGGTTCCTCCCGAGATTCCTTGCCATCAGACGGCGGTCGAACGAAAACGGTAGCAGGACGAGACAGGGCAACACAGCTGTCCCCACGCAATCAGCCCTTGTGGTAAACCTTTAGCCTTGAATCTCGAACACGCGATCTTTCTGTTTCTGGCCAGCACCGTGGGCGGTGCCCTGAACGCGGTCGCGGGCGGAGGCAGCTTTGTGGCTTTCCCCACCCTGCTGTTTACGGGCGTACCGCCGATTCCGGCGAATGCCACGAACACACTGGCTCTCTGGACGGGCGCAGCCGCGAGCGGCGGCGCATATCGCAACCGGTTGAATGTGCCCATGCGGGTGCTGCTGCCGCTGATGGTCACCAGCGTGATCGGAGGAATCGCGGGCGCAGTTCTTCTGCTGCTGACTCCCGCACACACTTTCCTGCGAGTGCTGCCCTGGTTGATGCTGGGAGCAACGCTGCTTTTCATCTTCGGCAAAAGACTAGCCGGCCGTCGCGCTTCCAGCGTGGAACACGAGGCGACCACGGCGGCCATCGTGGGCGCATCTATTTTTGAACTCGTAGTCGCTGTTTATGGCGGTTATTTCGGCGGTGGCCTGGGCATCGTCAACCTCGCCATGCTGGCCGCCGTGGGCATGACGGATATTCACGCCATGAATGCGCTGAAGAGCATTCTGGGCACAGCCATCAACGGCATCGCGGCACTGGTGTTCGTGGTAAAAGGCGCCATTTACTGGCCGCAGGCCATCGTCATGATCGCGGGTGCGCTGGGGGGTGGATACTTCGGGGCGCACTATGCGCAGAAGCTGCCCCCAGCTTGGGTGCGGAGTTTTGTGATTCTTGTGGGGACCGGGATGACAGTGTACTTCTTCGTCAAGGCTTATTGAGGGTTGAAAGTCGTTTTAAACCACTGTCATCCTGTGCGCAGCGAAGGACCGATGCATTTTGCAGGCGCTCCATTTTGTGGGTAAGGCGCCCGGGGCGAATGCCCGTTGACGGGGAACTTCAAGCGCAATAGATAAGTCCTTCGCTTGCTTTCATTCTGATCTTCGCAGGACGAAAGACTGCGCTCCTAATGACTGGCTAAGGGAACTGCACCTCGAGGGCGTAGATTTCCTGGGTGCTGATGTCGCGGACAAAGAGCGGCGTGCCATCCGGTGTGAGGCCGCTCCAGGCTCCGATCGAGCCAAAGTAGCGGCGGAGGCCTTTCAAGCTAACCACGGATTCGGACTTGCTCTCTCCGACTTCGATCCGACAGTAGGACTGGATATTCGAATAAGTGCTGTCGAAGTAAAGATATTTGCTGTCCCTGGACCAGTAAGGAAATCCAAGAGCCGTGGTCTGGGTCACCCATTCGGTCCACTTTTGCGTCTGGAAATCGAAAATCGACAGCTTTCGCGAGTCGCCGGCAACCGCCGCCAGAAAGCGGCCATCGGGCGACCAGCGTGGACTGAAGACGGTTTGGGACCCTGGCAGCACGGAAACCTGGTGCGTCTGCAAGTCCAGAACTTCGATGTCTTTTTTATCCGCGTACGCCAGACGTCCAAAGGCGATATGCTTGCCGTCGGGCGACCAGGTGGGGTCCATCTCGCTGAGGTTCTCCGAAAGTAATTCCTGTGTCGCGCCGCCTTGTGCCGACACCAGAAAAATCTTCCAGGGCCTTCCATATTGCCCGGCGGAGAAAACAATCTGCTTCCCATCCGGAGACCAGCGCGGAAGAATGGCGAACAGAGGGGCGTTGGTAAGCTGGAGACGTTCGCTGCCATCGACACGACTGCGCCAGAGCATCCCCTCGGGGATGGTCACGTAGGTGACCCACTGGCCGTCCGGGGAGAAGTCAAGCTGATCGACGGAAATTCCGGACAGGAACGGAAGAAATTGCCGGGTGCGGGAGTCGTAACGTACCACCTCGCCACGTCCCTGGAGACCGGTGACAAATATCTTGTGCCCGTCCTGACTGGGTAGAGCGTGGTCGAAAGCCAGGGGGCCGGTAGTAAGCTGCACTGGTGTTGGCGAAGCTCTGCGGAACAAACCGTGACGATCAGGCAACGCCCAGATATTTGTGGCGGGGCCTTCTGCGTGGGTGAACAGATAGTAGGAACCGTCGGGCGTCCACTGGCCGTTAGACTCCGCACCCTGACTAGGCCAGCCGGGAAGCACCGCGTAAAGTCCGGTACCATCGGCCTTGGCCTCCCAAAGAGTGCTGGCGTTCTGCTGCAGGTCGAGCTCGGTAAATCGAATGCGTGTGCCGTCGGGCGAAAACCTTGGGGAAAACAGAAAGCCTGGGGTAGTCAGCAGCTTGCGAGCTTCACTGCCATCCGATTTGGCCAGAAATAAAGACTTGTCACTGGCGAAAAGCACTTGTCGCCCGTCGGACGAATAAGCGCCATCATGGGCATTTATGTCAGCCAGACGCCGCGGGGACCCGGCGGGCAGGGGAATGATCCAGAGCGGAGCCTCCGGCTCCGTACCCACAAACGACGCGACCAGTAGCTGTGAGTGGTCGGGGGAGATGTCTAGCGGGTTGGCGTTAAGCAGAGGAGTGGAGACGGCTGCCACTTCGCCGCCGCTAGTCGAGACCTGAGAAAGAACAAAGCGCTCGGCCGAGATCTCGCCAAAATAAATTCGAGCGCCGTCGGTTCGCATGGTTGCGTTCTTAGCGAGGCTGTCACTCGTGATCTGGGTAACGCCAACTAGTCTCGGTGGCGACAGCGGCGACCGCAGCCACCAGGCCACCGCCACGATCGCAAGCAGGACCGCCAAAGCAACCACCGCCCAGCGCCAACGACCCTTACTTCTGGGTTCAACCATGGACGCCCTGGCGGCGCTCACTTTGCCGGAGGTGGTGTCGCGCTTGAGACGCGTCAGGTCGGCGCGCAGGTCTGCCGCACTCTGGTAGCGGACTTCCCGCTCCTTGTCGAGGGCCTTGTCAATAATGTGTTCTAGCTCCGACGGCAGGCCGGGATTCATGCGGATCGCTGAAGCCGGCTCCTTATTGAGAATCGAGTTAAAAAGCGCGGCGGAGGTGTCTCCTCGAAAGGGAAGCGTTCCGGTAGCCATCTCGTAAAGCACCGCACCGAAGGAGAACAGATCGGTGCGTGCGTCCAGTTCCTTGCCCAGGGCCTGTTCGGGCGACATGTACGCGACCGTGCCCAGCGCGCTGCCGGGACTGGTGAGATGCTCTTCCGTCATGGTCGGATTTTCGCTGGACTTCGATCCGACAGGTGCATTGATCTTGGCCAGTCCGAAATCGAGAATCTTGGCGTGGCCGCGATCAGTCACGAAAAGATTCGCCGGCTTGATGTCGCGATGAATGATGCCCTTGGCATGAGCGGCATCAAGGGCGTCGGCGATTTCGATGCCCAGGTCAACCAGACGGTCAGTTTCGAGCGGGCGGCCCAAGATGGCTTCCCGCAGAGTCTTCCCTTCGAGAAATTCCATGACGATGAAGCGCAAGCCGCCGTGCTCTCCAATTTCGTAGATGGTGCAGATGTTGGGATGGTTC